>JAAUYJ010041521.1_pt1 | contig 12547 bp, 13 predicted proteins | sample 7278031 | NCBI WGS metagenome assembly JAAUYJ01 (sample SAMN14350222, study PRJNA611818) | marine sediment metagenome | isolation source: surface marine sediment (1.8m) | place: French Polynesia: Moorea | collected 2018-08 | reverse complement strand
GGAATCGCGCGTGCGGCGGTCGCTCGGCGGCCGCCGCAAGCGCTTCTGCTTCACAACCATTGAAACCGTTCAGGTCCCCCGCGGCCACACAGCGGAAACATCGGGGCTCTAAGTCATTAGCGTGACTTGATCCCGCGTCCCGGAGGCTGGCAGAGATGGATCCGCAAGACGTAGAACCCGGCATGCCGGCCGCTTTGGCCGCGCTGATCATCGCCCTGGACGAGTCCGGCGCGATGTCCAAGGAGAAGTACCGCGACGTGCTGCTGCGGATCTGGACCGACCTGCCGGAAGAGGAGAGCTTCGACGGCGAGGCCATCGTCTGTCAGCGGCTGCTCGAATACCTCGACTGAGCACGTCCTGCCGGCCCTGCCGGATCTATTCTCAAGCCTGGCCCAGTGCTGCGGCCTGCCGAAAATACCATTTGTTTTCTGCAGGTTGTCTTGCCGCGCTTGGATTTTTGTCGCCGTTTTTCATGCATTCCCGCTTTTTTTGTCGTCGTTTTTGTTGCGGCGGCCAATTCAAATCGCTTCCCAAGTGGCGATTCGGCCCCCTAATCTGAGCGCAGTGACCAGGTATGGCCCGCATTCAGGAGGCTTGCCATGTCAGACAGAGCGAAGCGTGCCCGCGGCCGCCCGAAGGGATCGGAGATCGACGACCGCGGCCCGTTGGTCCAGATCGCCGTACTCATCGTCGAAGGCCAGGCCGGCAACGTCGCCGCTGCGGTCCGCAGGATCGCCGGCCATGACCCCAGCCTGATCCGGCGCCTGCAACGCAAGTTCCGCCGCGACCGGGAGGCGCTCCTGGTCGAGGCGCGCCGAATCGTCGAGCGTTCGGTCCTGGAGCGCGAGACCTGGCTGGACGAGATCCAGCGCGTGACCCAGCCGATGGACTGGCACCTGGAGCACGACCCGACACTGCGCACGATGAACGCCTTGGACCGGGAACAGCGCGAAAGGCTGGGCAAAGCCTTCGGCCGTTCAGCCGCCGGCCGATAGGCCGCGCACGGCCTGCCGCAGGATCTCGACGGCCCGCGCCCAGACCTTGTCCTTCCATTCCGCTTCGTGGGGCTAGAAGGCGTCGCGCAGCTCGGCCTGGATCGCGCGGCCCTGCGCGGAGTCCGGGTCGCCGTGCAGATAGAGCCAGTTGTCGCGCCGGATGGCGTCGAACACCTGCCACTCCGGCCGAGTACCGTACTCCAAACAGACGGCGGTGACCTCGGCCTGCGGCGCGGCGCCGACCACCGCCTCGCTGGTGTCGCCCGTGGTCTTGAAGGCGGTCGAGTCCTTGTCGGCCGCCGAGTCCACGGCGTCGCCGTACCAGGCCAGGAGCCGCCGGTAGCCGGGACTGCCCCTCTCGTGGCAGGAGATCGGCGCGCCGTAGCCGTGGTCTCCCAGGCCGCTGTGCAGGTCGATCGAGCCGACCTGGCGCGCACGCCTGAGGCGGCGTGCGAGGATCGCGCGGTAGATGCGGTTCGACCAGGCGGGTCCCGCGCCGCCGTAGTAAATCCCGTCGGCATGGCGGTACTGGCCGCCGACCAGGGCTTGCAGCCAGGCCGTCGTCCCGTGCGCCGCCTTGTAGGCCTCGAGCGTCTTCTTGCTCTCGGCCATCGCCGCGTCGTCGACGCTCGGCGGGCAAATCGCTGCGGCCAGCTCGTCGTAGCCGGGGTTCTCCGGCGGCGAGCCGTGGTCGATGAAGTTGCGGTTGAGGTCGATGTTGGCCGCATCGACCCGCCGCACCCAGGCGAAGCCGTGCGGATTGAGGGCGTGCACCATCAAGAGGGCGAGCCCGTGCGGCAGCTCCTGCGCCAGGCCGCTTTCGAGCCAGCCGACCTGGAGCGCCGACCCGAGGAAGCCCTCGGCGCCGTGCGTGGCCGAGCAGACGACAAGGACGCGCTCCGCGTCTGTAGCTCCGATCCAAGCCTCGTCCATCGTCAGGCTTTCGCCGTCGGGCCCGTGACCGGGATGCCGGTGGCTCTCGACCGCCAGGCCGCGCGCCGCGCAGGCCTCGTGAAACTTGCGCCGCGCCTCGACGTAGTCCGATGCGAAGTAGGCGTGAGCCGAAGTCACGAGATCGCCCTCACACGAGTCGGGCTACCTCGTCGCGCGCCAATTGGTCGGCCCGCTCGTTCTCGGGATGGCCGGCGTGGCCCTTGATCCAGTGCCAGTCCACCCGGTGTTGCGCCTGGGCGGCCTCCAGGCGCTGCCAGAGGTCGACGTTCTTGACCGGCTTCTTGGCGGCGGTCTTCCAACTGCGTTTCTTCCAGTCGTGGATCCACTTGGTGATCCCGTCCCTCACGTAGACGCTGTCGGTCGTCAGGCTGACTCGCGAGGGCCGCTTGAGCGCCTCCAGAGCGGCGATCGCGGCCATCAGCTCCATTCGGTTGTTGGTTGTCTGCGCTTCGCCGCCGGAAAGTTCCTTCTCGACACCCTTGTAGCGCAGCAGCGCGCCCCAGCCGCCGGGCCCCGGATTGCCCGAGCAGGCCCCGTCGGTGAAGATCTCGACCACCTCCTCTGCCACGGCGTCAGTCCAGCCCGTAATCGCCGGGCCCCCGCACCTCGCGATGGAAGCGCAGCTTCTTGAGGTACTCCAGCGGGTCCTTGGGCGCGACGAAGGCGCCCGGCGGGTGGTTCAAGAGGTCGTAGAGCCGGGTCAGCAGGAAGCGTATCGCGCTGCCGCGCGCGAGCAGCGGCAGGGCCCCCAGCTCCGCCTTCGAGAAGGGCCGCTCGGCGCGATAGGCGCGCAGCAGGGCGCGGGCCTTGGTGATGTTGAAGGCGTCGTCGCGCTCGAAGCACCAGGCGTTGAGGCAGACTGCGAGATCGTAGGCGAAGAAGTCGGTGCAGGCGAAGTAGAAGTCGATGATCCCGGACAGCCGGTTGCGCAGGAAGAAAACATTGTCGGGAAACAGGTCGGCGTGAATCACGCCGCAGGTCAGTCCGTCGGGCCATTCGGTTTCGAGAAAGCGGAGCTCCTGCTCCAGCTCCTCGGCAAGGCCGGGCTGCACCTCGTGGGCGCGTCCGGCGCAAGACGCGAACAGCGGCCGCCAACCTGCGACCGAAAGGTCGTTCGGGCGCGTCATCTCGAAGCTGGCGCCCGCGATGTGCATGGCCGCCATCGCGCGGCCCAGCTCCTGGCAGTGCTGCGGGGTGATGCGCCTGGGCCAGAGTCCTTCGAGGAAGGAGATGACCGCCGCCGGGCGGCCGCAGAGCTCGTGCAGCGCCTTGCCGTCGCGCGCGCGGATCGGCGTCGGGCATTCGATGCCCTCGCGCGCGAGATGCTCCATCAGGCCGAGGAAGAAGGGCAGGTCTTCCGCGGCCACCCGCTTCTCGTAGAGCGTCAGGATGAAGCTGTCGCTGGTCGTGCGCAGCAGGTAGTTGGAGTTCTCCACGCCCTCCGCGATGCCCTTGAAGGACAGCACCTCGCCCAGGTCGTAGGCCGAGAGAAAGGCCTCCAGGTCATCGTCCGAGACTTCCGTGTAGACGGCCATGGGGTGTCGCCGGCGTGGCGGAGGGCAGGGCGGCGCGCGCCCGGGCGCCGAACTCAGGCGGCCGCGGGGGCGGTCAGCATGCGCGGCAGCTTGAAGACCACGTCCTCGGAGGTGACGGTGACCTCCTCGATGGCGACCTCGAAGCGCTCGCGGCAGGCGGCGATCACCTCTTCGACCAGCACCTCGGGCGCCGAAGCCCCGGCCGTAATGCCGAGCACTTCGATGTCGGCTAGCACCGACCAGTCGACGTCGGCCGCGCGCTGGACCAGCATGGCCCGTTCGCAGCCGAGCTTGCGGGCGACCTCGACCAGGCGCGCCGAGTTCGAGGAGTTGGGCGCGCCCACGACCAGCAGCGCGTCGCAGCGCTCGGCGATGGCCTTGACGGCCGACTGGCGGTTGGTCGTCGCGTAGCAGATGTCTTCCTTCTTCGGGCCGCTGATCTTGGGGAAGCGGCGCTGCAGGACCTCGATGATGCCGACCGTGTCGTCGACCGACAGCGTGGTCTGGGTGATGTAGGCGAGCCGCGTCGGGTCCTCGACCTCCAGGGTCTCGGCCTGGTCGGCGCTCTCGACCAGCACGATCGAGCCTTCCGGCAACTGCCCCATGGTGCCGATCACTTCCGGGTGGCCGGCATGGCCGATCAGGACGATCTGGCGGCCGTCGCGGTGATGGCGCTCGGCCTCGCGGTGCACCTTGCTGACCAGCGGGCAGGTGGCGTCCACGTAGAGCAGCTTGCGGCGTTCGGCTTCGGATGGGACCACCTTGGGCACACCGTGGGCCGAGAAGATCACCGGGACCCCGTCGGGCACCTCGTCGAGCTCTTCGACGAAGACCGCGCCCTTGTCCTGCAGCGCCTCGACCACGTAGCGGTTGTGGACGATCTCGTGGCGGACGTAGACCGGCGGGCCGTACTTCTCGATCGCCCGCTCGACGATCTCGATGGCCCGCTCGACGCCGGCGCAGAAACCGCGCGGATTGGCGAGCAGGATGGTCAGGTTGCGCTTCGACATGTCACCAGCTCGATCTCAGATTCCGGACTTCTCGAATGGCTCCCACAGCCGAGTTCAGCGCCTGTCCCCGCGCCACGCCCGAGCCTTGTACTCGGCCCCGGGCTTGCCTAGAGTGCTGCGCGTGGCCGTGTCCTCGGCTGACAATCCCGCATGAGACGGGAGCGCACATTTCTTCAGGCGCCCGGACAGTAGTACAGCGAAACGGCAGAGGAAAGAGGGCATGCGCGAAGCGAACCCGGCGCCGGATCCCCGCCAGCATGGCGGGAAGATCGGGCCCTCCCGGCGGGCGGGCCGGCCCCTCGGCGGGGTCAGCCGGCGGCCGCTCGGCGCCTAGCTCCCGGCATCCACGGCAGCATCATGAAGCTCTGCGCAGGCACGGAACGGACGCGTGACGCGGCACGGCTGGCGGTCGGCCTCGCCGCCCTGCTGTTGCTCGCCGCCTGCGCCGGCGAGAATCGGCAGATCGTCTGCCCGCCGGTTCTCCTGGTTCCCGACGCCGACAGGTTGGTCAAGTTCAACGAGCTCGGGACCGATCTCACCGACGTCAGGTTCGAGGTCGAGCTGCAGGAGCCGAGCATCGCCTGCCAGTACGATGACGGCGCCAACGCCATCGACGCCGATCTGACCGTGCGCTTCGTCACCGCCATCGGCCCGGCGGAGGAAAGCCGGCAGGCCCAGTTCCGCTACTTCGTCGCTATCGCCACCGCGGTCGGGCGGCGGATCGTGGCACGCCAGGAGTTCGACCTCAGCGTGCCCTTCCAGGAGGGCCAATCGCGCATGGCCGTGACCGAAGGGGTCGAGCCGCGCATTCCCCTGAACCCGAGCCAGGACGGCTCGGAGTACGAGGTCTTCGTGGGCCTGGCGCTCAGCAAGGAAGAGCTCGAGTACAACCGGCGCGACCGCTGATCCGCGATCGGCGGCCGGGCCTGACGGCGCATTAAGGGCTGCGCGGTTGACAATCGCGGCCCGGTCTCTAGCCTTTAGGCTTGTGGGCTGCGCGCGCTGCGCGACCCACAGACGAAGATGCCGACGATCCCTTGCAGGAGAGATCGGGCCCCGAGCCGGGCCCGGCGCCGAAGGAGCAACCTCCCCGGAAACTCTCAGGCAAAAGGACCGCAAGGGAGAGGCGCCTCTGGAAAGCGGGCGCGAAAGCCGCCGGGAGCTCGGTGGCGCGCCCCACCGAAGGGGTAAGCCGGCCGCCGGGCCAGACGGGTTCCGGTTCCGCCGGTGAATCTCTCAGGTTCCACGACAGAGGGGGACATGGCCGCCGCCGGGCTGGCCGTGCCGAATCTTGCGTGGAAGGGGACCGGGGCGCCGTGAGCGCGGACAGCGATCTCAAGACGACGCCGCTTTACGATCTGCACCAGGAGCTGGGCGCGAAGCTCGTGCCCTTCGCGGGCTACCGCATGCCGGTGCAATACCCCGGCGGCATCATCAAGGAGCACCAGCACACGCGCAGCCACGCCGGGCTGTTCGACGTCTCGCACATGGGCCAGCTGCGGCTTGCCGGCGAGGCCGCGGCGGCGGCGCTGGAAAGCCTGGTGCCGGCCGACGTGGTCGGGCTTGCCGCGGGCCGCCAGCGCTACGCGCTCTTCACCAACGCGGCCGGCGGCATTCTCGACGACCTCATGATCAGCAATGCCGGCGACCATCTCTTCCTGGTGGTCAACGGGGCCTGCAAGGCGCAGGACTTGCGCCATCTCGAAACGCACTTGAACGGGCATTGCACGCCCGAAGAGCTGACCGACTGCGCGCTGCTCGCCCTGCAGGGGCCCGAAGCCGCCGCGGTGCTGACGCGCCTCGCGCCGGCCGCGGGCGATCTCACCTTCATGGCGGCGGCGCGCCTCGAGATCGGTGGCGCCGACTGCTTCGTCACGCGCTCCGGCTACACCGGCGAGGACGGCTTCGAGATCTCGGTGCCCGCCGAACGGGCGGAAGACTTGGCGCGCGACTTGCTGGCCCACGACGAGGTGGCGCCGATCGGACTTGGCGCGCGCGACTCCTTGCGCCTCGAGGCCGGCCTTTGTCTCTACGGCCACGACATCGACTCCGAGACCACGCCGGTCGAGGCGGCGCTCACCTGGTCCCTGGGCAAGGCGCGCCGGCCCGGCGGCGCGCGCCCGGGCGGCTTTCCCGGGGCCGAAGCGATCTTTAAGCAGCTCGAGGCAGGACCGCCGCGGCGGCGCGTCGGACTGCGGCCCGAGGGCCGCGCGCCGGTGCGCGAGGGCAGCGCGCTGCGCGCCCTCGACGGCCGCCCCGTCGGCCGGGTCACCAGCGGCGGTTTCGGCGCCACGCTCGGCGGGCCGGTCGCCATGGGCTACGTTGAAACGGATTTGGCAGAAGCCGGGACGGAACTGCTTGGGCAGGTGCGCGACCATCAGCTGCCGCTCGAGGTCGTCACGCTGCCCTTCGTGCCGCAGCGTTACTACAGAGGCTAGACAATCGGGGGAAGCGAACATGAGCGAGATGCGATTCACCGAGGACCACGAATGGGTCCGGATCGAAGGCGACACCGCCACGGTCGGCATCACCGGCTACGCCCAGGAGCAGCTCGGCGACGTGGTCTTTGTCGAGCTGCCCGACGCCGGCAAGGCCCTGGAGAAGGGCGGCGAGGCGGCGGTGGTCGAATCGGTCAAGGCGGCCAGCGAGATCTACGCGCCGGCCACCGGCGAGGTAACCGAATCCAACAGCGCCTTGGCCGACAACCCGGGCCTGGCGAACGAGGATCCGCTGGGCGAGGGCTGGTTCTTCAAGTTCAAGCTCGCGGATCCCTCGGAGCTCGAAGGTCTGATGGATCAGGCGGCCTATGACGCCCACGTGGAGAGCCTGTCATAGTGAGCTAGCCGGCGGAGAGAAGCAGACAATGGAGAGGGCAAAGACATGAGTGAAGCGCGAGCCAGCCTCAGGGATCTCGAGATGCGCGATGATTTCGTACGGCGGCACATCGGACCGGGCGAGCAGCAGATCGCCGAGATGCTGCAGAGCCTGGGCGTGCAGTCTTTGGCCGAGCTCATCGACAAGTCGGTGCCGGATAAGATTCGCAGCCACGAAGCGCTCGAGCTGCGCGAGCCCCAGGGCGAGCGCGAGACCCTTTCCTATCTGCGCAAGATGTCCAAGCGCAATCAGGTCTACGTCTCCATGATCGGCATGGGCTACTACGGCACGGTCACGCCGCCGGTGATCCTGCGCAACGTGCTGGAGAACCCCGGCTGGTACACGGCATACACGCCCTACCAGGCCGAGGTCAGCCAGGGCCGGCTCGAGGCGCTGCTGAAATACCAGCAGATGGTCATCGACCTGACCGGGATGGACCTGGCCAACGCCTCCTTGCTCGACGAGGCGACCGCCGCCGCCGAAGCCATGACCATGTCGCGGCGCATCTCCAAGAGCGAGTCGAACGTCTTCTTCGTCTCCGACGACTGCCATCCCCAGACCATCGCGGTGCTCCGAACGCGGGCCCATTGGCTCGACATCGACGTGCAGGTCGGCGATCCCTTCGCCGAGTCTGGCGAGATGCGCGACTGCTTCGGACTTCTGCTGCAGTATCCCGGATCCTCGGGCGCGGTGCGCGACATCGGCGCTGCGGTCGAGGCGGCGAAGGCCAAGAAGGCCCTGGTCACGGTGGCGAGCGACCTCTTGGCGCTCTGCCTGCTGAAGCCGCCGGGCGAGCTCGGCGCCGACATCGTGGTCGGCAGCGCGCAGCGTTTCGGCGTGCCCCTGGGCTACGGCGGTCCGCACGCCGCATTCTTCGCGACGCGCGAGGCGCACAAGCGCTCTGTGCCCGGGCGTATCATCGGTGTCTCGGTCGACGCCGAGGGCAAGCCGGCCCTGCGCATGGCGCTGCAGACCCGCGAGCAGCACATCCGCCGCGAAAAGGCGACCAGCAACATCTGCACCGCACAGGTCTTGCTCGCCGTCATCGCCGGACTCTACGCCGTCTATCACGGCCCCGACGGGCTGCGCACCATCGCCGGGCGCGTGCACCGCATGACCCAGATCATGGCCGCAGGCCTCCGCCGCCTCGGCTTCGAGGTCGAGACCGAGGCTTTCTTCGACACCATCACGGTGCGGGTGCCCGGGCGCGCCGGCCGCATCGCGGCGCGGGCGCGGGAATCGCGCATCAACCTGCGCCTGATCGACGGCGACCGCCTCGGCATCTCGCTCGACGAGACCACGCGCCGGATGAACCTCGAAGCCTTGTGGCGGGTCTTCGCCACCAAGGCCGACCGGCTGCTCGACATCGACGCGCTGGATGCGGAGGTCGACGGCGTGGTCCCCGAAGCGCTGCGCCGGACCAGCGACTACCTGACGCACCCGGTGTTCGAGCTCTATCACGGCGAGACCGAGATGCTGCGCTACCTGCGCTGGCTCGCGGCCAAGGACATCGCGCTCGACCGTTCGATGATTCCGCTCGGCTCCTGCACCATGAAGCTGAATGCGACGACCGAGATGATTCCGATCACCTGGCGTCAGCTCGCCGCGATCCATCCCTTCGCGCCCCTGGATCAGACCCAGGGCTACCAGCAGCTCTTCGAAGAGCTCGAGGACATGCTCTGCGCGGCGACCGGCTTCGATGCCGTCTCGCTGCAGCCCAACGCCGGCTCGCAGGGCGAATACTCGGGCCTGCTGTGCATCCGCAAATACCACGAGAGCCGCGGCGAGGGGCATCGCGACATCTGCCTGATACCCTCCTCGGCGCACGGCACCAACCCGGCCTCGGCGATCATGGCCGGCCTCGAGGTCGTCGTGGTCGGCGGCGACGAGCACGGCAATATCGACGTCGCGGAGCTGACGGCCAAGGCGGCCGAAAACAAGGACCGCCTCGCCGCGCTAATGGTGACCTATCCCTCGACCCACGGCGTGTTCGAGGAGGCGATCGTCGACATCTGCCGCATCGTCCACGAGCACGGCGGCCAGGTCTACATGGACGGCGCCAACCTCAACGCCCTGGTCGGCATCGCCAAGCCGGCCGAGATCGGCGCCGACGTCATGCACATGAACCTGCACAAGACCTTCTGCATCCCGCACGGCGGCGGCGGGCCGGGCATGGGGCCGATCGGCTGCCAGGCCCATCTGGCGCCCTTCCTGCCCGACCATCCCATGGTCGAGGGCGTCAACCCGGCGGCGGGAGCCGACGGCACGATCGGGCCGGTGGCGGCCGCGCCCTGGGGCTCGTCGCTGATCCTCGTGATCTCCTGGGCCTACATCGCCATGATGGGCGCGGCCGGCCTGAAGCGCGCGACCCAGATGGCGATCCTCAACGCCAACTACATCGCCCATCGCCTGGCGCCGCATTACCCGGTGCTCTACACCGGTCAGAACGGCATGGTCGCGCACGAGTGCATCATCGACCTGCGGCCGCTCAAGGAGTCCTCGGGCGTGAGCGTCGAGGACGTCGCCAAGCGCCTGGTCGACTACGGCTTCCACGCGCCCACCATGTCCTGGCCGGTGCCCGAGACCATGATGATCGAGCCGACCGAGAGCGAGGCCAAGCGCGAACTCGACCGCTTCTGCGACGCCATGATCCGGATCCGCCAGGAGGCCGCGGCGGTCGAAGCGGGCGAGGTCGATCCCGAGGACAACCTCTTGAAGAACGCGCCGCACACCCATCACCTGCTGCTGCAGGGTACCTGGTCCAAGCACTATTCGAAGGAGGAGGCTTTCTTCCCGCTGGCCGCCCTGCGCGCCGACAAGTACTGGCCGCCGGTGGCGCGCATCGACAACGTCTACGGCGACCGCCACCTGGTCTGCAGCTGCCCGCCCATGGAGGCCTATCAGGAGGCGGCGGAGTAGGGGCCACCCGCCAGTTTGGTTAATTGACCCAGGTCATTGGTTCGCGGGCCCTGCTCGGGCCCTAATCCTTGCCAGACCACGAGAAAGGCGAGGTGATGAACGTCAAGATCAAGGACCTGATGGTCGAGCGGGTGATCACGGCCCAGCCGCATCACTCGGTGGATCATCTGCGCGCGCTGATGGAGCGTAATGGCATCCATGCCGTGCCGATCGTGGGTCCCGAGGGCGAGGCGGTCGGCATCGTCACCTCGAGCGATCTGATCGGCGACCTCAAGGGCGGCACGCCCGCCAAGCAGATCATGTCCAACGGCGTCACCTGCGTGCCCGCCTACAACGACGTCCACGTCGCGGCGCGCGTCATGCGCAACCACAAGATCCACCACGTGGTGGTGACCCACGAAAAGCAGGTCGTGGGCATGGTCAGCTCCTTCGACCTGCTGAAGCTGGTCGAGGACCACCGCTTCACCATGAAGGCGGCGCCCCAGGGCGCCAAAGGCAAGGGCAAGAGCCGCGAGAAGGCTTGACGCCGGCCTCGCCGCCGGGCCGCAAGCCGCCGCTGCGTCCTGGACCCGGGGCGATTCAGTGCCATATCTGTCGTATGGTGTCACATCGCTGCAGCGAAGCCCGTGCAGACTGGGGCCTCGTGAAGAGTGGCTCTGCGTCCAGCGGCCAGGGGCGGCCGCTTGTGTGAGGAGGCTGCCGTGCTGAACCACGCTAAGATTTTGGCCGATGCCCTCGGTGAACATCTGGCCAAGCTCTACAAGCACAACTTCGGCAAGGCTTTGCCCGAATCGGCGCCGCGCCTGGACGCAGGGGTGCGCCTGACCATGGAGCGCATCGCGAGCAGCGACGCGCTGTACCACAACATGCAGCACACCATGATGGTCGTGCTGGTCGGCCAGGACATCCTGCGCGGCAAGCTGCAGACCGAGCCGGTCTCGCCGGAGGACTGGTTGCACTTCACCTTGGCCCTGTTGTGCCATGACATCGGCTATGTGCGCGGCATCTGCCGCGACGATAGGGCCGACAGCTACGTCATCGACACCGAGGGCAATCGCGTCACGCCGCCGCGCGGCGCCTCGGACGCCTTCTTCTCGCCCTATCACATCGAGCGCGGCAAGATCTTCGTGCGCGAGCGTTTCGGCGCGACGCCCGACGTGGACGCCGAGCGCATTGCGTGCGCCATCGAGTTGACGCGCTTTCCCGTGCCCGACGACGGCGACCACGACGAGACCGACACCGAAGCGGGTCTGGTTCGCGCCGCCGACCTGATCGGGCAGCTCGCCGACCCCTTCTATCTGCGCAACCTGAACGCGCTCTACCACGAGTTCGACGAGACCGGCTGCGCGGCCGAGCTGGGTTTCCACAGCCCGGCGGATCTCTTGGAGGAGTATCCGCGCTTCTTCTGGGGCGCCGTCGAGCCTTACATCCGCGACGCCCTGCGCTACCTCGAAGTGACGGTCGAGGGCCGGCAATGGGTCGCGAACCTCTACAGCCACGTCTTCGCCATCGAGCACCAGCGGCCCCATCTGGGCCCGCACCGCGGCCGGCCGGGCGCCGATGGTGCGGCACCCCCCTTGCGTGCGGCCGCGACGCGCCGTTTCGCCGATTAGTCTGCCCCTCGGCGGCGTCCTCTAATAGTTCACCGTAACGGTCATGGTCCCCGAATAGGACCCTCCCGTCTGGGCCGCGTTTACCGAGAGGTCGGCGCCGACGTTGAAGCTGAGATCGCCGGCGCCGTCGAACGAAGGCGTCGTACCGGCGTTGTGCGTGAAGTTGTCTAAGGTCATCGCGGCGCCTGGGCCGGCGAGCGAACCGTTGGTGAAGCTGATGGTTACGGCTTGGTTTGCCTGGCCCGTGGCACTGTAAGCACCGGCGGCCGGCGAGCCGCCGAAGATATAGCCGAGCGGACCGGTCACGGCGCCTGCGGTGCTGATCGTTACGGTGCCGGCCGTGCCATCGAAGATGATGTCGCCGAAATCCATCGACGTGTTTTCCATGATCGAGATGGGCGGATCGTCGGCGATCGCCTGGGAGGCGAACTGGGCCATGGCCAGGCCGGCTATAGCGATGATGCCGTATGTCCAGCGCGTGCTCATTGAACGGTCGCGATTCCTTGCTTCGGCCGCGCAACTCTCCTGGGGTGCGGCCGCATCGTACTCTCCATGCGGTTCGATAGAACCATGGCCGCCAGAGCTTTAACTCTCGGTTAAGCATGGCTCCGATCCGAGCCTCGAGCCACGGTGGATAGCCTGCCCAG
>JAAUYJ010161211.1_pt1 | contig 12548 bp, 12 predicted proteins | sample 7278031 | NCBI WGS metagenome assembly JAAUYJ01 (sample SAMN14350222, study PRJNA611818) | marine sediment metagenome | isolation source: surface marine sediment (1.8m) | place: French Polynesia: Moorea | collected 2018-08 | reverse complement strand
ACCCCACACCCCAATCCCCAAACCCCCCGGGAGGAGACTTAATAAATCTAGGTATTGAAACCAAAAGAGATCGACTTTGTAATGAAGTCTCCTTCCCGCCCCATTCCCCATTCCCAAGTCCCCAAGATTATCTATAGTTCATTTGCTATAAGTGATAGACTAGTAAAGTTGTCAAAATCGCACATTCAGGGATTCGGGTGTTTTTAAAAAACTAATAAGAAGTTGTAACAACTTCTCCTGAATGGAGGATTAACCCGAAAAGGAGTAAAAAAATATGCCAGTCGTTTCTCTAGCTGAATTACTAGAGTCTGGGGTTCACTTTGGACACCAAACTCGCCGTTGGAATCCCCGTATGTCTCAGTATATTTATACAGCAAGAAATGGGGTTCATATCATCGATCTAGTTCAAACTGCTCAACTGATAGAAGATGCCTACGAGTATATGCGCTCTTCTTCAGAAAGTGGCAGAAAAGTCTTGTTTGTTGGAACAAAACGCCAAGCAGCAGGAATTATTGCTCAAGAAGCTAGCAGATGTGGTTCATACTACGTTAACCAGCGATGGCTAGGAGGAATGCTAACTAACTGGGAAACCATCAGAACCAGAGTTGATAGACTCAAAGAGTTAGAGCATTTAGAAGATAGTGGTGCTTTAGATAAAAGACCTAAAAAAGAAGCTTCTATGCTACGTCGGGAATTAGGTAAATTGCAAAAATACCTAAGTGGCATTAAAAATATGCGTAAAGTTCCTGACATTGTCGTTATTGTTGATCAAAAACGGGAACACAACGCTATTTCCGAGTGTCAAAAATTAGCAATTCCTGTAGTTTCGATTTTAGATACTAACTGCGACCCAGATATTGTGGATATTCCGATACCTGCTAATGATGATGCCATTCGCTCTATCAAGTTGATTGTAGGTAAATTAGCCGACGCTATCTACGAAGGTCGTCATGGTCAACCAGATTCTGGGGAAGACTATGAAGAATTTGAAGAGGGAATTGCAGAAGGAGATTACCCAGACGCAGAAGCCTATGATGATGAGGAAGAACCAGATTATGAGCAAGAGCAAGAGCAAGATTCTCCTGATACCGATAGTGAAGAATAGCACAGGACATTGCACAATATTGTAGGGACTTACTGCATTACAGAGCTTAATTCTGAATTCAACACATAGTCTCCCAAGAGCTAGGGTAGCTTTTGAGTTACCCTATTCTACAGAAACCGAGAGTAGTTTTGTCATCATTATCTAAAGAAGTAGGTATCAATAACATGGCGCAAATTTCAGCAAAATTAGTTCAAGAACTCCGCCAAAAGAGTGGCGCGGGGATGATGGATTGTAAAAAAGCTCTCAGCGAAAGCGATGGTGATATGACCAAAGCAATGGAGTGGTTGAGACAAAAAGGAATCGCCTCTGCTGGCAAAAAACAAGGTCGTGTTGCTGCTGAAGGATTAATTGATAGCTATATTCACACTGGTGGACGCATCGGTGTGTTAGTAGAAGTTAATTGTGAAACTGATTTTGTTGCTCGTAACGACCAGTTTAAAGAGCTTGTACGCAATATTGCCATGCAAATTGCAGCTTGTCCTAATGTAGAGTATGTCAAGGTTGAGGACATCCCTGAAGAGATTATCGCTAAAGAAAAAGAAATTGAAATGGGTAGGGACGACTTACAAGGTAAACCCGACAATATTAAAGAAAAAATTGTCCAGGGTAGAATTGACAAGCGTCTTAAAGAAATGTCTCTATTAGATCAGCCCTATATTAAGGATCAAAGCGTTACTGTAGCGGAACTAGTTACTAATAGTGTGGCAACTTTAGGAGAAAATATCCAAGTCCGCCGTTTCCATCGCCTAGTTTTAGGGGAAGGAATTGATCAGGAATAAATTAATTACCCTTGGCAAAAGTTGGAGATCTGAGTTATCACTTAATCAAAACTTTTGCTTTCTTTTTCTTGGAACAGATAAATTCAAAGTGCTATCTTGATGCCCAATAACTAGAGAGTGGGGGAGTGATTAGAAACTGGGCAAACTAAATTGTTAACTATTCAAACATGTCAAAACCGATTCAGCAAATCAAACAAGACCTAGAGATTTTACAAACAACTGTAGCTGAAGCAGCCACGGAACTTCAGAAATTGTATGATGAATATCTTAATACCTTAAGTCAATCTGTGAAACGACAGCTTGTATTAGCTAGTTATCAACTCTGTACCCAGATTTATCCAGAGTCATTTCTAAAATTATCCTTTAAGCAACGACAACAACTACAGCAGGAAATCAGAGAAATTGGTCAAGAAGTTGCCGAATTTTTACAACAAATCAATAATATAGAACAAAACCCATCATCTCCAGAACAAGCGGAATTGAATTTGCTAGCAGAGATGATTAAGAATTTACCCCTGAGTAAGTTATCGAATCAAGAAACCACAACAGATGAAGCTAAACTTCCAACTTCGGAAAATTCAGATGATGAAGAAGTCACACCAGAGATTATTATTGCTGGAGATCAGAGCAATATACAAGAATTGGCAGAACATTTAGAAAATCTTGCAGCCGAAGAATTAGAATCAGATAAACCACAAGAGATTAACTTTAATAACCCAGAACATTTAGTTTTTTGGCAGAGAAAAATTGAAAAGAATCTTAAACAGTCTTTGGATAGAATATCAAGAAAAACTAATAAATCTTTACAAGAAGCCAACATTATTCCTAATAGGTTGCCCGCAAAAGTTATAGATGTTGCAATACAGGCTCATGAATTTGCGGGAAATGGTAGCAAGGTAAGTAGCTTACCTAACATTTTAAATTTAGCAGTAGAAACAGAAAAAGAATCAAAGAGCAAAAAAAACCAAGTTGCACAAATCAGCGTATTGCGTCTGCGCTTATCAGAAATTGAGTTTACAGACACTACTGTAAGTCTTCAAAGGAAAAAAATTCGTAACTTCTCCAAAACAATAGATCAACTACGTCAACAATATCGAGCCAAAAAAAGAGAATATGCAAGAGCCGAAGCGGAAGCAGCTTGGCGTGCTGGCTGGTATGAAGATTAGAGTCCTATTTATACATCTTGAAAAGTGTTAAGTAGGAAGTAAAATTCTCAGGCTATTTTATAATCTGTCTGGAGTATAGTTAATGTTTAATGCTAGAGCCTCAGTATAGCTTTCTATGTTGTGGTCTTCAATCTTATCTACAGTTGTTTCTTCAAGAGCTTGGAGAATACCTGCTGATCGATCTAAAAATTGATTCCACCAATGAATATCAATATGTAATTTTTTATTGACATCAATGTAAAGAAAAGTTCCGACATGGGAATAACCCATGATTCTTTGGGGAACACGGGTAATAATATCATTGTTATTTTGAAAGCGAAAGATACGGCTTTTAGCTTCAAGATTTATGTTTCTCGCCATCTCTCGATCTACACATCTAGGTTGTCCAAAAGTATAGACTCCGTTAAAAGGTCGATCTTCAACAACCTGCTCTGCAGCAGCAAGAGTAGCTAAAGCTCCCCCTAAACTATGACCAGTAATCCACAAAGTTTGATAATTATCTTTAAAACTTTTAACAGTTTCTAGTATCTCAAACCACACATCCTCTAAAGCCATTTGAAATCCTCGATGTACTCGACCTAAATTGTGAGGAATTGCAGGTAAATTCAAGCTATCTAGCCAGTCTTGCCATTCATCGCTGCCTCGAAACGCTACAATGATCAAATCTCGATGTTTAGCAACAAATCCTTGAGTACTGTTCTTGTCAAATACTGCTACATCTTGAAATCCATCGCTCCAAGACTTTAATTGATTCAGAATGACATTTTTATCTGAGGCAAAATTATCCTCCGAGATTCTGCTATAAGCTAATTCCGCTGCTCTAGCTAACCAGTAAGCATTTTGAGGAGAATAGCGAGTTGTATGGGGTTGAAAATTAAATTGAGGTGTCATAGCTGTTTTTATGTTAAATCTATTTATAAATCACTATGTATAGGTGATTAGTTTTTATGCAATCCCAGAGATTTTTTCAGAAAATAAGGGGATAAAGGTTAATCTAAAAGCTAATTTACGTTGTAGATTCCATCTAGGAGTTTAGAGGAGTGAATTTCAGTACTTGGATCGGTATTGTTATCTTTTTTATATCTCTTTACGTTCTGTGGCAGATTCGACAATTATTGTTACTAATATTTACCGCAGTCGTAATTGCAACTTCTCTAAATGCGTTGGTGCAAAGATTGTGTCAGCGAGGATTTCAAAGGGGTTATGCGGTTTTACTCTCAATCGTATTATTAGTTGGTGTTCTGACTGGCTTTTTTTTGATTATCGTTCCCCCTTTTATTGCTCAGTTTCAAGAGTTAGCTCTTTTGTTTCCCCAAGGAATAGAAATCTTAAGAACTTGGATCGATCTACTGTTGAACCGTCTTGATTCGGAATTAATCAGTTACCTCCCAGATATCGAACAACTTACCGAACAGTTACAACCAATAATAAATCAACTGTTAGAAGGTGGATTAAATTTTTTCTATGGCTCATTTGGGGTGTTACTGAGTCTTTTACTGCTACTGGTTTTAACTTTGATGCTGCTTGCTGATCCTATTCCTTACCGCAAAGGATTTATTCGGCTGTTTCCTGCTTTTTATCGCCAACGAGTTGACCAAATTTTGGTACTTTGTAACGAAGCTTTACAAGGATGGCTTGGAGGAATACTATTTAATATGTGCGCCATCGCAATTCTTAGCTTTATCAGTCTATCCGCTTTAGGAATTCCTCTGGCTTTGGCTCAAGCAGTATTAGCAGGAATCTTGACTTTTATCCCCAATCTGGGCCCAATATTAAGTGTAATTCCTCCTATGGCGATCGCCCTTATCGATCATCCTTTCAAGTCTTTACTCGTCTTGATTACTTATGCCATTATCCAACAACTAGAGAGTAATATCTTGACACCTCTAGTAATGGCACAACAAGTATCCCTACTCCCTGCAATCACTCTCTTAGCACAAATCTTTTTTGCCACTTTTTTCGGATTTCTCGGACTATTTATCGCTTTACCTCTAACGGTAGTAGGACAAATTTGGTTTAAAGAAGTAGTGATCAAAGATATTCTGGATAATTGGGAAGCTCCTTCTGAGCAAGGAGCAAGTAATAAGTAATAAGTAATAGGTAATAAGTATTACTTCCCCAGTCTCCCCCCGGGAGGAGACTTAATAGATCTAGGTATTGAAGCCAAAACAGATTGACTTTGTAATGAAGTCTCCTTCGGTGCCCCAATCGCGAAGCGACTACCGAAGGTCTCCCCAATTAACCATCAACAAGTAGCAAGTAGCAAGTAAGAGCCAAGAAAGAAAACAGTAACGAGTCAATTTTAAAGCTTCATAGATAATTTCCGCCGTAATTGGGCGATCGCCATTACCTAATAAGGGTTTTTTCTTCACTACTCCCCCATAGGTATTAACTCCTCCTAACTGTACTCCCAAAATAGCACCATAAACACATTCACTCCAACCAGAATTGGGACTAGGATCAACAATGGCATCCCTACGACATATTGCCAAAACTTGTCGAGGTTTTCCTGAAAAAATAGCCAAGGTTAATACTGTTAAACGACAAGGAATCCAAGTTAAACGATCTTCTAACTGCGCGCTAAACCATCCAATATCACTATAGGGTTCACGACGATAACCAATCATTGAATCTAGAGTACTAGCAGCTTTGTACCCCAAAGCCAGAGGAAGACTACCAACCCCAGGAAGAAAAAGACCAACAATAGCATAAAAAAGAGGTGCAGTTACTCCGTCTGTAGCATTTTCTGCCACTGTTTCCAAGATAGCTCGCAATATTTCTGTTTCTGATAAATTTTCGGTATCTCTCCCCACATAGCGACTGAGTTGGGAGCGAGCCTTAACTAGATCTGCTTCTTTTAAAGTATCTAAAACGGCTTCTGCTGCAACTCGCAGACTTTTTCCTGCGAAACAGCTAGCCAGTAACATAATTTCGATTCCTGTCCCCAACCAAGGATGAATTATATTTGCTCCTTTAATAATCAACCAACCAACACAACTACTACCCAAAATCAAGGCTAAACCGAGAATCACTCCAGCTATGCGACGCAGCGACTTTTGAGCAGTAACCTGAATCACAAATTGGCTACAACCTTGGATTATCCAACCCATTAACTGTACTGGATGAATCCAAGAATCAGGATCACCAATTAGGTAATCCCAAATTGCAGCAGATAATAAAGCAATCACAATAAATTTTTAGTTAAATTGGTTAATCTCGATTGTTCTCTACTTCAAGCTTTTAGTTAATAGTTATAGGATTCTGACATTAATGAGGTCTACCTCAATTAGCAATCAACTATTAAGTATCAACTCTTTTACTCAACCTCACTAATCAGTTAGAAATTTAGCACAAGTTTGATCTCTTAGCCATCATTTCTAATTTTATGTACATTCTGTTCCCAGTTTGCCCCATCAAAAGGTTCAATCTCAAACTGGGAGAGTGCATCTTGATCTAAACAGCGAATATTAACATCTATACAATCGGGATGAGAGCGAGGGTGATAAAAAGAGTGAATCCCACAAATACGACAAAAAGTATGTTTAGCGATGCCAGTATTAAAAGTATATGTAGTTAGGCTATCTTGACCTCTGAGTAACGTAAAGTTTTCTGGAGGGAGGATTAAATGCAAAAATCCTTTTTTACGACAAATTGAACAGTTACACTCTTGTACCTTCCAGCGATCGACTAATATTTGAAATCTGACCGCACCACAATGACAACCCCCCTGAAATTGTTGTGTTTCTCTGTCTTGGCTCACGATAAATCCTCTAATTAAACAATAAAATTACTTTCTTCTCCTAACGCTGCTTGCCAACTGCGAGCATCATAGTAAAGGTCTGCCAAAGTAATACTATATAATGCTTCTTTTAATTTGTTTCGTAATCTTTGCCAAAGACAAAATGTAACCCAATCTTCTGCTACCTTTGCATCAGGACTGTAGTTGGGTAATGGTTCAATAGTTTCTCCCACTGCTTCAAAAATTTTTCCTAACGAAATACTCTCTGGTTTAGCTGCTAATTGATAACCACCTTGCGCTCCTCGAATAGATTTAACAATGCCAGCACGACGCATTTTGATCAATAACTTCTCTAAATAAGGTGCTGGTAAATCTTGTCTGTAGGCGATCGCTTTTACTGATGTGGGTTGATACTCTGGCTGTAAACTTATGTCTAGCAGAGCTTTTACACTATAGTGGCTACGAGTTGTTAACTTCATTTTATTGATCTGAAGAGATAAAAAATTTGTAAACTATTTTGAACATTTTTCCCTAATGATTCGATAATATTGATTTGATATTTTAATGCTTGATTTATCTAAAAATATCATGAATTTTACTAGATAAGTGTAATATAGTTTTAGATACACATAGCGAAATGCTATATTATTATTCTTGCATTAAGTTTACCTTGATAGCAAACTCGATAAACCTAAACAATTATTAGTTGCAGTTTAAGTTGATGACTAAATCAAACCAACCAGCACCTTTAACAGGACAAGCATTACTAGATAAAGTAAAAGAACTAGGAAACCTCTCTAAAGAAGAAAAAGCTAGAGAATGCGGTTACTACACTAAGACCAAAAATGGAGTAGAAAGAGTTAACATGATGAAGTTCCTTAATGCACTAATAGATGCAGAAGGAATTGAATTAGACAGTACTTCTAACGGTCAAGGTCGTGGAGGACGTTCCGCAAGTTATCGTATTAGCGTACAATCCAACCATAACTTGCTAATCGGTTCAGCATATACTAAAAAAATGGGACTGAAACCAGGAGATGAGTTTGAAATAACCTTGGGTCGAAAACATATCCACCTCAAACAATTAGGTGCAGACGAAGAGGAATAAACTATTAATCTCTGATTCCTCTTAAAATCCACCTTAAGCCTAATCCATTAACAACTAACTACTGAGCCATTAAGAGTTAATAAGACGTTGTTTAGTAAGAAGAAACTAGGCAACGTTTTCGGCTATTTACCCAAAAATTATTCAATGTTAATTATTACAAATACTTCTCAATACCTATTAACTGTTGATTGAGATCAGTCGACTATCGTGAACTCAGACTGAAATCCAGATGTTAGAATACGCTGAATAGGATTTGGTTTTTATTACATAACCTTCTAAATATCATAAACTCATGGAAGGATCTTTTGAAATTACCCTGCAAATAGCTATCGCTGTCCTTGCAGGTATTAGCGCGCAAGTAGTAGGAGAATATCTCCGAGTACCAAGCATCGTATTTTTATTATTATTGGGGATTCTTCTCGGTGGTGACTGTTTCGATATACTCCATCCCCATGATCTGGGTGTTGGTTTAGAAGTATTAGTCGCTTTATCTGTTGCGATCATCCTGTTTGAAGGAGGCTTAAACCTTGATTTAAAGGAATTGGGTAAAGTTTCAGATAGTTTGCGGAATCTTGTCACCATCGGCACATTAATTACTCTGATTGGTGGCGGAATGGCTGCTCATTGGTTAGCAGAGTTCCCTTGGTCCATCGCTTTTCTCTATGCTTCTTTAGTAGTAGTAACAGGCCCTACAGTAATTGGTCCCTTGCTCAAACAAGTAGGAGTAGATCGCCAAGTAGCAACCCTACTAGAAGGGGAAGGAGTTTTAATCGATCCAGTAGGAGCAATCTTAGCAGTAGTAGTCTTAAACGCCATTATTAACAGTAACTCCGCTCCTATTGATGTTATAAGTGGTCTATTATTACGTTTGGGAATTGGGGCAATAGTTGGTACAGTAGGCGGTTGGCTACTGGGTCTATTACTAAAACGAGCAGATAATCTTGCCGAAGACCTGAAAAATCTTGTAGTATTAGCAGGGGTTTGGGGATTATTTGTTCTGTCCCAAGAACTATACAGCGAGTCAGGCTTAATGGCAACAGTAGCAGCAGGTATTGTAGTTAAAGCCTCCTCTGTTCCTGAAGAAAGATTACTCAAAAGATTTAAGGGTCAATTAACTATACTTTGTGTGTCGGTTTTATTTATCCTTTTGGCTGCGGATTTATCACTTGCTAGTATGTTCGCTCTAGGATGGGGTAGTGTCCTAGCGGTATTGGTTTTAATGATCGTAGTGCGACCTATTAGTATTGCAGTTTGTACCGGGAGTAGTAGTTTAAACTGGCGACAAAAAACCTTTTTAGCTTGGGTTGCTCCCAAAGGTATTGTTTCTGCTTCTGTAGCTTCTCTATTTGGGATTTTACTGACAGAAAAAGGTATTAACGGGGGAGATGCTATTAAAGCTTTAGTATTTTTGACTATCCTAATGACCGTCTTTTTACAAGGCTTAACCGCTCGTTGGTTGGCTCGTTGGCTAAAAATTACCTCCAGTGAAGCCAAAGGCGCAGTAATTGTCGGGGGGAATAATCTGGGAATGTTAATTGCTCGTCTATTTCAAGATGCTGGAGAGTCAGTAGTTTTAATTGATGCTGACCCTGAAGTGTGTAAAAAAGCAGAAGCAGAAAACATACCAGTATTTCAGAGTAGCGGACTTGAGCCAGACGCTTTAGAAAAGGCTGGAATCGAATCTATGGGTACTTTTATTGCTTTGACTAGCCAAGGAGAAGTGAATCTAGTTCTAGCACAAAGAGCGATGGAGGAGTTTAAACCCCCCAAAGTTTTAGCAGTATTTCCCGAGAATGATTCTAATTCCAACAACCCTAAAATCAAGGTAAGTCAAGCATTTATGCCTCAATTTAAGCTTAAAGCCTGGGATACCTATATTCATGATGGTGAATTCAAACTGGTGAAAATGATCTTAACTGAGTCAGAGCGTTCTTTTATAGAAACTTTAATTCGCTTGGGAGAATTGTTACCTTTGCTGGTTAAACGAGATAGGAGTCTGCAAATCGTCAAAGCTAAAGAAAGTTGGAAGTTAGGAGACGAAATCTACTTTTTGCTTCATGATCCCAGACCTAAATTACTGAAACGACTTTCTGGCTCTCATCAGTCTTCCCGTTTAGTTTTAGAAAAATTACCAGAGGTAGAAGAAATTAAGACATCTTCCCTGAAAACCAGCAATCAGAGTTCATCAGTATCAAAAACGAGTCAACCCCAAGGATAGCAAGATCATCAACCTCAAAGTATCCTTGCCAAAAAAAAGATTTTCTGAATAATTCAACTGTGACAATAGCACTATGATGTTAGTTAATAACACACAATCTGGTTGGGTTTTTTATGGATGTTAAATTAATAATTCTAATCTTGACAGGCTTATTTATTGTTTCCTCTTTATACTTTGGGACTAAAAACGGTTTCTATGACTCAGATAGTTATGATGGTAATGGTACTGCTCATTAGCAATCCCTGATACTATTGGCTGAGGGAGAATTTCTCCAAGCTCAAAGTAAACCTTCTGCTCCCATAATGACCTCAAATAATTCTGTTAGCCTATCCTGTTTACCCTATAGTATTGGTCATAAGGGTGAAGGGGTATCTTTGTTATTAAATATGGGAGAATATCCCATACTTTTAGATTGTGGGCTGAGTGAGCTTGATTTTGCCAAAGATAGCCAATTTCCGACCGTAGAATTAGTTTTCTGCTCTCATGCTCATAGCGATCACTGTCGAGGATTATTAGCTTTCCATCAAGCTTTTCCCCAAGTACCAATCTATACTAGCAAAGTAACAGCTAAATTACTCCCCCTTAACTGGTCTTTTGACCAAGATGTGACAGAATCCTTACCCTGTAAGACTGTGGATTGGCGATCGCCATTAACGGTTAGAGAAAATCTCCAATTAGAATTATTCCCAGCAGGTCATCTCCCAGGAGCAGCAGCAATCCTTCTGACTTATCACACCCCGAAACGAGACTATAAGGTGATGTACACGGGTGATTTTTCAGTCTCGAATTTTCAGCTAGTGGAAGGCTTATCCATCGAAAATTTGCGGGGTATCGCTCCAGATGTTTTAATCATTGAAGGGAGTTATGGAACAGTACGCCATCCCCATCGTCGCCAACAAGAAAAGCAACTGATGGAGCGTATTGAAAAGGCTCTGGGGGAGGGAAAAAATGTCTTATTACCAGTACCGACCGTGGGGTTAGGACAAGAAATTCTGAAACTTTTACGCTCTCATCATCAATTTACTGGTAAAGATTTAGATATTTGGGTAGATGAGAAAGTATCCCGTGCTTGCGATGTTTATTTAGAATTACTATCTCAATTTCCCCTTTCGGTACAAAACTTTGCTAAACATCAATCTCTATTTTGGGATGAAAGAGTGTGTCCTCGCATGAGTAAGTTGCACAGTCTTGAAGATTTACTTCAAGGTAAATTACCTTCTATTGTTTTAATTGACTCTGATTCAGAAATCCTCTCTTATCTATCTCCCGAATTAGGGGAATGGCTTATATTACTACCAGAACATCCTCAAGAATATGTTACTCAGACCACAGGTCAACAATCTCTACAAAATTTAGCATCTGTAACCCTCGAAACCTATCTCTTAGCAGAACATAGTGATGGTCGCAACACAACCCAATTGATTCATAATTTACGACCCCAGCATATTATATTTGTTCATGGCTCTCCTTCTTATTTGGTAGAATTGGCTAGTTTGCCAGAGTTATGTAATCGCTATCAAGTTCATTCTCCTGCTAATGGGACTTTAGTAGAACTTCCGATCGGCGATCGCTTTATTCAACCGAAAACCCCCACACCAACCCATTATGAAGGAGAATTAAGTGAAGCTAGCTCTTATATTAAAATTACTTTTCCTGATACCTTAAATAGAGATCCTCGTTGGAATAAGTTTGCGGATACAGGCATTGTAGAAGCAAGATGGCAAGGAGAAGAACTAATATTGAGGGGTATTCCCCAACGAGAATTGTTAAATTCGGTGAGTGATTCTAAAATGTCTGTTGATCTAGACTGTTGTCGTAGTTGTCGCTATTATCATCATCAGCGTTGTTGGAATCAGGCTTCTCCTCTGTACGGATTTAAAGTTATACCTGAAGGATATTGTCCTGTATTTGAACCATTAGTCAAAGATAACTAAATTTATCTTTTCTTGTTATAACAAGAATTTTCCCCATTTCCTGTTAACCTTTTCTCAAGCCAAAAACTTATTGTTAATAGATACAAAAATTTTTAAAACAAAAATACTATCTTGACTCTAGCTAAATTTTCAGTCCTTGAGAGATTACTACATATTTCTTCGACAAATTACTATAGATTGGAGCAATTGAGTACTCTCAAATTTACTAACGTGAACTACCCGCGTTCTTATCGCGAGCTTCCTGTTTCCCGCCGTTGCCTCCTACAAGCAAGCTTATATTTGGTCGCGGAAGGGGCGATTTCAAGTTAATGATTGGAACACAACAGTTAAATTTACGGGTGTGTCGCCCCTTCGCGCTCAGCGTCGGTGAGGTTTGACTTACCAAACGTAGCCCTGTACTCTCGTAGTAGTCTAGCTACTACCCAGGCAGAACCGCCAGCACCGTGCGGTTATATTACTTTGTTATTTGGCTAACATATATTTGGACTTTATACGGCTT
>JAAUYJ010122864.1_pt1 | contig 12548 bp, 10 predicted proteins | sample 7278031 | NCBI WGS metagenome assembly JAAUYJ01 (sample SAMN14350222, study PRJNA611818) | marine sediment metagenome | isolation source: surface marine sediment (1.8m) | place: French Polynesia: Moorea | collected 2018-08 | reverse complement strand
TCCTCAATCTCTGAAGTTATAGAAGTAGTTTCTTCCACCTCTGGAGTAGCAGTGGTTTCCTCAATCTCTGAAGTTATAGAAGTAGTTTCTTCCACCTCTGGAGTAGCAGTAGTCGAACTTGGAGGAGCTATAGAGGGGGTTGAGGGAGATGTTGTCTCCTCCTGTACAGAAGTCGGTGTTACGATTTTAGGTTCAGGAGGTTGTAGAATGTCTAAAAATTGTTGTAATTTCTCCTCATCAGAAACAGAATTTTGACGAACTTGCGCCACTTTTTCAGCAATTTCCGTCTCCCCAATATAAGCTAACCAGTTCTCAAAGTCACCCCGTTTTAAGTGATAAATTACCTCTTGAGGAGACTGATGACAGACTCCGATTAAATCCTTTGCACTATGAGCGACTTGACCACTATGAAATCTAAATGGTTCTGACATTGTCTCTTTAGTAATGAATAACAATATTATCGAGAAAAGCTCTTTTCCCAGGATACTATCAAAGAGCCTCAACCCTAAACTATAATGCTTGAATGATTATTCAGGGAAAATTCAGCTTAAGATCATGGGTATCTTAGTTTCATCTGGGATCATAGATAAGATCATCCTTAGTTAATTAATCAATGTTACTCATCAAAGGGTTTCCTCGTTTTAGAACCATGTTTAACCCCAATTCCTTGCGAATTAGACTCACGCTAGGTATCGCTGCCGTGTCTATTTTGGGGTTAACCGGGGTGGTAACCAGTATCAGCTTGACAATGCAGAAGATTCTAGTTGTAACCCATAAAAATAATACACGCTATATTGCCGGTCGTTTTCCTCATGATGTAGAAATCTATAGTGATATGGTTTCTCTAGAAGAAGGGACCCAAAAAGCCATTGATAATCTCTCTACCCCACAAACCTTATTATGGGTTAAAAGCCCTCAAGGAAACCTCTTAGCTCAGTCACCGGTTTTAAAAATGGGCATAAAGGGAACCCATTTAGTCTCTTTGCAAGACATTCCTCTTCAACCAGAGTTAAAATTGCTAAATAATCGTTATTGGCTCTTATGTTCCACAGATTTAGTGGTTCGAGGGGTTAACTTAGGACGAGTTTATATTGCTCAAGATATCACTGCCGATGAAACTATGTTTCTCACTTTGATGGGAACTCTGATCTTAGTAAGTGCCATAGTCACAGTTTGTATGACAGTTGCCATCGCTTGGTATATCAAAACCTCCCTGAAGCCTTTAAAGCGCATGAGCGAGACGACAAAGGACATTTCGGCCGAAAAATTAGGGGAGGTTCAAATTGAGCTAGAAAATGCTCCCAGTGAAGTCAAAGAGTTAGCCCAAACCCTACAAACGACTCTCACTCGTCTTTCAGACAGTTGGGAAGATCAACGTCAACTCGTCAGTAATGTTTCCCATGAGTTACGAACTCCTTTAACAGTGGTTTCAGGCTATTTACAAAGTACCTTGCGTCGGGGAAATAACTTAACAGATATTCAACGAGAGGCTCTGGAAACCGCTTCATCAGAAGCAGATCGAACCATCCAATTATTACAAGATTTATTAGACTTAGCTAGGGCTGAAAATGGACGGATCTATTTTCATCTAGAAACCGTTGTCCTCAATGAGTTATTATCTGAAATCAAGGGTATGGTTGCTCAATACCCCGTCTCAATTGAACTCGCTCTCCCAACTGATTCAGTAACGGTTAAAGGGGATAAAAATCGCCTCAAACAAGTGTTATTGAATTTGATCGACAATGGAGTTAAATACTCTAAGTCTGATGAGCCAATTGTCATTAAACTTGAGCAAGATGAACGGTTTGCTAAAGTACAAGTGTGCGATCAGGGTGTGGGCATTCCCTTAAAGGATCAAACTCGTATCTTTGAGCGATTTTATCGGGTAGATGAAGCCAGAAGTCGTAACATTGGGGGAACCGGACTGGGTTTATCTATCGTCAAAACCTTAGTAGAAGGGATGGGAGGAACAATTCAGGTGATTTCTCAACTCAATCAAGGGACAACCTTTAACATTCTGTTACCCTTGTCATAAACCTATCTTGTTATCGAGGATGAATACAAAAAGTAAAGAAACCAATCAATATTTATTATTATCCGGAGATTCTCAACGTCAAAAATTAGAGGTTAATTTTTGGCTAGTTTCTCTAATGGCTTTAATGTTATTAATTTTACTCTATACCCTGACCCTATTGTTCTTTAGAACTACCTTTATCGGAGTTCTTTTATACGAAAGAGGATTTACTCAATATTTGGTGATGTATCTAGCTTCTTTTGTGGTTTCCTTAACAGTTATTAAACTGATTAAGTTACAACAAGAAAGCCTCTCTCTCCGTCGTTCTTGGGTTCCTCAAACAGTGACTTTTGATAATCCGCGAGCGCGGGATTTATTGACGCTACAAAATAATTTAACTAAACATAATCAACTATTACCGATTCGTTGTAGTCGTATTTTAGGAGCTTATATTCAATCAGGAAGTCGTAAAATTGCCTCAGAATTAGCCTTAGATGATTCTACTTTTTATCTAAGTGCTTCTGAGTCTTCCTATACCTTTCCTCGCGTCTTAGTTTGGGCCATTCCTTTATTGGGATTTATTGGTACGGTAATTGGCATTAGTCAAGCGGTGAATGGATTTTCTAGTTTCCTAGAACAAGCAGGAGAAATTGAACAAATTAAAGAGGGAATTGGAACAGTTACCAGTGGTTTAGCGGTGGCATTTGATACCACTCTTTTAGCTTTATTATTAAGTGTTCTAGTCATGATTCCTTTGGTGTTAGTAGAGCGCATGGAATCTCGGTTATTATTAAGAATTGATATTTATGTCAATGACTTAGTTTTACCCCGTCTCAAGGAGAAAGGTGAAGCTTTAGATTATGACGGGATTAATCAATCTATCCGTCAAGCATTTCAAGAATATTTACCTAACCCCGAATCTCTAATTGAACCGGCACAAATTTATGCTAAACAAGCAGCAGAAAATTTCTCCAAAAGCTTTATATCTGAGGTAGAAAAATTACAACAATTAAGTGGCAGTTTAATCGAACAAATTGAAAAAATTAATCAAATGAGTCTAGAGGAAAAAAGTAAATTTCTAGAAACCTTGGATGAACAATTGAAGGTTAATCGGGAACTTTCTGACTCTATGATTACAGAAATAAAACAAATTAAGCCAATTCTGGAAAAGTTAAGTAAACCCCGTGTTATTACTTTTAGCGATTCAGAAGAATATTAGATAATTCCCAACATCCTCTTGTATAGTTTGGGTTGGCTAAAAAGTAAATACACAGATAAACGGCGAGCGCCGAAAAAAAGATTCCATAAGATGTCTTCAGTTAATTTTGCGTCGCCAGTGAAATGCAATCTAGTCAAGATTTGATACAGAAATTTGAAACCAATCTTCAAAGCATAGTTTCCCTTGATTGTTATGGAAATATATAAAAATAAACTTGACTCCATTGGATGATTTTTAGTATTTTCTAGATTGCACCATTAATGGCGATTGATTAAACAGGAATCAACCTATTTTTTAGTTTTAAATAATTAAATTTTTAATCATTTAAGGCTAAAAATTGAACAAAATACAGCTAATTACTTTTTTTAAAATCAATATACTTGAAAAAATCATGAGACTTCAGATAAAAGACTGTCACATTTTTTAAAGAATTAGGGAACCGCAAAAAAGTTAAAATGGAAAGGATCACTGAGACCCCAGCGAGAAAAGCTAAATTAGTACCGCATTTAATATTTATTGCAATGGTCAAAACTCCCGTTTCACCTACCCGCAAAGTTTCTAAACTAGAAAAAATCAAAGAAAGTAGCAACTTTTTAAGAGAACCCCTAAAAACGCAACTCTTAGAAGACAGTAGCCATTTTAGCGAAGACGCTGTTCAAATTCTCAAGTTTCATGGCTCCTATCAACAAGATAACCGAGATAACCGAGCCAAAGGACAAGAAAAAGATTATCAGTTCATGTTGCGCACCCGTAACCCAGGAGGCTTTATCCCTGCGCAACTCTATTCTACCTTAGATAGCTTGAGCGATGAATATGGTAATCATACTCTACGAGTTACTACCAGACAGGGGTTTCAGGTTCATGGCATTTTAAAGCAAAACTTAAAAGCAGCCATCGCCGCCATTGTGAAGAGCATGGGATCAACCCTAGGCGCGTGTGGGGATCTCAACCGCAACGTCATGGCCCCTCCAGCCCCCTACAAAAATAGACCAGACTATCAGTATGCTTGGGAATATGCCGACAACATAGCTGACTTATTGCGCCCCCAAACCAACGCTTATTATGAAATCTGGTTAGATGGAGAAAAGGCCATCAGTGCAGAAGAAGCCCCCGAAGTCACTGCCGCCCGCCAACGCAACGGCAACGGAACCGTCTTTGAAGAAACGGAAGAACCCCTTTACGGGCAACATTATATGCCACGTAAATTCAAGTGTAGCGTTACAGTCCCAGGGGATAACTCTATCGATCTCTACACCCACGATGTTAGTTTAGTGGTTATGATCGACGACAGTGGGCAACTTGAAGGGTTCAATGTCCTAACCGGGGGAGGCATGGGGCGTACCCACAATAAAGAAGAAACCTTTCCTAGACTAGCCGATCCCTTGGGCTATGTGGATAAAGAAGATGTATACGACTTAATTAAGGCTATTCTTGCCACCCAACGAGACTACGGCGATCGCACTCAACGTCGTCATGCTCGCATGAAATACCTGATTGAAGACTGGGGGCTCGATAAATTCAAAGCTCAAGTCGAAACCTATTTAGGGAAAACCATAGAACCCTTTAAACCCCTCCCTGACTGGCAATACCAGGACTATCTAGGATGGCATGAGCAAGGAGATGGTCAGCTATTTTTAGGGATCTCCATCGAAAATGGTCGGGTTAAAGATGAGGGGAGTTTCCAACTGAAAACGGCCCTGAAAAAAATCACCGACGAATACGCTTTACCCATGCGTCTGACGGCCAATCATAATCTGATTTTATACGAGATTGACCCGGAGCATAAAGCAGGCATTGAGAGCATTTTGCTCCATTGTGGCATTGTAACTGAACCAGAAAGAATTGATTCCTTAACTCGTTATTCTATGGCTTGTCCCGCACTGCCCACTTGTGGGTTGGCCATAACTGAGTCAGAACGGGCATTGCCTGGTATTTTGGACCGTATTCAAGGGGTTTTGAATAATCTAGGGTTAGAGGGAGAAAAAATCGTCATTAGAATGACGGGATGTCCCAACGGTTGCGCCCGCCCCTACATGGCAGAATTAGGGTTTGTCGGCAGCGCACCAGGAATGTATCAAATTTGGTTAGGAGGTGATCCCAATCAAACCCAACTGGCACAACCCTACATCAATAAATTAGCTGATCAGGACATCGAAAAGTTTTTAGAACCTCTATTCGTCTATTTTCAGCAAGAGAAAATCGAGCAAGAGAGCTTTGGGCAGTTTTGTCATAGAGTCGGGTTTGAGGCATTGAGAAGTTTCTCGGAAACTTACAAGCCCAAAAAACGCCGTCGTGTCCGCAAAAATCAACATCGGGTTAGCATTAGTGATCCTATGTTTGCTCAACTTAAACAAGCCTCCCAAGCAGAAAATCGGCCCATGAATCATATTGTTCAAGAGGCATTAAAAGCCTACTTTGGTAAGCAATAACAGGGCAGGTTTGGTATGTGGGAGGTTGAGCAATACTCAGTAGGTTTTGCTTGACGACGACTAGATCAGGGTAATGGAGAATGAGCCAGAAAATTGACTGTAAATTCTACATTCCCCTATCTTAACTAAATAATTATTCCAACAAGGGGCTAATTTGTTATCCTTAAACCACGTGGGTTCGGAGTTATAATTTTTTAAAGGATACACTGAGGGTTTGAGACTACTGATTTGAGTCAGTTGGATACAGATTTCCTGATATCAAACTCAGGTTAAACAAGTCATCGGGAAACAAACGTTAATTTTAGGTAAAAAAACTATGGGCTTAGGTAAAGTTTTGATTCTCCTAGGGATGGGAATTGTCATTGTCAAGTTTGTTGCCTCTTTGTTTGGCCAAGGTAATCTTCCCTGGCTTAATAAGTTGGTGACAGTGATTTTGTTTTTGTTTATTGGTTTTGAAGTTTATCAAATTGCTCAATTATTAGTCGCTCAACCTTAGGTATTGAGGTATAAGAAATGGTATTGAAAGGAATTTACACCCTAGCCAATGATGTTGTTTATGACCAACTAATTGCCTTACTCAATAGCATTGAAGCCAACGTTGATCCATCCCTTCCTATCTGTATTATTCCTTATGATCAGCGTTTAGATAAGGTAAAAGAAGCGATTAAGAATCGACCCAATTTAAGTTTATTCGATAATCAAGAATCTATCGAAAGATGGGATAATTTCGCTTATAAAGTGTGGGAAGCACATCCAAGAAATCAAGAAAGCAAAACCAGTCGCCCCAAATGGTATCAGGGCAATTTGCATCGTAAATTTTTGGCTTTTGATGGTGATTTTGAACAGTTTGTTTTCTATGAAGCTGACAATTTAGCCATGAAACCTGTAGCGGATGTTTTTGAGAAATTAAAAGACTATGATTTCGTTTTTAATGATTGGGAACATCGTAAACCCACAGCCACCACAGCCTTAAATATTCCCCTCATAGAAGCCAGTGGATGTTATACAGAAGAACAAGTCAGACCAAAAATTCACGATGCTAGTTTTTTTGCCGCAAAAAAAGGATTATTTCCTCCTCAAGAATTAGCAGATTTGGAAGACAAATTAATTAATAAAAGAGAAGTTGAATGGATTAATAAAATTGGTTGGTGGGATGATGTTTTTATCTATAACTACATGACTTTACGTTGTGAAAGACCTATTTATAACTTTACCCAAAGTCCTAATGGCAAAGAGAGAACCGGCAATTGTGCCGATTCTGATCCGTTTGTAAACATTGATAATGTCCTTTACAATGAACAAGGATTAAAACCCATTCATCGTATTCATTATATGAATTATGCTTCAGCAGATTTTGCGCGATTATGTCAAGGAGAAGATGCTAACATTAAGTATAAAGATATATTTTTACACTATCGTTTTCTAAAAAATCCTGAGCAAAAACCCAAGCAATTACTTCCTCCAAGTTCTCTAACCAAAGCTACTCGAAAACTCCAGGGAATTATGGGTAAAATTAAGCGAACAATTTCCTAAATATTATGGCTAAAGTTAGTGTTTGTATTCCCACTTATAACCGTTCTCATTACCTTAAGTATGCAGTCAATACGGTTCTTAGTCAAACATATTCTGATTTTGAACTGATTATCTGCGACGATGGTTCTCCTGATAATACTCCTGATGTTGTGGCAGAATTTAAAGATAGTCGAATCCGTTATATTCGCCATGAGAAAAACATAGGAAGAAGTCTTAATATGCGTTCTGGTTTTGAGGCAGCTAAAGGTGAGTATTTTATTAAATTCGATGACGATGATGGGTTAACGCCAGAGTTTCTAGAAAAAACAGTTAAAGTGTTAGATGAAAGTAAAAAGGTTGACTTTGTTTGTACTAATCATTGGATCATTAATAAGGATAGTCAAAGGAGTGAATCAGCGACAAAAGAAAATACTATTCGTTGGGGAAAAGACCAGCTAAAAGAAGGGATTATTGAAGACTTAGATTGGCAGACTTTTGAGCGTCAAAGTTTACAAGTGGGATCAACTTTATTTCGTTATTCTTGTTTAAAAGAAGTTGATTATATGAACCCAAAAGCAGATGGATGTGAAGATTTTGATTTGTTAGTTAGATTAGCATTAGTTGGAAAAGTAGGTTATTTTCTTCCTCAATATTTGATGGAATATCGCTTTCATGGGGGACAAACCAGTTTAGGACAAAATTTGCACTTTCTGCAAGCTAAAGTCCATTGTATTGGTGGTTATCGGTTTTCTGATCAAGTATTAGAAAAAAAACGCATTATCAAATTATCCCAAACACAACAGGATTTAGGATTAAGATTAATTGAACAGGGAAACACAGAAGAAGGCAGGAAACTTTTACAGGCATCCAAACAGATTTTAGGCGATTCTAAAAGAGTTAAGTTAGGCTTATTAATGTCCTATTTACCTGTTAATGTGCGTCAATTCATATTACAATGGTTCCGTCAACTTAAACCCAAAGATTACACCGAAAAAGTACGTTCACAAACTAATTAGGAGGCGCAATGGGATTATTAATTGATGGAGTTTGGCATGATCAATGGTACGATACCAAAAGTACAGGTGGCCGTTTTATTCGTCAACAATCGCAGTTTCGCAACTGCATAACAAGGGATGGAAAAGACGGGTTTAAAGCAGAAGCTAACCGTTATCATCTCTACGTTTCCTATGCTTGCCCTTGGGCTCATAGAACTTTAATTTTTAGGGCAATTAAAGGGCTCGAAGAGATGATATCTGTTTCTGTGGTTCATTGGTTCATGGGAGAGTTTGGCTGGACATTTGAACCGGGAGAAGGAGTCATTCCTGATCCTATTCACCAAGCGAATTATTTATATGAAGTTTACAAAAAAGCCGATGAAAACTATACAGGAAGGGTAACAGTACCTATTTTATGGGATCAGAAAACAAATACTATTGTTAATAACGAATCCTCAGAAATTATCAGAATATTTAATAGTGCATTCGATGAAATGGGAGCGCAACCTGGAGACTATTATCCAGAAGAGTTAAGGGAAGAAATTAATACCATCAATGACAGAATTTATAAGACTGTTAATAATGGGGTTTATAAAGCAGGGTTTGCCACTACTCAAGAAGCCTATGAAGAAGGATTTAATCCGTTATTTGAAACCCTAGATTGGATAGAAGAAAGACTATCAAACTCGCAATATTTAATAGGAGATAAACTCACAGAAGCAGACTGGCGACTTTTTACCACATTAGTGAGATTCGATGCGGTTTATGTGGGACATTTTAAATGTAATAAAAAGCGAATAGTTGACTATCCTAATCTATGGAGATATGTAAGAGAATTATATAATTTTCCCAAAGTAGCAGAAACTGTCAATTTTCAACATATCAAAGGACATTATTATCAAAGTCATAAAACCATTAATCCCACTGGAGTTGTTCCTATTGGGCCAGATATTGATTTTAGTTTGACCTCAGTTTGATGAGCAAAAAATTAGGAGTTTTGGTCCCGCTCTTTCGGGCGGGGAGTCTCAAAAATAGAGGTTATGGCGAAAACCGACTAATCTAAAGCGGAGAATCAATAAATGAGAGGATTGTCACCAACCGACAGTCAAACATTATCGAAAACTTTGGTTAGAAACCCTATAGTTCTATGACAGCTTTATATTAAAATGTGAGAGGATGTCAAAAGACTGGCAAACAAAGGGAACCTAAATTTAAGAATGCGAATTTTATTTGTTGGGGCTGAAGTCGCCCCTCTAGCCAAAGCCGGCGGAATGGGGGATGTCATCGGAGCATTACCCAAAGCTTTACATAAACTAGGGTATGATGTGCGAATTATCATGCCCTACTACGGTTTTCTCGGCGATAAAATAGAAGTTCCCTCAGAACCAGTGTGGCGTAGCAATGCCATGTCTCAAGAGTTTGCTGTCTATCAAACGACTTTGCCTCAGAGCAATGTTACGTTATACCTCTTAGAACATCATAGTTTTTCCCCTCGCCGTATCTATGGAGATGATGAATATTGGCGGTTTACCTTCTTTTCCAATGCGGCTGCCGAATTTGCCTGGAATTTTTGGAAACCTGAGATTATCCACTGTCATGATTGGCATACCGGGATGATTCCCGTTTGGATGCACGAAACCCCTGATATTACAACGGTTTTTACCATTCATAACTTAGCCTATCAAGGGCCGAACCGTGGCTTTTTAGAAAATCAAACCTGGTGCCCTTGGTATATGGATGGAGATAATGCCATGGCCGCTGGCATTAAATTTGCGGGACGTATTACCACGGTTTCCCCTACCTACGCCCAACAAATCCAAACTCCTGCTTATGGAGAACGACTGGATGGGTTATTGTCTCATTTTCGTGATAACTTGGTGGGAATTCTCAATGGTATTGATATGGAGGTGTACAACCCTGCCAAGGATACCCTTATCTATCAATCCTTTACCCCTGATACGCTAGAAAAACGCATTGCTAATAAAGTTGGTCTTCAGGAAGAAACAGGCTTAGAAATTAATAAAGATGCCTTTGTGATGGGGATGGTTACCCGTTTGGTGGAACAAAAAGGGATCGATTTAGTCCTTCAAATTTTAGATCGTTTTCTGGCCCATACCGATGCTCAATTAGTGGTGTTGGGCAGTGGAGATAATTACTACGAAAACCAACTCTGGCAACTATCAGCCCGTTATCCTGGCCGTGTTTCAGTGCAAATTCTCTATAATGATGTCTTATCTCGTCGTATTTATGCGGGCTCTGATGTGTTTTTGATGCCTTCTCGTTTTGAACCTTGTGGCATTAGTCAATTATTTGCCATGCGTTATGGTTGTGTTCCCATTGTACGGCGTACTGGGGGATTAGTGGATACAGTCAGTTTTTATGATCCTATCCAAGAAGCAGGAACGGGTTACTGTTTTGATCATTATGAGCCTTTAGAGTTGTTAGTGTCTATGATTCGGGCTTGGGAAGCATTTCGCTTTAAAGCAGATTGGCAAAAGCTACAAAAGCGATGTATGACTCAAGATTTTAGTTGGTATCAATCAGCAGCTAAATATATTAGGATTTACAAGGAATTAATGGGGGAACCTGGAGAATTAACGGCTGAGGAAGAAGATAAAATTAAAAGTTTGATCCAAGAAAATCTTTCATGGGATCTCAATGGTAGTGTGAGTCAGGAAACAACGGTTACGGAAGATAAGATTGATGAGGAAGAGAAGGAATCTCCAGAGGTTTTAAATACTGAACCAACAGACATAGAAGAAGAAGCAATCCACACTGAAAGTGAAGTCTCTAAACCATCTACTTCTGAGGAAACTTCAACGGAAACAAATACAGAAAAACAAGAGGACCAGATCGAGAATATGCCCGCAGAAAATACAATTTCTGAGGCGATAGAAACCACTCAAGAAGAGCAACAAGAAAAACCAATAGAGGAAGCATCATCAGAAAGCCCAACTTCTGAATCTATAGAAAAGACTCAAGAAGAGGAAAATAAAATCACTTCAAATTCTGAGGACGATTTGACAACACAAGCAATGACTAACCCAATTTAGGGTGCAGAACATAGAATTCAGCTTGCGTTTACTAATTCGTTGCTTAACTTAATAATGTCTGGTTTAAATGTAAAACAGCTTATAACATGAAAAATAAATCAATTCAAAACAATTATCTATGTCTAGCGTTAGTTTATTATCTGCCCATTCTTACGATCTCCTTTTACTAAAAGCTTCTCTCGAACAACTTTTAGAACCTTTAGGTGGCATCAAAACCATTGTTAAACCCCATCAAAGAGTCCTCTTAAAACCTAATTTACTAACCGGAAGTCGTCCCACAAAAGAATGTGTTACTCGTCCTGAAATCGTCTATTGTGTTGCTCAGTTGGTTAAAGAAGCAGGAGGACAACCCTTTTTAGGAGATAGCCCCGCCTTCGGAACCGCCCGTGGCGTTGCCTTAGCCAATGGTTATGGCTCTATTATAGACGAATTGGATTTAGAGGTGGTGGAATTTCACGGCCAACGCTACACTCCCCAGAGTGAGCATTTTGATAGTCTGCGTTTGTCCAAAGAAGCGATGAATGCGGATGTGGTGATTAATCTTCCTAAAGTTAAATCCCATCTACAATTAACCTTGACTTTGGGTGTGAAAAATCTCTTTGGTTGTGTCCCCGGTAAAATGAAGGCTTGGTGGCATATGGAAGCAGGAAAAGATGCTCACCGTTTCGGAGCAATGTTGGTGGAAACTGCTAAGGCTATCGCCCCTAATTTAACCATTATCGATGGTATTATCGGTCATGAAGGGAATGGCCCCAGTAATGGAGAACCGAGAGAACTAGGGATTTTAGGGGCTTCCACTGATGTTTTTGCCTTGGATAGGGCTATGATTGAGGTGTTAAAGGTATCTCCTGAATTAATCCCGACTTTTGTTGCTCAACGACGGTTAGGGTTAACCAGCAATTTATCAGATATTAGCTTTCCTTTGTGTCATCCTCATGACTTACAAGTAGATGATTGGTTATTACCTGATAAAACGATGCCCATTGATTTTGGACTACCGAGAGTGATTCGTTCTACGTTTAAACATTTATATATCCGTTTGGTTCGAGAACCTTTAAAGATTTCATAAATAATGGATAATGGGTAATTACCTCTCTCTACCATAAGGTAATAAGATTGGCATCAAGTCATGCTTTTTACTTTTTTGAAAAAAGCGGTACCGTTCGATGTTGCTGGTTTACATCAACATCGAATTGCATCAAGAAGGAGAGGTTTTAACCCACATTCCGCACATCATTTGTCCCATAAAAAATTATGGCTTGGAACCCCGCTAGGGATGAGTGGGAAAACAGATGAACTGACGTTCGGGGTTGCAAGACATAATTT
>JAAUYJ010163266.1_pt1 | contig 12549 bp, 13 predicted proteins | sample 7278031 | NCBI WGS metagenome assembly JAAUYJ01 (sample SAMN14350222, study PRJNA611818) | marine sediment metagenome | isolation source: surface marine sediment (1.8m) | place: French Polynesia: Moorea | collected 2018-08 | reverse complement strand
TTCCACATATCAGACATTGTAGAAAAATGTAAACCAGTATCAATTTCATCTACAAGTAATACTCCACCTTGAGCAGAAACAAGAGCGATCGCTAATGCTAAAATTCGCCATATTCCTTCTCCCATACTACCAATAGGTATGGTTTTTTTTTGGTCAGAAACTTTTACTATAAACCCTCCTCTTGCTCTTACATTTCTACTACTAGAACCATATTTTTCAGGACCTATTGAAGCAATACGTTCAATTTTAGGTTCAATAATTTGTAATGCTTCTAGGGTCAATGTTTCCTCTGGTGTTAAGACAATTTCATCAAATAACTGAGTAATTTCGTCAATCTCTAAAGATAATGGTGTAATAAATTGGGATTTTGTAGCTAATTTTGTTGCTTTTCTAGATGACCTTGACATACGAATACCTCCATCAGGTGATAATTTGTATGTTATGATTCCACTAATACTATCTTCTCTTCTTTTCCAATCAAGCACAAAAACAATATCTTCTGATTCATCTATTTCATCACTAATTTCTTCTAAATCATCAAATCAACCTAATTGTCCATCCAATTTATTCGGTGAATCTACTTGTATTGAAACAATTAGATTTTCCCGATATTTATCATTAGTTCCTAGTATAGAGAATTCGCTTCCTAATGAAATTTTTCGCCCATAGAAAAGGTGGCGTTCATCTAGCTGTTTATAGTTTTCTTTCCAGAAAAACTCTCCTCTATAAGACATTATTTTCTGAAATTTTTCTGGCTGTCAAAAGGAATATAAAAATTGAATTGCTTCTAAAATAGAAGTTTTCCCACTATTATTCATTCCCACCAACAAATTAACTCTGCTAAGTTGTTGAAGTTGAAAAGATTGGAAGCAACGAAAATTATTTATAATTAACGATTTCAACATAATTTACTTCCTGTGCATATCTATTTGAAAATACAAAAATTAATTTTAATATAGAATCCTGTTTAACAATAGAATCTGGTTTAACAGTCGTCCGAAGGGACGATAGGAAGCAATCTCGCGATACCCCAGAGATTGCTTCCTTCCACTTAAGAGGGGAAGCTTGAGACCTTTTTTTTGGTCAGAGAAAGGATTAATTGTTTTGTAAGCATTCAGCTATTAGCTGTCAGTTAGCCTCCTGCGGAGAAACTGTGTTAACAGCAATAAAAACCTCAAGCTTAAGGAGGAAATTTAAAGGAATATAGACTTTAAAACTAGCTTTTATCGTAAAATTTAGTTCTGAATAATAAAGCTTTGATCAAAAACTAAAAGCAATAGCTGACGGCTGAATGCTTAGATTGTTTTTTTCTTGCTGACATATTCCCCTCAATTAAATCTCATAGAAATAAAAGCTTATGAAAGTTATATAAAGTAGAAAATCCATAGGAAAAACTTTGGCACAGAATATACAATTAATTTTACATAAGCACTTAAAAGAAAAAGGAATGAAATTTTGGATAGGCAAATTCGATGGAGAACCTATCAATAATCAATATTCTAACTGGCGTGACAATACTCAACCAGATGATGGTAGAGACGGTGAAGATTATGGTCATATATCCTTCTATCAGGAAGATTTGAAGTGGAATGATAATGATGTTAACGATCAATATTCTGAAGTCGATCAATATAGAACCCATTTGGTATCTTTTGAGGGAAAGGTTATGCTAGCTAGCATAAGAAAATGCCATATTCAAGCAGTTTAACAGACAAAGAATGGGTTCTGATCGAACCACTAATACCTAAGAATAAGAAGACTTGTCCTACAAAATGGAGTAAGAGAGAAATTTTAGATGCTATCTTGTATCAATTAAAGAATGGTTGTAACTGGTGTGACTTACCTAAAGATTTACCACCCTATTCAACCGTATTTTGGCATTACAAACAGTGGCGAGCATCAGGGGTAATTGAAAAAATTAGAGATGTATTGCATTCTCAAGTACGTCAACAAGTAAAAAAAAAGCCAGATGGACAACTTTAATCATTATTGATTCACAGGCAGTAAAAAATACCTGTAATGCTAGTATCAAGTCCAAAGGATTTTGTTTTTACAAATCTACGAACGGAATTAAGCGACATTTGGCTGTAGATAGTCTCGATTTTCCTTTTTTTAGTTATTGTAGCAAAGCTAATGTATCTGACGATCAGGGATTAATAGAAATGTTGTCAGATAACATTGATTACTTTAGTGCGACTCGTTCCTATTAGGAGCCTCTAGCAACTAGAGGGGTATGAATAGGGTCTAACGAGGCCACAGCGGAGAGGTAACCTTCCACGCCCGAAGCTACGGTTTTAGACCCGGAAGAGGCGCACAAGACGCTCAAAAATACGTCTTTGATCACCTCAAAAGCCAAGCCAAAGGCCAAAATAAACGGGTAATCGAATTAGACATTGAAAAATGTTTCGACAGAATTAACAACAAGGCGATTATGACTAATGTCATTGCCCCCCAACACATAAAAATGGGGTTGTGGAGATGCTTAAAGGCGGGGGTATCGCCGGAATTTCCAGAACAAGGTACACCCCAAGGTGGGGTAGTCTCACCACTCTTAGCCAATATAGCATTAAACGGCATAGAAGAAATACACCCATCCGTAAGATACGCGGATGACATGGTATTTTTCTTAAAACCTAAAGACAAAGCAGAGAAAATACTTGACAAAGTGCAGCAATTCCTAGCAGAACGCGGGATGAAGATATCAGCAGAAAAGACCAAGATTACGCGGACAACGGCAGGCTTTGATTTCTTGGGATGGCACTTCAAGGTGCAAGAAAACGGGAAATTCCGATGCATCCCATCAAAGGATAATTACGAAAAATTCCGCAAGAAAATAAAAGCCATAGTCAACAACCCTGCATTAGCTACTGTCGCCAAGAGGTTGAGTTTCCTTTAGTTGGCGCTGTTGGTTAGCGTGGCGATCTGTGAGATAGCGGTTAAAGATATGCTCGAAATAGGCGATCGCTCTTGCCAAGAAATTGCTGCCAACTCCAAAGGTAAGCCGACGCGCTAGGGGATAAATTATTGTGCCATAGCGTCGCCATCCCTGTTGTTTATATTTGGCTTGAAAATAGCCATCTTCTGCTAAGTTCCATTTTTGGCGAATTCGGTTTAAACTTGCCATTTGCCAAGCATTACTCCAACGCAACATATAAAAGTGTAAGTCTGTAAACTCTAAATAGACTAATTTAAAGGGAATTTGTGTATGTTGATAGATACTTTCTAAAGATTCTTGGGCACAGCTAAATCGTTCACGGGGAACGACCACTATTGTTACTTTTGGTTCTGTCGCACTTTTAGTAAATTTTCTACTCCTTTTTCTAGCCAGTTATTGTTAGGAATACAATCAGCATCGGTAAAAGCAATAATCTCTCCCTTTACTATTGATAATCCCTGATTCCGAGCAGCATAAGAACCTGGTTTACTTTCAGAAGTAAAGGTGGTTTGAGTATATTGATTTACTATTTGTTTGATATTTTCTAAATCATCAGAACCATTATCAATTACTATTACTTCGTAGCAATTTTTAGGATAGGTCTGATTATCGAGTGCCCCTAAACAAAGTTTCAGATGTTCTGCATGATTATAAACTGGAACAATAACTGAGACAAATGGGCTATAATTATCCATTTTCACCACATTTTTCTAATTTCAAATTAACTGCTTATACCAATTACCAAAAGTAATTCTATACCTCAACAGTTAATAGTTACCAAGATTAAAAGTCTGTTTTTGACAATTATTAGTCGGTATTTTGTAGATTTTTCCTACTTTTACTCTCCCCACACTTCCCCACTCAATCAGATATAGCATTCTTTTTGAGAAATGATATTAGAGGAGTAGGTAGGTAAAGTTGAGAACCCAACATTAGCAAGAAGCGGGTTGGGTATAACTATCCTTTTGCTCAACCTACTACTTATTTTATTTCGCTGCTAACTCTGGCTTTTGTCGCTCTTTCCATGCTTCTTTGGTAAATTCTTCATTGTAAGAACGCTCGGTATTTACATCCCACAAATCGTGCTCTTCTCCAAGCAAATTTCGAGCAGCTAGAAAACCTGTCAACATCGAATGGTCTTGGTTATTATAACGGTGCATTCCATTGCGACCGACAGTTTGCAGGTTTTCAAATGTTTGTAAATACTCTTGAATTACTTGCAGATGTTGACTATATTCACCATCATAAACTGGATAAGCTTTCTTCTGACGAATTACAATTCCATCTTCAATTTTTACTGTGGGTTTAACTAAACCTAAATCCCTAACTTCTTGACTCGCCAATTCAAAAAGTTTACTGTCAGACATCTCCCAAATCATATCCCCTTCACTGGTAAAATATTCCATTCCTAAGCAAGTTTTACTTTGGTCTGGAACCATTGCAGCACTCCAATTTTTAAAGTTTTGAATTCTACCAAATTTAAACTCTGGATTATGAATATAAATCCAATTATCAGGGAATAAATTTTCTTCATCTACAATCAGAGTAACAATGATAAAATATCGATAATTAAGTCCATTTGCTGCTGCAAGTACATTTTCAGGAGGCAGAGGGTCAAGACATTTCAGTAGTAAACTTACTGGCATACTAGATATGAACTGCTCTCCAGAAATAGTAATTATTTCCCCATTTTGATTGGCAATAATATTCTTAATTCGATTACCATCTCTTTCTATTTTTGTCACCCTAGTGTTCATCATCACAGGAGAATCTTGAAGCTCTAATAATTCCTGAAAACGCTCCCACATGATCCCAGGGCCTAAAATTGGATAATCAAATTCTTTAATTAAAGTTTTGGTATTATTTGGATCTATAATAATAATTTGTCAATTGTGCGCACAGGAGATCAAGAATAATATTGCATCCATCATAAATTGCAATTAACTATAGTATTGCAGGCGGGTATCCGACGAGGGAATGTTACAAATAAATTAGATAATTTCAAAATATAATTCAGCGATAAATATCTGATTAAAATTTATTCCCGACCTGCGATATACCACCTACGACAATTCAATCTATAAATTCATTTGTAGCAAACATTGATCACGCTTGGTATAATACCAATTTACAAAAATAATGTTATGGTTGAGAAAACTTCAACTATTAACTAATTAATAAAGTTTTTCCAGTTTATCCCTTTTCTAACCAGCCTTTTTATTTGTTTTTCTTATTATTTAACTACACCCAACACCCCAGACCCAACACCCAAGATTGATAATATTTGTAGCAAACATTTATCGATTTGGTAGAATTACCATACTCAAGATTCAAGTCATTGCGACAGAAACGGAGTCGAAGAAAGCAATCTCAGGGGGAACGCGAGATTGCTTCCTAATTCTCTATAGAACTAATTTGAGATCTATTGAAAAATAGATAGTGTGATGGAGTGATGGGGTGTATTAGAATATTTTTTCATCAACAGGGATGTATTTTCTACATCCACAAACGACTTCGTGCCTCAAAAATTTATCCCTGGTAAAGATACACTTAGGGCTTCTATAATAGAGTAGCCGATCGCCTATCTACTCCACTGTAACTGACTTCGCCAAATTCCGTGGTTGATCCACATCCAAACCACGATGAGCGGCAATATGATAAGCTAACAACTGTAAAGGAATAACTGTCAACAGTGGTGACAATAACTCATCCACCTCCGGCACTGCTAATACATCATCAAACACATCAGCTTCCTCCCCTTCAGGTGTGACTCCAATTAACCGCGCATCCCTTGCTTTAGCTTCTTGAGCATTAGAAAGGACCTTTTCATAAACAAAACCAGGCATCGCGATCGCTACTACTGGCACCTTATCATCTAATAACGCTATCGGTCCATGTTTCATTTCTCCGGCTGGATATCCCTCCGCATGAATATAACTAATTTCCTTCAGTTTCAAAGCACCTTCTAAAGCAATTGGAAAATTAATTCCTCTACCGACAAAAATAAAATCTTGAGTTTCATTAAACTGGTGAGCAAAATCTTCTATTTGACTATCTTGAGTTTCTAACATCTGTTCCATCTGTGCCGGAATTTTTTGTAAACCATTAATAATTTCGGCAATTTTCTCCCCAGATAAAGATTTTCGTTGCCATGCTAAATCTATAGCTAAAAAATAAAACGCCATTACCTGTGCCACAAATGTTTTAGTTGCTGCTACCCCAATTTCAATACCTGCCTGAATATCAATAATTTGATTAACTAAATTAGCAAGAGAACTTTCTGCCCGATTCGTAATTCCTAATAATCTTGATTTAAATTCGGCAGGTTTATCTAAATAACGACGCTGTTGTTCCATTGCCAAAGCTGCTAAAGTATCAGCCGTTTCTCCAGACTGAGTAACACCAATTGTCAGAGTATTTGCTCTCAGAGGAGAAGGAGCATAACGGGCTTCAGAAGCATAATTTACTGTAGTTGAAATTCCGGCTAATTGTTCTAATAAATACTTACCAATTAAACTGGCGTGCCAACTGGTACCACAGGCAAAAATTTCAACTTGTTCCAAATTTTTATATAGGGATGGTAACAACTTTAAATTAGTAGGAGAAACCAGACTATTCATGGCATCCCAATCACTATTAATATAAGCCTCTAAACAACTTCTAACAACATTTGGTTGCTCGTGAATTTCTTTGAGCATAAAATGTTTAAAGACCTGTTTTTCAACTAAAGTGGGACTCCAGTTGAGGATGCGCGGAACTTTATTCAGGCGATCGCCCTCAAAATTATAAACTTCCACCCCCAGAGGTGTTAACCGTGCAACTTCCCCATTTTCTAAAGTCAGCACAACTTGAGTATGGGAGACAAGTGCGGGAGTATCCGAAGCACAGAAAAATTCCCCTTGACCTAAACCAATAGATAGGGGTGCTTGTTGTCTAGCAACTACCAGCTCCCTCGGATAGTCTGCACAAATAACAGCGATCGCAAACGCCCCATCTAGTTTATTCACCGTCTGACGCACCGCATCTAAAAACGGTTCGCGATCGTTTCCACTAGAGTTGGATAAAAATTCTGCGATGAGGTGAGGTATAACTTCCGTATCCGTATCAGAAACAAACTTATGCCCCCTACCTTCTAATTCTTTGCGTAACTCGCGATAATTTTCGACAATACCATTTTGAACCACTGCCACTCGCCCTGTGTCATCCGTATGAGGGTGAGCATTATATTCTTCTGGTTTGCCATGAGTTGCCCAACGGGTGTGACCAATACCAATATTAGCTGGTATTTCCATCCCGGCCAATTTTTCCCGGAGATTATGAAGTTTGCCCTTCGCGCGGACAGATTTGATTTGTCCCTCCCAAATAGTGGCCAATCCGGCAGAATCATAGCCCCGATATTCTAATTTTTCCAGTCCCGATAGTAAAATTTCTGTGGCTGACTGTGTACCAATATAACCAACAATTCCACACATTTTATATCCAACTCCTGCTAAATTTTGTGACTATTTAAGATATACTCTCTCAAAATTAGTCATCCCGCAGGAGTAGGTCAACAAAACAATGAATAATTAAAAATTAATAATTAATAATTAATAATTACCTATTCTTATAAAAAAGAGGATTGGGTAAAATGATTTTTTTTCTTTTTTCTCGATCAATGGAGAGACCTTATACTAAATCCGGTTTAGAAAGAAGGTTTATTCTGAATGTAAGACAGAATACATAATACAGAAGACAGAAGGGTGAGAAAGGAATTTGAATAATTTGAAAAAGTAGCTTTTGATAGCCAAATATTATATTATACCTTAATTTTTCGGTTAAGGTTTATGCTCTCATGGCGCAAAAGCCAGAAAAAAATAGGGGGATTAATTTCCCCCCATCAAGTTTTTGATTTTTAATTTTTTAAGTGTGATTTTAAACCCTCTAGTTAGTTTTCACTGATAGAACAGTTAAATGCTCTATTTGCTAAATTCAAAACCAAAAACCAATAGAGGGAAATTAAGTATTAGTAGGCTAGACCCATACTGCGAGTAGTTTCAGCACCCAGGTAAACCCGGACACTCAAAAAGTCAGTAGGGCAAGCAGTTTCACAACGCTTACAACCAATACAATCTTCAGTACGAGGGGATGAAGCAATTTGACCTGCTTTACAACCATCCCAAGGTACCATTTCCAAAACATCTAATGGACAAGCACGAACACATTGGGTGCAACCAATGCAAGTGTCATAAATTTTTACTGAATGAGCCATGAATAAGTTCTCCCAACAACTTGATTTTGCGGTATCTGCTTAGGTGCAGATGAGACAGCAAGCTCTAGAAGTGAATGCTTCGACTTAGTTTACCGCACTGTTTCTCATACTTGATACAGAATGTTGGAAAACTTAAAATATTTCAATGATCGCTGGAAGTAGAGGCTGTGGACTGATTTAAAGCTGAAGGAGTGACAAGCAGGTGAAATCCCAATCCCTGCAATGTTTTCACCCGATTCTACTGCCAAAATCAGGATACTTATTAACACCTTTGTTGACAATACCAGGGATGTACATACATTAAGTAGGGTCTGCTGAAAAAATTGGTTGCTAGGAGTAGGACACGGGGACGGGGGGAACAGGCGACGGTTTCGGCCATTTGATCTGAAGAAATTTTCTGGAATTTCAGCAGCAAATTTTCGGATTTTGAGGCCAATAAGAGCCAATAACTAGGAGATAAATTGAAGATAAAAAGCTATTATCCCTTAGCTATCCTAACTTTTAGCTTTATTCAGCCAGCCCTAAGTAGACAGCTTTTTTGGTGCAGCGCTCGTCCCACATGAGGTTTTTTTGTCCCTGGCGTTATTCCCAACACTCAACCCCCAACCCCCAACACCCTCCCTACTTTTTAAAGTCCTAATTTTTCTAAAACTGGACGGGTTGACACTACATGACGTTCTAATCCCAGTTCCGTTGGCGAAATACCCAAAGCCAAAGCTATTAGTTGAGGTAAGTGTAACACTGGCAAACCTAACTTACGTCCAATGACTCCCTCTACCTCTGGTTGACGGGAATCTAAATTTAGATGACATAACGGACAAGGCGTTACCAGACAATCTGCACCTTTGTCAATAGCTTCGCTGACATGAGTTCCGGCCATTTTAAAAGCCTGATTTGTAGCATAACTAGAAAGAGGCCAACCACAACATTGAGTCCGGCCTCGATAATAAATAGGAGTAGCCCCGACAGCTCGAAACACATTTTCCATAGATTCTGGTTGATAGGGGTCATCGTAAGCTAAATTAATTTGACCTCTAAGTAAATAGCAACCATAGAAAGCAGCACATTTGAGACCAGACAGCTTGTGGGTGACACGATTTTGGATTTCTTCTAAACCATAATCGGCAATCAAGGCCCACAGTAAATGTTTAACTTCTGTACTACCTTGATAAGGAGAACAACTTTGTTGTTTTAAGAGGCTATTAATTTCGTCAACGTAAACTGGCTGAGTTTGTTGAGATTCCTTGAGACGCTCATCTACATGACCAATTACGCCTTGACAAGTGCTACAGTGCGTTAATAACGGTAAATTCAGCTCTTCGGCCAAAGCTATATTGCGGGCATTAACAGTATCTTCTAGTAGTTGAGAATCTTCCTTAAAAGTTCCAGAACCACAACAGGCAGCTTTCTTCAGTTCTATTAGTTCTATTCCCAGGGCCTGGGTCAGAGCTTGGGTGGACTGATAAAGCTCTCGACAAGCTCCTTGAGCAACACAGCCAGGAAAGTAGGCGTATTTCAGTATTTGAGTAGGCATGATATTAACTAATTATATAAACTATATTTTATAGACATAGCTTATAACTATATCCTAATTATTCTTTCTTTATCTATAATTAAAGCTTTGCTTTTTGAATCTTAAATTTTAACGAGAAAATTAATTGAAGAAGGCAAAATGCAAAAGGCAGATGGCAGAAAGTAGAAAGTAGAAGAAGTATTAGATGGGAATTATTGACCCCAAAGCTACTTTCAACATCCTATAGAGTCCGTCCATTTGGGGTCTATTGCAAAATAGACGGTGTGATAGGGTGATGGAGTGTATGAGAATATTTTTCCATCTTTTCCGATCTTTTCGTTGTATTTCCTATATCTACAGACGACTCGTGCCTCAAAAATTTACTTCCCGGTAAAGATACTGTTAGGGCTTCTATAGATATTAAGGTATTCAACCCAAAATGTTAGTTACCTATATCTATAATAAGGTATTTAACTTTTGAGGGGCTCGGGGAGCAATAAGTCCCGCGCTGTATGCAAAGCATCAGGGTCATGATATATGACTTGCCTATAACTGTTCTAGAGCGATCCCAGTTTTCAGATAAGATGATAAACGCAGCATCCAATAACTAAATAAGGAGAAAATTTAATGAGCAAAGAAGAAATTTTTGACAAAGTAAAGAAAATTGTCTGTGAACAACTCGAAGTCGATCCAGAAACAGTAACGCCAGAGGCCAACTTTGCCAATGATCTAGGAGCTGATTCCCTAGATACAGTAGAACTAGTAATGGCCTTGGAAGAAGAATTTGATATTGAAATTCCAGACGAAGCAGCAGAACAAATTGCTACTGTCCAAGCGGCTGTAGATCACATCAACGAAAAAGTCGCAGCAACTCCATAATCATAAAATTATCCCCAAAACCCAAAGTTTCTGCATTCTGGGTGTAGAATTTTTGGAAACGAAAATCATGACAAATTCTGAGCCTAAACGGGTAGTTGTCACAGGAATGGGTGCGTTAACACCAATAGGCAACACTCTATCTGATTACTGGAACGGGTTATTGAATGGCAAAAATGGTATAGGCCCAATAACCCGATTTGATGCTTCACGACACGCTTGTCGAATTGCAGGAGAAGTGAAGGATTTTGACCCTCACGAGTATATGGACCGTAAAGAAGCAAAGCGGATGGACCGTTTTTCCCAATTTGCGGTAGCAGCAAGTAAACAAGCAGTCGCAAATGCCAACCTTGAAATTAATGACCTGAATGCAGAACAGGTGGGGGTGATTATTGGCAGTGGAGTAGGTGGCCTACAAGTCCTAGAAGATCAACAAGAAATATATTTGACTCGTGGCCCCTCTCGCTGTAGTCCCTTTATGATTCCGATGATGATTGCTAATATGGCCCCAGGTCTGACAGCAATTCATACTGGAGCTAAAGGCCCCAACTCCTGTTCTGTTACTGCTTGTGCTTCTGGTTCTAATGCCATAGGAGATGCTTTTCGTCTGATTCAAAGAGGATATGCTCAAGCAATGATTTGTGGTGGGACGGAATCAGCCGTTACTCCTCTGGGATTAGCTGGGTTTGCTTCTGCAAAGGCATTATCTACTCGTAATGATGACCCAGCTCATGCAAGTCGCCCTTTTGACCGCGATCGCGATGGCTTTGTTATGGGTGAAGGTGGAGGCGTTCTGATCTTAGAAGAATTAGAATGTGCCCTCAGTCGAGGCGCGAGGATATATGCAGAAATAGTCGGTTATGGCATGACTTGTGATGCTTATCACATGACTTCACCGGTTCCTGGTGGAGAGGGGGCAACTAGAGCTATAGAATTAGCGATGAAAGATGCTGGCCTCACTCCGGAACAGATTAGTTACATAAATGCCCACGGTACAAGTACGTCAGCAAATGACCCAACAGAAACAAAAGCAATTAAAACAGCACTAGGCGAAAGTGCTTATAAGTTAGCAGTTAGTTCAACCAAGTCAATGACTGGTCATTTGTTAGGTGGGTCTGGGGGTATTGAAGCTATAGCAACAGTCATGGCGATCGCCCATGACAAAATACCACCAACTATTAATTTGGATAATCCCGATCCAGACTGTGACCTAGATTATGTCCCTAATATAAGTCGCGATCTAAAAGTAGAAGCCGCCTTGTCCAACTCATTTGGATTTGGAGGCCATAACGTTACCCTAGCATTTAAGAAATACGTTTAAAGATTTGTTTTGTTTTAATTAATTGATAGGGGTAAACAGGGGCTTTTGTAGCCCCTTTTTAATTCTTTGAAGCAAGACTGACAGATGTGGAGTTTTGACTGAGGTAGACGATGGCCGTTAATGAAGTTAGAAGTCAGAAGTCAACCCACCCCTAACCCCTCCGGTGGAGGGGAAGTCAGAAGTTGTTTTTGTAACGGGAATTTTGAGCAACTCTCCAAAAATATTTCGCCTTCAAAGTCGGGGCTGCGCGACCCAATGATTTTGCTAAGTTCCGTCGAGCCTCCCTATCAGGATTTTGGCTCTAAGGTTTGCCTAGCTTATCACTAACTGAAATGACTTCACTACTTCTCTTGCATAGAGTTCCCCACAGGTGAGATGATTTGTAATGTATATGGCCTGAGAAAAATTAGAGAGTTGTATGACTCTAGTGAAATACCTAAATTTCTACCCTCTGGCACTAACACAATTTATTTAGATACACAAAAACAATAACTATGGCTGTTGCAACTCAATCACTCGAAGAACTTTGTATTAATTCCATTCGCTTCTTAGCAATTGATGCTGTCCAAAAAGCTAATTCTGGCCACCCAGGACTACCAATGGGTGCTGCACCAATGGCCTTTGTCCTCTGGGATAAGTTCATGCGCTTTAAC
>JAAUYJ010027411.1_pt1 | contig 12551 bp, 6 predicted proteins | sample 7278031 | NCBI WGS metagenome assembly JAAUYJ01 (sample SAMN14350222, study PRJNA611818) | marine sediment metagenome | isolation source: surface marine sediment (1.8m) | place: French Polynesia: Moorea | collected 2018-08 | reverse complement strand
CCCCCCCCCCGGCGCGCCCCCCCCCCCCCGCCCCCCGCCGGGCCCCCACGGGGGGGGGGATGCACCCCCTCTGAAGGTAAAAAAAGTCCCCTCTCCTGTAGAGGAAAATGGGTACCCATCACATGAAAAAAGTTCATACTCTATTGTATTCAATATCATCTTTTCTTGGGCAGAAAAGTTACACTTTTTAGAACACTGTCTGTTCAGGTCTGCTTTTCATTTTCGCCTATTGAGGAGCTGTTCCATTTTACATAAAAAGTGAAACAAAATTGTTAAAAACCTGTTTCACTTTTAATTAAAAATTTCTCCCCCCCCCCCCTTCGCCTCACCTTCACCGAGGCGATGGCAGCCAAAAACATCACCTCCCCTATAGCCCTTTTTGACCCATGCACACAAGAAATAGAGTTCTTCACCCCTCTACGAAAAAAGTGTTGCCCCTGTGTGGTTCTCTCCTCAGTCCGATCCTGTCAAAGAGCGAAGATATCTCTGGGGGGGTGATTGCGATCGGGCCCTTTTCCAGCGTTGAAGGCGGGTGGGGCGTTGTTCGGGAGTTTTCTCTCCTTCCCGAGAGTTAGATTCGAAATCGATGGGGTGACCCAGCCTATGCCAAGAATCCCACAAGAGCATGCAGGGTTGTGAAGTGTGATGTCTGGAATGTCTTCTGTTTCCTCACCAGCGTGGCTGGCCAGGTGGGCTTTTTTGGGCCCATAATAGAATGTTGAGATTATTTTGAGGCAAGTTGGCCATTTAAAAAAAAAATGCCATAGAAGCCCAAATTTCGGGTTTTGGGCTTATTTTGAAAACAAATTTTTGTACTGTAGGCTTTATTTCACGGAAATGTGGGCTTTTTCCTCTTTAATTTAATTAAGGGGAAAGGAACTCCAATGCAGTTGTTGTCAGTTTTCTGCGCCTTTCTTCGTCGCCTTCCCCCTCCCCGTGAATGTCCCAAATAAATAAAGTATCTTATTAGATCGGCATTGTTTCATGTAGTATTACCGCGATGAGCTAACGACATTAAAATGTGGCAACACCTGCGCAGTGCACACCTTAAAACTTATCGAGTTTGGGAAGTGAATAAAATACCTGCATAATCAACAACAACGTACGTACACATTTCTTTTTCGCCTTTTATTTTTTGATGTTTCTTCTTTACTCTTTACGATCGGTAAAACATGAGCAGCAGCATGCACGTCGCCAAAGAATGGCGATGATGTCCTGTATCTGCCTCTCGCTCAATTCAGGTTTTTCTCGTTCTGCTCCTTCTTTTCGGGCATGCCCAAAGATCTCCTCGCTTAGGAAACAGGAGGAGGAGAAGAAGAAGAAGGGCTTTTGGGTTTCTTGTTTGCCCACCACCGCTGTAGTACAGTATGTAGTAGTGTCCACTATACGACAGACACAAGTCTTTTTCCTTCCACGGTGGCCAGTCCGGTAGGATACAACTTGTTGCTGGAACCAGAGAAACGTGATTTTCTACAGAGGTGAATCTCGTGAATCGAGCGTTGGTTCGAAAAACCCAGCGACTATTGCAATTGTCAGGCATTTTTAAGGTGACGTCTTTTTTTGTCCCAACTGTAATTTCCCAATTCTATTTGACATACCGTAAATATTCAAATTAGTTACTTTTTCTCTTATTGCAGGTTTGTGACCCACGATGAGCCCCAACGGCGACTGGTATGACCCTGCCCAGGTCAGGAAGGGAGGGCCAATGAACGTAAAGGTGCCAAGGTGCGGATAAAAACCCATTGAATGTGCTCTAAAATATGGAAATGAACCTCTCGTTTCATTCCAGGATCTCCGAGCTCCTCGACCGCGACGATCACCTCAAGCACTTTGAGCGGGAGATCAGGAGGAGATACGGAAACTATGTAAATATGAAAGCAACCTCAAATATTATTCAATACTGATGGGAAATCCTGTACGTTGTTCCCTTCAGGAGGACTTTGTGAATCGCCTCGATTCCGTTGAGGGTGGGATCGCCCGCTTCTCTGAGGGCTACAAGGCCATGGGATGCCACGTCGACGAGAGGAACAACTTTGTTTGCACTCAGTGGGCGCCTGGGGCACAGGTGAGGAGGGGCAGTGAGGATATTGACTCAATCGGGGCTGTAGATGGTGCTTTCCCTACTCCTCTTGTTGTTGTTGTTGCTGCTGCTGCTTTTGTTCATCTTCTAGCTGTTGTTGTTTCACCTGCTGCTGCTGCTGTTGTTGTTGTTGTTGTTTATGCTCCTGTTGCTTCTCCTCCAGCGGTCGTTGGAAAACAGATTCCTAAATGTCTTTTTTTAAAAAAATAAGTGTTTTCCATTTACGTGATTGGGTTTATTTCTTTAGGAGATGTGGCTTTTCGGCGACTTCAATGACTGGAGCAAGTACTCCCACCCATTCGAGAAGCAGGAGTTCGGCAAGTGGAAGATAACGTGAGGCGAAAACACATATTCCCATAAAAATAATTTATTAAAAATTCGAATTCGAATGTTCGCAGCCTCCCTGCCGACAAGGACGGCGCCTGCGCAGTGAAGCACCTCAGCAAGATCAAGCTCGTCATCAAGGCGCAGTCGGGTGAAATCCTGGACAGGTTATTTTATTAGTTTATTTGTTTAAAAAATAGGGGAAATAAAGTGTTTCAATGTCATTTGTAGACTTGACCCTTGGGCCTCCTACGTTCTCCCTCCGCCAGAGTCAGAGGGATACACCTACAACCACCACTTCTGGAACCCGCCAAAGGACAAGGCAAGTTTAAATTTACATCGATTTCCCTCATTTTGGAAAGATGGAAATTGATTTCAATTCGAATTATTTGCAGGTGTACCAGATGAAGAACCCCCGCCCCAAGCGTCCGGCCTCCCTCAGGGTGTACGAGTGCCACGTGGGGATCTCCTCATTCGAGGGAAAGGTGAAGGAAAAAGAAGAAAAGACATTTTCCCACAAAAAATATTAATTAATATTCCTTGCAGGTGAATACTTACCTTGACTTTGCCGACAATGTCCTCCCCCGCATCAACAAGCTCGGATACAACGCCATTCAGGTAATTTTGAAATACTAATTCTGTTTTTTGGGGGAAAATGAAATTATTGTTTTTTTATAAAAAAAATTTCAGATCATGGCCATCATGGAGCACGCCTACTACGCCTCATTCGGATACCAGGTCAAAAAACGATAAAAGCAATTTTCCCCCAATTTTGTTTAATTCCTATTTTTTTAAAAAAAATCCAGGTGACCTCTTTCTTCGCCGCCTCCTCCCGCTATGGGACGCCGGAGGAGCTCAAGTATCTCGTCGACAAGGCCCACGGGATGGTAATTAATAAAAAACACTAAATATAGGGAAAGTACTACAATATTTCGTGTTCCCCCTTCCCATTTCCCAGGGCATTTTCGTGATGCTCGACGTTGTGCACAGTCACGCCAGCAAGAACGTCCTAGACGGGCTAAACATGTTCGACGGGTCAGGTCAGCCAGGGGAACGAAAATAACCAATTATCATGAATTATTGATATCATTATGATATCTGTAGACGCCTGCTTCTTCCACTCTGGCGCACGAGGGAACCACGACCTCTGGGACTCAAGGCTATTCAACTACACCGAGTGGGAGGTAATATAAAGGCAAACTAGTTTAACATACTTTTTTGAAAAAATTATATATATATTTAGGTTCTGCGTTTTTTGCTGTCTAACCTGAGGATGTGGGTGGACGTCTACGGATTCGATGGATTCAGGTGAAAAAACTCTCGAATTCCCCCCAATTTTTTTAATTTTAAAAACATTTCAGGTTCGACGGCGTTACCTCCATGCTGTACCACTCCAGAGGCCTGGGACAGGTGGCTAAAACAACACAAAATCCCAAAAAATGTTGCTAAAGGAAATAAAATTAACAATTTCCAGGGCTTCTCGGGCGACTACAATGAGTACTTTGGCATGAACACCGACACGGAGGCGCTAGTCTACCTCATGCTGGCAAACAAGTGCGTAAAATCTGTTTCCCTTAAAAAGTAAAATAATGTTCTAATTTGAATGTTTAAAAAGACTGCTGCACACGATTTCCCCCGAGATGATCACCGTTGCAGAGGACGTCTCTGGGATGCCCGCGCTCTGCAGGCCGGTCGAGGAGGGAGGAGGAGGCTTCGACTACAGGCAAGGGAAATAAGGACTTTAGTTTAATTTGACACATTTTATAAAAAAATTTTGAAATTTGATTTTCATAGGCTTGCTATGGCCGTGCCCGATATGTGGATCAAGATGCTCAAGGAGCAAAAGGTACATTTTAAACTTAAAACTTTTGGGAAACTCAAAATTGTCGAACTGTTTTTCATTTCTTTCAGGACGAGGACTGGAACATGGGCCACGTTGTTCACACCCTCACCAACAGAAGGTGGAAGGAGCCTTGCATCGCCTACTGTGAGTCTCACGACCAGGTGATTTCGCACAAACATGAAGGTGAAAAAGAATTTTCGCTCATTTATTTAAATTTGAATTTTAAAAGGCCCTGGTGGGAGACAAGACCATCGCCTTCTGGCTCATGGACAAGGAGATGTACACGGGGTAAAAACTATTTGAATTTAAGGAACAAGTGTCTCCCATACTGTTTTTTTAAAAAATTATTACGCAATATTGTTTCAAAGTATGTCTTCCCTGTGGCCCGCCAACCCTATCGTGGAGAGGGGGATCGCCCTCCACAAAGTCATCAGGTGAAAAGGGAGCTTTATTGTATATATTTTTGCGGGAAACTAATGTAGGATATTATATCTTGCAAAAAAGGCTTCTGGTGCACGGGATGGCCGGCGAGGGGTACCTCAACTTCATCGGAAACGAGTTTGGTATGAAATTGCCAAAAAGTATTGTTTGTTTGTTTGTTTGTTCAACTTTTTCCTCCCCTTATCTTCCAGGCCACCCCGAGTGGCTTGACTTCCCCAGAGCGGGCAACGACTCCTCCTATCACTACGCGAGAAGGCAGTTCAACCTGGTGGATTAGAACGGGTCCTTTTTTATGGGAATAATGAACAATTCTATTTTTTTCCAGGTGGACGACCAGGACCTGAGGTATCGCTTCCTCAACGAGTTCGACGCAGCTCTAAACAAGTATGCGTCTTAGGAAAAAAATATCTGCGGGAAATTATTCGAATTTCTCAATTATTTTTGCAGCCTTGACGGTAAGCACGGCTGGCTTGGATCTGACCCCGCATACGTCTCTTGGAAGCACGAGGAAGACAAGGTGATGGACGAAATTATGTATTTTTATTCTATTTATTTATTTTATGGCAAATCGATCTCAGGTGATCGTTTTCGAGCGGGCTGGCCTCGTCTTCGTCGTCAACCTGCACATGAACAAGAGCTTCAGCGACTACAAGGCATTTCGCCAAAAAATAATATTTTTTTGGGAGATATTGTATTTTTTAATTAAAACTTGAAAACTTTCAGGTTGGAGTTTGGGAACCTGGAGTGTACAAGCTGGCCCTTGACACGGACGCCCCGGAGTTTATGGGACAGGTAAGACGATTTTGACAAAAAAGATTGTTCCACTGTTTCATAATTTAAATTTGCGATAAAAAATACACTTTTTTCTGCCAAACCCAGGGTCGCGTGAACAAGGATGGGGAAAACCACACCTTCCCGGAGGGGTACGCGGGAAGGAGGAACCACATGTGCGTCTACTCACCCTGCAGGTACAAAAAAGTTTAAAAATAATTTAAAGAGTTATTCAAATTCCTTATAATTTTGCAGGACGGCTCAAGTTTATGTCAAAGTGAGGGACAACGACGCCTGAAAAATATTGGAGAGAGAGAGAAAGTTAGTGCAACAGCATCAACGCAATTGCGGGAAAAGTTATGCGCGTATGAATATTTTAAATATGAAAAAGAAATACACTTTTCATGAATTTTCAAATATACGGTATTTCCTTAAATATTTTTACGAAAAATCGTCGAATCCCGTCCCTACTTCAATGATTTATAACCGACACGACAGGGGGGGTGCAGTGCACACCTCGCAATCTTTTGTTCTCCACTGCGCATGCGCGGAGGTGCAGACGCAGAATGCAGAAAAACAAATTTCTGAAAGGAAAATTTGGCGGCGGCGCTCGGAGAAAAAGACTCCCGCCCCAACAGCCTCCATCGACCTCTAATTTTGACCTCTGTAACCCCCGAAACCATGGAAGAACTTAGCATCCGAACTCCGTGGGAGGAGATGGAGGACAGGTTCAACGCAATACTCATGCAGGACAAGGAGGAGGAGGAGGAAGAAGAAGAATACCAGTCCTGCTTCAGGATTGAGGGTCGTCCTCTTCTGCCGCCGTTGCTGTCGGAGGAGGGTCGCAGGGAGTGCCTAGGGTGGAGGGAGAGGGCCAGGGAGCGGGAGGAGGAGCAGAGACGACAAGAAGAGGAAGAAGATTCCTCCGATTCTGACTCTGAGGTCGTCGTGTACAGCCGCGCCGGGAGTGTCCTTCCGTCGGTGTCTTCCGAGACCACAGCCGTCGAGGATGCACCTGTGGACGACAGAATGAGCGGAGCGTTCAAGTCCCTGATCCACCGCCTGAGGGGGGAGCTGGTTGCCTCCTCTCTTGACCATCCCCGCCCAGTCCACCACGACAGCATGCAGAGCGTCGACACAGTGGTAGAGAACCCGGAATTTATGCTCCATCACCAAGAGCAGGTACGGGATTAGACAACTTTCAAATGTTTTAGCGCGGAAATCGCCGTAGGCAAATTTGCAAGACTTTTTATGGGTCTTTCTGCACTCTATGTTGTTTTGGATGTTAACAATTTTTCTTTTCCAGGATGTCGAGACTCGCCAAGACGAAGACAATCATGCCAACGACGAAGAGGAGGAGCCTCCTCCTGTGATGCGCCGTCGCAGCGGCTCCTACACCCTTTCCGAGCCCTCCCCTCTGCTGAGGGCATACATGGACAGGTACGGAGAGGGGGACATGAGCTTCTCATCCTCCTCCAACAAGAAAAAGGAACCCAAGATGACGGCGGAGGAGGCGCTTGGGGCGTATCTGGAGTCAATCAGCAGGATGCCGGGCGAGGTGAAGGTGCCAAAGATCCCTCAGACGGAGGATAAGGAAAGTGAACAGTTTGCAGAGAAGGAGGAAGTGAGCGAAAAGGTTGGCAATGAGGATGTTGCCGAAGTGTTGCCGGAAGCCCCTGCTGAAGAAATTGCAGAAGAGAAGGTGGAGGAGGTTGATGAGGCGCCTGCACAAGTTGAGAACCCTCCTGAGAATGCTGCCGAATCGCCAGAGAAGTCATTGGAAGAAGAGGAGGCCGAAGAAACTCCTGTTCCTCCGTCCGAGTCCGTCACCTTGGACACGCTCCTGCTGAAGCGCCCAGGCACCGCAGACACCTTCGCCTCCTCCTGCATCACAGTCACCGAGCAGCAGCAGCAGCAGCAGCAGATCGAGAGCGCCGTGTCCACCCTGGCGCAGGAGCAGCGCAGGAGCGTCCTTGAGCTGGTTGAGGAGCAGGAGAGGCAGAGGAGAGCGCTTAACGAGTACTTCAGGGAGCAGCAGCAGAAGCTCATAGAGCAGGTATGGGAATGTGACACAAGTTTGCTTTTGGGGGGCTCTTTGCGCATTTGCCGTCATTTCCCAGATCATGGCCTCCGTCCAGCAGCAACAGCAGCAGCAGGGAGAGCCTCCTCCGCCAACATCAACATCAACCGCTCCACCTACTGCTATTACCACCTTGGCCTCCAAGCCCCCTAGACCCCGCCTGACCCCGCTCCCCTTCGACCTCCCGCCCAGATCGGGATCCCCCGTCCTCCCCGCAGCAGCAGCATCGTTCAGGCCAATGTCAGTCTTGCCCCAGGGATACGAGTTTCCAGAAGAGGCCCTCGCTCCGGAGATGCACCAAAGGTCAGTTTTTATTTTAAAAAATGGCAGTTTTGGGGAAATTGTAATTTCAAATGAAAAAAAATCGAATTTCCCGCAGGTTTTGCCTGTTAAGCGCCCTTGCCCGCGGCTTCCTGACCCGTCGCCTGTTCCGCACGCACAAGGTCCAGTCCCTCGTCTCCTCCATCCGCGACGCCATGGCCACCGCGCTCCAGCTGCACAGGGAGTCCTCTTCGTCGTCGTCTTCGATGCCCGTTAGTCAGGCGGTGGTGACGCCGCAGGACGTAGAGCTCCACCGGAGGCTACTCATGCAGATCAACAAGGACTGCCAGGTTCGGGTTTTCAGATCAAATTCAAAAGTAGACTGTGTCTGTTTTCCCTGAAGGAAAATTAATTATTTCCGAATATTTTTGTTTGAATTTGAATTCTACAAGTATAGTGTATTCCCCTTTAAAAAAATTATCGACATTTTAATATTTTTATTTACATTTTAGGAGCAGACATGTTTACCCCTACAAAATAAATATTTTTTGAATTTCCCTATCGTCAGTCCATCCACCACGTGTTCTTCGGCCTGGGCGTGCCTGAGCGCATGTCCGTGATCGCCATGGACCACGAGATCAGGAGGAGGGAGCAGGAGAGGAGGTCCTCTCTCGATGAGGGGAAGAGGAGGGTGTCTGCGGCTACGCTGGCTCGCCTGGAGGAGAGGGAGAGGGTTAGGGCAATGATGGAGGAGGAAGCGGAGGAGGAAAAGAGGAGGAGGAGGAGGAGCGGAGGCAGTGGAAAGGGGCAACAGGTTCGCATTAAAAATAAAAAATCAGCATTCCCATGTTTGGAAACCTAAATTTGTTTCTCAGGCAAAATGTATCAGCAGGAGGGCGACTACCGGAGGCCGAAGGGACAAGGAGAACAGGCCCCTGAGGTCAAAGAGCGCCAGCAGCGCAGCAAGAGGTATATCTCATTTTGAACAAATGTCGAAACAACGATGGTTTTTTTTTTCAGCAAAGCGAGATACTTGGAGCGTCGTCGTCGGGGCCCGTCGCAGCCTGTATGGAATTACTGACGGAAGCAACTCCAGGATGTCCCCCTCCGCAGCGGCGCCCTCCATGTCCAAGTCTGCGGACTTCTCGACAGCGTCGTTCGATGGCAGGACGAGGAAGAAGAAGGGCAGAGTGGGCCAGGCCAGCAAGAAGCAGCCGTGGAAGTGATGTATTTTTTGCTCTTAATTGAAACAGTATCCGTCCCACGAAACTATGCGCACAAAGACAAGTATTAAATTATAGACTGCTCAGCGGTGTTCTGATGTTCACTTAATAAAGAAAGCTGATGGGATCATGTGTGGCAAAGTCCACATTTTATATGCGAGGTTGCGGCGTTAAGCTTCGAAAATTTTCATTTTGCGCCCCTGGCGTCTTTTGTGTTTTATTTTTACAGCTGTGAGCTGTCTGTTGCTCGCTCAAAGAAAAAACAAAAGGCCAAGAAAGAAGTGGAGGCCGCAGCCTTGGCCTCCAAGGCACTTTTCCGGCCTCGAAATTGACCTCGAAAGTGCCTTAGTTGACCTTGGACGAGAACTTACTCTCCGAGGCTCAGTTGATGTCTCTCTCCCGCCCCTGCTTGAGCATGAGGAGCGCCTAACCTTCGGAGGAGGATGGGCGTTCCGCGAACGGAGGAGGATCGGGGGGCGAAGGCTGAGACACCCGCAAAACCAGCACCTGCTGATGGAGCAGGTGCTCCTGCACAGGGCCAGGACCACCACCAAGAAGAAGGCGTCCCAGTGACTGTGTGCGTGCGCCTCAAGCACAACCCTGAGAACCTTCCCTCCTCCGTCTCTGCCAACCAGGCCAAGTCCTCAGTCACTATTGAAGGAAGCGTGTCCGACAGTCACGACGGGAGGCCAAAGGATGTCCCGTTCGACCGGGTCTTTGCCGAGTCCGCCTCGCAGGAGACAGTCTACTCCGAGTCCCTGCGCCCCCTGGTCTCTGAGGCACTTCGCGGAAGGGATGTCACAGTCCTGGCCTACGGGCAGTCCGGATCTGGCCGAACGCACTCTCTCTTCGGGCCGGACGCCCCCATTGCAATCAACGAGGAAGATTTCGGGGTGGCGCTCAGGTTCGTCAGAGATCTGTTCAAGGAGCTGAAGAGGAGGAGGACGGACTCTCCGTCATTCTCGTTCGTGGCCGGGGTCTCCTTCGTCAGGGTGGTCGGGGATGACGTGGAGGACCTGTTCCACGATCCACACCCAATGGTCGGAGGAGCGGGCGGTCCCTTTGCTGCTTCCGCCGCCGCCGTTGGGGACTCCTCAAGGGAGTCGCTCTTCCACCGTCGCCCAGGATGGGCCGGGGAGCTCTTGGACGGAGTCACCATCAAGGAGTGCTACCACGACAACGACGTCTTCTCGCACCTGGGGGAGGCTCTCCAGCTCTTGAAACAGGACGGCATGGAGGAGGAGTCCCTGGACAAGCCCTGCTTCGGAGCAGGGGACTTGCAGAAGGGATCCTCCCACGCCGCCTTCATCCTCTACCTCAGCCAGACAGTCGCGGACTCCGCCAGCGGCGAAAGCACCTTCGTCACGGACTCCACCGTGACCTTTTGCGAGGTGTCCGGCTCGGACCGCCCGAGGGGTGGTGACGTCGGCCTCATCTCCCTGGAGCTGGTCGTCAACTCCCTGTCTCAGCGCGGCGACTACGACCGGGCCGGAATCCGCACCAGACTGCTGCACCTGCTGCGTCACTGCCTCGGGGGCGGACGCTCCAACGCCATCTGCCTCTGCTGCGTGTCCACCCTGGAGCTGGACCGGAGGAAGACGGAGGAGGCACTGCACTTTGCCAGCAGTCTCAGGAAGGTGAGGAACCAGCCCCGGTCGAGGAGGGGAAGGAGGAGGAGAAGGTCGAGCGATGACGATCAGAGCGACCTCATGTCTAACATCAGGAGCGCCTCCGTCGACCACGGCGTCCCGGGGAACATCCCCCACATTAGCGTCTCGCCCGTGCCACTGGCGGACGAAGAAGAGGAAGAGAGCGACGTGATACCGGTCCTGCCGCTTAAGCAAGCAGTGCAAGTTCAGGCGCCGCTGCCAGATCTCAAGAGCTTCCCAAATTCCGCATTGGTCCCTCCCGGCGGACTTCCTCCTGCTGCCTTCCAGCCTCCCCCGCCTCCTTTCGCGAACCTGCCTACGGATTTCAATGCAAAGCTGTTCAACTACTACTACATGCAGTACCTGAAGCAGAACACAGCTCAAGTGGGAGAAGGCGGCGTCGCACCACCTCTCCAGCCTTTCCCCTTCGTGGGGCCGGGAGGCGGAAGCCCCCTCATCAGTGATATCCCCATCGTCCAGCCCCCACCTCCTATCTTCGTCCCTCGTCAAATGGGACCACCTCCTCCACCTCCGATGATCCCTCCTCCCCCACATCCTACTGCAATGATGCCTCTCGGCCCACACCATCCCTTCACCACCTCAACGCCCTTACACCATCAAAACCGGTTCCCTCAGCATCAACAGCAGCAACATCACCTCAGCTTCTCCTCCCATTCCAGCACCCCGGCCCCCGCCGTCAGCCCGCTTGACCACCGACCGGCCTTTCCCGCTCACATCTACCTGCCGTCTGTGCCGCTGAGTGCCGGAGGAGAGCCCAGTCCTCATAACCAGCCTGAGGAAGACGACGACGACGCCTCGTCCCTGCCAGTCAACCTCCCCTCCAGGGACCTTCCCGCCGAGGAGGAGCCCGACCGGAGAAGGTTCAGCTTCCCGGCCAACCTCGGCAGCAGGGAGGACAGCAGTGGTTCGGTTCCTGCCCCTCCAAGAGCGTCGGCCCTCGAGCAGAAGCTGACCAGCATCTTGGAGGAGTCTGAAACGGGCAGCCAGTCCTCCGTCGCCGAGAAGGAGGAGGAGAGCGATGAAGAGGACGTCTCCAGCGACGAAGAGTTCGACTCTGAGTGCTCGGACGTGTCGGACGAGGAGAGCTTTGCGGCAACTTCGGCGGCGGCGGCGGCGCGCAAGGAGAAGAGGGACAGGTTCGTCAGGGAGACTGAGGAGATCGTGCGGGAATTTGAGGAAGCTCTGGAATTTGGCGACTGTACCACGGACAAGAAGGAAGGCGAAACCACCTCCCAGAAGCCAAGATGTGATATTCCAAAAATGGAACAGTTGAGCGTGCAGCGCCTGGAAGAGGACTGCCACCGGCTAAGGGAGATCAAGTCCAGACTGTGGGATCGCCGAGCGTTAGCCCAGTCTTTGGGAAAGTGGTTGGCGTGGGCCCTCACCAACGCAGGCGTCGTGGCCAGGGGTGAACCGGAGTCGGACAAGGTCGCTTCCAAACTGGGTGTGCTAGACGAGGACCTGTTCAAGATCAAGAAGGCCGTGGAGGGCATCAAGCAAGTCGGAGGATGTGGTGGCGACGGCGCCAAGATGGCTGTCGTTGAATTGCTGGAGTCTGCCCGGTGCGAGAACGGCGGCGAGAAGGAGCAGCTAGACGAACTGGCGGAGTTCCTGGACGTGGCCATTGAGAACAAGGGTCTGCTCAAGGCCGCCGGGGGTGGGGGCACGGCGGTCCTGTCGCTGGAGGTGGAGGAGAGGCACCGGGAGCACTTCGGGGAGTCCCTGCCGGAGATACTGGGCAGGCTGTCGCTGGAGGAGTGCCAAAGCCTGGTGTTCAGGGCGGTCGGGAGGACCGTGGATATCAGGAGGGAAGCCAGCCAGTGCGAGCTCAGGTATGAGAAGTACCCAAAAGTTTTTT
>JAAUYJ010036069.1_pt1 | contig 12553 bp, 11 predicted proteins | sample 7278031 | NCBI WGS metagenome assembly JAAUYJ01 (sample SAMN14350222, study PRJNA611818) | marine sediment metagenome | isolation source: surface marine sediment (1.8m) | place: French Polynesia: Moorea | collected 2018-08 | reverse complement strand
CGAGTGCCGCCGCTTCGAAAACGAGCCCGCGAGAACGAAAATTTGTACTCATCGTAAACGCTTGGATGAAAGCGGATAATTTCGCCACGCGAATAAATATAATGGTTTCGACGACTCTCTTTTTCTTCGCGCCTTTATTCCTCCTACGTTTGGTAGAAAAAGCCTTTTAAATGCATCCGAGGTGATCGATGAGTATATGAACTGTCAATTGTACGATGTAGTACTAGATATTCACAGTATTGTCTGCTCCCTGACCAGAGAGCAGTTGGAGCATTCCTCCGCCGACCTCCTCCCAGCCCTGGCGGCGGAAGACGACGATCCAGAAGCCCCTCCCTGTAGCCACTGCTGCCTCCTCGCCGCCGCCGTACGAGGGGTGCACGAAGAGTACCTCCCTTCTCTTTCGAATCCGGCATCCTCGTCGTCATCCTCGTCTTGTCTTCCATCGTCCTCCTCGTCCTCTTCCCTGGCAATGACCACTTGGGCCGCCGCCGCCGCCGAAGCACCGTAGGCATCGTCCTGGCCCTGTTGGTTGCAGCTCCTCCTCTGCCTCCTCAGGCCGCAGAAGAACACAAGGAAGCTCTCCACCAGCTCGGCGCATAAGGACTTTTTGGGCTGGAAGAACATGATTTTTATTTGTGACGGGAAAAAATCCTTTCGAACTGTAGAATCTGCTCTTGCAATAAGAAATCCAACATTCTTTTCTTTCCCATTACCCCTTCTTGCCGCATCCCAGGGAGACCCGAGGTGCCTTGCTTGTTTCCATTGTTTCCGCTTCCCGCCGCTTTGGCCAGCCTGCTGCTGAGGCAGAACTCGACAATGGCGACGATGACGGCGAAGGCGAGCCCGCAGAGGAGGACGACGAAGATGCCGCCGATGTTGACGATGCCCAGGGCGTTTGCCATGGCGCGCTGGTCAACCGTCTTCTTGGCCTGGCAGGCCTCAGAGGAAGAGGAGGAGGACTGGACGTCAGTCATGGCGGTGGGCATGTGGTGGCGGCCGTGGTTCTTCCACCACTTGTCGTAGTACATCTGGATCACGCCCTTCTCCTGCAAGAGAAATTTTAAAAAAGTTATTTATTGTTTTAAAAGTACAATCTGGGAGTCCATTTGTACCTGCAAGTACAGTACGGCCTGGCTGATCCTGTCCTTCCACTTTGACCCCTTTGGCGTTGCAATCCCGTATCCCTTGTCGTCTAAGAGTCCGCCAATCTGGGTGAGGTTGCAGTTCCTCTGTATGAGGTAGTCCAGCATGGTGCTCTCGCATAGGAAGGCGTAGTCGCCCTGCAGCACCCTCCTCACGCCCTCCTCGTAGGAGGAGACGAACGTCTTGCCCTCGTTGGACTCCATGTAGCGCCACATCTTCTGGTAGGTCTCCATCTTGGCGTCCCTTGAAAAGAAATAAAAAACACATGGTAAAACAAATGCTGTAAAAGTAATATACGTATACATAGCTGCGGTAGGAGGGATCCTTTTCAATGTTTCAGAAAATGAAGGAAGAAATCAGTGGAGACAAGGACATCAGAACATCATCCTCTTCCGCCTCATCCTCTTCTTTTGAAAAGAACGAGACTCCTCCTCCTCCTCCTTTTGCTTTCACTGATCAAACAATGCCGCCCTCTCCGAGAAAGAGGGAGGCACCGAGGCCAAGATGGATCGACTCCCGATCCCTCCGTCGCCCATCCATGGCATGGGTGATAGCTGGGAGAAAAATGGACGAGACAGACCCAGGGGAGAAAAGAAAAATGAAGACAATCTCCTCCCATGCACACGAAGTGACTCCCTCTCTTTTTATTCGCCAAATAAAATGGCGAGGGCAATACTTTTGCAACAAACGGCTTTTTACGAGAGGACAAAGCCGCACGCAAGCGGCTGCGGCTGCGGCGGCTGTTATTCTCCTTTACTGGCAACTTTCTTTGGCACCCTCACGAAGACGGGGGCGGCAATATCCTCCTCGGCTTTGGCTTTGAAGGGAGAGGAGAGGGTTAACGGGGGCGGCTGTGGAAATGGGGAGGGAAGGGATGGAGGGGATGGAGGGGCCATAGGTCGCTCGACCCCCATCTCCTTCTTGCTCCGTCATTGGAAAGAAGGGGGAGGAGGAGGAGGACCCTGCATGATGATCTCAAAAGATGCCAGGGAGGAAGGAGAAGGGGGACGGTCCTTCCTGCCCACAATCCTCCTTCCCTGCTTTTCCCATGAAAAGCGCGCAGATTTAACCCTGCAGCCCAGAGCAAAAAACCTTCTCTCCTTCGGCGGACGGTTTCTAAAGGATCCTCCAAGAACCTTCTTTCGATCCCCGTGCTCCCAAAAGAAATGACGACGACGCTTGTGTCCACTAAAAAAGGCACCCACTGAATCGAATTATTTTTCTGGACGTCCATAGTACGTACCTACCTGGCAGTGCTGCAATAATTGACATTTATGGGGTAACACATAACCAAGAAAAAAATAGTAGAAACTTTGAGCAAATAGTACGTAAAAAAGGAATGCGTGTTCTGTACTACACTCCCGCGCCTCTGCATGTTAACTTCATACCTGAAGAATGTCATGGTGGACCCCCCGACCAGAGTTCCGTATGAGATGTCGTTCTGCTCTGAGAGGTCCTCCGCGGACTCGATGGGGGTGGCCATGCGCTCAACGGTCAGGAAGGCAGCCTGGTTTGGGACACGTAATTTAATTGAATTTGTGGAAAGTTGAATAAAAATCTTACCAGATTGGCAGTGTACGAGGATATGATGATGAGTGTGAAGAACCACCACATGCCTCCCACAATGCGGGTGGAGGTGGCCTGAGGGTTCAAGTCGGAGCTGAAAAGAGACAACAAGTTTTGTTTTTATGGGGGAAACTGACTGACGATAAAATATATTCCTCGCTATCCTGGGAAACATCTTTCTTGGACGTTCTGCAAGCAATAACCTACTGCTGTGCTGCACAGCGAAAGGACGGATATGAGTAAGAAAAGGGCTTTGGCTCTGGCGCCGTCGCTTGGTGGGCATGGCCAAGTGGGCCAAGTCCAAGGAGGAAGAAGGAAACTCATGAATGCTTGAGCAGTTACGGACGGAAGGGTTGGTCGTCCTGCATAAGGAAAGAGGAGAAATCACTGTTGTACCACGACCAAATGCGACGCAGTGGAGAAAAGGGGAAATTCGAGAGCAGAAAAGATTTCTTCCCATATTCTCCCACGGGAAAAGAGGAAGGGAGAAAGGCAAAAAGTCCATTCTGGCGTGAACAGTTTTATTTTCCTGTGGAGGGAGGGAAAGAACGGACGGAGGGAGAGAGGGGAGTCTATTCATGGTTGTAGGGAGGCACAAAAGGCAAAGGGAGGAAGACAGCAAGGCCGTGTGGAGAAGAAAAGGAAAAGAAGAAACATCCTCTTCTTCTTCTTCCTCCTCCTCCTCTCGCTCAGAACCAACCAACGCAGCAACGCTCCATTACCTTTAGCTCCTGTTTCCTACTTTTCTTTTCTTGCACATACGCATACGAAGCTCCTCAGTGATGATGATGCCATGCCACCATATCCCAAAAAATGCCTTTGCTGCTCAAAATACTACGAATTCCCCAGAATACTTTTTTTAATTATTTGAATCATTCTATCTCACCCCTGCTGCATGAGCGTCCCTATGGCGAACCAGAACGCGTTCGGTAGCGTGAAGTCGTTGTGGAAGACCAGCCTGAGGGCCTCGGAGGAGCCCCCCTCCGCGCATGCGCAGTGACCAGAGCCGTGTCCGCCAGTGCCATGTCCCAGGCCGCCAGGGTGCAATAGCCACTCGTAGGGGGAGAAGCGGGCTACGATCCAAATGGTCAAAGACACCAAGACATAGGCCAAGAGAATGCACAGCCAGATCTCCTCCTCCAAAGGGTTCATGAAGGAAAATAACTGAAAACAAATTCCCAAACAATTACTATTGTATGATTGTTGACTGTTGATTAAAAAATCCACCTCGGTCGCCGGGTCCTTCGGCGCCTTGAAGAGTATGGATATTCCGAGGTTCATGAAGGGCTTCGTGAAGTCGATGACAGTCTCCCTGGCGTAGTTGATGGTCATTGAGGCGACTGCGAGGTCCGCCCGCTTGTCTATGAGCTGCCGGACGATCCCGCTCCACTCTCCAGTTTCCTCGCTGCGGACGCCGTACATGTTGTCAGGGACGGTGTACAGGCGGAAGCGGAAGCCGACCACGTCTGAGATGGCCTGGATTAAAAGTTCGAAATAGTGCATTTTCTCAATAAAAAGTATTTAGAATTGAGCTTCGCATGATGATACTCTGGCTCCATATTGCATGTACAATTGTACATATGACGATTGACAACCATCTCTGATGACACCGTTCCCTCCTTCTATTCCCCATGTGAAAAAGAAGAGCCCCATTGATCGGGATCCCCCTTCGTTGCATTGCATGGCAAGAAGATAGAGGGGGAAACGGGAAAATGGGTTGAGTATCCCTCCCCGCAACAATGAACAATGAGCACCCCTTCCTCCCCCCTTTCCTTTCCCCCCGTCCTCTCTTCCGGAACCGACTTTTGTTTGGGCCGTAAACATGTTTACGCGAGCGCACCCTCCCTCCTCTCCTAGCTCATTGAATATAAGTAAGGGGAAACTGTTGTACGTTACCTTGAGCAGGTCAATGGCGAACCCCTCGAAGGCGTCGTTCCCCTCCCTTCCGCTCCTGAGCATGACGTAGGGCCGCTCCTCCTTGGTCACCACCGTCAGCACCGCCATCTCCTCGTCGACCTCCTCAAAGGTGGTGCCGTTTAGGACCATCAGGTTGCCGTAGGAGCTGCCGTCAAAGGTACCGTCGTCTGAGGAGGCGGTGCCGTCGGAGGACCACTGCCCGACCTTGCGCGTCTCCCCGGCGCCACCGTTGGAAGTGGGGTCGTAGCGCATCAGCTCCAATTCCAATCCTACGCGGTGGCCGTCCTGAAATAAGATGAGAGAGAAGAGAAATATTTAAAACTTTTTTCTTTTCTTCATTTTCGTGCAAAGACTGCCGGTGGTGGGGTGAGGGAGCAGACATTAAGACTCATGTAGTACGTGCGTGCCTGTAGTGAGCGTATGCAGAGACATGTCTTGCCTCCCCCCTAACAGCCCACCACCACCCCAACCCCAACTCATGGTAAAAAGACTGTCGTACTACAGTGGATGTGCGGTCGTTTGGGCGGGAGGGGGGAAACTTTGTCGTCTTCTCCGAGAAAGGGGAAGTTATCTCCCTCCCCCCTCTCCCTCTTCTTCTTTCCCCTCTCCCTTTTCTCCCCTTTCGTACAATCTCCCCTCTGTGTCTTTTGGGCTGATGAAAACGCATGTCCGCCGCAGTCATTGCTCACGGTTCAAGAAACGTACGCAGGGAAAGTCTTATTCCTTTAGTCAAACTCATGGTAGCCATGGTTTCCTGAGCCAGAAATGAGGCGAAAGTGGTTTGAAGTAGACTCTTTCCTCCCCTTTTCTAGGAAATTTCCCTTCTGACGGCGAGGAAGGGGGGAGGGGATCGTAGGCCATTAAAAATTAGACCACTACTGCACAAGAGTTGGAACGAGGGGATGGGGAGAAGGAAGAAGAGGAAGAAGGAAGGAAGGATCCACGGTCAGTTTCCTTCCCGCCTCTATCTCTCGCTCTCTCCTCCCCCGTACTAGCACCGCCGACGCCTTTCACTCTTAAAACTCGATGAGATTGTACCTTTCCCAAAAAAGACCATAAAGAAAATCAAATAATGTCGTTGGTCACGTACTAGCACTTCGTACGTGCTAGTATGTCAATCAGAGCGATTCGCACGTAGTATTTTTTTTTCTGATGATGTTGCCGATTGGCACAACAGGCACTTTCCCATTCTGCGCCACACTCCTCCTCTTCTCGTGATGAAATTGGTTGCCAGGAGCAAAAGGGGAACGGCTCTCAAGAGACAGAGGAGGAGGAGGAAAATCGAAAAGCAAAGCAAAAGCAATCCCCCTTTCCCCTAAATTCCCTTTCCTCTACGGAGAAATGATTAAGTCAAAGGGATTCCCCCTCTATTTATGCAAATGACAGCCGCAGAAATGGAAGGCAAACAAAAGGGTTGTTTTTGGGGGATATTTCGACCTTGAATGCAATCTTTCCCGTGACTCCCTCCGCTGAGGCTGCGTTGAGGTAGTTGAAGAAGGTGGCGCCAAACTCCCATGGGCGCTCGGCCGAGCAGGAGGCGTTGTTGGAGGAGCCGATCGATTCGTCCAAGTGTAAGGAACTGCGACAAAAAGCATTTCTACCGCAGTTTCGCTTATAAATCAAGATTTCTGTTTTTACCCAATGGTCTTTGCCAAGACCAGAATGGAGTCGTGTGCGAGGGCGGCCTCGAGCTCGAGCTCCTCGGCGTCGGAGGCGGAGGCGAAAGTAGACTGGAAAAACAAAAGCTTTTTTTGCCAGAAAATTATATGGGGAACCGGATTTAATTTACCTCTTGCACTCCCCTCCTGAGCCCCTCCCTGATGTCCGTGGCGATCGGGTGGGCGGGGTCGATCAGGCGGAAGAAGGAGAATCCCTTCATTGAGGAAGAGGAGGAGGTGGTGCTCTTGGGGCGTCGAGAAGAAGAAGGGGGGGAGGAGGAGGGGGAGGATGCCACTTTGTTCCCCGCTGTGTCTTGTTGGGATGGGGAGTCTGGTGGGGAGGGAGGAGAAGGGGAGGGTCGACGCCCGCGGAGGCTGAAAGAGATATAGAAACAAGTGGGAGACATAAGAGGGAGGGATTCAACAACAGTTTTTATAATTTGTTGAATGCCATACCCAGCCAATCTGTCTCCAGCAGCGAATTCCTCTTCTTCTTCGTTGAGGAGAGACGATGAGAAGACCTCTCCTCCCCCTCCTCCGAACTCCAGATTAGCCAGGAAGAACGTCATCCCCTCCCCCTGCAGCCCCGCCCTCCTGCACCTGGCGAAGAACTCCCTCATCCTCCTTGGGTCGGAGTCGATCAAAAAGGAGCGGATCTCGCGCTTCTTAAGCTCAAGGAGGACCTCGTCCAATTCCGGCTCCTGATGGACGGAGGAGGCCTGAACGGAAGGAGGATAGGGTTTAGTTGAAACACAGAGTACAATTTAATTCATTCTTTTTTGCGAGTTAAATTTGATTTTTTCACGTTTGACATTTGACGTTGGGCCACTGTGTACTGTAGGCGGAGAGCAAAGGGAAAGTGTTTCTACAAAGATAGTACATTTGTTATGCCCTCCTCTCCTCACCCTTTCTCTTTCCATGCATGGTGTGCAGCAATGACGACCGCCGCGCGCGCGCGCTTCGCGAAGCGAGATATTTCCCGTAAACTTTCTTTCTTTCCCCCTCTTCCCACGCGGGAGGGCGGGAGAAAGGAGATAGCGCCCCCAAAGGCGAAGGAGGAGGGAGGATCCCTCCCCAAGCCCTGTTTTTACGGCTCAAAAAAGCCCACCACCCTCCCCAGCACAAAGAAAAAAAACCGCGACTTTTTTTCCTTCTCGGCAGTATATATGGGAAGATGGTTGTGGCGCCGCCGCCTTGCACATTAATGGGAATTTGGGGCTACACCGCCGCCGAGGCTCGACTCGACTCTGCTTGGATATGGGTAAAACGGCCGATGATGCTACTCTGTTTCGGGGGAGGAGAGAAAAGTGTTTTCTTTCTCCTCCTCCTCCTCCTCTTCCACTTCGAGGATGGCCCCAGTTCATGGTCCCTCTGTGGTCTTTCCCTCCCCTCGCGATCTCTCGACAAAAAGAGGAGGAAGAAACGCGAGACCGAGAGAGAGAGAGAGGAGATTGTCGCTCTTTCCGTCTCGTGTTTCCACTTCCCCTCCTCTTTCTTCCTCCGCCCATAAGAGCTAAATGAGGCGCCTCCGCCGCAGCCGCTTCCTCCATCCCCATAGTCTCCATTCCCCATCCCCGCTCGATCGCTGTCTCGTTCGATCAACGGAGGAGGAAGGCCCAACCCCTAATTTCCCCCCATATCGAGACTCACCCAATCGCCTTTCATGATGTTTCTTTTGGGCGAGAGCTTGATGCTCCATGCTGATGCGTCGAAGCCGCGTTGCAATAAAAAGTCCTGCAGTATGAGCGCCTTTTGGTCTCTCCACCGGCCGCGCCACCCGCCGCCGTCTGACACAACGGCGACGCGGGAGCAGTTGGCCTGAAACGGAGGGAAATGTGTTTCAATCCAACATTATCAGTGCAGCAGAGGCGTTCGTGCGGAGAATGGCAGATTTGAACCAACTGCTTCAAAAGCAACGTTTAAAGTAAAACCCGCAGAAACAATAATTCCCCGATACACTCGGGAAATCTGTTGAACTGCACGATTTATACAGGATTTTTATGTTACCTGTGTTAGGAACGCCGCGTACGCCTCGTGCACCTCCTCCGTCCTCGGGTGAGTCCTGATGCCGAATTCTCCCTGCGGAGATCGGTGGCGGAATCGGTGGTGGCGACGCCTCTGGTGTTGGTGCTGGTCCGAGGGAAAGGAGGTCCTCCGGGGCTCTCTAGGGGGCCAGGGGGGCCAAAACAAGGGCTCTTCTTCTTCTTCTTCTTCTTCTGTGTAAGCAGCAAATTTAGGTGAAGGAGGGTTCCTTCGAGGAAGGAGGAGCTCTGGGTAGGGGGAGACGTGGGGGATGTCCAGGGCGCCGCACAGGGATCTGAAACATATTCTTAGTATACTATTTTGTAGGGGTAATTATAGTGTTTCTTAATTTAATTACCTTGCGTGCCTGGCTAGCAGCCTGTCCATGGGCCCCAGCACTGCGTGCAGTCCCGCTCCTCCCTCGCCAAGCTCCCGGCAGAGGTCCCTCGACAGTCCGAAGGTGGAGGAGGAGGAGGAGACCTCGATGAACACCAGCTCTATGCAGGGGAAGGGGGAGGAGGAGGAGGAGGAGGGATGGGAGTCGAAGAGATAGGAGGAGGACGAGTTGGAGTCGAAGCTGTGGTGGTCCAAGAAGTATTCCTTGTCGAACTCGTGGTGCCTCGTCCGCCTCCTATTATTAGATGAAGAGGGAGGAGGAGACTGTCGCTGGCTGTTTAGCAGGTCTCCGGCCACCTGGAAAATAATCGAGGAGGACGAAACTTTGGAGTTTGTTTGTGGGAAATGGAGCGAGGATCGAGCTCGTTTTGACTCCAACGAACCGACCATCATTTTGGTTGAGAGGACGCTTATGCAAATGAGCGAAGTAGAAGAGGAGGAATAAACAAACGCCTTTTCCTCCCTTGGGTCTTGGAAGTGCTTTCCCCACGCGGGTAGGGAAGGAAAAAATCCATGCATGAAAAAGGAGGGTTTTATTGCCACATCGTATGCACATTTGGGAGGCCCCGAGGGCGACGATATTTTGTATCCTTTCATCTCTTTCCAGAAAAATCCCAGCGATGTGACACAGAGATCAAGTATCTGGATGACGTTTAATCTCTGCTTTGCTCCAATATATATGAAGTGGGGAGAGGGAAGGGATGGAAGGGCGCATTTCGAAAAACCCTAGATAGGGCGGAGAGGGACTTCAAAGGAAAATGTTTTGGAGGGGAGAGAAGAGGCCGTGTTTCCATTTCCTCTGGAAAAACGCGTACCCGCGACTCCAGTGCAAACAGACAAAGATCTGCCAGATATTTCAAATACATTGCTGAAAAATGGATAGGGAGGACTTGAGAGAAATTTTCGCCTGAGGCTTGAACTTTTTGGTTGAGCTTTGAAACTGAAAATCATAAAATTAAAAACAGTCTGGCTCCTTGTTTGTAATTCTCCCTCACCTGATATGCAATCTTTGCCCCCCTTGCGACGTCCTCCTCCGTTAGTATCACCCCGAGTCTCATCCTATCTCTCCCTCCTCCGTATCCCCGGCCCCGGTGGCAGGAAGAGGAGGAGGAGGAGGAGGATGCCGGCAGCGAAGGGGCCACCAAAAAGGACAAGAATACGATCACCGAGGGCCTCATCCTCGAAAAAAAAAGCGTGTGCGACGGAGAGAGAGACGTTATAAAATGTGCCCCATCACCCTCTTCCTCATCCTCCGCTCATTCCGCTTCTTTTGCATTTTTGCCCCATTTCCCGTCCTCCCCCTCCGGAAGAATGGGGGGAGGGAAGGAAGGAAGTGCTTCTCCGTCGGAAGTGGTGGAAGAGAGAGGAGAGAGGAGGGGAGGAGTGATGATTGATTTCGTGCTTGGCTAGAAGAGGGAAAGGAGGAGGCTGTGGTTTAAGTGGAGGGGCAATTCTCTTGCTGCTGGATTGGTGAGGCCGTTCACTGCAAACGGTCTCCCTCTCACTTCCAGTTGAACTTCCAAGTTTCCTTTTCCGCTTCAAAAGATGTTCAAAGTTACATATCACTTTAGCACCATTCTAATCTTCCATTTTGGATTTTTCTCACTGCAACCATTGCTCATATCTAAGCGGCAGTCCTTATATTCTTTATCTTCCACATATTCATCCCCTGATCTCATCCGTCAGTACGTCGGTGGGTCCGTTCGCCCGTCAATCGTGGCAAGTGTCCCCAAGAGGGATCGCAGAGGAGGAGGAGGAGAGGATGTTGACTTCCTCATCCTCTTCTGACGTCTTAAGAAGAAGAGCCTCTTGACATAATTCGGATTATGACCGAGGCCACAAAAACACTCTCAACATGTACCGGTAATTAAATTGCCCTGACCCATAAAATAATATTTTTGGGTGGATCAAAGTGAGGAAAATGTCTTTTCTAAGAAAAGTTTTTAGGGAGATGGTGCCAAACGCAAAAGGGGATGGAAAAGAAGGAGCAAAAAAGACCGCCTCCCTTTTCAGTTCTCTTCAGTCCAGAAAATGAAGATCCCTCTCTTCCGACCTTCGAAAAAGGAGAAGGGAAAACGATTGTCGTCGCCCTCCTCCTCCTCCACTTTTTCGTTTCGATCACTCCACACTTGGATGTCCATTGAAGACGGGGAAAGTTTTTTCGCACGCTCTCTCCTCCTCTCCCTCTCCTCCTCCCCATATCCTTTTGGTTGGCTTGCTCTCGGGACACTGCCTCCCTCCTTTTCCTTCTTCCTCCTGAGAACGGCGATTGCGAGGATAGAAAGAGAGAGAGAGAGAGAGAGTCTCCTTCAGAGAAAGAGGGGGAGAGGAAAAGGTGCCAGGCATAAACCGCTCAAGTCTACTTAGCAAACATCAACAGTATATATACCGATAATATTGTGTTTGAAATGCATCTGGATGTTGGTAAGACTTGACACGTATACGACATCGAACGTACCTATAGATAAATGTTATTTTTTGCGAATTTGTCAGCCGTATTTGTACTAAGTTTAGTTTTCCATTCCCGGAAATGCCTGGTGGAAATACTTCCGATATACTTTGCAAGAGATTAAGGCAATTATTTCCTATCACAAACATGTAAATCCCATAGTCCTTGCCAAAAAGAAAATTTCATTTCCGGGCTCTTGCTGTGATTTTCACGCCAACGCCACACGCGTATGGTGTGTGAACAACTGGCCGATGGGACATATATCCTAAATAATGGTATTTGGGGCTCAATGGAATTCTGTCTTCCACGGCCTCGAGAAACTCAACAACAACTTTCCATTGACCTTACGGCTTACGCCTTAGGCATATAGTATTGTTTAGAACAGACTTTGGTCAATGACCTGCGTGTAAAGCGAAAGCGGCCAACAACATTTCTTTGAAAGTTACTAAGTTACTAAATGTCTGTTGAATATTTTTGTTCCTTGCAGCATTGTCTCAGAAAATTTAAAATTTCATTTCGTTCAATGAAGAATGCAACAAAGCGGGAATTCGAGTCGAATAATTAAATCCACACTTCTTTATCACCCATTCCACTGTAGCCCGTCTTTTTTGGCCCCCCGCCTTCTCTACGCGACAGAGGCGCCATCTGTCGGAGGGAATATCGGCAGCGAGAGAAAGACATCGAGTACAGATGGGAAAGCGGGCGCAATTGAAGCGCAATCCAACTGCAATTCATCCGAATTTATTAAAATTGTGTCCATATTCGTGTTTGTTTTGCCACAAAAAGCAAAATACGGCAATATTTTCTTGCTTCATTTACATTTTATTAGGGGGAAATGGATGAAGCACCTCGTTCGTCTCTTTCCCTCAGTGAGTGTATGACACACTGTCAGACAAGTGTCGATACGAGAGGAGAGGAGGGTGGAGAAGAAGGAGGGAAGAACCGGGGGAATATTTCCCCTCTGAGCTGAAAACAGCAGGAATACATTTGAACTGTTTGACAAACGAACGCGATTTAATGACGTTTGCAGTTAATATTTTGCAAAAAATAAGTGCAGTTCTCAATGCGCTTTGATATTCAATACTTGGCTTAAGAACCGATCAAGTTTCAGTGTAGGGGGAAAGATTAGAGGCTAACTCCTCCGTTTGCAGAGAATGAAATTTAGCCTACAGCCAACCAAAGTGTTGAATCCCGTACCACCAGGTTTTCTGGAGCATCCCCCTCCTTCGCAAAGGTGGTCAGCCCTTCTTCCCCTTCCCTTTTCATATCCCCATGTTGTGTATCTCCCTTTTGTGGGGCCTAACTTCTGCGTGCAAATTTGGGTCCCCAAACAACAAAGAAAGCCAATTTGGGGGTGGGTGGTAGGGCCGACTTCCCTATTCATATGTTGAGGAAAGGGGGG
>JAAUYJ010066449.1_pt1 | contig 12556 bp, 12 predicted proteins | sample 7278031 | NCBI WGS metagenome assembly JAAUYJ01 (sample SAMN14350222, study PRJNA611818) | marine sediment metagenome | isolation source: surface marine sediment (1.8m) | place: French Polynesia: Moorea | collected 2018-08 | reverse complement strand
TGAACCACCCTGTCGCAGAAGGGGGGGGGGGGGTCACACCCCATTCTGAAATCATAGTGGGAGATGAACCACCATGTATTTTTTAACCTTTTATTTAAGTGCAATTTAGTCAATGTAGTTGTCTTTCTTTACTGCAAAATCCTGCCGCAGGTCATTGAAAAAAGTTTGTTCTTGTTGCTGGCAAGACTAATTATTCCTGGGAGCACACGCTTCTCTTTTCTTTTCTCTCCTCTCAATTATTCCGGGAGAGCGGCGAAAAACAAAAAAGGCGTTTTCTGACTGTTGCCGTAGTAGCAGAGGCGATTCTCTCCGTCGGGTTGACTCATGGGGAAATCTGGCGGAAAATTAAGTTGCTATATCACAACTAGAGGGGAGCAAATTGACTGGATGTTGATGTTGCTACACGCAAAGCATGACTTCAAAAAAAGTTCGAGGAAAGAACAAAAAAAATTATCCTGGTAACTGTTCATATTTGTCAATGTACGATATCGGCTGTGCCGCCTCGATCTTAGTGTTTTCCCGTCAAGTACTTGTTCGCGAATCCTGTTCATGATAATACCTTGTCCGCCCTCCGTCTAAAAAATCCCTTGTGGGACTTGACGTTTCTTTTGCGCCTTTGCACGGAGACTGAATGACTGACAACCAAAAGATAGGTTTTTTCGCGGAAAAAATGTGCTTCGCTCCAGCGAGCATACGCATGGTTTGCACTTTCAAGTGTGTTGTCCATGGTCTAATTAGTTCAACAGCATTCATAGTTTCATTTCTAGTCCTAGTCATTTCGCAAGCAGTCTTTTCTAATTTTCTTTTTTAAAAGTTCGAAATATGCACAGTTTTCCTCTACTTTTATTTCCTTTGCATGCTGACGTCTCCGCTTCTCACATGCTCCTTTTTTTGTGCCGTCCGCATTTTCCGAAGATTTCGGCCGGGAAAGGAAGGGGGTGTTGTTGCATGGAAAAAGCCAGAAGAGCGGAGCTGATTGAAACGCAATGAATGAACGCCAAGAGGACCATAGAGAGACAAAAAGGAAAAAAAGACATGTCTTTACGGTAGTGTTTTCTTCTTCAGCCCAAGGAAATCAGAAACATATGTACACTCAACTGGATATCACGAAACACATACGTACAGTATTACTTGTGAGTATCTATGAGATTTTGCAACAAGAATAACCCCCCTCCTCCCCTTTTTGCCAAGACAAAAATTGATAGTTTTCGAAAATCCGCCTCACACCTCCTTCCTCCCTTCCTTCCCAATATTCTCCGCAACAGGCGATCGAAAATGAAAGATTTTTTTGCTCCAAAGGAAGTCACGGCTATACCCCCTCCTTTCCCATTTTTCCAGCGCCGCCGAATATTCGTCGCGCATCACGCAACGACTTTTTTGCGAAACGAAAGTGAGTGAGCTGTCATTTATTCGTTAAAGGCGGAGGAGGCTGAGTTTCCGCCGCCGCTAGCGAGGTACGCCAAAGAAATTGGAATCAAAACAGATCGCAAACAAATAATGTTAAAAAAGGAAATTCTGGAAATTCTTTTTCAGTTCAGAAACATGGTTCTTTTTTCCCTTGCCTTTTTTCCTTCTTTTCCGCAGTTTTTTTTACTGCCCATCCGAAAAAGAGGAGCTAGGGCGAGAGGAAGGAAGGAAACGGACATTTTCTCTCTTGGCGCAAAGTTGTTTCCGTCCTCGCTCCGGAATGGGGGGGGATGGCGGCGGTGGTCTTATGCATCAAGTTTATGGAGTGAAAAATTGGATCTGGGAAAGAGGAGGAGGAGGGTGGAGAGGAAGGGAAAAGAGAGATATTCCGGGAGAGGCAAAGGAGAGGGAAAGAAGAAAAGGGGGGATTTTCTGGGGGTAGAAAAGCGACGCCTCTCCTTCCCCCTTTTATATATGTGTATAAAAAAGGGGAACAATGTGTGAGAAAAAAAGTGGAGAAGGGGGGAAATAGGGGTCCTCCGTTTTGTCCGGAGGCGAGTTTTGGGGGGCGGAGGGAGGGGGAGATTGATAGCATTTCCAGAATATGGCTGAGTGAGGCCGCCTCCTGCCTTTCCCCGTACGGCGGACAGAGGAGAAAGAAATGACACCGCCTCCTCCGCCTCCGACGCCGAAGCCACATCCCCTCCTCTCCTTCTCTGACTTCCCATAACGCAAAACAAACCCTTGTTACGGGAGATCCGAGGGATGATGGATGGAGTCAGGAAAAGTGAGGAGCAAGACCGGGCGGGCATGGAAGGTATGGAATTCAACAACAAAAAGAATTATTTTCCTCGGTTTTCATTGGAATCGAGCCATAGAGAGAATATTTCGATTTGCGGTTCAAATATTTGGTGATACCCCCCTCAAATCCGACACTTTCGACGGCTGCCGCCGCCGCCGCTCGCTGCAGTCGGAAAAAGGCTCCATTCTAATTATTTTTCTCACCGCCTTCTCTTCCCCCCTCGCTTGCCGCATCTCGAAAGCCAGGCAGGAAGAAAGGAAGGAAGAGAAATCCAACCCCGAATTTGAGTCCATCAATCTCTGGAGGAGAAAAGAAGTGTGTTTTTCCCTCCCTGGCCCCGCCTTCTTTTGTCTCCAATCCATTACAATGAGACCGCGGAGACCGGCGGAAAGATGATGATTTCTGCACCACCAAGGGGAAAGAGGAAAAAACAATTTAAAATCAATTACAAATTAGGTACTACATGGAGAAACCCGCCCTCACTTCCCAGCGCGCGCTTTTTTGGCTCCTCCCCCTTCAAAATTTCGGTTTGGTCTTTTCTCCGTTCCAAATGTTACTTTTCTACAGGGGAAGAAGCTTAGAAAGGGCAAATTTGAAGAGTGAAGCTAGGTGATATTTGATGAGCATACTGTGCAGTGCAATGTTCAAAGCCTTGGTTTTTGTTGAGCAAGAACACTGAAAGACGATCAACAATAGCCAGGAAGCTGGGTCCCTTAAAAAAATTTCGGACATACATGGGCTCCCTTTCCTACATAGGTCAAATTAGCGGTTATTCGCCGCACTTTTTTCTCTGATTATGCATTCTTTGAACGTCCGACGATGCTTCACATCATCTCATTTCCCTTGATGAACGCCATCGCTCACAGAAAAGCAGAATTTCCCGCACAAAACTGCAATGAAAATAGTCGACTTTTTTTCTTGTTTAAAACTGTATCAGGGAAGAGCGGTAGACATATTAGCACAAAGCTTTTGAAAAAATTTCCGAAAATCTATGATTTGCTAAATTTCTCCTCCTTTCTTAATCTCCCGCGGAGGCGGTAGCTCGTCAACCACAGCGGGAGTTTTCTCTCGAAACAAAACGGGCGTGATGCATAAAACGGGGCAGGGCATAGAGGGTCCGTTTGCACTTAGAGTACCTTTTGTTGAACACTTTCCAAAGTCTTTCCAGAAAGCAAGTGAGCCTTAAGAATTGTCCATACAGAAAAGTAGGAGGCGGAGGCGAAGATTCATCATCCACCCAACAAGAAGTGGATGAGGAAGAGGGAAGGCGCCTTTTCCCCATTTCCTTTTCCTACTTGATCTATGGCCTTGTAATGGGGGTGCCTCCCTCGCCTCCCTCCCGAAACCCATTCTTGTTTGTGGTGGGAAATTAGCATGCGTGCGCGCCTATACCAGCGAGAGAAAAATCATGAATGGAAACAAAAAAAAAGAGAGAGGGATATAACTGACTAACTACCTGTGGATTGACAAGCGAGGAATTTTCTTTGTAGATTGATCGGTTTTTATTTTAGATTGTATTTTTTTCGGGGGGAAGGTGGGCGTGAAAGGTAATAAATCAAAAATCTCCTGGGCAGCCATCACTCAGCCGACGACGGTAGGCGGAAGGTTAGGTAGTCAAAGAATCAGAGAGACTTTTAGATGTCAAAACTCTTCCACCGTTTCTCCATTTCATTGGTGGCCAACAGACCGTGCAAAATTCTTTCAAGAAATATCGATTTTTAGAAAAGAACTATTACCACGCATAGCATCGACTTCAGTTCTGCAAATGCATTTTAGAACCGAAGATAGTAAGTAACTGTATTCTGAGCATCCAGTATAGGGGAGCTGCCGAAGAGGGGGAAGGAAGAGGGAGGAGGCCTCTCTCTCAGGAGACTTGTAAAAATACCGACGACGTCCGTTAATAATCTCATTCCCCGACTGTAAATCAGAGCCGCCGACGCCGACGCCAACGGCGCGACTCTCGTACAAGAGTCGGCAGTCGGCACCAAATAAAAGAATTAATCGGTCCAGGGCAACTGCTTTTACGGCCCCGGCGTGACACGATTTCCCTCTTTTTTGACGTTTGGAAAAGCGGAAAAAGTATCAGCAGGAAGGATCTTTTCTTCTTTCGCAGCAGACAACTCGACCGTCTTTTTGTGCAGACCAAAACACACACACACCTGCATGGGGGTCGAAAAAAGAAGGGACTTTCTTAGAACTCCCTGAAACAGATACTGCAAAAGGTTTTGTGGTACTGCAATCACCGAATAATTACCATATTTTTGCTTTATTTCTTGCTAAGAGTGACCAAAATTCGTTGATTTAGTTCTAGCCTTCTGTTTCCGCTTTCTTTTTCGGGTGAATCTCGTACCTGACACCTCCTTGTATTCATTCTGCCTCCCTTTTCTGTTGTCTCTTTGGTCTCACAGCAAAGGACCATCACGCTGGGCCAGGAATTTCGCCCCGCGAGTGCATAGGAGAAAAGGAGGTGTTTGGATTGGTTTACGACCGTGCCATTTTTCGGGGCAGTTCTCCTCCTTTTCTTCTGTGTTGCGGTTGTCTCTGGTATTCTTGGCACGCCACTTCTCAAGAGCTACCGAATAAATGGAAGAAGGATGGAGAGTTTTCAATTTGCTCATACTTTCCGAAGTCAAGGATGATGATCATATCTATATACAGTATGTGCAGTTCTAATATCTAATACAAGTAACGGCTGAGAGCTGAGACGGAAACTTCATTATCCATCTATAAGAAATTATTTGATACAGGGGTTTTAGACGAATATCAGGTTGTTGTTGTGCACCTCTTTTCTTTGCTTCAATCCAATTATAAAATTAACCGCGTAGAGCAAATTCCGTTGGACTTAAGCACGTGCGGACACCCGCATCGCATCCCCGAACGTGCAAAATCTTTGATCCAGAGGAGGATCGGCCCTAGTTGAAATATTGTTGGAAGAAGTATCCGAAAGAACTTGATGCTAGTTTTGCACGGGCCTCTACTAAAAGCATGAATTGCCAGAGCGCTGGAGACATCTGGCGAACGTGGGCTATTTTTCATGTCTGCGTGCATACGGCATTGTGCAAATGAAAAGTGCAAGCAGAGAAAGAACAGTCTACGTTATGGGAAGTGGAGGAAACCGAGGAATCAATGTCACCAGCAACAACAAAAAAAATTAGCGACGACCGCATTAAAACATACCGGTGCCGACTTTGAGTCGGCGAGAAGAGAAGACGTTTTAGTTTCAGAAGGGGAACAAAACGACACATGTCAGTTTGTCAGCAGGTGTTTGTTCTCTTTGGCCCTTACGAGCGGGAACCCAAATATCTAAGAGCAATACTGGAAATTGGCATCGTGTAGGAAGATGACTACCCTGATCACTGAAGGCTATAGATACATAGCTCAATGTTTGTAGGGAAAGAATTGCCATTGGTTTTATTCTCTGTAGTGGTCTTCGAGATCGAGAGCTCCTGCACGTTTAAGCAAAAAAATCGAAGTTGTCGTACAACTGCTTATCAGAGGGGCATACCGTACATGCAGGAAAACCGTAGCCCAATATGTAGAAATACATTATATGTGTTCATGTTCTCACACGATTTAGCCGACACCTGGCGGTGAGCAGCGACATACTTTCTTTTCTAAATAGCCGGTGTCCACTGGTTTCACTCTATACTCATCTTTTCATTCCCACGCCAGATGAACCAATCGCAAATTTTGAGACATTCTGTCACCAAGATGTAGACAAAGGAAAAAACATTTTCCTTACCTGTGCTGGCAAGTGCGACACTAAAATTAGAACCTGCCCCTTTCGACCAAATGGCAGGAATAAATCAAGAGAAAGCATCTAAACTTCCTGTGTGGCTTCTGCTACCAGATCAACATTCCATTTTTCATCCTTCACCCTTTTTCCCATAGTTTTACCCTCCCAGAAATCGGCCGTGAAATCTCGATTCTCCATCCCCGCCGACTCGCTCTGTTGTCATTTCCCTTCGCGCAGCAGGGGGATCGAGGAAGAGAGAGAAAAGGAGGCAGTAATTGATGAAGCCCTCATTTCGTGATGGCGGACTGAGATTGCGCGGACGCTTCCACCCTCTTTCATAGATGCTAAAATGGAAGTGTGAGAATCTTTTATGGTACCACATACAGCTATTATAACTACTATGTTATACTATGGATTTTTTCATAAGTCCAAATAATTATCTTTAACTATTTCCTTCATAATAATCACGCCCCATCATTTGACAAACCCTCTCTTCATCCCTAGGTGCAAAAAAGTTGCGGCGCCCATTTCCGAAAGAGATAGGGAGAGGGAAAAGGCCGAACGCTGTGCAGCACTCCAGAGCATAGAGGGGGGAAGGAGTTGAGTTGCTTGCTGACAGACGCGCCCGTCGTCGCCACCGCCACCAAAGGAAGGAAGGAAGGAACCGCAGCGAGGAGAGGAGAGAGGAGAGAGAGGCTCCTCCCACTTTTCTTTTCCCACTTCTTGTTCGCGCCGCTACCGCCGCCGCCGCCGCCGCCGCCGCCGCCGCCGCCGCCGCCGCCGCCGCCGGAGAGAGCGCACTCCTTCTTCTCCTCCGTCGCCGCCGCCGCCGCAATATTTTTTCTCTCCTCCCTTCTCCCCCTCCGCCGCCTCCGCCGTTCTCCTCCGCTCTCCTTTCTTCTCCTATTTTCACCTGGGGGAGGAAAAGGAGATCTTTTCTTTCTCCTTTCCTTTTCTTTAAGGGATCAGTCGCTCCTCCGTCGCCGGCGCACAAAGAGCCGACGGGTCGGTGTTAATTGTGAGGTCTAATTTAGGACACACAAGAAATAGAACATTCAACATTGGCAAAAAAGACTTTGAGTTGCATGATTGCCGTAGTGAAGTGGAAATATCGGCAGCAAACTCCGAGGTAGGTGCGTCCGCCGCCGCCGGGAAAAATAATATTCCACCGGAAGTCGCCGCCGCCGCACTCGCCGCCAAACAATGATGATCTCACCCAACCTCTCGTCCCCACCTTCGCCGCCGCGGCCGCCGCCAGCCGCGAGTGCTTCGCCGCCGTCATCTGCCGCGGCATCTCCTCCGCCAACAGCTCCGTCAACGGCAGCCGCAAATGGCATCGCGGTTGCCGTCGCAGCCGCAGCACTGCAGCAACAGCAGCAACAGCAACAGGCCGCCGCTGCAGCCGCCGCCGTTGCCGCCGCTGCCGCTACCTCCAACAAGTCCTCCAACTTCTCCATCGCCGCTCTCATAAAAGACGACGATCAGGAGCAGGCGGAGCGGAGGAGGAGGCTGTTGCAAACAATGCCGGTTCTGGGTAAGAAACTAATATTTCCCCTTCAACCCGTTGCAAAAAAACACCTAAACAGTTATTTCATTTTTAAATTCAACAACAGGCCGTCTAGCACAATATCTGCCCGCCTCCCAGCAACTGCAGCAGCAGCAGCAACACATCCCCCAGATTTCCCCCGTGCTCCACCACCACCAACAGCACCACCCTCCCCCACCACCCATATCCGCCCCATCCCAGCTCCCCTCCCACCGCCTTCCGTCTCAGAGCCCCGCAAACTCCTCCTCCGACTTGGCCGACGAGGAGGACGCGGACGTGGATGTTGAGAGCAACAACTCCAACAACAGCCACCACCACGGGCACCACCATGGAAAGAGCGGCAAGAACAACAACTCTTCGTCTGAAGACGGGGGAAAGAAGCGTCCGCGGTCGCCTCAGGTCATGGTGCCCAAAAGGAGGAATAAGAGGCCCATGGAGAACAGTTGCAACTGTGAAGAGCTCAGATACGTGCAGTGCGTGCTGGTGAGTGGAACATTTTCAAAAATATGTTATAATTATTCGAGTTTTCATGTTGGAAAAATATTTTGTGTTTGTAGGAAACAAAGGATCTTTGGGACAAGTTCCACGATCTGGAGACGGAGATGATCATTACAAAAACCGGAAGGTAAGAAACGGCAAATAATTTTTTTATCGTGCTGCTGTTGCGTGCCAGCGTGTTGCCAAATTTTGCCATTTTCACATGGGGGAAGTGACTGAATGGGAATACCAATGTCACAGTCCAACGAGCACGCGATGAAGAAGACCGCTCGCAATTTCCCGTACGTCTCTTGCACGCGAAAGTACATGGGAAGCTAGGAAATGAAAATACTGTCGCTTAATTTCTGTCTCTTTGACATAAAGGGCCGGAATTCAATTTCGCGACTTGTCCGCTTGGGAGCGGCGAAAATTGCCTGACTTGTGCACGGACAGATACTTGACGGGTGGGAATTCATTGTGATTATCTTCCTCTTCCATTTCAAGTCGAGGAGGGGAATTTATTTGCTTGCTCGGGCGGACCCTGTTTCCCCTCCTCTTTCTGATATCTTTGAGCGGCGGCGGCAAAAGCGGGGGAAAGGCCAAAAGGAAGCATCATTTTTCTGGCGGCCGCCGGATAAAACACTTGTATGCCCTCTCAGTTTCAATTTTTCTCCCGGTGCTTTGCCCAGAGCCCAACAGACCTCATAGCGGTTTCGCTCTGGGGCGGATGGGCAGGGAAGAGAGGGGAGGCGAGAGAAAATCAATTAACGACACCGACCGCCCTCTCCGCTCCGCTGGAAAACAGAGAGAGAGCGTCAATAAATTCAGATTTCATCTCTACTCCCCTCCCTCCCATTTCCCATGAAAAAGAAGGGAGGAAAAGGGCGGCTTGGGCGTTTCTATGCGAGATTTATGTGCCATTTAGTGCCATAATTAAATTCTATATCACGGGAGGGAGGAGGGTTAATTACTGTTGTGACTTTTACTACCTACTTTTTCCCCTTTCCTCCGCCCTTTTCTGGGCGATCGTGTGAAGTCTGTTACGCCGAATCATCATACTTTTGCTTTTTGAGAGATAGCATGTCTGAGGCCAGCTTTGGCTCTGGCTTTGGGTCTGCAGGGGAAGCCGCGGCGTCACATCAACCAACAATTCATGTCGGAAGAAGAGAGAAGGAAGGAAGGGTTGCCCGTAGTATACTATACATGCTCCAGTTTGGCAGGTAGAAATTGGCTCTTTCGGGGGTTGAAGGAAAGAGGGGTGAGGACCACAACAACCATTGGGGAAGCGGGGCGGTCGGTGCTTCCATTTCGAGCCTTCTTGTTTGCCAACTTCCTTTTCTTGCGGTAGTAGTGGGAAAAGTACCTGGTTTCTTCCTTCCTCCTCTCTTTTCGGCGCGGCGGTGGCAAAAGTGGCGTGATAGTTCCTCATTCTTCAGCGCGTAGCGGGGAGCAGTAAAAGTGTCAGGCATGAGAGAGCACCACAGTTGAGCCTCTCATCTCTTTGGCAAAAAGGAAGGGGGGGAAACACAGTGGCGGTAGGACAAAAGGGGAGGCACCTTGAAACATTAATGATAGCTTTCATCGTTTCCTGGCAAAAAAGTTTTCTTGCTGACAAAGTCTAGAGTTTGCTCTTCTATACGTATTCATGTTCCTATCTTTCCACTTTGCTACAGGAGGATGTTCCCCACTGTCAGGGCCAGCTTCATCAACCTGAACCCACACCTCAAATACCATGTCATCCTGGACATTGTGCCCTGCGACAATAAGCGCTACCGCTACGCCTACCACCGCTCCTCTTGGCTGGTCGCTGGCAAGGCAGACCCTCCCCCACCTCGCCGCCTCTACCCACACCCAGACTCCCCGTACACCGGGGAGCAGCTGAGGAAGCAGGTCGTCTCCTTCGAGAAGGTCAAGCTCACCAACAACGAGATGGATAAGAACGGCCAGGTATGTAAATAAGAGAAGGAAAACTGCATTTGCGTGTGTGTTGAACGACAAATATTTTCCCCCCACCCAGACATTTCCTTCCCCTTCCGACAAAAATCCCCCTTGCTTGAGTAATTAGTCTCGACCCCTGCGCTGACCCGAGACCCGGTGCGGCGGCCATGGCCATAACTTTGGAAAAAGCTTCCTCACTCCATTTGAGCGGGACCGCCCCCCAAGACATTCTCCTGTGTGTGTGGTCGCACTTAAAAACTATTTTTCGTACCTCTCTCCGCCCTCAAGTCAATTTCCCATATATCCCCTTGTTCCTCGACCGCACGTGTTCTGCTGCGGATTAAACTGTGATGGTTTTCCTTCACGCTCCGCTCCGCCCGGACGAGCTCCCTTAGACTTGACCCGGACGGGGAAGGATATCGGCTTTCATTTTTCTTATGTTTTCTTCTCTTTGGGCCCCCGGGGTGAGTGTGGAAAACGAAAGGACAGCTGGACTTTTCAGCACATGTGGCGTCTTGCGGTATTTTAAAGTGCCACACACTTCAAGTCAGCGGACGATAAAGTAAAAGAAAGGGGGAGAAAAGCTCGATTTTTTACCGCTAGTTTCCCCGTCTTAGGCAGGCTGGTGTAAAAATGAATTTGTCTTTAAAATCAAATGCTTATTTCTAGCAGTCATTTTTGCGGTTTGAGCACAGCATCGGGGAAAAAACTATTCACGTCATCTTCATGCTTCTTGTCCCCTCCCCCTTTTCTGCGCAATACTCTTCTTTCTTTTCTTCGAAAGCGTCTCACTTTCGCAAGAGAAGAAGAAAAAGAAGCTACACAACAAAAAAGGGAGAGGAAAAAGAAAAGTGAAGTAGGAGGAGAATTACCGTGACTCCACGAAAAGAAGCACAACAGAAACTGCCTCTTTACTTCCCCGCTGCCCCGTAAAAGCAAGAGCAGGCCGAAGAGGGGAAGAGAAAAACAATTTCTGCGGCGGTGTTTGTGGCAAAAAGGAAAGGAGATGATTTCCAGAAAAAAACCTTTCTCCCCCTCCTTCTTTCCATGGGTGGTCCGCCAGTCATCCAGAACTCCTTCCTTCCTTCCTCCCCCTCAAAACTCTCGCTCAAAAATTCCTCCTCCCCTTGCTTCTTCTCCAGGCGGCGGCGGCTTCGGCCCAGGTGCCACCTAATAAGTAAAAAATGTAACCCGAGACTCCCTTCCTTCGAAATCTAGCCGTTACATGCCCCGACTCAATTTGCGCGAAAAGAAATTTGGTGAGGATGGAGTCGGGTCTCTCTCGCGTGAGTCGCGAGGAGGGAAGACTTTTTTGTGTGGAGGCGTCAGTATTGATTTTTTCACCTCTCACTTCTCCCCCTCCTGATCCTCCTCCTCCTCCTCCTCCGACCTGTCACGGGAGAGAGTCTTGACAGGAGAAAATTGGCCTCCTTTTCTGCTTCCCCCGACTCTCGTTGTCCCGGTGGATGGTTCAGTTTTTCTCTCTTGCCGCCGCACGCGAGTTTTCCCGCAGCATCCTTTTTTGTGTAACATGCGGTACATGATTCACCAACTAAATGCCCTGGGGCGAGCGTCGGCAGCAAATTTTCTTTCGGACCCGGCAGCTGCATTCCAGGCAAGCCTTATAGCATCGCAATTAAAAGTGATGAAGCCAGTCGGCCCCTCCTCCTCCCCCTCCTCTTTTTGCCGCCTTCCGAAAGGCCCCTCCAGCGGTGTGGGCATCATAGTAGGAAGAAAGGAATATATCTTTTGACAAATGATCTCCTATTGTTTCACACTATCACACCATACACGGTACACGGGGGAGTAGAAAAGGCCGATTCTTTTCGTTGATGGGCAGTGACAGCTGACAGCCTATCACGGAGACAGAGCCCAGAAATACACTACGTAGAGTAAATCGAAAATTAAGACTTTTTTACAAAGAGGCAGACGCTTAGTTTCAGGTAGAAAAAAGCTGTTTTGCAACATTCTTCCCCGTTCTTCTTTTCCCCTCAAGACAGAGGCGAGAAGTTTCACACGCTCCTCCTCCTCCTCCTCTGTACTCAACATCGTTTTAAGGCGGGGCGAGACGAAATTTCCGGGGATTTCTTGGGTTTGTCGGATCGAAAGGAGAACAACCTCACCCACTTTCTTGATGGATCGTCTCCTCTGTGTTCACCTAACTGCCGCCGCCGCGCCCACCTCTTCTTCTTCTCGATTATGATGACCCATGAAAATGAATCGATATTGGTACTGCTTATTACAACAGCAGAAAAGGAAATAGGCCGACACGATGAATTCTCACCCCAACAACAACGCCCAAAACATCAATTGCCCCACTTTCGCTTTCCCACAAATCCCATTCGAAATTTGTCAAATGTGTTTCCTTTCTCTTCTCCAGATTGTTCTGAACTCCATGCACCGCTACCAGCCTCGCGTCCACCTTGTGATCTGCCGCGAGGGTTGCCCACCCGTCACCAACGTTGACCAGGAGCTGCACCACACCTTCGTCTTTCCCGAGACAGTCTTCACCGCCGTCACCGCCTACCAGAACCAGCTTATCACCAAGCTCAAGATCGACTCCAACCCCTTCGCCAAGGGATTCAGGGACTCCTCCAGGCTGAACGACTTTGACGACCCTTGCTACCCTCCGGGACACCCGGGCGCAGGG
>JAAUYJ010218158.1_pt1 | contig 12557 bp, 12 predicted proteins | sample 7278031 | NCBI WGS metagenome assembly JAAUYJ01 (sample SAMN14350222, study PRJNA611818) | marine sediment metagenome | isolation source: surface marine sediment (1.8m) | place: French Polynesia: Moorea | collected 2018-08 | reverse complement strand
GTCTGTCGGGGGCAGAGCCTTAAAAACTCTGTCTAGATAAGAGTCTATATGGGAATCCCTCGCGAAAGAGCGACGGGAGGTTCAAAATCACTGTCTCAGAAAAAACATGGATAAATCCACTATCAAACAAAAAATTCAGCAAATTGCCGAAAAAAGAAGCTTCCTCGTTCAATTATTAGAACGACCTAATATCGGTACATTACGAATAGATGTAGATCAGGCTCTAGAGGAGTTAGACGAATTAATTGAAGAGTTTGAGGAGACTTTTCCTGACGAGAAATCCTCATAACTTTTTATTTTCTAGCCTTAGATTTTGACAACTTTGATTTACGCTTTTTCTTAGAACTAGAGTCAATCCAATCACTTATAGAGTGACTCATTGCACCCAAGTCTAATCCCATAAATAAAGCGATCGCTTCTGGTAAATAAACCTGTGTAATTGATTTAATTACAGCAAGGATAAAACTTTGCCAGTTCCACTCAAAACCCCAGAAGCTTTGAGCGATCGCTACTCCCCAAACTCCTACCAAGAACAGCCACAGCAGCAGATACAAAATTCTAATAACTGTCCCAATAATTAAACCGTGGGACAAAAAAGAGCGATGACGCAACAACTTTTGATAGGGTAGCCAAATTACTCGCAGTATTCCCCAACGCTTAAACTGTATTGAGTAAATATCTAAATCAGGACCAAACATTAACCCCGCGAAGAAAAAACCCCCTCCTAACAGTAGAGTTAATTCCCCATCGCGAGTCACAAGATAGCTTAAAGCGACTACCCCAGGCAACAGCCAAAGAGTAATGCGATCATGAGTACTTCCTGAAGGCATCTAGTTTACAAATCCTCTTTTTTCTAACATTAGTACTACAATGCTTATTGCTGAAAGCTAAACATTAAAATATCATGGGAGAAATATCAAAAATAGCTACGATAAACACAGAGATTCCATAAATTAAAGAACCCACTAGTCCATGATGCAATTAGGTAAGGACTTAGTAGTTGCTCAGACAATTATCCTAATGAATAGCTATAGCTTCGATCTCCACGGGTCAACTGCCGAAGAGTTAGTAGCAAAATGGCTCAGTACTTATCATGCTACTTGGATTCGTTTGGCAACCATCGAAGCACTTTATCTAGGGCGTTATAAAGCAATTTCCATTGAACAAATTATGACTATGTGGTCCCGTCTGGGCAATCCTAAAGTTCATTTTGGGGGTGAGTTTGAAAGATTAATTTGTCGTAAGTTACCTCGACATCTTGTCGTCAACAAAGATTCAGAGCAAGTTGCCCAACAACACAACACTGATCCTGAAGCCCTTGATTATCCCGTTGATTCGGCTAAGATATTGCCAAAAAAGCCAGAAATCCCAGCAGAAAACCCATTGTCACCATCTTATGACCTATTAAATTCCGAAGAATCCCCCAATCACCTAAAATCCCTGGAACAAAACCATAACTCCTTCAGCCAATCACAGAATGATTCTTCAGCTTCATCTGTTTCCAGTGAACCCCCACAAACTCAAAAATCAACCTCACCCCCATCAGATACAAAATCAGACAAAACCAACCCGTCCAAAACCATAGACCGTTTTAACCCCATTCCCGATATGTCTTCTCTATTCCAAAAACTTAAGACCATCGCCAAAACGAATAAACACTGAGAAAAGACATAAGATACATTAAAATATGTAAAGCAAATAATCGGGAAAAGACGGAATGCGTGTTGCAATTGTAGGAGCAGGACTGGCTGGTATGGCAACAGCGATCAATTTAGCAGACGCTGGTGCTGAAGTAGAAATCTTTGAATCTCGTCCATTTGTAGGGGGAAAAGTGGGCAGTTGGGTTGATGGGGACGGTAATCATATCGAAATGGGTTTGCACGTTTTCTTTGGTTGCTACTACAATCTATTTGCTCTAATGGAAAAAGTAGGTGCGATCGCCAATTTGCGCCTCAAAGAACACACCCACACCTTCATTAACAAAGGAGGTAGAGTAGGAGAATTAGATTTTCGCTTTCTCACTGGCGCACCTTTCAATGGTTTAAAAGCCTTCTTCACTACTTCTCAATTGTCAGCAGCAGATAAAATTTTCAACTCCTTAGCTCTCGGTACAAGTCCCATTGTCAGAGGCTTAATAGACTTTGAAGGAGCAATGAAAACAATCCGTGACCTCGATAGCATTAGTTTTGCGGACTGGTTTCGCAGTCATGGAGGAAATAACAGCAGCTTGCAAAAAATGTGGAATCCCATCGCTTATGCTTTGGGCTTTATCGACACAGAAAACATCTCCGCCCGTTGTATGCTGACCATATTTCAATTTTTTGCTACCAAAACCGAAGCATCAATACTAAGGATGTTAGAAGGTTCGCCCCACGAATACTTGCATAAACCCATAGTAGAATATCTCGAAGCCAGAGGGACTAAAATCCATACCCGTCGTCAAGTCAGAGAAATCCTCTTTGAGCAAGATAATGACTGCAAAGTTACAGGATTAGTTGTTGCTAAAGGAAACACCACAGAAGTTATCACCGCAGATGCTTATGTATGCGCTTGTGATGTCCCTGGAATAAAAAAAGTACTACCCCAAGAATGGCGCAAATGGTCAGAATTTGATAATATCTACAAACTAGATGCTGTACCTGTGGCTACTGTGCAACTACGTTTTGACGGTTGGGTTACAGAATTACAAGATGCTGAAGGTCGCAAACAACTAGAAAAAGCAGCAGGTATTGATAATTTACTCTATACTCCTGATGCAGACTTTTCTTGCTTTGCAGATCTGGCTCTAGCTAGTCCAGGGGATTACTATAAAGAAGGAGAAGGCTCTTTGATGCAACTGGTTTTGACTCCTGGTGATCCCTTTATTAAACAAAGTAATGAAGCGATCGCAAATCAAGTTTTAGAGCAAGTTCACCAGCTATTTCCTTCCTCCAGAGAACTAAACATGACCTGGTATAGTGTAGTAAAACTGGCTCAATCCCTTTATCGAGAAGCCCCAGGGATGGATGTTTATCGCCCCGCTCAAAAAACCCCCATACCCAACTTTTTCCTTGCAGGTAGCTATACCCAACAAGATTATATAGATAGTATGGAAGGGGCAACTATTTCTGGAAACCAAGCAGCCAAAGTGATTCTCGATCAAGCAGAAAAACTTAAACTCCATTCCTAGTTAATCATTAAATAAATTAATTAAAGATAAATAAATGTCAGATTGGCTTGAGCATACAGTAAAAGTAGAAGTACCAGTTTCCATCGAACAAGTGTGGAATCTCTGGTCAGATTTAGAACAAATGCCCCGTTGGATGAAATGGATCGATTCAGTAGCAATACTACCAGACAATCCTGAGTTATCTCGTTGGAAACTAGCTAGCGGAGGATTTGAGTTTAGTTGGTTATCCAGAATAGTCAACCTAACACCCCAACAAATTATTCAATGGGAATCTGTGGATGGGTTGCCCAATCGCGGAGCAATTAGATTTTATAATCGTGGGAATCGTGCTAGTATAGTTAAACTATCAGTAGCTTACAAAATACCAGGGATTCTGGGAAAATTAATGGATAGTCTGTTTCTAGGCAGAATCGTCGAATCAACCATTCAAGCAGATATGGAGCGGTTTCGCAATTACGCTATACAAGCAGTCCCAAAATCCTAGTGCCAACACTCTTTAGTCTTCAGTATTCCCAAAGCGGTGATAATTCACAACTGATTACTAAATTAGTGTTATGATTTCTATGAGAATAAGGATCGGTATTCGAGTTTGCATTCAGTATTGATAGGTTTGTCCGTAAAGTATTGATAGGCTTTTCCGAAATCTTGTCTCTCCCTTAGCATCTGAAATATTAGGAGACAAAAGTTATGTCGATTTATGTAGGAAATCTTGACTACAGTTTAGAGCAAGATGACCTTGTAGAAGTATTTGCTGAATATGGAAGTGTCAAAAGAGTTCATGTCCCTACCGATAGAGAAACTGGTCGTAAACGTGGGTTTGCCTTTGTAGAATTGGGTACAGAAGAAGAAGAATCTGCTGCTATCTCTGCTTTAGATGGAGCAGAATGGATGGGTAGAACACTTAAAGTTAATCAAGCTAGACCCCGTGAGCAGAGACGCTCTGGTGGTGGAGAACGCAAAAATTTCCGCTTCTAACAATGGAGAAAAAACTCCTAGAGTTGTGGGTTCTGAATTACAAGATAATTCTTAGTCGCAAGCTATTTCAGAGCCAACTATGATTAATCTGCTTTCCTTCAGAACTAATAGTTAAATAACGTTTCTAGGGATCAGAATCAGTTGACTCTCTAGATCCGCTTTATTGTCTATATTGAGAATCAAAACAGTGGCTAAACGTCGAAACGTAAAAAAAGAAAAAGCTGCTCGCAATAGAGCCTATGCGAGACAGTTTCAGAAAAAATCTGGTCGTGGAGGTTACAAAGCTAGGCGTTTTGCTAACAATAACACTGATAAATCATCAGACACGGCAGAAGATAAAGAAGAATAGATAAGATTGGCTCTTGCTGATGTCTAATGTTGTATCTCGATAGAGGTTAAGATGCAATAGAGAAAATTTAGTTTTTCCACAAGCAAGTAGCAATGACAGACTATTCATCACAAAATCCTCTTGTCAGTGAAGTTAGAAATCCTCAACTTCTTGACTTATCTGTAGTCGTACCTATCTATAATGAAGCAGAGAGTATTCCTTCTTTAATAGAAGCGATCGCATCTGCTGTACAAGAAACCCAACTCAACTATGAGATCATTTGTGTTGATGATGGTTCTATAGATGGTTCGACTCAGATCTTGACGGAAATTGCTCTCCAACGTGGTGATCTTAAAGGAGTGATTTTACGTCGCAACTATGGTCAGACTCCAGCAATGGCAGCAGGTTTTGAATGTGCAACAGGAAAGTTTATTATTACCTTGGATGGTGACTTGCAAAACGACCCAGCAGACATCCCCTTACTTCTCGCCAAACTGGATGAAGGTTACGACTTAGTGAGTGGTTGGCGTAAAAAGAGACAAGATGCTGCTCTAACCAGATTACTTCCTTCTAGAATCGCTAATTGGCTGATTGGTAAGGTAACAGGGGTAAAACTCCATGATTATGGTTGCTCCCTAAAAGCCTATCGCTCCGAATTAGTTGCAGATATGAACCTTTATGGAGAATTACATCGTTTCCTACCAGCACTAGCTTACATCGAAGGAGCAAGAATTACTGAAATCCCCGTCCGTCATCATCCCCGTCGTTTTGGTAAAAGTAAATATGGCTTAGGACGCACCATCAGAGTCATTATGGACTTGTTAACGATTTTCTTTATGAAAAAATTTCTGACCCGACCCATGCACGTTTTTGGTTTAGGGGGAGTAATTTCCTTTGCTTTAGGGTTGGCAATGGGTTTATATTTAACTGTAATTAAATTTGTATTTCAGCAAAATATCGGCGATCGCCCTTTATTAATACTCTCTGTACTATTAGTTTTAACAGGAGTGCAACTATTCTGTTTTGGTTTGGTCACTGAGTTACTGATGCGGACTTATCATGAATCTCAAAGACGACCAATTTATCGAGTCAGAAATATTGTAGGTAACAACATTAAACATTTATAGGGTTTATCCCCCTTTGTGAGGTACAGCTTAATACCCTGGTTTTTATTGATTGTTAATAGATGAAAAGTTGATTGATTTCTATATTATGCAAGCTCATTGAACATTAAAAATTTAATTGATAAATGTTAAATGTTAAATGTTTTAAGTTTTTGCTTCCCTTAGCACTGTTACTTACAGGTTGTCAGACGAAACAACCTGTAATTAATATTATCCGTGACCTAGAATATGCCACCTATCAACATCAAGGAGAAACCAAACAGTTATTATTAGATTTATACTTACCAGTAGTCGAAGGTAGTCAACAACCCCAACCACTGCTAATTTATATACATGGCGGTGGCTGGTTAGAATTTAGTAAAGAAATATGTCCAGGGGAAATTGTAGCCAAAAAAGGATACGCGATCGCCTGTATTAATTATCGTTACAGCACAGAAGCGATTTTCCCTGCTCAAATTCATGATGCTAAAGCTGCGGTGCGTTGGTTGAGAGCTAATGCAACACAATATAACTTAGACCCTAGTAAATTCGGTGCTTGGGGTGCATCCGCAGGAGGACATCTAAGCCTTTTACTGGGAACTTCTGGGGGAGTGGCTGAACTGGAAGGAAACCAAGGTAATTTAGATGTATCTAGTGAAGTTCAAGCAGTATGTAATTGGTTTGCACCTACAGATTTTACTCAAGTACCTCCCGCATTTAGTGAACCTTTTAACCCAGAAATTCCCCAAAAATATCGTGGTGTTCCCTGGTTGCTCTATACCAAAGTAACCTACAAATTATTAGGTGGGGCAGTAGCAGAAAATCTGGAATTAGCAGCATTAGCTAATCCTATTACTTACATAGATAGTAAAGACCCTCCTGTTTTAGTAGTTCACGGAGAGTTAGATAAAATTGTCCCCATTAGCCAAAGTGAAATTTTAGTCGAAGCCTTAGAAGACAAAGGAGTACCTGTTACTTTTGTTCGCAAATCAGACATGACCCATTCTTATCGTGGTGCTAACAAAGAAAGATTTAGCCCCGAATTAATCGGTATGGCATTAGCGTTTTTTGAAGAAAACTTATAATTAGTCGGTGCATCGATAAATTATATAGTAGTGATAGGGAATAGGTGATTGGGGATTGGGTCTCCAGGTCAGAGGGTCAGAGGTCAGAGGTCAGAGGGTCAGAGGGTCAGAGGGATTGATTGTTATTACTTATTACTTATTACTTATTACTTATTACTTATTGTATTGGTATAACTGTTATCAAAACTAGAGAAGAGTCCTCTTGATAGGACTTTTCTGTAAAGCGCCAAGAAATTTATTTCTTGGTGATTTATCGAAGTTATCATTTTTGGAATTGGTATAAAAAAATTCATGAACTCAGACATCCCTTTAGGCTCAGTAATTCAAGGTTCGCTAACTAAAGGATTAGAAGTTAGACTGCATCCTGATATTTCCGTAGAAGATATGCGAGTAGGCAAGTTTTTAGTAGTTCAAGGTAGAAGCTCCCGCTTTTTTTGTCTGCTTACAGATGTAGCTTTAGGAGCATCCAGCGATCGCATTTTAGCTAATCCTCCAGCTATAGAAGACACTTTTTTACAAGATGTTCTGGCAGGAAGTGGTACTTATGGCACAATTGAGCTTGCACCAATGTTAATGTTTACTCCTACTGCAACAGAAGATGAAAGGAAAGAAAGACTTTCACCAGAAGCAATCAATAGTAAGTTAGGTGCTTTAGGGGTCGAAACTAGTACAGAATTAGAGCTATTACCAGTAAAAACGATTCCTTCTCACTTTAGTCAAGTTTATGAAGCCACAGAATCGGATTTTCGCTCAGTGTTCGGTTGGGAAGATGACCCCCATCACCGCAATTTTTCCATCGGTCAACCTTTAGATATGGAAGTTCCCATTTGTATTGATTTAGACCGCTTTGTAGAGAGAAGTAACGGGATTTTTGGAAAATCGGGAACTGGTAAGTCTTTTCTCACTCGCTTGTTAATTTCTGGGATTATTCGCAAAGAAGCAGCCGTAAATCTGATGTTTGATATGCACTCAGAATATGGTTGGGAAGCGATGAAGGAAGGAAAACAAGTCAGTACAGTTAAGGGGTTACGACAGCTATTCCCTGGACAGGTCGAAATCTACACCCTCGATCCTGAATCTACTAAAAGACGGGGAGTTAGAGATGCTCAAGAGATGTATCTTAGTTATGACCAAATTGAAATAGAAGATTTAAAGTTAGTAGCAAAAGAATTGGGTCTTTCTGATGCTGCTATTGATAATGCCAATATTCTCTGTAATGAATATGGAAAATCTTGGATTATACGGTTACTCAATATGACCAATGAAGATATCAAGATTTTTTGTGAAGAGAAACAGGGACATCAAGGGTCAATTATGGCATTGCAACGTAAATTGTTGCGTATGGAAAGTTTAAAATATATTCGTTCTGCTTGTCCTCATAATTATATCGAGCAGATTTTACACTCTTTGGATGCAGGAAAGCACGTCATTATCGAGTTTGGTTCTCAATCTAATATGCTTTCTTATATGTTAGCGACTAATATGATCACGCGACGCATTCACGCTAGCTACGTCAAAAAAGCTGACAAATTTTTACAAACTAAAAATCCTTTAGACCGTCCTCGACAATTAGTGATTACTATTGAAGAGGCCCATCGTTTCCTAGATTCTAGTATTGTTCATCAAACTATCTTTGGCACAATCGCCCGAGAGATGCGAAAATATTTTGTAACTCTACTGGTAGTAGATCAGCGTCCTTCAGGAATTGATAACGAGGTAATGTCTCAAATTGGCACAAGGATCACTTGTCTGTTAAATGATGAAAAAGATATTGATGCTATCTTTACAGGTGTTTCTGGGGCGACTGGTTTGCGGTCTGTTTTAGCTAAATTAGACTCCAAACAACAGGCTTTAGTTTTAGGTCATGCTGTACCAATGCCAGTAGTAGTTAGAACTCGCTCCTATGATACTCAATTTTACAGCGAGCTTGGCTGTTGCGATTGGCAAGAGGAGACAGACGAGGTAGTATTTACTGCTGCGGAAATAGCAAAAGCAGATTTAGGGTTTTAAAATATTGATGGCATAAGTTGTTAATTTTAACGTGAGGCAAGATCGTTACATCAATAATAAATGTTTAACTAAAAGCTAAAACTGAAGTGGGTTGTGGTTGAGAATTAACAGAATCAGAAGCTAATTTATCGATAATTTTAGTTACTCGCTCCTCCTTAATTGGTTTCATCATAAAATCATTAGCACCAACTAGTTTGGCTCTCATGCGATCGCTTATAGACTTATTATCTGATAGCATAATAATAGGTATTTGATTAAATTTATTGACTCTTTTAATTTGAGAGCATAATTCATAACCGTTCACTACAGGCATTGCGATATTAATAAAAATTACATCAGGAGTATGTTCAATTAAACGAGGAATTACTTGAAACTCATCTTTAATTGCCACTAATCTACCACCAGATTTAATAACAATTTTGTTCATCATCTGATGTACTTCCTTGCTATCATCAATGCAAGCAACAGTTAGTTGTGGGCTTGATGTTCCAGTTCTCAAAACCTGAAAACTGTATTGTTTAGGAGTTACATTATTAGCTACATCTGGGATTTCTATCAGCTTGACTATTCCTTGTTTAAGATAAGGAGCTAGAGATAAACCAACTTTGATAGCATCCTTATTTAACCTTAAACTTAAATCTCGCAAACTCAATTTACCATTAAATAGATTCATCAAGTTTCCATAAGTTTTCAGATCAACTTTCTGTTGTAGTTGCTTATCGTCTAATACTTTAGGAGCATGATTAAAAGATATATTTTGTAATCCTGCTTTCCCTAAAAATGATAGATACTTTTGACTAATCTTGATAATTTTTTGACAATCAATCATTACTAAAGAAGGTTTAAAGCCACAACTTAATATGTTGGAGGGACTATTTGGCTGAAGAACATATTTTACCCCTTTGCTTCGGTGTTCTTGTAAAATATCGAAAAAGTTATCTTTAATTCTAGTTTCTATAATTGATTTAATACAATCTTTACTAATCAGCTTTCTATTAGCAAGGGAATATAAAGTTTGATATTGAGGACATTCGTAGTAATGTTTAGTATCTACAAAAAGTTCCTCGGAATTAATCTCTGGACAAAATTTAATTAAACACCTCAGCCAAGAACGATTATAATGGCTACCCCCCTTTATCCAAATTAATTTACCAAGCAAAAAGTATAATTTCCATTCAATATTTTTGGAAGATTGAACTAATATTTTACCAGTAAAATTACTTGTTTCAGCACTTAATAAATCGAAAAGTGAGTTAGTTGATATCATTGATTTTCCTATAACAAATAGCAAATATTATGGTTGAGTAGTATCTTAGCTATCTTAATTGAAGATTTTTATTGGATTCTTGGCTAAATTTATTAAGTCAATATATTAAATCCACAATCGTTTAACCCCCAAAATACTACTTATTATTAATAGATCATACTGTAGATATATCAAGATATCTCCATAGTAAAACTATTAGTTTAGTCATAGCTATATCTTACGTAGTATTTCATACTGCGTAAAATTACTTCTCGATATTATTGTTATACCTTTTGCATGATAAAAGGGGTAACTAATAGGTTACACTCATAGGCTAGCTGTTTTGCTTCTTAAGCAACAATGGAACAAATACTGAATTTTAGGTCTAATTTTTTACGCCAAAAGTAGATTGAATCGATACAATATTGCTGCTATCCCTAATCCATTTAGGAAATTTCCGTGAATAATTCCAGTTTTGAGCGATTTCAACCAATTGCATTTCTCAGTACCAATACTCAAGAAATCCCAATTATTCGGTCTCTATCGCAAAATTTACCAGTTACTATCTGGCTACCAAATAGTACCAAAAGCTTGGAAAATCAAGAATTAGCCCGAGATAACCTGAAATATTACAACGATTCTCTATCAGAACATTTAACTAATATTTGGCGAAAATACCGAGCTTTTGTATTTTGTTTAGCTACTGGTGCGGTAATTAGGTTAATTGCACCCTTGTTGAAAGGGAAAGATTGTGATCCTGCGGTTATAGTGATTGATAGAGCAGGAAAATTTGTGATTAGTCTTTGTAGTGGACATCAAGGGGGTGCAGACTTACTAGCCAAGCTCATTGCTCATCAAATTGATGCTACGCCAGTTATTACAGGTGCTTCTAGTAGTTTACAATTGCCAGCAATAGATATTTTAGGATATCCCTATGGCTGGGTTAAAGGTTCAGGAAATTGGACTGGGGTAATGGCTGCTCTAGCTCGCCAGGAACAAGTACAAGTAATTCAGGAGACCGGTAATACTTTATGGCAACATAAGCACTTAGAAAATAAGATTTTTGATTTTGACTCTGCTACCACCACAATACCTCAAGCTCGTATCTGGATTAGTGAGCAAAAAAGAAATTTTACACAATCCCAATTACCTCAAGTCCAATGGCATCCGAGAGTATTATGGATTGGGATAGGTTGCGAGAGGGGTACTTCTACAGTAGTTATTGAACAAGCAGTTATTGCTACCTGTGAAAAATATAACCTTGCTCATGATGCGATCGCAGGAATTGCTACTATAGATATTAAAGCAGATGAAGTAGGTATTTTAGAGTTATGTAATTGCTGGAATGTACCTTTAAAAACTTTTACTTCTGAAAAATTAAAACAAGTTACTGTACCCACTCCTTCGGAAATAGTGCGACAAGAAGTAGGAACATCTAGTGTGGCAGAAGCTGCTGCTATATGTGCTGTCGAGAAGGATGTAAACTCATTAATTGTTCCCAAGCAAGTATTTAAGGAAAAAGGTAAACCAGGAGGAGTAACAGTAGCAGTCGCTAAAGCAAATCGGGAATATACAGGAAGAACAGGTAAACTGTATTTAGTGGGAATAGGACCCGGTAGTCTGGCGCAAATAACCCCTGCTGCGAAAGTTGCCATCACCGAAGCAGATGTAGTAATTGGCTATTCTCTGTATCTCGATCTCATTCAACCCTTATTACGTCCCGAACAAATTATTGAGTCTTTCCCTATAACCCAAGAGAAACAACGAGGAGAAAGAGCAATATCCTTAGCAGAATTGGGTTTAACCGTAGCTGTTGTATCCTCTGGAGATTGTGGTATTTATGGAATGGCTGGCTTAGTATTAGAACAATTAAAAGTCCAGCATTGGGATGGAAACACCCCAAAAGTAGAGGTATTTCCTGGGATTTCCGCCCTCCAAGCAGCAGCATCTAGAGTTGGTGCGCCTTTAATGCATGACTTTTGTGCTATTAGTCTTAGTGACTTGCTGACTCCTTGGGAAGTAATTAAGAAGCGTTTAGAAGCAGCAGCAATGGCTGACTTTGTAACTGTATTATACAATCCGCGATCGCAAAAACGCACTCAACAAATTATTACAGCACAAGAAATTTTCTTAAAACATCGAGATAACAATACACCTGTTGCTATTGTACGCTCTGTTTATCGTGAAGAGGAACAGATTACCATTACAACTTTAGAGAAAATGCTAGATAATGCGATCGATATGCTGACGACAGTTATTATTGGCAATAGTAATACTTGTAATTATCAAGACTGGATGATTACTCCTAGAGGATATTTAGAGAATATTTTTTAAGTTATTAGCAATAGCACATTCAGCATAATACTATTTGTTGTCTATAAAACAGTTACAATACAGACAGTAATTTATCATAATCCCCATGAGTCCCTACCCAAAACCAAATAATTGTATTATCTTCTAATATTCCTACTGCATGATAGTTTTTCGTAATCCTAGCGGAATAAACTGGTAACTCAGAATGGACTTTTTTGAATCTTAAACTAGGATGTTGCGGGTTTTGTTTAAATAGACGATATGCTTGTCTGGTTTGTTGTTGAATTTGTTTTGGTAGATTAGAAAAATTTTTACGAAACTGAATAGT
>JAAUYJ010222212.1_pt1 | contig 12563 bp, 17 predicted proteins | sample 7278031 | NCBI WGS metagenome assembly JAAUYJ01 (sample SAMN14350222, study PRJNA611818) | marine sediment metagenome | isolation source: surface marine sediment (1.8m) | place: French Polynesia: Moorea | collected 2018-08 | reverse complement strand
GGAGGAGCACGAGAGCAAGTACGAAGAAGTCAGTTTTGAAGAGAAGCACCCCGACTATTTCGTTTCTTGTGCCTTTGTAGGGTTCGGGAGCTGACTGCCGCGAGCCAGAAGAGGATCGACGAGCTCCAGGAGAAGTGCAGCGAGCTGGAAGTCAAGCTGGCCGCCGCCGCGTCCCAAATCGAGCGCACGGAGAGGGTCATTGCTGAGGAGGCCGCGGCCCACCGGGCGAACCTCGCCGAAAAGGAAAAGAACTTTGAAGAAACGTGAGCACAACGCTGCGGCCATTTAGACACTTCAGATATTACAAAAACATCTTTTGAGCAGGTTGGCAAAGCAAGAGAGCGAGCATGTGGCCAAGCTGGAAGAGATCCAGGCATCGCACCTTAAACAGACGCAGGAGCTGGATGACCTCGTCGCCAGCCTCAAGTCTGAGGTCGCGTCCACCGCGGAGAGACTGAGCGCAGCGAAGGACAAGGAGGCAGAGTCTGCTCGCCTAATCACAGGGCTGGAGGGCGAGCTGGAGCTGGCCAGGGTGGCCGCCGAGAGGGCCAAAGGGGAGAAGACGGCCCTGGAGGCGGACTTTGCCTCCGCCACGGAGGTTGCCGAGAAGCTGCAGGAAAAGATCACAAACATGAAGCAAGAACATGAGGACAGGTGAGAAGTTTTGGTCACTTTTTTCTTTTCAATTTTTACGTTTCTTGTTTTCTTTGTTAACTTTAGCCTGCAAAGTCTTCGGGAATCAGGCCAGCAAGAGGTTCACGGCCTGACGGTGAAGGTGAACGAAATGCAGGAAGAGAAAGAGAGGACGTCCACTCAGCTGGCTGCAGCTATCAAGGAGAAGGTTGACCTGGAGGCCAGTCTCGCCTCTGCCACAGAACTTGGCCAGAAGCTGCAAGAAGAAGTTTCGCAAATTGAGCAAGACCATGAAAACACGTCAGTGGAACATCCAGAAGTACTTTTCCCTTTTTGAATCAATAATTTTCTTTTTGTTTGCAGATTGAGAAGTGTTAAAGAGTCCGGCAACCAAGAGGTTTGTCTCCTGACGGAGAAAATCAGTGCCATGGCGGAGGAGAACAGGAAGACATCGGAACAGTTGGCAGAGGCAAGGGAGAGCTTGGAGGCGATGTCTCGCTCGGCCGAAGAGACCCTTGCTCAACAGCAGAGAGAACACGCGGAACTGTAAGCACTGCAAAGTCTCAATTGCCATTTTTGTTCCACTTCTACCTTATTGTCTTTTTGCCAGGACGGAGAAGTCACAAGCCGCACATGCAGCCCAGTTGGAAGACCTCTCCTCGAACCTGAGCAAGCAGATCGAAGCCCTGGAGAGAAGGATCGAGTCCCTGCAGTCCGATCTGGAGAGCAAGGAGGAATCGCTGCGATCTTCCGACGCCAGAGTCCAGGAAGCCTCCCAAAAGATTGCGGTCCTGGAGGAGGAGCTTTCTTCCGCCAGGGGGGAGCTGGAGAAGGCGCACAGGGCGAGGGGCGAGGTGGAGGAGCTGCTGGCCGCCGCCAAGACGGAGATGGAGACCATCACTGTCAGGCTCGCGACGATGGAGGAGGAGCACGAGGGCAGGCTGAAGCAGCTAGACCAGGCCGGGCAGCAGAAGGTGCTGGAGCTGACGGAGAAGCTGAACTCCGCCACCGAACAGCACCAGGGAACGGCCTCCGAGCTGGACCAGGCTAACGAAAAGATCAAGGAGTTGTCGCTTTCGGCCGAAGAGAAGATTATGCAGATGGAACGAAAACACGAAGAAATGTACGTATGTTAAAACTTGGATTACTCTGCTATCAAGTCTGTCATGATATGCTCTTCCAATTTTCAACTTTCTAGGCTCCAAAAGAGGGAGGCTACCTACTCTGAGAAAACGGATCAGGTGCTGGCGACCAAGCAGACGGAGATCGAACGTCTCGAAGGTGAAGTCGGTCGCCTGACATCTGAGCTGGCCTCCAAGGATGCGTCGGTCGCTGACGCCGACAAGAAATTAAAGGAAGCAAGTGAGAATGCCGAGAGGCTTGAACAGGAAGTAGCGAAGACAAAGGAAGAGGCTGCTAGAGCGCACCAGGAAAAAATGGAAGCGGAAGACAAAACAGCTTCAGCCCAGTCCAAGTTGGAAGCGTCGGTCGCCAATAGCGAGAAGACCAAGGCTAAGTATCAGCAGAAGTAAGTAAAGATCGGGCGTGTCCATTTTTTTATCATGCAATATTATGCCTGCATCTCCATTTTCACAGGCTGAAGGACATGGGACACGCGATCGGTGAGAAGTACCAGGCCAAGATCGAGGAGTGCAAGGCTGTCTTTGAGAAAGAAGCGTCTGGCAAAAACAAGGAAATCGAACGATTGGCTTCGGACTTGGAGACGCTCAAAATGAAAGCTATGGAAGATGCGAAGACCAAGGAACAGGTAAAGTTGCCCAACCGTTGCGAGTCCTGGGTTTTTGTGTGGAACGTAGTGGCTACTTAATACTTTCAGATGATGCAAAGGATCAAAGAACTGGAGAAGTCGGCAGCCAACGAAAAAGTCCTTCAGATGAAGTACCAGGCTAGTAAGGAAATAATTGCCAAGTACGAGAGGGAGCGCCGCGAGTCTCTAGCGCCTCCTAGAACTCGTCAACCAGTAGCTCGGAAGTCTTCAGAAGACAGCGATGCGGACAAATTCGTCTTCAAACCTCCAAGTCACACTCCAGGGAGAGCGAAACCAGGTAAAAATATTTTGTAGACTTTTTTTCTCATCATGTTTAATTACGAAACACTACACTTTGCTTAGGACGGACACAATCTGATAAGATGTTGGCAAGTCGGCAGCGCCTGCCTGCAGGGACGGGGAACTTATTTCACATGGATGATGAAGATGGAGAACAGGTAGGAAGCATTGCTGAGTCGGGATGTATTTATTTTATTTTTCTGTAGTGGAAGTTTTGCTGACGGAGTTTTGACTGTACTGGATGTGACGGTTGGGCCCCCAGAGAGTGTTTTTGAAATCGTTGAACAAGAGACCGTACACTTTCTTTGCCGGTCATGGGCTCAGTTTCATCCACCTTGAACCTCAGGTCCACGTTAGTAAAAATGTCGGACGGTTCCGAGTCGCTGATCGGGTTTGCTATGCTTGGTCTTGTGTCATTTATGGTTTTTCTGAGAATTTCGTTTTCTTGCACGAGTCTCCGTAGGTGCTTGTTCATGGTTTGTTCTTCATGATCTTGCGTGTTGTTGGTTTGCGTGTCGCTCATAGCATGAAGGTAATTTAGCCGTTTGGTTAATACTTTAGCAGCATCGTACAACTTATTTGTGACTATGTCAACTTTGCGCTGTAGTTTACCATTGATGCTAGTGAGTTCCACAAGTTCCAGCTGCAAAGGAGCCATGAGTTGTGGGTTTCCTTTCTCGTATAATTCGTGAATTTCTGCGTCAATATTCATGATGAGATCTTCGAGTTCCCCAGCTTCCTTCCCGGCCTGTAGACCAGCGTGTCGTTTGTCCAAGAGAGACTCCTTCTCTTCTCGAAGTTGGTGGATTTCGGTTTCGGCTGTTTTTATCGTCTCTGTTTCTTCCCTAATCTTTGTTATTTTGGTTTCAAGTGTTTCTATCTTTGAGTACATTTCTACGACTTGCCGCTGCTGCTCACGCGCTTCACTTACAAGTTTTTCTCTTTCCTCTAGCTTCTTTTCCAATTCAGCTATTTCTTCCGAGTGACTTCGTTGATGTTCCTTCTGGCTAGCTTCTGCCTTTTCTATTGATTGCTTTATTTGTTCACAAGAGTTTTCATGATCAAATGATTCGTCATCAATCAATTTCTGTAGGCGATTAACTTCGGCGGAAAAGTTTTCTGAAGATTTCTTTTTGTTGGAATTGGCAGCGTCCACAAAATCTTCGTATGTCTTGTCGTTCTTTATGGCATCTTCAATCTTGGCATTACTCTCATGTATAGTTTGAGCTGCCTCCGTAAGATTCGAGACTTCGTCCTGCAGAGGCTTTACTTCTTCGATATGCTGTCTATCGCGAGAGATCAATTGTTTTTCTAGTTCTTCAGCCATCCGAACCAGTTTTTCCACCTCCTTCTCTTTGCTTTCTATTTCTCTTTGGGATTTTTCATGGAAATTGTGTAGAAGTCTGTCCAACTTCTGTTCTATGTTTTCATATAGTCCGCGCAGTCCGTCACTGTTTCGCAGCGTGTCTGCGCGCCAAAGCCACTCTACAATCTTTCCTGACATGGTGCCAATATTTTTTATATTTTCGTTGTCTATCCTCTTTTCGTCTTCTTCAAGAGCGGGTAGTTTATTTTCCAGAGCTTTTATTTGATTCCGAAGACCTGTCAATTTTTCCGCACCGGATTTTTTAGTGTTGCCTAATTGGCTCAAGAGATCCGTTAGGAGCTGTTGAATATCCTTGGTGCTTGAAGCAAAATTTTCTTTTGCCTCTTGCATTCTTTGACTGTGGACAGAGGCCTTGTCTGCCTTTCTTTGATTGGCTTTATCAAGCCTTTTCTTAAACTGATCTAATATTTCTTTCTTTCTGTCCTCCAGTTCTTTTGGCAAGCCTGCTTGTTCTTTCTGCAAAGCTTTCAACTTCGAGTCAATGTCGGATAAGCTTCTGGCTAAGTCTTGTCGGTCAGTGTTAATATCGTTTTCTTGCGATTTCAACTTCTCCGTTATAGAAATTACAAGTCGGGATCTTAAGTCATCGCTTTCCTTTTTGATGTACTGGAAACTAGTTGGTTGCTTTTTTATTTCGTCTTCTAGGTCTGCTATTTCCTTCCTTATCTTTTCCTCGGTTGTCGAGTTGGCAAAGTCTTCTTTTTCTTTTGCTACCATTTCTTCCAATCTGTGAATTTGATATTCGAGCTCGTCGATCTTTGAGGCGTGTTCCATCCCCAGATTCCGGAGAGCTTCTTTTTGATCCGCCATGTCATCCTCGCTGTTGATGATCTCGTCATCCATCATGACTACTTGGTTTTCCAAGTCTTTTTGTAGCTTTGAAACCTCTTCGTTCTGCTGCCTGAGTGTCCTAGTTATCTTGTCTTTAAGGGCAGACAACTTTTTCTCGAGGGACTCGATCGAGTCTCCCTTTGGCTTCTTGTCGTCCCCGGCAGCATGGCCCTTTAACTCTGCCAGCCTTTTGTCTATTCCGGGTTTTTCGCCTTGTAGAGCTTTCAGTTCTTGCTTCACAGAGTTCATCGTTTCCATGATCCTGGCAACCTCGGCATCGAAAGCTCCTCGCAGGTCCTTTTTCCTTCCTTCAAGGCACTGCTGGAGCATTTCGATCCTTGATTTGAACGTCTGATTGTGAAGCTCCATCTCCTCTATTTGGCCGTAGATTTCGTCCTCCAACTTGTTGCATTCTTTTTCCAATTCAGCAATTTCGGCTTCCAACTTCTTTTGCTGCAGGCAATGTTCGTAAAAGAGGCGGGATTGTAGGGATCGCCGCTTGGACCGTATTTCTTCTTCCAAAGCATAAAGATCGCGTTCGTGGGCTGGTTCTGAGTCGGGGGAGAAATCCTTGCACGGATCCATCACGAGTCTGGCTTTTCAAAAATTATGTGAACGCACTACTAGTGATTTCGAACTTCAAACTCTAAAATAATTCGAATCAATAACATTTTTGAAATTTCAAATTTGCTCATTTCTCTTTTGCGGGGAAGTAAAAAATGGATAATGTTATTTCAATTCACATTGCTATTGGACGCACCCAAAGCTTTAGTGTTTTTTTTTTGTGTTTTTTTGCATACGTTTAGAGATACTTTATTAAATGTTGAAAATATTATCATTGTCGAAAGTTCAAAGAAATAACTGTGGTTCTTATTTTTTTCAGTTTTCCAGCTCCTACTTGACCGACATGAAAAAAGGTCGCTGTAACTTGACTGACAGCCACAATGACGGGAGACTCAGCGAGCTGGCAAGGAGAAACTCTCTGTATCCAGCCCACCTGCAGTCCACGTACGCCGCGGAGACCCAGTTCTTCCCCGTGTCCGCCTTCAGCGAGAGCGACCTGAGAAGGGGAAGCCTCGTCGACGCCAGGGCGAGCTCAGTCTCAGCGGCAGCGGTCTCTTCCTCCACCAGGGCTTCCTCCTCTATCAGAGCGTCGTCGACCGCATCCAGCTCCGCAGTCGACGTCAAGAGCCTCACCGCCCGCACCGCAAAGCTGGGAATGGACTCCCCGGCGTCCAACACAAGGAGCAGCAGCAGAAAGCCTCTCCCGTCGGAGTCCTCCTCCCCGGCCGCCAACTCCCCCCGCACATCGTCTAGGAGGAGGCGGGACCAAAACAACCCGGCCGCCACGCTGGACTTCGCCCCCGACGAGATGTTCTCCGCGCCAGGCGGCTCCAGGAAGAAGGCGACCCCCACTCGCGGTCGCCACCTTAGGGCCGCCGCCGCGGCCGCGCCACTCTCCGTCGCCCCCGCGCCTGCGCCCACCTTCACCGCCGACGAGAACGTCCTGCCGCCTCAGACCCCGGTGGTGTCCTCCACCCCGTCCTTCCCCCCTCCTCCCTCCAGCGGGAAGAGGCGCGCACAGGCCCAGGCCACAGCCGCCGCCGGCGGAGGCGGGCGCAAACGCCGCTCCGTCAGCTCTGTGGGGAGCATCTTCAACGACAGCAGGGGCAGCGTCGCCTCCCGCGGGGCACCGGGCCAGCAGCACCCCGACGTGTCGGCCACCTCCATCGAGGGCGGCAACAGCCGCCGCCTGTCGTCCGGCCGCTCCTACTCGCGCCCCGGCCCGCCAACGCCGGCCAAGAGGGCGAAGCGGGCGAACGCCAGCGCCACGCTCTCGTTCAACAACTCTGCCATGGATCAGGTGCGGTGCTTGCTTTCACTCCCCCCTCCTGTTCTACTGGATAGTGACTTCTACATTGTTTCTCGCAAGGAACAGTTCTGGCCTTTATTCGCTTTTCAGGAAGGGGATTGGCCACATTGGCCGGTGTCCTGGAGTAAGTCGTATTTTACTGGGAAAACTGTCGAGTATACTAAACTTGTCGCATGCTTGAAGCATATTTCACAGGGTTCCCTTTCGATAATCCAGCACGACTCTCCGAATAACAATAACTACACTGACGTTTTCATTATCTTACATACATATTTCATACATTTTCGTCTTACAGAGCGGGGACCACGACAAGACGCCACTTCTGGACTCCACCAACGCCTCCGACGTCTCCAACACTCGGAACAGATCCATGAATCTAAGGTCCCGATTCATCAAGACGCCGCAGTCGCTGAAGAAGAGTCTGGTGGGCGGGTTCGCCAAGCGCTCCAGCAAGTACAGCCTCAAGAAGAAACAGCAGGAGCACCAGCAGAAGCAAAAGTCTTCGTCGGAGGCGGGGGGCAGCAAGAAGGCCAACTGAGGTGGCGTTTGTGGTGGTACGGCTCAGATCGCGAGGCCGCAGCTCATGTAAAGAAAAATACCTGATTTTCTATCAGTCTTCCTACTGTAACCGCGGCGTCCGTTTTGGCCAATGCCCGAAATTTATGTTCTCGACAAAGTTTTAATACTTTTGGTACACAACAGAGGTTTATTATTAAACGAGCAAGTCGCCTTGATTTCCTGTAGGTATGCACTGAGATTGTACCCTTACAGTACTTGCACAACACGAACTACAAAATATAGTACACTTATATCAAGTCTCTTGGTTACAAGACTGGCCTGACTTTCCATCATTGCGAGTGGAGATCGCTGTTCGCAGCTCTTCTTGCTACTTACAAAGTTCCGCTACAGTTTGCTGGTTTCGTAGAGCCACACTGTGTCTATGCCTGATCCGACCGTGGCGGAGGCCCTCCAGCCGGGGACGGGGAAGCGGCAGGCCACCACGCGGCGTTGGTCCCTTTTGCCGGCGGGCAGGAGGTCCTCAGACAGCTTCTTCTCCAGGTCCTCCATCTGAAAAATAAAATATGATTCCGACTGTTTCCCAGAAATCGTGTGATCGATGTCTACCAAGTCTCCTCCCCCGAAAATAACGACATCGTCGAACTCTGCCAGGTCCGTCTTCCACAGGTCCCTCCTGGAGAAGGAGGACGTCCCCAACAGGGACCCCCGCTCCCTCCAGGCGGCGGCGCGAGAGTACAGCACCAGCCACAGGTTGAGCTCTATCCCGTGCGCCTCGAACCCCCTCCTGGCGGCCTCAAGCACGATCCTGCCGTCGCCAGAGCCCAGGTCCACCATCCTTCTCCTGCTGGCACCTGCTGCCGCTGCCGTTGCTGGCCCCAACGCCTCCATGACGTTGCTGACCTGCTGGGACGTGGCTGGCACGAAGGGGAGGCAGGCGCGGCGCAGGGCAGGGGTCACGAAGGGGAGGCACACGGCGCTCAGGGCGACAGCGGCACCGCCTGAAATTCACCAAACTTGAAAATAGTTAACTAATACTAGTTTTTTTCTTGTTTTTCTTTATACCTGCAACGGCAGCTATGACAAGTCCCCTGGTCTTCAAGGGCTTCCCACCGGGATTCTTGTCAAACTCCTCTCTCAGGCGGTCGCAATCGTCGCAGCCACTGCTGCTGCTGCTGTTGCTACTGCTGCTGTTGGAGCTGCTGCTTCTGCTGGAGTTGTTGCATCCAGAAGTCATGTCTGCAAAAGAAAAATAGATATTTCTCTTCAACTGCAGGTACAAATTGCAATTGTAGGTTAAGTGTAGTCCAGTTACTCCAGTAGCTGGGTCGCCAAGTGCACATGGAATGAGAGGTTTGTTTACGTCTGTCGTCTGCACTCTGCATCATTTTTTCCGTCAAAGAAAAGATTATTGCTGGTGTATGTAGTGGCGTTGGTGATTTTCATCCAGGGTACTTCTTATTCAGTGCTGCTTGGCTGCTATTGATGTTCCTTTTGCTTCTGCTATGTGTAATAAATCATGTTCATGCAGCTTTTGCATATGCTGCAATTTTTGCTTTGGTTATTTATGATAGGACCATAAAAAATTGCCGGTCGGTACGGTCGCGGTTCACAAGGTCAGATTGAAATTGTCGACTTCATGCAGAAATTGTTCAGGCAACACGTTTATTTCCTTTGCGGAGTCGGGTACACTTATACACACATACACATTGACTGACTGGAGCACCATTTCTTCAAACTAGAAAATCCGTCGCTTCTTTTTGGCAAATCCAATATCAATTTCTTGCCTCCATATTGTACTAGTACCGTAAGCGGTACGGAGGTGGCTGCTTTTGCTGCACCAACTGTAGAGACATTTCATTTTTTGTGCACGCAATGGATGGCATCATATGCCCTGCATGGTAGATTGAAACCCGTGCTACACACGGAAGATCCTTCTTTGCTGTACTGTATCATAGTAATGTGCTTTGAAGGAGGCGAGGAACATGGGATGGTTTGCAAATATTATGCATTTGTGCCTGCCTACATCAACTTTCGGCACAGCCATCTCCCTCTCACTGACTAAAAATTCGAACGGCAAGCACTATAGGCGGATCCATCCCGAACTCATTATATCAAAATACTGAGGAGGTCCATTTCTTTCTCCAATATTTTTTTTCTCCCCACCAGTTCTATTCCATTATTCTTTCTTCCCCTCTCTTGAATCGAGGTAACAGGTGTGAAGTTGGCACTTTTCTCTGAGATCCTCATCTTTTCGAATCAACCAGAGAGCTGCGAAGATAACGGATTTGAAAAGTGGGCTGTTGTTGTTGTTGTTGCAGTTGCTGCTGAGGCGGCGCTGTTGTTGACGCAGTGCATGGCTGCTGCGGCCTCCTCGATGCACTCCTTACAGACGTCGAAGTCGCATTGGAAGCAGTTGAACCTGTTGTCGCCGCAGTTCATGAGCATCCTCGGCCCCCTCCCCCTCCTCTCGCCCTCCAGGGCCTCCGCCGCTCCTCTCCCGGGGCCGGAGGAGTAGTCTCCGGAGCAGCACCCGGCCGCGTTCTGGCACTCGAAGTCGTGCGGGGAGCAGGGGAGGAGGGCGAGGGCGTCGCCGCAGAGGGGGCACCGCGCCCAAGGGTGGCGGTACAGGGCGGAGAGGCGGGCGGCGTTCTTGGCTGCGCACTTGCGCCGGTGCGCCGCCCAGTCGCCGGCGGCCGCGCGGCCGCGGGCGCCCCCGCACAGGTAGCAGGGGCCGGCGTGGCGCCGCTCGTAGCTGCGACGCAGGCGCCATTTGCGCGCCAGGCGCAGGCACAGCAGGGCGATGGTGAAGGTGGCGCCCAGCAGGAAACAGGCGCTGACAAACACGGCCAACTGGTCTGAATTTTGAAAAAATAGGAAAAATTTATATGCTTCGCAATCGTTAAAAAATTATTTTGACTTACCTTTGGTGAGAAATGAAAGCAATCCTCCCCCATCTGGCGTGGCCCCCTTGACCCCGCCGACGTCCGTGTCCGTCAGCACAGAATCTCTTCCCTTTCCTCCACCTCCTCCTCTGCCAAAATCGTCCGTCGATTCCATGCCTCACTGTAGTATTATGATCCCCGTCCGTCTCAACAGCAAGTCGCGAACAAAGTATCGATGGACAAAGACTCCTCCTCTTTCCAGGACATCCCTCCAAAGCCTCTTTCTCCCCCCCTTCTTCCGACTCCGTTTCCGGGTCAGAGGAAGAGGTCGATGTGGATAGAAGGGGAGAAAAAGTGTAGACAAAGAAGGGAGAGAAATCCACTTTATCCCCTCCGTCACCGCCTCCCTTGGTTTTACGTACTGTAGTTGCCTTTGCTCCCTGCTGCCCTCGCTGCTGTTGCAATCCCACAGATTGAGGACGGGGGGGGAGGAGTGCCACCACCACCGGCCACCTCGATCCATTGGGCCATGGCCATCGCAGCCTCGGCTCTGTAGGAAAGGGGGGGGGGAGAGGCCAATATATGCATGTTGCCTTCTTCCACTACAGCCTCCCTTTGGCAGCAGCGGCGGGCTTTCCACCACCATCTTTCTGCGGTGGGCGGAGGAGGTCCCCCATCCGCTTTAGCAGCCCCCCCCCGCCAAAAGGGATCGAGAAGAGCGGTTGGGATGGTAGAAAGCCGAAGGGTGCAAAAGGAAAGTGCAAGGCTGTTTGGGGGGAGGGCGGGGAAATCGACTCCGACGACGACGACGATGATGATCGCAGTCGCCCACGTCCTTCGCTCTTGGTCCCCCCTCTTTTTTCAGGGACACCGCCCGCGCCGAGGGATGTGTCTCCGCCGCGCGAAAAAAAACCCAGAGGCTTTTGCCAAATATTCTGATGGGAAACTCGTGGGAGAACGAAATCACGAGATGCAAACATTGCTACTTTTGTAACCCAAGAGATGGAACGTTCGTCTAATTTTAGGATGCGTTAGAATGGCACATGCACCTAGAGCTGCACTGTGGATTGTCTTTTCATTCATTGATTTTTCCATGTGATCTGTAATGGAGAGTTCAATCTTTTTTTGCTTTTGCAAAGAAAAAGTCTTTCTCTCTCCGTCCTGGGGAAAATACGCGCACTCTTCAGAGTTTGTTTCGTCGATAATGGAGGAGCCGGTGGTACCAGCGATCTTGTCTTCACTACAATCGAAGGAAATCATGTGCGACAACGAGATCGACGCTCTGGACAAGATCGGCGATGAGGTCTCCTCGGCTGCTGTGCAGGCCGGGCACCGAGGAAGACGTAGTGAGGAAGGAAGAAAAGGAGAAAGAGGCTGGCGAGAAGACCCCCCCGTTCTACCCTAGCTTCTCCGAGGCTGAGTTCGAAAGGGAGTTTGGCAGCGACGGCGAGGAAAACCCCAAGGGCGACTACTCGAGGGACCCCCGCTCGGAGGTGGAGGCGGGTTGGACGGAGGCGGAGGAGGGAGGGAAGAGGCTGCTGAGGGCCAGGGCGAGTTTGCCGGGGGAGGACGGGAGGACGGTGGACGCCGCGGTGACGGGCCGTTCGCTGGTCGTCTACTCGCATCGGTACAAGTGCTGGGCGGACGTTCCGTGCAACAACGACGAGAGGACAGGGGCCAGGTTGGAGAAAGTTAGGTGGACGGAAGGGGAAGACCTGCTAACAGTAGACGTGGAGATTTATTCGAGAGAGAAATGTGAATCTGCAGTCGGTTGTTGTTGACGATGTTGGCCGCCGTCGCCAGTTTAAATGCCAGTCTCTCCCACCCCTCAGCTTGCTACAAAGCGAAAGTGGTTTTCCCCTCCCGTCGCTCATTGTGACTGTCCTGGGGGTCAATAACATCCTGTTGCCGCAGTGGGATACGAGACCCGAGAGAAACTCGATCTATTTGGCATATTTATCCGAAGAAATAAAGGAATGACACCAAAAAAATGACGCTTTTTCAACCTTTCAATGGCAGAAAGAACCACAGGTTTTTTCTGCTTTTCTTTTGCTTTTCTCTATGTGTTTTCCTTTTAAATCCATCGTACGCCGCGGTCGGGTTTCACGGTCACAGCAGGTAAAAAGTCCTTCCTCCCTTTCGCTTTTACCCTTCTTCAATCCCATCAGACAGGAGAGCTGGGGTGGTAACGGGAGTCCCCTCCGTCTGTCCTGTGTTGTTGACCCACCCAAAGCCATTATTCGGGAAGAGACCGAGAAAGCGAAATCGAAAACAACAATTTGCTCCGCGGCTGCAGGTACGCTTGCATTTCCGACGAGATGGGTCGGTTTCTTTGTCCGGGCCAAAAACTATAAATGCCGGACCCCTCGG
>JAAUYJ010145189.1_pt1 | contig 12566 bp, 13 predicted proteins | sample 7278031 | NCBI WGS metagenome assembly JAAUYJ01 (sample SAMN14350222, study PRJNA611818) | marine sediment metagenome | isolation source: surface marine sediment (1.8m) | place: French Polynesia: Moorea | collected 2018-08 | reverse complement strand
TCGGGTAAGATGACTTACCGAATTATTAATAATTAATAATTAATAATTAAATAATTCGCGCCTTGAAGCCTCCCCTTGGATAGGGAAAAAAGCGGTCGAGGGATGGCGAGGTCTCCTCGCCATATCCAATCGACCAAGAGAGCGGTCGGAAAGCGGAGCATTCCGTCAGGTTGGGATGGCGAGGTTTCCTCGCCATATCCAATCTCCCTGTGAGAAAAGTGCTCTTGAATTTTGGGATCTTCAATTCCGTAACGGTTTTAACCTTCTTGTAATTATCAATTACCAATTATCAATTAATGAAACCAATGCTACTTTTTAAGATATTATTTAGGATTACTAAATATTTTTAGGATTACTAAATCTTTTTAAGTATTTGTTGCCAAAGCATGAAGATATCTTATGCTTAATCAGCCTATTCTCTACTCCTTCCTCTTAATAAAATGCAGCAAATATTTATCAAATTGGTATAATATAAGGGTGCATCTCAATGGGTGAAGAAAGCCAAAAATTTATCGCTCTTAGGGAACACTTAACTGGGAACAGGGAATAGGTATGGAGGAAAAAAGTATTTTGGCAAATATGAGATGTACCCTAATATCAGGATTAGCTCACAGGATTTTTTGGTAAGATAAACTGTATTTAGCTCAAGTTTTCCAGATGGATTTTTTGATAATTTTTAAGAGGAGGAAAAAATGGTTCTTTATCTTGACTCAGCAATAGTAACAGAAGCAAGAGTTGCCAGTAAATTTGGTTGGATATCTGGAGTGACAACTAACCCGACGTTGCTTGCAAAAAGCGATCTGTCTCCAGAAGCAACATTAAAGGAACTTTCAGAAATTGTTTCTGGAGAATTATATTATCAACTTACTGCTACTAACTTTGAAGATATGATAGCAGAAGCAAAAGCTGCATCAAAATTAATTGGTCGTAAAATAGTTCTGAAAATTCCGGCAACTGCTACTGGTTTTCAAGCAGTATCTCATTTGTCTGAAGATATTGACTGTTCCGTGACCGGAATATATCATCCCGCTCAAGCAGTAGTAGCAGCAGAAGCAGGTGCTAAATATGCGCTCCCCTACGTTAACCGAGCGACTAGACTATTGGGGGATGGTTTAAAGTTGGTGCGAGAGATGGCAAAGGTAGTTGAAGGTAGCGGTACAGAAATTTTGGCAGCGAGTGTAAAATCTCCTGATGAAGCTGTGGCAACTTTATTAGCAGGTGCTAATCATTTGACATTACCATTTTCTGTTTTGCAGGCAATGACTACCCATAGTTTATCGGAGCAAACTTTTAAAGAATTTAATGACAAAGGACGAGGTATTATGTATTAATTGCTAATGATAAAATATCTGTAGGAGGAAGCTGATATGGGGGATAAATATAGAAATTTCCAAATCGATCAAAAGCTTCCTCCTAGACTGAAAAATGACAATCCATCCAGTAGCTTTCCAGTTATAGGGAGCGATCGCTCCCTATCATAAATTACGTTTAAGTAAAAATCAAAATTTTCTAGTCGAATCATTTATTTTAATCAACTCCAAGGTCTTGTTGATGAGAAATATTAAGTATAGCACTTGGACGATGAGATTTATAGATTGCCCGAATATCAGGTGTTGGTAAACCACATCCACGAAACAAAAAGTACATTGTCACTTTATCAATACTGAGGAATTTAGAGTATTCATCAGCTAGTATCTCTATGATAACACGTTGCATACGATGCCCACAAAAGGCTGCTTTTTCAGAAAAGGAAAGATCGTTGAGGTATAGTTGAAAGTCTAGATATTCTGATAAGTCTAGGTAAGGTGGAGAGAACCGAAGTCTTAAAGCTTCTAAGAAAATCTCAATAATTGGGCGTTTTGAGACATTAGCACATTTTAAAAAAGAAGTAGATTTAAGCATAATATTATGTCTGGAAATTTAGTGAGAAAAAACTTTTTCCTTTAGAATAGAGCTTATAAAAATACAAGTGAGCTTCTTCAGGAAGTCCGACACACCAGAGCAAGGCTTTTACAAGTTACACGAATTTGTTGCATAAGGTAACTGGTTGTCAAGCTGAAAGTTCTATTTTTCCTCAACTACCCAACCATTCTCTTGAAATTTAAAATGTCCTTTTCCTCCCATCAATACACCAACAACGCGATCGCCTCTAAAAGGAAGTCGTCCGTGAGCTATTCTCGGATTATCCAAAATTAACACATCATTTTCTTGCCAGTTATTATAGAATATCCGTGCTGATTTAACTGCCTCCTCCATTTCTCGAACTCGTTCCTCTGGATATAATTCTCCATCCTCAGATTTTAATATCACTTGCGGTTCCTTATCCTGCCATATTTCCCGATACCAATAAGGAGCAACCCCCACAATACTTGCGTGCAAACAAGTGTTGCCATTGTAATTATAAGCAATTGGTCGCTCTATCTGAGTCTCTACAATATCTATTATTTCTCCATTTTCTGATTCTTGGTGTAACAAACAAGTATATCCGAATGTAGTCCAATGTGCGATTACCTCTTCTGTAGTCGTGTTTTCATCAAACATCTGTTGCCAACTACTATATTTTGGGTGGTTTCTTTGTTGAACGTATTTTTTGGCAAAAATTATATTCTTTTCTATCGCTTCCTTTTGAAAACTGGGAGATAAATTAGCAAAAGCTTGCTGGCAATCATATATTGTTGTCTCACCTCCATATTCAGTAGGTTGCTTGCAGATGAAACAAACATTCTGAGGAAACTCTGTATGATAAGTTAATTCATTATGAGGTAGTATATCCATTTCTTGTTGCCAAGGTGTGACATTCAAATATATGGAACCGGGAACTTGTTTGCGCTCCTGATTCCCATATCTATAATTCATCAGCTTTTTGCTTCCTCCTATCAACTTAATAATTTGATCTTGATCTAATGGTTGACCTGTTCTAATTAATATATGACCATATTCCTTTAGCTGACTTGTTAACTGTTCTGTTGATTCGGGAATTTCATGGCAAATGTTGGCTGTTATCGGGGAAGATATTCTGACCAATTCCTCTTGAAAATTTCCATCAGCAAGAGTCCTCTGAATGACTTGATATTCTCCAGCAAACATTTTAGCTAATCGACTTAAGGTATTTGTTATATCTCCGGTTTCTGTCGATATCTTGTCTCCTGGTTTTATTTCTCCTAAGATATGGAGTTCTTTTAGCTTTTCCCAAGTTTCGGACTGTTGCAAATTTTCATTTGACAACACTAAATTCTTAGAATTATCCTGATTTAAGTTTGTTGATATCATTTTGCCACTAACTATCTATGATGTTTACTATCAATGAAAGACTACTTTTAGAACTATTTCTCTAAAAATCAAAAATAGAATCAATTACTCCTCCCTATTCCCTATCCCCTATTCCCTATTCCTTATTCCCTATTCCCTTATTGATATAAAAATCATAGCTAACACCGTAGTCTGATAGAAAGTATTGCCAAGCTTTAACAAAATTCTGCTTGAGTAAGTAATTGTCTATTTCTTCAGGTTTAGGACTATTTTGATAACGAGGTGTCAGATTTTGTTCGAGATAAATTGAATCTAGGTGAGGAAGTGTTTGTTGAGCGCCTTCCAAAGCTTGTAGTTCGCTTCCTTGAATATTCATATATAGAAAATTAAACTCCGATCCATCCCCAAAAGAATCTTCTATTAAACTGTCAACTTTTTTTATCGGTACAACAATCTGATTATCAACACTTACCTTAGAATGAATCGTTTCCTCATTGATAACTTCTTCTATTGGTTTGAAGAGTGAACTTAATTGTGATTTTGATGTAATATAAAATTTTGCTTCACTGTTAACAGCGCCAACCCCACATTGAACAGCCTTAATTAAGGTTATTTGCTCACCATCAATCAAACTGTCATAACTACTTAAAAACTCATTTATTAAAGCAACTGTTTCTTGAAGTTGCTTAAACAATTCCGGTTGTGGCTCAACTACTAAAATTTTCTTGAACCCTAATAAAACTAATGTTAACAGCATTTCCCCTTTATGTCCGCCCAGATATAAAGCTCCGCGACGTTGACATTTATACTTGCGTAATAATCGGTCATAAACTAGATAGTCATAGGAGATTTCTGTCTCAAAATTTTTCTTGATTTTTGGCTCTGCAAAATACCCTGACCATATCTTATTTTTTAAATCCAGTATTTTACTAATCAGTTCACCTTGGGATTTGATGTTTTCTAGCATTTCCATTTCCCTTTTTTCTAGTTATTTAAGTTTAACAGTAGTTAACCCTCGGTCTCAGTCTGTCGAGACCGAAGCCATTCAACCGCTAGTTTTCTAGAAACTAGACCGCTTACGGCCGACAATAGCTAAATATTCTAGGGGGCGTCCGTCTGTATAAAATCGGTGTCGGTAGGGGTGCTTCTGGATAACCTCAAAAACGGCTTTATCTTCTACCCAAGAGTGCTGCTGCCGAAACCCAGTCTTAGTGTTATCTTCCCAGAAATACTGAGCTACATTGAAGGCAATAAATCCATCAGGAGCAACCTGATTATAAACTACGCTTAAAGCATCAGCCGGAACATGACCCTGACTAAGAGCTGAACAACAAATCAGGCAGTTAAACCCTCGACCATTTAATGCCTGCTTAGTCATTTCCGTTAATTTGGTCAAGTCCTCAACATAGTAGTTCTCATAAATTCCAGGATACTGCCTTTGAGCTGCTTGTGCTGCTTCAGGAACAATATCAATTCCCACAATTGATTTCACCCCTAAGTCAGCTAGAGTTTTGCCTACTAAGCCACTTCCCGCACCGATATCTAGGACTACCATATCTTCAACTGTGCCACCTGCTTGGGTAAATTGTTCAACCAATAAAGAAGTCAGGACAGTATGGGATTTGCTGTCCAACTTTTCCATCAGATGCTCATAGAGATAGGGAATTTGGTACACATCTACATAGTCGTGTAACCGCAGTTTGCGTTTTGTGCCATTTTGCTTAAACCAAAAGTATTCTTCATGGATTGGTAAGTTGCGAACCCTTTCAGTTTCTGGTAGTTGTATCTCAAAATCGACTTTCTGCATATTTGTTTCTTAATTTCCATAAGTTAATTATGAAAAAGTTGTTCACTTTTCCATAGGAACGAATTGACTCGATCGTTCTATCTTGATATACCACATCAGCCTGATAATTGTGAATGGCAAAATTGGTCAAATTATGATTAAACTAATAAGCTCCATCTCACATTTTAGATTGAGCCAACTTCTGGCAGATAGTTAAATTAGTATTTGCATTCTAGAGTATAGAGTCTTCTGAAATTTATACCCATATTTTGCCAAAGTTTAGCATCTCGACGCCCAATTTGGCTGAAATTTTACAGATATAAAGGTGTTCCGTATTGTTCTGAAACTTTGTATTTCCTTATGATATAAGATTATCCATTAAACTTTACTGCCTTTGAAATTATAATTTTTCAAGTATCAATGAGACTTAAAATTTACACTAACCAAAACTATCTAGTCAATACTTAAGAAGTCAATACTTAAGAAAAACTAAGTGGGCTACTCTTACCTAATTTTCTCTACAATTTAAGCTAAGACGCATATTTATCAACAAATCCTTGTAAACCAGAATTATAACCTTGTCCGACAGCTTGGAATCTCCAGTCATTATCTTTGCGATAAAGTCTGCCAAATTCCAGAGCTGTTTCTCTAGAAAAATCTTCTTCTAATTCATATTTAGCTACTTCTTTTTCTGTGGTAATATCATAGATTCTAATAAAAGAATTTCTGACTTGTCCAAAGTTTTGTCTTCTGGTATCTGCTTCATGGATAGTTACTACAAATAATATTTCTTGAATTGCTTGGTCTACTTTTGTTAAATCTATTTCTATTACTTCATCATCTCCTGAACCTTCACCAGTTCTACTATCTCCTGAATGTTTAACAGAACTATCTGGTGATGTTAAGTTATTGTAAAAAACAAAGTATTTTTCTGTAGGAATTTTGCCATTAGTTCCTAACATAAATACAGAAGCATCTAAGTCAAATGCTGACCCTGTGTCTGTAGTATTGACATCCCATCCTAACCCAATACCAGCTTGTGTTAAATTAGGAGATTCTTTAGAAAGATTTACTCTTTCACCTTTACTAAGATTAATAGACATAATTTACCTCTTTTCAGTTATCAGTTATCAGTAAGCAAAAGTAATAACTAATTTTCAGTTATCAGTTCACAGTTACAGTATATTCCAAGTATATGAAGTACAGATATTAAAAATTAAATGTTCCCAGTGGGGGCATCTTGCCCGCGATGTATGTACCTCACAAAGGTGGAATCCGCTGTATCAGTAACCAAGACCAATAGCTGATATTAGAGATAGTTTTCATTATTCATTATCAACTATCAATTATCATCCATTATTAGTTATTAATTATTAATTATTTTTATTAACAAACTGTAAAGTAAAAGCTTCTTTATAGTTAGTATCTGGCTTAATTAATCCTGCCTCTACTACACTATCAAAGAATAATTTCCAGCGTTCGTCTGTCATAGCACCGATACCTTTTGTAATAGCATCTCCAGAAATAACAATACCATATTCTTTCATTTTTTCTAAACTATAAGCTAATAAATCATCTTTCATTTCTGGATTATCTTTTTTAATTAATTTATTTGCTGGTTCGGGATTTTCTAAATAACTATACCAACCTTTGATAGAAGCATCGACAAATCTCTGCACTAAATCGGGATTTTTTTCTACCATTTCTTTTGTTGTTTCTATAGTAGTAGCATAAGGTTGATAGCCAGCATCTGCTAATAACATAACTACTGGTTCAAAGCCTCCTTTTTGCTGAATTGTGAAAGGTTCTGATGTTAGATAACCTTGCTGAATTACATTTTTATCTACTAGAAAAGGAGCTACATTAAAGTTATAAGGACGTCTCTGGTCATCTGTATAACCAAACTTAGTTTTGAGAAATTGCCAATAGCCTTTTTCAGCTAAAGATGATACTAAAATCGGCTTGCCTTTTAGTTGTTCTAAAGAGTCATTTCCTACTCCTGGATGAGCAATTAATACTTGAGGGTCTTTTTGGAAAATAGCTGCAACTGTTATAGTAGGAATTCCTGCTTCTACAGAACTAATTGCCTCAATACCAAATCCCATGTAAAAGTCAATTGCACCTCCTACTAATAGTTGAGTTCCGTTCACTTGAGCATTGCCCATTCTAATAGTAACGTCTAAACCATAATCTTCATAAATTCCTGTAGCAATTGCTTGATAAAAACCTCCATGTTCGGCTTGAGCATACCAATTAGTTCCATAAGTAACTTTGTCAAGATTTTTGTCAGTTTTAGTTACTGAATTGGAGTTATTAGTATTAGCACAACTGGTTAATATGCTAGTGCCAATAGTTAGGCTACTATACTGAATAAATTGACGGCGACTAATATAATTCATCTTTTTCAGTTATCAGTTTTTTCAGTTATCAGTTAACAGTTTTTAGTAGAGAAATCCTCAATAGGTTGGAATATTTTATCTACAGTTTTTTTCACAAATCATTTACGATTGCTATAAGTTGATGGCTAACCCCTGAATACTTAGGACTAATATTCATTGAAATACTAATTTCAGGAGTCATATTAGATTACTATCAGGACTTACGCATTTGTGAGTTAAAAAAACTACATATTTATAACGTTATAGTTTTTGAACGCTATATCTAATGTATCTGTGTAAGTCCTAACTATATCAATGTTCATCTAATTATAGAACACTATGGCATATTGGCGATAATTATTTCATTAATGGATAATATCAAATCCGGTTGAATACTTATTGTATAGTTGGGAGAGATGCAGACGCGGGGACGCGGGGACGCGGGGACGCGGTGATGAGGAGATGGGGAGATGAGGGGATGGGGAGATTGAAGTAATTATAGAATTATAAACATATACTATATAACCGGATTCTATATAATTACCTCTTCTTGTTAGGGAGACGATTGACTAAAAGGAAAAAATTTATTTCTCAAGGGGAGATTAGATATGGCGTTTAGCGCTCCGCACAACGCGCGTTTTTCATGTCGCGTTTGCATTAGCATTCCGTAGGAAAGCGAAACGCTGCGGACTTGAATTGCGTTCGCCGCTCTGCAAGAGCGGGTTTCCTGCTCTTTGAGAGCCGCTCTGAAGTGCGCCATCTCACCCTACGGGAAACTTTCCTTACGGAATGCTATCGGAAACGTTTTTCATGTCGGCGACAGCCGAAACGACCGCTTTTTCCCCTGATCCTGATCCATCAGGTAAAAAAAAACAACACCTGTAAAGTGGGGCGCTCAAAACCCTGTATAGTGGGAAGCTGTGATTGGATCTTTGAGTAATCCTAACCATCGTAATGTTATTGGTAATCATTTCGCTTCCTCTGCTGTTTATCGTGCTTTGGCGATCGCTTCTGGTAAACTTCAATCAAGTCACCGTGCTAATTTGACTAATACTGCTCCAGCAAAACACATCAGACCTCATCCGAGTTGGCATGACCCTGATAAAATTGTTTGTCTCGACCCCTTGAGTGCAGTGGTGGTAGATGTGTTTAGTGGAACAAGTAAAAAAATATCGAAATTAGTAGGAAAAAAAGCATTCTAAAGAAGAACTCAACTATCTATTATTTTTCTCCTTCTAAATATTGAGTTTCAACTTGAGTTTCACTCATCAATTTTTCCATTTTTAAATATTGAGTTTCAACTGCTTTACTTCCACTCATAAATTTATTATCCTTTTCAATAGGTAACAGAATACTTGACGCTTCTTTCACTTCCGAAATTAATGCTTGCCCACTACCATTAAATAAACGAATAACTGCATAGGAAATTAACACCGGAGAAGCTAAAATTAAAGCAGCTATCATTCCCACAGGTGCCACTAATTGATAAACAATTAAAGCAGTAGGTTGAAACTCTTCATATTGGGAAAACACCCTAGATAACCACCAGATTAATAATGCCATTACCCCAAATCCAAAAAGAGTAACAATTGAAGGTACAATAAAAGATAAAAATACAGCCATTAGTGCAATTAAAGCACCCCAACCTTGAGCAACAATTTTCTCTGATAAGTCAGAAACCATAACTGTTCCATGCACAAACCAAATGATAAATCCAAATACCAATGTAATTGCTGACCCTGCCAAAAAAATATTAACGCCCTTAATAAAAAGTTGCTTAAGTTCATAATTGGTTAATATAGTTTGTTTCTGGTTTTCCATTTTTTTAATTTCCCTAGCCTTTAACTTTTACTATTACTATACCTGATACTTTTGCCTGTAGATTTAACCCAACCAGACTGGTTTCAAGATTCATAAATAGCACAATTTCATTGAGAAAGTATCTATAAAATAAACCTTAAAAATGTGTAGGCATTTTACCTTCAAACCCCTACAGTCAAGGCAGATAAAAATAATATCAAAATAATATCGAGGTATAACTATGAGATTATTCCTACCTCACCCATCTTACACAAAAGTCTAATCTTTTTGTCTAACTAATAATAACTACTATCTAATACCAATTACTAAAAGTAATGCTATACTTGCAAGGCACTTCAATTATTAAGTAATTATAGCGCTACTTGAATCGGGAATAGGGAATAGTAGACTAATAAAGGGTTTTCCTAGGTCATGCTGGGCAAACAGGATTTAGAAATGTCAAGAGCCTTAATGCGTAGCGCTATAACACAAAAGTTTTTGATAAATCGTATAATACCAGAAATGAAAAAAGAATGCACTTTATTTGGTACATCTTGGAATGGGTATTAAAAAAGAGCTTCTAGAATTCATTAGTAGTAAGTCGGGAAATGCTTATAGTTGATTCACCTACTTAGTATATAAGCAAAGAAAAACTACTATTAATTTTGATTCCTAACTAATAACTACTTACTGCTTTTTCAAAGCATCAAAAAATTACTTTTTCCTTTTGAATAAATACATTGGCTAGTACAAGTTTCATCAATTCTGACTGCTACAAGTCCGATAATTTTATCTTCTAGTTGCTCATAAATCCATCTAGCGATCGCTTCACTGGTAGGATTAGCTAAACCTGTAGTATCATTTAAGTGATAGTGGTCTAAATAATTATCTATTAGGGGTTTCAGATATTTTTTAATATCCCCAAAATCCATAATCATATCCTGTTTGGCTCCATCATTTACTAATTTATCACCAGCAACATATATAACACCGCGCCAGGAATGACCGTGTAATCTTGCACATTTACCATCATGATTAGGTAGTTGGTGCGAAGCTTCAAATCTAAATTCTTTGCCTATTACCCAAGTCTCGGAATTTGATGTCATGGTAATTTTATCTTGAGATAATCAATAAATAAATTGTCAGAAATATGGATAAATTATAATGACAAATTCTAATCACAAGATACTTCTACTATTTTGTTTTTAGAAATCTCAAATAATTAGCTAATATTATCTTCGGATAAACAGTTATAGCAATTATATTTCAGTTGTGAGATTTTAGCGGTAGTTAGGAATCAGGAGTCAGGAGTCAGGAGTCAGAATATGGAAGGATTTTGATTGATCTTAATCGTTCTGAAATATCTCATCAATTTATTCCTGATTGCTATATTAAATAATTATACTTCTCCTGAAATGAAGATTTAACAATATTTTTATAGTAGTTTCAGATAGATTATTCACAGATGTCTATTAGGAAGGAGTTAAAACTTAGGAAGAAGCATCGGCACAAGTAAAGCAAGGTATGAGAGAGGAGAAAGTTTTTTTAGTAGTAAATGAAAAAACGTGAGGAATAGTAATATGAACATTATCTCATGCAGAGTTTCAATTATGTTGACATCCTCCCGACACTCCCCTCCCGGAGAGCGCGGGTCTCCTACCAAAGTTGAGATAAAATTTCCTTTGTGTGGTAATCTAATTGAGAAATGGTCTAGGTAGGAATTGTCTGAAAATCTCAATCTACACTTTTCATTTAAAATAGAGTTTAGATTCGGATTACAGGAAAATATTTCCATTATAACCACCGTTTCATAGTAAAATTGTCGTAAGTCTTTCCATATAGATAGGGATATCTTAGAAAATTATGCTCAATACAATTGCTACTCAAATTAGAAAGTGGTTCGCAGCACCAGAGGTTAGCGCTCACTGTGATGGCCCTTGTGGTGTTTATGACCCTGCTTCTGCTAGGATTTATGCTGAAGCTGTATTGTCTATGACTAAGAAAATCTTAGACCTTGACCCAAAAGCTGGAGATCATAAGACTGCTAATACGCTTTCTCGTTATATTGCAATTAAGGAAGAGCAAGCTCAGAAGACTAAGGAAGATTTGCTTGTTCTTTGGACTGATTATTTTAAGCCTGTACATTTGGAAAAGTATCCAGACCTCCACGATACTTTTTGGAAGGCTGCTAAACTTTGCTCTGCTTGTAAGGTAGAAGTTAGCTTGGAACACGCTACTGAGTTATTGGCTACTGTGGAGAAAATCCACAGTATGTTCTGGGCTACTAAGGAACGTGATGTAGCTTGGGTTAAGGCTAGCTAATTTTTTTCGTTTCAGGTGGTAGGCAACAAGTTGATACAAACAAGTGGTAATAGAGAGTTATTACTTTGGTTGTTAAGATTTCGTCAACGCTTTTGTGTCACTGGGTTTTCTATGTTTCCTCTTCTTAAGCCTGGGGAGGAAGTTCTTGTGGATACGAGAGCCTACCGCCACTGTTTACCGGAAATTGGCGATCTGGTTGTGGCTGAACATCCTCATCGTCAAGATTTGAAAATAATTAAGTGGGTTGCCTTGGTTGATGAAAAAGGTGACTGTTTTTTGATGGGTGAAAATAGGGAAGAAAGTAGCGATAGTCGTTCTTTTGGTTTTGTGAGTTCGCAACAGATAATTGGTAGGGTTACTAGCAGATTTCCTTAAGCCGTAAACCTTTAGTCGTGGAGGGTATTTAAAAATCTGTATTTTTAAAATAATTACTTTTTTAGTTGAATAAAAAATCATGCGTATAGGTGAGTAACTCCCACTAAAGTTTACTATATCATTGTTTTTTTCCAGAAGCAAGGGGAATTTCTTTTTATCGGAGATTTTTTTCGGAGCTTCACAAAATAATTTTCTACTGGTTTGATTGATATTGTCTGGAGCGATGACTTAGTATACTGAGAATTGGATTTTGATTTTTATTGGCGAATGCTTTGGAGTGCTTCACAGAATGATTTTTAATGTTTGAATTGTGGCGATCACTCTATCTGAAGGATGAAGTAATTATTGTATTTCACTATCTACCTTGTAACTTTTTTGGTTGAATAAAAAATCATGTTTATGGGCGAGTAAATACCACTAAACTTTAGTATATCATTGTTTTTTTCCAGAAGCAAGGGGAAATCCTTTTTATCGGAGATTTTTTTATGAGCTTCACAAAATGATTTTCTACTGGTTTGATTGATATTGACTGGAGTGATCGCTTATATACTGAGAATTGGATTTTGATTTTCATTACCTACTGCTTTGGAGTGCTTCACAGAATGATTTTTAATGTTTGAATTGTGGCGATCGCTCTATTTGAAGGATGAAGTAAT
>JAAUYJ010112719.1_pt1 | contig 12567 bp, 19 predicted proteins | sample 7278031 | NCBI WGS metagenome assembly JAAUYJ01 (sample SAMN14350222, study PRJNA611818) | marine sediment metagenome | isolation source: surface marine sediment (1.8m) | place: French Polynesia: Moorea | collected 2018-08 | reverse complement strand
GTCCGAACCAGCCTGCCCGAGACCACCACTCCGGATCTCTGACTCTATTCAAGGTGAGGGGAATTATTGGGCTAAGTCACGTTACCTTTGTCACGGGTTAGTCCAAGTGCGCACGTTTCCAGCGCCGGATTTTGGGTCGTTGTGGAGTAGAGCAGGAAAAAAACCGCTTGACCGAAGTCTTACTCATGACCACGATTCCCAAGGGACATATTTTGTTCTTTCATGCTGCAGAAAGTTGTGAAGTAGTGCGTACATATTTACGATGAAGTACCCCAGCATACTACGCAGAGTGGTGTGCTGCTTCGAACAGGAATCCTATACACACTACTCTCATTACAATGCAAAAAAAATACAGAATTGGTCTTCTCCCCCGTTCAATTAATTCCTACTAGAGCAGAGGGAATTTTCAATGTGTTCCGGGGCGGGCAGGCGGGTGGGGCGGACACTTTGTCTGAGCGCTTGCCCACCCACACGTAGCAAGCTGTTTGCAGACTCGTTACCGATGTAGCGACAAGGGCGACGACAAGCAAACAAATTCCCCCACTACAAGTCTACAACACAGCGGGATGTTCATCAATCGCACATGTACGGACAGAGATAGGAGTAGCTCCGATTTCAAGGTCAAAAGACACTCAAGTCGGCAGTGAAAAGTGAGCCCGAGTAGCATAACAGCAAAGCTAAAGAGAGCTAGGAATATCCTCTTCGAATTTCGACGCCCGCCCACCAACCAGCGGTAGTCGCCATGAAGTAAGTTTCCCTGCTCTTTTTACTGTTTTGTAGCTGCCGGGCTTCGCCCCATGTTGAAGTCTGCCACCTCCGTCCTCGCCCGCCGCTCCCTCCCCGTCCTCCTCCGCTCCTCCTCCACCTTCCTCGCCAAGAGCAACGCTTCCCTCACCTCTCTCTTCCTCCTCCGCCCTTTCAGCAGCTCCCCCCGCTCGGAGGCTAGGATGGCAGACTCGTTAGACCGGGTCCTGTCGGTCCAGAGCCACGTGGTGTCGGGCTACGTCGGCAACAAGTCGGCCACCTTCCCGCTGCAGCTCCTTGGCTTCGAGGTCGACGCAATCAACTCCGTGCAGTTCTCCAACCACACGGGTGAGAGGTTTTTCCTAGTGACGGCTCTTGTTGAGTAAAAGTAGTTGCTGCTGAGAACAAACACCCTTGAAGGATACGAGAAGGGCGTCAAGGGCCAGGTCCTGAACGACGCCCAGCTGTGGGAGCTGGTGGAGGGGCTGCGGGAAAACGGCATCGACTTCTACAGTCACGTCATCAACGGCTACATCGGCTCGGACTCATTCCTGATCAAGCTGGCAGAGGTCATCAACGCCCTCAAGAAAAGGAACCCGAAATTGGTAGCCGAAGATAAAGAAATTCTTAAGTTCGGACGTGTACTATGTTTTTCTTAGGTTTACGTGTGCGACCCCGTGATGGGCGACTACGGCCCGGGCATGTACGTCCCAGAGAGCCTGCTGCCCATCTACCGCGAGCGCATCCTGCCCCTGGCCGACGTGTGCCTGCCCAACCAATTCGAGGCGGAGCTGCTGACGGACAGGAAGATCTCCACCGAGTCAGACGCGCTGGCGGCCATGAGGGACCTCCACGCCAAGGGCATCCGAACAGTCATCCTGTCCTCGGCGGAGCTGGCGCCGTCGGGCGACTTGGTGAGTAGCGGTGAACAATTTTGGCACTTTCTGTGCTTTGCAATATATTTGTACGTGTGTAGTGTTAAAAAATAAGCTAAAGAACACCTTCACTCACGAAACGGATTAGTTGCACAAGAGACAAATGGACTGAATAACGCACCCTTCATTGACACGTCCTGCGCAAGCTGTACTTTGCTTCTATCACACCCAATCCCAAGACAGAATCCGCGGCAAATAGCGGTGAGGATGTTCTACAAGGTAGGGAAGACTGTAGTCTTGCCTTTCGGCAGTTAGTGACTCAAGCCAAACGCCGCCAAATGATTCTAAGGACTCTCGTTTCCGCATGCAACTGTTGAGGACCTGCTCGGCTGCCCAAATTTGCAATATATCGAAGCCGAAGCTCCTTGCCTTTTCCGCCATGGCAACTGTAGTGTGAAAGGCTCCGTCATGCTTGCGCACCAGTGGCTGATAAAGTTGTACTGGACATCGGACTTTCACCAAGTATTTGTGAGCCAGCTCCTTAACTTCAAACAAGACTGTCTTTGTCAAGCTTCTATCCAAGTTTTGGCCATACACAAGATTTAGGAAAGTCTGGACTGATTTCGCCGATACAGAATTCCACTCTGTGCTGTTGGTTGTCGATCCCCATCGGGTGGAAAACATTTCGTTAAAAACTGGTGATCGCCACCTCAGAACATTCTTGTGGCACCAAAACCGTTGTTGTCGGTTCAGAATGTAGAAGTCGCACAGGGTCTTTGTATCAAGCAGGAACTTGAGGGACTTTGTAAATGAAGTACTTTCGCATTTTTCCTCCCTTTCTCTGGAATATCCGCAATGATCCTTGCAAGTGATGTGAGCCATCTCGTTAACATGGTCAATTGTTATAGGACCTTTCATTACGCTGATGTTGAATGAGGCCATTAAAATGTCGTGCGATGCCAAATTGAACCATTCTTCCTTATTTAACCATGAAGAGTGTCCTTCAGCCAGTTTCGTAGGGTCCACTACTTGCTTAGAACCATTAGAACGGACCCCAAACAGTCGGGTAGCATTTCCACTGCAATTCAAAATGGGCTATCCTTCCCTTTCCCGGCAGGTACATGTCAATCACGTGCTTGAGGAATATGGTGCGAGAGGGCCAGTTGGTTTTTCTTAAACACATACAACGGAGAGTCTTCTGAAGGGCGGATCAAATAGTAGTGGCAATTGTAGTAAGCACCCAAGTCCATTCTTTCGTAGTAGACCGTAAGGTGCATTTCCTGGTGAGCAATCTTCTTTTTTATTGTGAAAGATACTTCGTACCTTTCCATTTTCCACAACAGTATCACAAATGATATCCGTTCCTCAACTCATGACGATACGAGGATATTAAAGGAGTGACGATACAGTTACATGACATTAATTTGAAGCACACGAACTCCATTTTGACACATATAGTACATAATTTTATTCGACAAATTTCCCAAAAATGTAAATTTCACCTTGCTTTTCATGCGGCTAGGTGGCCCTGGCCAGCAGCTCGTCCTCGCCCGGCATGGCACACCGCATCCGCATCCCCAAGCTCCCGGCCGCCTTCGTTGGCACCGGCGACCTCTTCACCGCCCTGTGCACCGCCTGGCTGCAACGCCTGTCCGGGGACCTGCCCTCCACCCTGGAGAGGACCATCGCCACCATGCAGGCTGTTCTGCGGCGCACGCTGGACCACGCCAACGCGGCGGCCGCCAGGGACGGGCGCGAGAAGCCGCTCCCCTTCCAGATGGAGCTCAGGCTCATCCAGAGCAAGGCGGACATCGAGGGGCCCAAGGTGGAGGTGCGGGCGGAGGAGGTCGCCGCCGAATAGTACAGCGACGTCCGATTGTACACGAGAAGTTGTTTAACGGCGGCGTTATGTTTAGTCACATTGTCTGTGGTCGAAAAATCGACGTCTTCCAGGAGCGAGACACCGCTCGCCCTTTACTGTTGCTAGTGCTTAATTTATTGTTTCGCCGTTTCAAAACATTTAATTTGAAAACGCACGTACATCGTGATTTTGATGACGGCTTTCGGATGGAGCAGGTAATTGTAAATGTACGCATTTGTGAACCCCAGCTGCAAAATACACATATCACAACATTGTCTCCTGCCGTTGAATTTTAGTTTTTTTCTTTCGCCATTCATTGGTGGCGCGTCTTCCGTCTTCTCGTGGTTCCTACCGTTGCAACTACAGTACGTTTACCGATTTTTTTCCCAGGTTACACTGAACAACTCAGCAACTATGACCGAGAAGCTGGAGGGCCTGAGCAAGCACTTCAACTCTGCCACCATCCGCGGCCGCTCCAACGTGGCCATGGCCACCATCGGCACACTCGTCCTAGGCGTGCTGGCGTACAAGGTCAAGAACTGGGGCGGAGGCAAGGAGAGCAAAGACAAGGACTGAATTTGGAAGCAACAGTATGATACATAATTTCACAGGCACGTACGAAAATGAAGTCTGAGATTTCAGGATTTTTGTATTTTGTATTTTTTTTTGGTCTCCCAAGGTAGGCTGGAAGCTTTTGTTATTTTTGTGGATGACAAAAACTCGGAACGTTGAAAAAGTAATCCTGAAGTATGTGGGTTTGGAAAAAAGGGGGAAAGGGGAGGTGGAGAAGGGTGTTTACAAAAGTTATGTGGCGTTGAAAGCGGGGCAGGTGCGCAGCCAGGAGTTGCGTTCTTTTCGATTTCGCGCCCGCCAATTTCTTCGGGAAGTTGCGGAGAGGTGTCAGTGTTTTCTTAGAAGAGAGGGGGGGAAGAGTCTCACCCGCCGAAGGAATTCTGGAGGCAAAGGAGAGCGCTCCTCCCACTTCGTTGTCTTCTCTGCGAGTATAGATTACTCATGTTGTACCTGCACGAAAGAGCAATGCGGGAAAACAAAGATTCTCTAAAGAGAATTCTCTCGGTACTAACCCAAGCGAAATCCTCTTATCCAAAAGATGGTCTGGCCGAAGAGCCGTTCTATGTTGAGCCACGAAAAAAAGGGGGGGGAAGGAGTGTGGAAAGGTATGGCGTATGCTTCGGCGTTTGCCGGCACTTGCCGGAGGTAGTTGGGAGGGGGGGGAAGGGAAGGTAGTGGGTGAGGAGGAGCAGAAGGAGGCCTTGCGCCCGTTTCGATCTCGTCGTCCTTTGCTAGTCGGTGTCCTGTTCCGCCGCCGAGGTCTGTCCCATCATCAGCAGGCTGGGTTTTTTTCTCCAGTCGTCATCGCCGGCTCCGGCCGAATCAGTTGAACACAGAGTCCGCCGCGGCCGGCCCCGCCGCAGTTGCTGCCGCCTTCATCTGAACGAAAGGGGGGAAAGATTCGCGCACGTATGGCAAAAGCGTGCGCCAACAGTAGGAGCATCCCTTGCCTGTTGAATCGAAGACATGTTGAAATTAAAGTGCAGCGGCTGGAACTGCGGCCGGTGGATCGGCGCTGGAGTCGAGACGTCCCGGAGTTCAGATGAAGACAATCTACGAATACATTGGCCTTCGTAAATTTCACGTATCATTTGTAAGTACAGTAGTTATACACCTTTGGCTGCCAGATGACACGCCTTTTCCTCCTCTGTGCTGCTGCCGCCCGCCGCCGCCGCCGAAGTTCCTGCTGCCGCCTCCGCCCGGCGCCGCGGGGCCCCCCTCGCCGGGGGACGCCACCGCCACGATGGGGGAGACAGGAGGCGGCACGCTGGCGTCGTAGGACACCGCCGCTGCCGCAGCGGCCGCCGTCGGAGGCGGGGTCGGAGGGGGAGTGTTGACGGTGGTGGGAGGGGTTGCTGCCGGGGACAAGTAGGAGACGGTGGAGGTCACCGGCCCTGCGGAAGACGTGACGGCGGTCGAGGACGAAGAGGAAGAGGAGGCTATGACTGCCGGCTGCGACGGCTGCTGCTGCGCGGTGGTGGCGATGGGGGAGAAAGGAGGGATCTTGTCTGCATGGTGCAGGCGGGCTTGGATCAGAGCCTGAAATGAAAAAAACCAAAGATACCTGCTAATATACCACGTTACCACTGTAGCACGCGCAATCCCATACCGGAGGTGGAAACTTGTCCGACGAGAGGGAGACCGATCTGCCGTTCTCGGACTCCAGGGAACCGTAGGAGACGTCCAAGAAGGAAGAGGTGGAGTCGCCGCCGCCCCCGCCGTTGTTGTTATTGTTGGTGGCGATGGCGGCTCCGTTGGCTGTGGCGGCGACCGCAGCAGCTGAGGTAGCGCCCCCTTCGAAGTCCGTGGCCCCGCCCCTGATCGCGTGGGGCGGCGGCGGAGGTGGATGGGGCGGAGGCTGCGGCTGCGGCCCAGAGGAAGAGGAGGTGGGTGTGGATGGAACGACGGCAGCGGCGGCGGCGCATGACGACCACTCAGAATTGCAATGTTTCTGGAGGGGGACAAACAATACACGCGCAATGATAAATGAAAAAGTTCTTTTAAAAAAAGCCGTCGTACCTGCTTTCCAGACGTCTTGAAAACTCCGTTTTCCATCACGTTTCTTGCACCGGACATGGGGCTTGAGAGGCCGCTGCCCCCTCCACCTCCCAATCTCTGATGCTGGGGAGACTGTGGCGAACTAAAGGTGCCTGTGCCAGTTCGGATCACTCCGGTCTTTGCCACCCGAGTCCCTGAGCAAAGGGGCGATAAACTGGAAAATTGCACTCAGAGAGATCTGTAGGAGTTTCCCGCTCACCTGATGCGTGGGTGTTCCACGTTCTTTCCATGACGGGGCTCCTGCTCAGCATGATGCCGCCGCTTCCGCCGCCCCCCTGCGGCGAGTGCAGGTGGTGCGGCGGCGGCGGCGGAGCCGGCGGCGGGTGCGTGTGGACCAAGGGATGGTGTGGAAAGCCGCCGCCGCCCAGGCCGGAAGCGGTCGGAAGAGCCATGGACTGGTGATGGCCGGAGTGGTGGTGATGGTGGTGATGGTGGTGGTGCGGCGCAGGGTAGTGGTGGGAGTGTGGGTGCGCGTGGTGGTGGTGGTGGTGAGGGTAGGGGTGGTATCCGTTGGGGATGACCGCCGCTGCGTGGTGCGGCTGCATCGGCATCGGGTAGGGGTGATGGTGGCGGGCTGCCGCGGTGTGGTGCTGTTGTTGCTGGAGATGGTGCTGTCCGCCACCGCTGCTGGGAGACCCGCCGAAAAAGCCGTTGTTGACCCGATGTTGAGATGGGATGGGAGGAGGAGGGATACTGGCGTCAGAAAGACGGAATGTCTTAAGAAGCATTGAAGTCAGCGCATTGCAGTTTCAAATTTCAAGGAGTAGATTCAGATACCCTGAATTACGTTGCGATACGTACTTGCTCAAGCCCAGCTGTGTCAGGTTGGTCAGACTCGGAGGCGGGCCCTTGGGAACGATCGGCGGCGCCACTCCTAGCGCACTCGTGCCGACACTTGCGAACGGACCTCCCGGAGGTGGCAAGTTGGCGCTGCTGCTGGCGTTGCTGGTACTGCTGGCATTGCTGATACCGCCAGGAGAGACGGGCGGAGGAGGGATGGACGTCGGCGGAAGCTGCAGCATGTGCTGCCGGTGCTGCTGTAGTGTGTCGTCGCTGCTGCTGCTGCTACCGCCGCCAGACAAAGTCGTGGTCCCCGACGACGTCGAGGCGCCGCACGAGGAGGACTTCGAAACAGCGTCGGCGTAAGAGGTAGAGGCGCTGGATCCGACCAAACCGTCCAGGGCGGTGTCCACGTTGCTTGCACTGCTGTTCCCGCTGATGCTGTTGGTAGGCGTCGCCGAGGAAGTGGCCGGCTGTTGCTGCCTGATCGTGGCTGCGCTGTGGAACGATCCGTAGACTGTCCGTCGCGGAAGAACGGAACGAACATTGCCAAGAAACTGAATCGACAAGCTCGGAATAAAATGAATTCACCACACCTCCGTCAACGCTGCTGACGCCTCCCATAGAGGCGACGGCGTCGGCGGCGCTGTCCCCCAGCTCGCTCGAGGGTCGGGAGGATGACGCCGACGACGCCGACGACGAAGAGTGCGGCGGCGGCGGGGGAGGCTGCGCTGGGTTCCGCGGCTGCTGCGAGTGCGGCGGCTGCGGCGGGAGGAGCCCGACGCCGCCGCCGCCGCCGCCGAGGGGCGGGGGGTGCAGCGAGAGGCCGGCGAAGCCCTGGAGGACGCTGGTGGCGCCAGAGGAGAACGCGGCGGCGGACGAGGTCGCGGCGGCGGCGGCGGGAGGGGGAGGGGGCGTCCGCTCGCGCTTCTGAGACTGAGAAGATATTATCTCCTGCAGTGACAAGAGAAAACTTACTATTTGCTGAACTTTGAAACTTTCAAATTGAAAGTAGCACAAAAGGAAATGCGCTCAGGCTGCGCGGGCCGATCCCCCTCCCTCCTCCTAGAAATAAAACCAGAAAGGCCAACGAGGTGTCCTCCTCACACCCATTTTCAGTTCCTTAAGTCTATTACCATTTATTCTTACTAAGGCTAAAAGAGCACTTCAAAGTTTGCTTCTGCTGCATAACGCCCACCAGGTAGGGGCGGGCGGGTCTCCGATTCCTGTGGAACCGCGGTTTCGGGGTAGTGTTGCTATTACTTGAGAGGAGGGGGGAGGGGGATAAGACGCGCAGCAGCCGCAGGACGAGGGCCTGCGAGGCGACGGCGCTGGCGGCGCCACGGGTCGAGAAGAGCAGACTTAGACTTTCCTGAATGTCGTTGGGGTCGAGCTTGCCGGTGAGGTCCTGCACGTAGTGGGCGTTGATCTTCATGTCATCCGAGTAGAAGAGACGCGCCTGCGACCTCAGCGTGTCCTGGAAGTTCTTCAGGGGCCTGTGGGGGAAGTTAGAAGCAAAATAAATCGGAAGTCCCCAAGGGAAAAAAAAAGAAACAAATACTTTCTCACTTGGAAATGTCGATCATGTCCGGCCTGACCTCCTTCACCTTGGGGTCGAACTCCAGGCCAACGAACCACAGCTGCATCGTCATGCTCGACTTCGAGTCGCCCTTCTTCGTCAGGGGCTTCGGCCAGATCCTGAATGACATTTGGTAGAAACGTCAGATAATCGAAAAATAAAAAAACCTGGGTTTTGAATGGGCGCACCTTGCTGCCTGTAAGTAGAGGTAGCACTCCTTCTCTATGTTGTTGAGAAAGTGCCTAATCTTGGATTCGATTAGGCCGAACCACTGAATGTAATTGTTTGCGGTAGCTACGACCACCAAAAAGTGGTGGTACTCATCGAAGATATGATTCGTCTGGAACAAAAGATAAGAACCTTCAAAACAGAGGAAGAAACTAGACATCAAGGCAACAACCCTCACCTTAAAAAGCGTGTTCCAGGTTTCCTCCCCGTTAAATATCTTGTTGCACAGCTGCTGGGCCCTGGTCATCTTCTCCTGTATGAGCTTCAGCGTGGAGGACGTGACGTTGAACGTTGAGTTCATGTGCGGGTATGTCGGCGTGATGATCGGCATCACCTGGTGCCGTTCCTGTGGATTCCGGTCCGGATTCCACGAGGAGTGCTGCTGCTGTTGCTGCTGCTGCTGTAGGTGCGGGTTCGCCTGGTACGCGGCCGCCGACTGCAGGCTAGACAGGAGCCCGTTAGCGCCCACCAGAGTAGACTGCGGCTGCGGAGGCGGGGGCTGCGCGCACGTCGGGGCCATGCACTGAGACTGCGGTTGCGGCTGCGGTTGCGGCGACGGCTGCGACATCTCCCCCGCCGGCGAGGGCGCCGCGCTGGCGTAGTCGTTGAGGGCGACCGGCGCCGGCCACCGCCAAGCGGAGAAGAGCTCGAAGAAGTTCCTGACCATCTCCGCCCCGGTGCAGTCGGCCGGGTAGAGCAGGCACGTCTTGGCCACCAGCACGGCCCAAGAGAAGCCGCCGAGGTAGCCCAGGATGTTGGAGTACAGGCCCTGGCCCTTGGCCCATAGCTTTATTGCGCGTAGTGTAATCTAGAACGAAGGAAGAAATCCTTTTTGAACAATCGGGATTTTTTCGCCTATATGTGTTACGTTAGTCAGCATTTTCAAATTTGTACAGATGAGCATCGTTAAAACAGGCTATTTTCTTCTGGGGACAGGCATTTAATGGCAATAGCACTGAGGGAATGGTTGTCAGACACCTTATTCCAAGAGGAGTCTTTTTACAGCACCCTAGCTCGAGTCTTTGTCTCGAAGGACGGAAGTTTCGCAGGTAATGCACACTATTGGCATACCATTCCCACTAATTTACCTAATTAGGGAGCTAACTTAGCAGGACAAATCACCTGGTAATCTGATTGACCGCTACGCCTTGCATGCTAGGTATTTCTGGCAGAACTCGTATGGCTGTTAAGTCCTATGCATTGTAACAACTTTGCAGGTACGCGATGTGGGTGGACCCCGAGAACAGGGTTGTTGGCGAGAATGTGCCACGGCCATGCCCACAGGGGAATTTGCAACTTTGGTGTCCTGGACCTCCATCCCTCCTCCAGGACGGACTCTTCCGCAACAAGTTCGACCTCGCGACGGACACCCTGACCGTGCAGTGCTTGAGTGAGTATATTGAGAGCCAGAGAAGGAAGCTCTAGTGAAGAGTGGGGTGTGATGTATGAATCGATACATTTATCCCAGAAGAAAATTAGAAATAAATATAACAACTGACAACTCTAGGACCCCACCCCCTTCAGCGTCTTTGCAGCCCGCCTGCATGAATTAAACAGAACCTTCGGGCCGTCTTTCTGTTTGGGTCTGCCTTACTGTCCCCAATATGTTCTCCCCCCCTTGAATGTTGATATTAAAGGATGAATGGTGTAACCTTTAATGAACTCTGACTGTTGCAGTTTTCCACAATTATGCATTTGACATTTACGCACTTACCCTAAAAGTCTCTTGGTTAGGCACCAGCCTGAGCAGCTCCTGGGTCGACCTGTACCCGTTTAGGCTCCTGACGCACTTGGCGTCCAGGTTCTCCAGCGGCAGCCGGCAGAAGTCGGCGGCGTCGCCCGGCACCTCGGCCAGGTTCAGTCGCGCGAAGGTCATGTCGATCTCGATGCCGCCGAAGCGCATCTTGAGCACCGGTACGTACGCCTCCTCGATCGCCCGCAGGTCGGTCACCTCCGTCTGGAAGCTCAGCAGGGAGAGAAACGAGCTAAAATATTCTTGTCTGGAAAAAAAGGAAGGCTGATATCAGTCACTCAATTTTAAATGTAACATACTTCTTTTCCCACCTTGTGATGTGTTGAGGAGCGACGCAGAGCGCGTCGATGTCCGCCCCCTGGTTCGATATGCCCAACATGTAGGACCCGTAAGTGACGATGCGGCCGCCGATCTTGTCAATGTCCTGCCAGTGCATCCCTCGAGACAGGCTCACGCTCTGAAAGACAAGCATACAAATGGATACTAAACACCGTGCAGTCAAGACTTCACGAAGTGGCCACGGGCCCGTAATTATATACCTCGGGGGGGAAATCAAAATGGCGCGGAAGCTCGCAGATTATGAATTAATGATGATAATCTAACGTACGAATGGTACTTTGTCAACATACATGTCTAGGACTTTGGTTCTGGTTGCCCGGTCGGAATTTCTGGACTTTTGTGGAAAACAACTTGACTTGAACATCCTTCAATGCAGCCCAAGCCTTACGGTTGACCCACCTGAATCCACTGCTTGACGAGTACGTTAAGATTCTTGAGCACCTCCCTTCGCTTGACCAGGCCCTCGGGAGTCTCGTAGCACTTCTCCAGGCGGAGAACCTCGTCTAGGGCCAGGGTCAGCGACTCCGGGTCCCGCGGATTCAGAGCCGGGTCGGGCGTCGCCGGCGCGACGGGAGATTTGAGGCCGCCGGGCGCCGGGGAGTCTGCGCGGGGGTCTGCGGCTGCCGCCGGGTCGGGGCACGGGGTGGCGCCGCCGGGATCCATCCTGGGGCATGGGGATCTGGGCGAGTTGGGCGGCGGCGGCGACTGTGGCTGCAAGGGCCTCTTTATGCGATCGTGTTTCGCGCCTTGGGCGATGGCGCTGGCCGCGGGGTCATGGAGGAGGCCACGGAGCCCGGGTTGCTCTCCGGGTGTCCGGGTGCTCGACGGCGGCCCGGTGCAAGCGTCCGTCGGGGCAGCAGGTGACAAGATAAATAAAATAAAATTGGGAAAACAACAAGTGTTTAAACAGGACGTCAAATTCGCTTTTGAACGTCTCGCAAAAATAATGTGCTGCGCATATTATATTGTTCACTAATAATCACTGGATGAGGAGTCCTGAATCATGAGAGCAATTAAATTTCAATTGTATGTTTTCCAAATGCAGATCTCTGCTTGAGCATTTTTCCCATTGTTATAAATTTATAATTCTCCTTATTCACGGGACAAAACATAAATACAGAAGCATGTCAATATTTTGAAAGTACAATTCCAAGACCTTGATCTTGGCGTTATTGCCGTTGCCCTCTTTTTGTCTCCGCGAACCCCGCGAACCAGTAAGTCCGCCTCCGTGGAAAGAGCACTTCCTTTGAATTAGGGCTGGACTCGGGCTTCGGCCCGAACCCGAAAGCCCGAAAATAAGCCCGAAAATGGCTGACCCGAAGAAGCCCGAAGCCCGAAAGGAGGCCCGACGGGCTTTTGACTGTAAAATTTTATGATAAAAATATTTATTTTTTAAAGAAAAAAACACTTAAATTGCAGTTTTTCCTAATTAACTGTAACATTTTGGTTGTTTAAAACAATAAAAAGTAGACTATTTTTTCCCTACGTCTTTTGACTTTTTTAAAAAAATTTAAAAAAATAAACTTTTCTGGGAATGGGGCGTTTTTGTTGGTAATAAAACTGTAAGAAAAATCAGAAAAATTGCCCCATTTATAGGGTTGCGGCATTATAGGTCAAAAACCCGAAAAATGTAGGCCTGACCCGAACCCGAACCTTCAGGCCCGACCCAACCCGAGCCCGAAGGTTGAAAACCCGACCCGACCCGAACCCGAAAAAAAGAGGCCTGTATCCAGCCCTAGTTGGCGCGCTCCTTCACTTGTTTTTCCCCGGCGGAATG
>JAAUYJ010052706.1_pt1 | contig 12575 bp, 10 predicted proteins | sample 7278031 | NCBI WGS metagenome assembly JAAUYJ01 (sample SAMN14350222, study PRJNA611818) | marine sediment metagenome | isolation source: surface marine sediment (1.8m) | place: French Polynesia: Moorea | collected 2018-08 | reverse complement strand
CTTGTGTTGAAGTACATAGATTGTTGTCATTATGATAATATTCAACAGCCACAACTTTGACCACTTCTTGACATTACAGCCTCTCAATCCTACCTGGGCAATTCCCGAGTCGGACATGATCTGCAAATACAAACGGGTAAAAACATACATGTTTTGTCACAGACCGGTATACAGTAAATTATCCCCCCTATAAATATTGTATACGAATTCCTGCCTTCTTTCGGAGCTCCGCCGGTATCTCCATGTTTGCAAGCTGGATCCTTGGTCCGAGGCTGGAATGCTTAAGCAAGTAGAGAACAACACTAGGTTGGATCTCCTTCTCTTCTTCCTCGTTTTTGACGCCGTCGCGAAGATATTTCGATCACGGGATGGCGGCGAGGACTGAGGATGAGGATGAGGATGAATCCCTTGTCCAGGATATGTTGAGGAGATCCTTGATTCCGCCTCCCCCCCAAGAACACCGTTGGCTTGGATCCAGGGTTCTTGGATCGGGTGGGGGGGAGGTCTTCCGATATCATTGGGTGGAGGCGGCGACCTCAGGCCTCCCTCTCTCCTCGTCCCTCGGCGGAGGGGATGTTGAGTAAGCGCCTGAGATGGGATTCTACAATCGTGCCATCTTCATATTGCCTCCAATGAACCATCGGGGAAAAAAATCCTTCTGCCACTGAAAGTGAGCATCTGTATTTCAGGACTGTGTTGAATGTTGGAATCTCGCTCCTTCCCCTTTCCCACCCTTCGCACCTGTGAGTATCATTTCCAAAGAAGGAAAAAGAGGGAGGGAAGGAGGGGCACGAGAGACGCAGGCGCGTCTTTCACCTTTGACACGAAAGCTCACATAAAGAATAAGAAGAGGGAAAGGGAGGGAGGGAGGGAGCGCGTTCCTTCCTTCCCTGGGGCGTCGCTTCTGACATCGCACCCGAAATCATGAGTGGGAAGAGGCCGCCGACGCGATGGTGTTTGCAAGAAGAAGAAAGAAGAACAATATAAGATATTGGATTCCCAGGGATTCCTTCTAGATCTTACATGTTTTTTAAAATGTTTCGTAAGTCTGAGAACCCACCTATGCTTACTTCTTCCACCCTCTCTTTCGCCCCGGGAAGTTAGGGATAGGGCGCGGCGGCGGCACGTCCTAAATAATCTCGGATTTCGCCGCTTCGTTTGTCTCAGACGGGAGGAGAAGAAGGAGGGGGGGATTGGACAAATGATTCGCTCGTCAATGTCGGAAAGAAACAATGAGGAAAAAGAATCGTCGAAAGTGTCTCCTACCTCCTTGGTTGGAAGAAGAAACAAGAACAGATCATGTTCTGCGGCGAGGATTCACATAGGACTATCTATCTTCTATATGACTTTGCCCATATAGATCCTTCTGAGGTTCTAAATATTCCATTCCATGGTGATCCTAAAATAAGAACTACTAGAAGAACATTGACCAACGTTTGACCTGGAAAAGAGGGGAGGGAGAGAACGGCTATACTGTACTGTACTCTACAGAAAAGGAGAGATGGGAAAGAGAAATCATGTGATACGTCTCACAGTGTCCGTTCACCCTTTGGCAAAAAGTGGGGGGTAAGGTTGCCCAAAGGGGAAATCGGCCAATCCCCCCCTTATATAACTATACATACAGTACAGGGGAGCGCTTAATCAATCAAGTCTATTCACATTCCGAGCCGAGAATATGAGCAAAAGTTCGTCAAAAATGGGCGGCGACAAACCAACTTGGACAGACAGACATGTTTATGGATCTCCCTTTTCTCGCCACCCACCGAGCTATAAAGCACGCACCATTAAAGTCGAAAACCCAGAGGAAAGGAATTTCACATTGGAAAGACGAAAAGTTGTTTGTGGGAAAAACCGCTACTGTCTGTGCAAAGAATTGATAATTGCATTTTTCGCATATCGGATTATTCACACGCTCCAAGTCAAAGCAAACAACATACAATGAGGCAGAGCAAGCTGCCTAGATGGAGTCAATAATTCTTTGTCAGAAGTTCCTTTCATTGAGTGGACGAAAGAAAAAATCCCACAGTCGCCTCTTCCAAAGAGACTTCACAAAGTTCAATGCACGGGAAACCACTTTCCCTTTTCTGCCGCCGAACCAAGTTCCTCCAGTTATTCTATTTTTGGACAATTCCTGTTTGTGTCCCTTTTGTATGGGAAGTTGTTTGTCCCGAAAAACCTTCATTCATCCAAATTCGGATTCTTCTCCCACTTTAAGCAAAGGAATGTTGATCTTCCCGTAATCCCCAAAGCGCCGATTTTTTTACTCTTCGGCGTCCGTCGGAACTGGCGAAATTCCTTCAAATCTTTTTATGAGTCGCGTCGACCTCGCTCTCTCTCCCTCACACCTATATAACTTGATCGCAGTCCAAAAAAATTTTCCTTATCGCCCCTTGACATCTGCTAGACCCCCTTCCCCTCCCGTTCCTTTGCCGTACAGAAAGAAAGAAAGCAACAGAAAATATTTTTTTTAAAAAAAAACTTTTTGCACTTTTACATTATGCAGTACTATGCTTTGCCATACATTTGAGACGATGACTCCCACCACCATTCCAACAAAACCATCAACCAGTTCCAAGACCTGCGTCTCCGCAGCTAGGCAAAGAAAAAGCATCCTCCTACCCCCTCTCCCTTTCAGGCAGCTCGAAAAACAACCCTGTGATCCTCCCCCGGATTTTCTCCTCAATGAATCAATCGCTTCCCCCCCCCCCCAAAAAAAAAAGAAGAGAGCAGATGCCAAAGAGAGATGAAAGCAGATCCTGTTCCTCCGCAGATGAGTGATCGCTCCATGCTAATTATTACGATCTCGTAAATACGTTCTTAGATAGATGTCCATCATGCTATGATATCGTAATTTTTAACTTCCGGACTAGGTAATTCTGCCCATCAATTAGCCCGACTCTAAAATACCTCCGCACACAGAGGAGAGATAAAAGAGACACTTTTGCACCTGCTCTATGTCTATTTCGGTATCCCCCCCCTGCTGTTGAGTCAAATTGTGCGGGCTGCTGTACAGACTACAAGCGGAGATTTTTACAGGCATGGTGGTTGAGTATGGTGAAGCGAAGGTGGGACCAAAAACAGGAGCAGAAAAACAATTCTTTCCTCAGCATCCTTTGGAGGCAGGTGTGTGTCACCCAGATTATTTCCGTCCTCCCCTGAAAAGTGAAAACTGTCGTAGAAACCCTTTCTCTTTTTCTCTCTCCCTTTTCCTCCGGCATCTGCCGCCTCCCGTGACAATCGGTGCCGCCGCCGCCGCTGCCGGGATCAGGGATGTATCGGCACGCGCGATTTTTGCCGGCAGCGAACTGTGACAATAACAACAACAAGCATCCACCACCAACGGAAAAAGCGGTTCCGGATCGAACAAAAAACTCAGGGATTTTTTTCGTTTCCCCGCGGGTTTGAGGGATTTCAGGTGCTCTCTACAGGCCGAAAATCTACTCACTGCCCTTATTAGCTAGGTGTCTAATTTCCAAGCCATCTGCCTCTACTACGATTGTCTATTTCCTCCATTGTCCCTGCTTGGTCAACCAAAGTCCCAACGACGACAACGACGATTGCTCAGATTCCGTTGCTTTGCCTTTGCTCATGCTGTCGTGGCTTGGGCAGCTGCCGCCTCTTTGTGCTGTGTGGGATTTTGATCGACGGTACTGTGTAATTGTCAATAATATGAGGGGGGAAAGAGGAGGAGGAGGAAGAGGATGGGAGGTCTATCCGATTTCTGACCGGCGGCGGCGGCGAAATGTGCAAAAAAGGAAGGTATATTTTGAGTCTGCTCACCATTTATGCAATGGTAATTGGATCACAATGGTAAGAAATGCGAGAGCGGCAATTTTGGGGGAATTTTATGTCCATGTTCTTTCCCGCAGATGGGAAATGTGGAGTAGGAGATCAGATATTATTTTCCATTTCTGGCAGATGAGATGTACGTACTAGCAGGGAAGAAAAGTAAAAGGAGGAGACGGGAAATTTTCTGACATATGGGAAGGTAATTTTTGTGTCTCTGTAGTCCATTCCTCCTCCTCCTCCTCCTCCTCTTTCGATCTCTCATATGTCGCGGGAGGAGAAAAAGTTTCTCTATATCTCTTTTTTTGTCCCCTGTGCGTTATATCCTATTTCGCCCTCCCCGGATTTGCTATCCCCCTCCTCCTCCTCCTGTCAAAACACGGCAACGAAAAGGGGGAAATGAGACGAGAAAAAAGACACCGAATCCCACACACCTGAAAAAGAAAAAAAGTGTTGTTCTAGTTGGGCCAGACGGAGTGGGGAGAGAGGGAGACGAGATAATAATAATGTCCGGAACCTCAGTTGTAAAAAGGATCGTATATGTTTCGATGCAGTGAAAAAGTTTTTAGATTTTTGGGGGGAGAGGGAGATGTTTGTATGCTTTGTTGAAAAAAAAAACATTCTTTTAGGCAGGCACCCTTGACGATAAGAAAAACTTTGATGCCTTAAACTAAAAAAAAGGTAATCGATTGAACGAGGATGATGGAAACAGGAATTTAAACGCGGGGAGTTCCTGTATTTTTCGTGTTCGGATATACCGTACTTTTTTGTGAATCGGTGAGTCTCCACGTTGCGTGGGTGGGTGTAGGAAAGGGAAAGATAACGGGCGATAATTATAAGCCCCCCCTCTTTCCGTGGGGGAGGGAGGGCAAACGAAGCATAGCGCCACACAGGGATTGCCCGACCAAAAACGAAAGGATAATTAGTGATATGAGTTCCTTTCTTGTCTGCTATCATGATTGAAATATCGAAGTTAAGAGCGTATAAAATAGTCGGTTCGTCTGGTAGGGCTCTCCGCCGCCATCGTGACATAACAACACAACGACGAACGAACGGGAGAAAAGGAACGTCGTTAGTTGCTCTTTCCCTTCTTTTTTCCCTTGGCAGATTTATCACTATGTCCTCCTCCTCCTCCTCCGCCCTTGAAAACAAAAGCCCCCGAGCAAGGACACAGGCAAACCCTGGGATTCTGGGAGGGGAAAGAAGGGTGAGGGCGAGAGAAAATCTGTCGAAATGCCCATGGCAGTTTGTCTGTTTTTTGGGTCTCCCATATAAAAAGCATTTGTTGTACGAAACAGTGGTGGAGACAGTTCCTTGTATAAATTTCTTTTTTCTACCGTTGCCTAAAAAGATACGAGCATTAACCATTTTCCTACTTTTTTGAGCAACGAAAAACCATTTTTCCCACCTCAACTCTGACAAAACAGAGTAAAATCGTCGTCAAATTCCAACCGGAAGAAGAGGATTCCGAGAGAAGAAAATGCATTCAAAACTAATGGGAGGAAGAAAAGGAGGAGGAGGAGAGAGAAGGGAGGACATACTTTCCCATTCCCGGCGTTCCAATACCTAAAATTGCATTCATCAACTATCCAAATTGAGACCGGTACAGGTAATATTGCCACAAATTCACCATTATCAACGGAAACTCCTTTTCTTGTCTATAAAGCCGTTTCCATTTTTCCGTGGGTGATTCCCATTCCTGAAGGGGTGGGAAGGCAAAAAGAGGGAGGAGGGAGGTGTCATGTGTATCTCACAGGAATTTTAATAGGTGTGTGTGTGGGTGGGTGGGTGGGTGGGAAGGAAAGCTAGGGAGAAGTTTGATCCTCAGACACCTTTCCAGCTACACTAAGGACGAGAGCAAGAAAAAAAATTCCAGGTGGCAAATTTAAAGATGTCTTCCAGACCCCCCTTCGTCCGAGGAGGAAGAGGAGGAGGAGCGAACAGCCTTCCCTCCTTCCTTCACGGTCGTTTGCCATATTTTGTTGGCAAAAAAGTGTCATCCCCCCTTCTCCTCCTCCCCGTTCTTACCTGACCCGACCTTCCAACACCCTCGAGATACACCGGATACTCCGTACTGTAGAGCTAGAAAAAGATCCGAGCTCTTCTTCCTATCTAATGGGGCGTCAGAGTCAGCTAGAGGTGCGAGCGAGACGGGCCCGTTGGCACAAAGCGAGCCCGAACATTATTAAGGTCCATTATGTAGCATAAAAGATTAGGTTTAACCTCGAGACAGGCCTGTGGCAAAGCGAGCCAGAGCCATGATGGCTTTTTTATCTTAATTGTGGATACAGCAACTCGAGTTCTAGGAAATATTGCAGGCCTGCACACATCTCTGTTCTCAGCCCCTGACCCTCCTCCCACGACAACAGAGCCAAAAATGTTGCGAAAAGACCCTTTGTTGTTTCCGGAGAATTGAGAGGTGTGTGGGGTTGCAGTTTTGCAAAATCAAATTTATTTTGTCCGCTTGCGGAGGGAGAGGTCTATGAGTTGCAAATGCAGTTGTTTTTTTCTCTTTTGTTACTAAAATAATGATTGTAATGCTATCAGTTTCACTGTGAATGTCAGAGATTCCAACTTTCAGCGACACTTTTTTGCCTTTTTTATTTCCTTAATGCATACCCCTCCCTTTATTTATCCAACCTTGAATTTGAGGCGGTGTGCAAAAAAGCATCATATGGGAAAGAAGCGAGGATTGATTCTGAATTCGAATTGGAGGTCAATCTATAGCTGCTTCGCGTTCTTCAAAATCGGAATTGATACTGCTGCAGAATGCATGTGGGGAAAAGACTCAGGAGAAAGGAGGTTCAAACTTTTCTCAGGATCGATTTCTTTTCTACGCAAGTACAAAACTCCTATTGCGGCGTGAAGGAGGATTATCCTCCTACGAAATTCCCTTAATTTCTCCCGGCAAAATCCGCTCTACCGCGAGTGCGGAAAAATTTAAACTAGGACGCCGCGATCCTTGGACAAAGGAGAATTGAGTTCGTGGGAACACTTCTTGACTCCGCGGGGGACCAGGAGAAGGACTAAATTCCCAATTTGTTTCTGCTTTCCCACACATTAAAGACTGGATTCGCTTTTTTGCGACACATCTGCCGATTTCGAATTGCCACTTGTGTCACTGTAACCCTTTCTCTCTCTCTCTTAATCGCCACTTCAGAGTGTGTTGGAGGGTGCCGGGACACAATTTGGCGGTTTTCACGCAACGGAGGATAACTTTTTAGTTCCCAAACTAGATCCTCAAAATGCATCAGAATGCTGCAAATATATCCTTAGCGAAAGTATGAGAATGCCGGAGCTGCGTGCAAATTAGGAACTTTTTCATGCATGCCACTTTCCTGAAAAGTTTTTTCTGCCCATGCATTCTGATGCATACCAAGGTGGCGTGTGTTGGACCGAAGGGGGAAATAACTTTTCTTTTACATGTGCCGCTTTAAAAAAGTACGACGATGACTTGCGATTTTTGCTTCGAAGCAAGAAGTAAAAAGTGCACGAAACTCTCTCTCTTCATGCGAATATTTATCCTTTGATTTTCTTCTTCCAGGGCAGCAAAAATCGAAGGCAAAATGTAGCCTTCAATGAATGCACCGCTTCTTCTTCTTCGTCGAAAAGTGACACACAAAATCGGTCGGAAATGTCAATTGCTTTCTCGCGACTAAGTTCAAGGTGGAACCCCTACCGGCACTAAGGGTTAATAAAAGTCCATTCCGAACCTCCTTCTAGACATATATTCAGACTCCATTGATTTTTGCCGTTCAAAAGCATTAAAAAAGTTAGAGTTTGACAAGTTTGTAGGGTGTCCTTCCAAAGCACATTTAGGATACACTTAACCTCTTGGCTGGGACGGGGTGGGAGTAAGAGAAGATGCATGTCATGGAACGAATGAGGGGCAAGAAGAGGAGGAAGAAGAGGAAGAGATAAGAGGGGCGGAGGCGGCACAAAAATGCAGTTTCAGGGCATAATATTGTGGGGAAGCGTGCTTCCTATTTTTCCTGTCTTGAAAAAAAAAAGAATTGAGGTAAATGCTCCAAACAAAAAAATACGAAAAAAGAAGTTTTGGGCTAAATAGAGAAACTAAAAGAAACAGGCAAGGGATAAACATAAAAACTAAGTCATGGGTGCTAAACTATAGCTATGGGTGCAAAACTATAGCTTTGAGTTACGGATAAAAAATAATTGCAAGCAACACCATAGAAACTTTATGACACAACTGCGACTTGCGGCAAAAAAATAATGTAAAACGAATCCCATAAAAATACTCTCTGATTTCAATTTGATAAATAAAGCATGTTGTTCCTACGACGAGGGAGGACGAGAATGAGTATTTATTTTTCCCCTTTCTCTCCGCTGCGGAAATTGCCTTTTCTCCCCCCTCCCCCCTCCTCAAAAGGTGAGGAAGCGGCAAAAAATTCGAGACTTTTGTGTCGTGATCCTGATCCCGTTTCCCCGAAAAATAGAGAGGGGGGTAAAAAAGAGGAGATTAAGAAGACTCTCTCTTTCCTCCCTCCTCCTTTTTTGTCTCTCTCTGTTAGAGGCTTCTCTTCCTCTCTAAAACTCCCTTCTCTCTTTACGTGGCCGTTACTACTGTACAGTAGAAACACAGACAGGAAAAAAATATCTTTAGTTCGCTCGAGAAAAAATAATTCTAAAATGTAATGTGATGTAAGGCCAACTCTTTTGATCCCCCCAACATATTCTTCTTGACGAATGTGTACGGTACATTAAATACATGTACGGTATAAGGATTTCACAAGCTCTAGCCGCAAAAAAGCCCTCCGTACACTTCCCTCTCTCAACGGCGACCGTCGCCGCCAAACGCCGTTGGCGGTCGCGAGGGCGAAAACCATCTCTTCCGCTTCCGCCGCCGCCGCCGCCGCTCTCAAAGAGGAGCGGGGAGGGATCCCATTGGCCGGTTGGCGGCGGCGGCGACAGTGGCGAAAGGTAGGAAGGGGGATCCAAAAAAGGTTTTTTGGCGCGCGGGGGGGGGAAAGGGGGATTTCATTTGGAAGGGGGATTTCAGAAGGGGAAAGGGGCTCCGAGGGGAAGGAGAGAGAGGAGAGGAGGAGAGACCCAAAACATTGTCCTTCAAAACTTTTGCAAAATAAGAGCTAAATAAACCACCGTTTTTGCGCATCTAGTCAAATATTCCACCGAAGACGTTGAAAAAACTATTCTAGTCAGAACTACGCAAAATCAAAACTCGTCGCGGGAAAAAGTGCAATGTAACAAAAAAATACTTGGAAGAAGACAAGCATCGTATCTAGTCAGACTGTAAAAGGTCACCGAAGAAAGAAACCGAACCACCAAAGTAAGAGAGCATCTAAGTCATCAAAACTGCAGACACCAAAGAAAGAGTGTATCTAAGTCAACCACTGTCAACAATTGCAGCTAGGTCATCAAGCATATAAGTCACTCACTCAAGATCTAAGTCAACTAATTGCAGCAAAGTCATCCAACATAAGTCACCAAAGTCCATGAGCTAAGTCAACAAATTTCACCCAAGATCTAAGTCACCAAAGTCACCCAAGATCTAAGTCCTCAATCGAAGATTCTACTCTTTTTACAGAGTCAGTCTAGTCATGAGCAAAGAAAAGTCTTTCTTGTGAAAAAGCTACAAAACATCATTACGCTACCGAAAAGACTTTCAAGCAGCAACAAAGGACATCTTACAGTCGGAGTGTGCAATCTAGTCGGAACAGGTGTGACACGAAACGAATCCACCTGTGTTGCTTTCCACAATGCCGAGGGGACTTCTACTGGTAAGGGAGAACCTCCCGCAGTCGGTGGAAAGCATTCTCAAGAATGAGGAGGAGGAGGAAGACGAGAAGAAAGTCGACGAGGAAGAAGAAGATATTGTTATAGATGATGATGATGAATCACCACCAGCAACAGCATCAACAGCAACTGCCGCTGCGGCTGCGGCTGCAGCAGCGGCTTCCTTGGCGTCTGCTTACGCCGCAAGAATAGGGAGCGACTACGCCAGATACCGAGCTTGTAAGGAGAATTCTTCGCCGCCCTCCCCTTCAAATGCGGCGGCGGCGGGAAACACTTCTTCGTTGGCGGAGGCTTTTTACTCGAGGTAAGTCATTGTAGCAACTTGGCGCAATTTGCGAGAAAAAAATATTTTTTGGGGAACATAACTATCATCGCAATTTTTGTTCTTCCCCATTAGATTGGCGACCCTCCAGGCCCTCCACTCTTACGGCTACTATCTCGGCCCGCTCGCCCTCCCTTCGCTGGTTCAACAGTTCCAACAGCAGCAGCAACAGCAGCAACACCATCCTGCTCCCCCCTCTCCTCCCTCCCCCATTTCCACCCCTCCACAGCTCCTCTCCCCACACCTATTGCAACAACCCACTCCGTTACCCCTTTCTCCAAACAACAACAACCTCGCCTTCCAACAACAACAACAGCAGCAGCAGCAGCTCTGCAGCCCAGCGGCGTCGTCCGCTTCCTCATCCTCCTCGTCGCCTTCCTCCTCCTCAATAACACCTTCCACAAACAGGAAAAGGGACCACCCAAGGTAAGAATATTGAATTAAAGACTCAAATTGTCCCAAAATTTAAATATCTTTCTTGAAACAGCTCCCCCTCGTCCTCGTCTCCCCCGAAGAAATGCAAATCCGGCCACAGCAGCAAGGCCTCCCGCCGCCTCCAATTCGACGACTATCTCACCTCCCCCGTCTCGGGAACCATCATAAGAGAGCTGGCTGAGGGGGAGGAGATTCCCCAGGCGATCACAAAAGGTACTTACAATGCCCGTACTTAAAAGGTTTTTACAAAAAGTTACTTTGCTCTAATTTAGAAAGTCTTTTAAATGCTCCTGCTCTCCTTATTGTCATGGCATTATTTATGATGGCACGTACTTGAAAAATATCGGGATCGGGCTGAGTTCGACTCCATCACTCATATTTGTCTCTATTTCTTCCAGGCGATATCGACCCCGAGTTCAACGTTGTTGAGGTGACGGAGGAGGCGCGAGCCGAGCTCGCCAAGATCGAGAACAGGATCGGAGACTTCGTCTGCAGGCTCTGCAGGGGGGCCTTCGAAGACGCGTTCGGGCTGGCACAGCACAGGTAAGAAGACAATCGCATATCCCGAAAAGAAAATGTCATTTGGACATTGTACAAACACTCATGAGAAGTAGAAAGTTCCAGTTAAACGTACAATTTCTATGATTCCGAATGCTTTGGTCAACTCTTCCCATCATATTTCTGTGACAAGGTGTGTCTTCATTCCAAAGAATGTTTTTCGGAGAGCCTCCATTTCCTCCCCCCCTCTTCTTTTTCGAAAGCACAGTCCCTTTCTCCTCCTTTTTCTCCGGCTGCGGCATTTTTAGATTGAGCGAATTCTTCCGTTTCTGCTATATTCCGAGGCAGCAGGAAGAGAGTTCCAAGTTGGAAAAGACTTCTTCCCCTCCTCTTCTGTCGACGATGTTCTTCTAAGAATCTCACGGAGGGAAATTCGACAAAGAGTTAGAAAAAGGATTCCTTTTCCTCACTTTTGTGGGACGGTGTATGTTGCCGAATCCCAAACTTGGACACGCTATAATTCCCCACGGGGGAGAGGAAGAAGGAAAACCCCTCCACAGTCTCCGAATATTGTGTCGGCACAGGTTGGAAGGGGAAGGAAATATTCACAGGAATTCTCTTCCTCCTAGGGAAGGGATTCACATTTCTTCTACGCCCTGTTTTGTAGCAGCAGGAAAGTACCTCCTGCTTCTCAGTGGGACATTTTTTAACGAAAAAAATAGGGGCGTCGTCGGCGTCACTTGGGTGTCGCCTTACCATCCTCCACTTGTCTGAAAGAGAGAGAAGGAGAGAAAACAACTCCTCCGCTGTCGCCGGAGAAACTGGAGTACTGATGAAATTCCCCCTCCTTCCCCCTGAAAAAAAATTCCTTAATGCCAAAAACACTGGGACTACTGCGATTTTCCCGGAAGGTAGGAGAGAGGAAATAATATTCCGCCCATTGCTCGAATAACTTTTCTCTCCGTTTCTGGGATCTTTCTCGCATGACAGAACTTTTTTTTCGGAGATTAAGACTCTTTTCGTTTCTGCGAAGCCTCTCCTTGGGCCGCAAGAGAGGGAGAGAGAATAGTTTTGGATTACTTCTCGCTTTGCCGCAAATTCCTAGCGCAAAAAGCATTCCCACAAAAGCCGTCTCATTATTGCTGACTTTTCAGAAGACCCAAAAAACCGAACTCTCCTAAGTTCCCCTTTATTCTTTTCTAAATGGCGTCGCTCAATTACGACTCATTCCACGTGCCCCTCACCCCCCAAAAAATTTGAAAATACCCCCTCTTCTATAGCAGGTACTACCGCCAAATAAAACATGAGTCACCCACCTCGCAAGCTCCCGAAAAAAAGGAAAAAAGGGGCAGATGATTTTTTTTCTCGGGAGATGGAAAAACCGAAGCCACTTGTTATACAAGGGAGAAAATAGCATCACACTGCACAGGGAGAGAGAAAGGCAGATGGAAGCTTTTATTTTTCTTGCTTCGGAAGAGGAGGAGGAGCAGGTGGAAAGGAGAAGGGTGTTGTTATTTGTTCATCTGCCGCCTCTCCTTCGCCTCTGGCTTGGCTTGGTGTTTGGGATAGGGACAAAAAAGCCGACACTTATGCACCTTGCTTCGCTTCCTACCTATCTTTGCATGCATACTCTCGCTTGGGATAGAGGGGAAGGAAAAAGTGTCCTGAAGCAGCATTTTGAAAGTTGCATCGAACGCAAAATTCCCACGCGTTCACCAAATACGATAGCAAAACAGAGCGCCATTATTTCTTCTCGATT
>JAAUYJ010060358.1_pt1 | contig 12576 bp, 16 predicted proteins | sample 7278031 | NCBI WGS metagenome assembly JAAUYJ01 (sample SAMN14350222, study PRJNA611818) | marine sediment metagenome | isolation source: surface marine sediment (1.8m) | place: French Polynesia: Moorea | collected 2018-08 | reverse complement strand
TACAAGAACAGCCACATAGTTGCTCCAAATCTTTTCCACCTTTTGAAAGCAGAATCCGTAGGCGTTAGGCTCGTCTCTGCACCTAGCGATCTTAGCCTGCTTTGCCCGGTCTAGCTCACCAGGAGCCGCCGTTGTTGGCAGAACGTAGAGCGGGTTTATGTGGACGTCGAAGTCACCCTGTTGCAAAAAAAAGCGGAGGGATTTATTTTCTTTTTCCCTTCGCAAACTTACTGCTTCTTCGTTTCCGTCTGCTCCTGGCTTCCTTGGGGTGCACTTGCACGGCTCCTCCGCCCCAATGCACTCGGGGCACCACAGGGCGATGTCAGAAGAGGGGTCAGCTCTATTCTGTGGAGGGCTTGTGGCCGAGGTGGGGCTGCTGCTTGTTAGAGCAGATGTGAGACCAGTCGTGCCTTCTTTCAAGGGAAACTCTAGCTTAATCTATAACAGTGTAATATGCGGAGGGGCGTTACCAGAACTAGGGAGAGTTGTGACTGGCAAAGCGTTACTGGATCCTGAGCCTCCGGTCGTAGGCGCTGGGGGAGCGCCTAAAAAGAGTTTGGTTGGGGGAGTAAAGTAATTAATCAAATGTTTAATGTTTGTTCAGTCTTCTTTCGCACTCTGTGTTGTTATGGTTGGAGTTGCGACGACGCCATCAGTCTTCATCGTCGTAGACACTGAAACGGGTTGGGCGCTGGAGGAGGTGGCGGTGGCGGCGGGAATCGCCGTCGTCCCTGCTATTGCCGAGGTAGTATCGGGGACTTGAGAGCCTGGATTTACCGTCGTAACTTCACCAGGAGCTGTGGTGCTTTCGGTGAGAGCAGGAGGCGTTGGTGTTGCTGAGGCTGCGGTGACTTCAACAGGAACGGTACTAGGGCTAGAAATTGTCGTCTGATCAGAAGATGCCGTTGTTTCAAAAGTAGTGGCAGGAATAGTGGCGTCGCTGGGGGCAGAGGTAGTCTTTGTTGTGTCCTCTATTGCTGAAGTTGTAGCGGAGTTAGATGTGGAATCTCCTGCAACAGAAGTTGCCTCACTACCAGGAGTTGAGATGGTTGTGCCAGCAGCAGAAGTTGAATCACTGGGTGCAGGTGATATTACTTCTGCTGGAGATGTCGCATCTCCACGAGCAGTAGTTGTTTCTTCTGGTGGCTTTGTTGAATCACTGGGAATTGTTGTTTCATCTGCTGGAGTTAAATCACTGAGTGTAGATGTTGCTTCATCTGCTGGCTTTGTTGAATCACTTGGAGCTGTTGCTTCATCCAATGGAGTTGTTGCACCTGCAGGTGCAGTTGTTTCTTGTGCTGGCTTTGTTGAGTCACTGGGAGCAGTTGTGGTTTCTTCTGCTGATGTTGAGTCTCCAGGTGTAATTGTCATTTCTTCTTCTGGAGTTGTTGACTCACTGGGAGCAGTTGTGGTTTCATCTGCTGATGTTGAGTCTCCTGGTGTAATTGTGGTTTCTTCTCCTGGAGTTGTTGACTCACTGGACGCAGTAGTGGTTTCTTCTCCTGGAGTTATTGAGTCTCCAGGAGTCGTACTGGTTTCTTCTGCAGGCTTAGTTGAGTCTCCAGGAGCCGTACTGGTTTCTTCTGCTGGAGTTGTTGAGTCTCCAGGAGCCGTACTGGTTTCTTCTGCTGGAGTTGTCGAGTCTCCAGGAGCCGTTGAAGTTTCTGCTGCTGGAGTTGTTGAGTCTCCAGGTGCCGTTGTGGTTTCTTCAGCAGGCTTAGTTGAGTCTCCAGGAGCCGTACTGGTTTCTTCTGCTGGAGTTGTTGAGTCTCCAGGAGCCGTTGAAGTTTCTTCTGCTGGAGTTGTTGAGTCTCCAGGTGCCGTTGTGGTTTCTTCTGCAGAAGTAGTATCTTCCTCTGAAGAAGTCCCTTCCTCAGAAGACGTCGGGTCAGACGGCGCATTTTCCGTGGTGGTGGGCACTGCCTGCGCTCCTTTCACCCGGTAAGCCCTTATAGGCATCATCACTCTTTCAAAAAAAGAAAGAAAGAAAGAAATTTAGCTTGACCATTTTAGAGAGGAATATTTCACTTACCTGGGCCTTGGCTGCACTACATCCTCATCGTGCCATTCTCCGTCCGTCCCCGCCCCTGTACCGCCCAGGTCAACGCTGACCACGCCCAGGCCGCGGACTTGTCCTGCTCCTCCTCTGCCGATTCCACTTCCCACCGATCGAGCCAGGGAGGCGGGAAGGAGGGTGACGCATGTCGCCAGGACCAAGAGGAGGAAGCGGCTCTGGAGGAGGGGGAAAGGGGCCATTTTTGAGTACGCCCTTTCTTGTCGATCGCTTTTGGGATCGGAACAGGATACAGGAGGAAAGATTGAGGAATGGACGTCAAATATCGACGTTTTATCACTTTGGCCGGTATTTCCTTCTCTACACCCTCTGTTAAAGCGCAAAACAGTCCTTCCAGGACAGACTGTGTCTGACAAAAAACGAAGGTTTAAGGGGCAATCATCGACGTTTTTAAAGACTTCTTCTGGGCAGGCGGATTGTGAGGGGGGTGAGGAGGCTGAGGCCACACTAGTTTGAGGCCCAGTTTCAAGTTTCGCGTAATGCAGGAAATCGACGAGGATGTCGTCAACTAAGCCGGGATTCTGAAATACAATATCACCCTATACGTTGGCGAATCTTGGAACGAGGAGATGTTTTACGGTTCTCCCGTAAAAACATGAATCCGGCCACATTGTTCCTACGTCTTCGCCTTGGGAAGTAGTGTGACTAACAACGTCCAGTAATAGGCGAGATCCTGCCCAGTCTGAGAGGATCTTTAAGAAAATTCTTGGAAGCAAGGCCTCATTTGCAGTCATGTAGCACACATTGAACTAAATGTAATATACAGTTTCGGTCATACCCTTACAGGTCTCTAAGTTCGAGTACCCCGATTTTTCACCTGGTTTGTTGTTGTTTTTGCTTGAATTCCGCGCAATCCAGTGCCGCTTTTGCACAAAGAACCATTTCGTAAATTGGCGCGCAGAAAATGTCTTTAAAAAGAATAATACCTTTTAATCCTCGAGGGTTCTAGTGCACCCCGGCGCACCATACCTTTACAGTAACCTACTTTTTTTTCCACCAGTCCTTGATCCGTCTTTCCCGTATTTAAATTTAGATCCGATTATAGCATCCCTTATTTTCCTCGTTTTCTTAGTGGTAGACTGCGAGGTCGGCCCCTGGTCCGAGTGGTCTCCTTGCGACGTGAGCTGCGGCACCGGGACCTCGCTCAGGACCAGGGAGGTCTCCTGGCATCCGAGGAACGGCGGCAAGCGCTGCCCGGCGCTGCAGGACAAGAGGACATGGTGCGAATAGATAAGGAATACGAGGCACTTTTTTCGAGCGATAATAAATTTTGAGAATTGCAGCACTCAGCGGCAGTGCTCCAAGAGGCACCTCCACAGGGTGGATGCCACCAAAGGTGACACAAGAGTTGCGAACATGTTCTTAGGAAAACACAAAACAATGTAATATATCCCCCCTGCAGAGACGGCCGTCCTCCTCCCGGGCAAGTACGCGGCGCGCCAGAACCCGAGCGACTACGACGTCAGGGAGAACCTTAAGTCATACAGGAGGAAGGAGGACCAGTTCCAGTATGGAAATTTTTATTTAATAAGAACTTTGGAAAGCTGAAGTTTCCATTCCAATCTAGCTATTGCGCCGTCTTCCGCGTGGACAAGTCTGTCGGGCACTGCTACCGCGGAAGGGACACCGCATCGCTATTCCCAGGCTCGTCGGAAATTCGAGTAGCTTATCCTCAACTCTGTATTGCTAAAAATATTTTTTTAGGCAACACAGTGTGCGTGATGTGCGACTCCAAAGCCAAGCGCGACAACCCCGGCCTGAGGTGCACCGGGCACGGAGCGGATGAGAAGAGGACTAAGTGAGGAGGGAATGCATAAGTATTGTTATGTCTTTCACACTAATTACCGCTCTGTTTAGGTTCAAGAACCTGATGAACCCCCGCTGCCACGGCAAGTGGACGAGGGTGGAGCTGGCAGACGAGTGCCCCTGTCATGGGGGCAGGTGAGTTGCCCGAACTAAATAGCATCTAGATTGAATAGTCATCGAGTCTTTTATTCTACGCAGGCCCGACTTTGTCTTCGTGTGAATGCAGCCGGTTGGGCGGGGTGCGAGCAAGTCTAACAGTCAGAAAAGGCGAGAAAGGATTGAGTGAGGATTGAGTGAAGGACAGAAAAACCTTGTTGCTTAAATCACTAGACAATTCCCTTGGTATTTTGGAGGCATGAGTCGCGTGGGGTACGAGCGGAGAGGACTGTGGGGCCATGGATCAGTCACGTGTACGTATCGCGAAATATGAACCAAATCCTTTTGCAAAAGGCGCCGGTGAATATTACCAAGGAGCGAGCGCACAGAGAAGATTATAAGTTATTCAAGATTACGGTATTTTGTGTCCGACTTTCTGTACTAAAAATAGTGTTTGAATACGATTTTGCTTATTCCCAAACAAAATAAACTATTCAAGGTTATGTATATACCGGTACTGGATACTTGTTGCCTATACAACTTCCGCTTTTGATATTTGTCGTTTCCTTTTAATGTTCTGCTGGGAAAGGCCTTTCGTGCAGTGGGAACACGGGTGTACAATGTTGCAAACAAATACTTAGTACAACTTTGTAACTACAACTGTTATGAACAGGCGGAGTAGAGCTGACCTTTAGCATCCAGCTACGCCGGATTAGCGTTTCCTCCCTATATTTTCAAGTATGCATCAAAAGATTTAGCTCATGAACCCCGCAGCATTTTGAGCAACAAGGAATCCCCTTTTGTAGCCTAGGTTCGCGGAGGTCGAGGAAGGACAGAATCAGCTTGATGGAGCCAGGATTGAAGGATTGGCGGAAGAGAATTGAGGAGATTCAAAAGAAGCAAATCATCCATATGGGAATAGGATCGAGAGGGAAAGGGGGATAGGCGGCTCACTCGACAGCAAGCCGTACTGCAAGGCCAAGTGTCTCTGGGCTCCAGGGCCCCACCCCCACCTTTCCCTAAGGGGCCTCGCTGCAAAAGGCATGGATTGGAAGAGAGAGGAAGAGGCTGTATGGGATCGCGAGGACGGAATAGCAGTCAAAAGATCATTTCAAAGAGTGCCCTCCCTCTCATGCCTGATATGCCTCCCTCCTCCCATCCTCTGCATGGGCCCAGTGGGGGCTCCCCCTTCTCCATCCTCCGTCTCGATCCAGCGAGCCTCCCCCTTCGATCTCAACCCTTCAAAACCCATCGAATCGACACCGCCTCAGCCTCAGCTCAAGCGAATGAAAGGCACGTTGCACGCCGCGTGAACTCACCCCATCGAGCATTGTGTTTGGGCGGTGCTTGCTTGCCTGCTTGCAAGGGGTCATTTCTTTTCGCCCGCAAGGAAGCAAGGCGAAGCCCAGTCATCCAGGAAGCAGAAAATCTCTCGCCGCCGCGGAGGCTCTTGTTGCCAAACGGAACGAGGGGTTACAAAACTTGGAGTGCGGGATTCGACGGTCAGGTCATAGTGTCAATGTTTTTGTACCAATGTACGAAAGCTAAGCTCTTGCAAAAAAAAATGGAGAACGCTGCGACTGTCGAAAGTTTCCTTTTCTTCGGAGATCACCATAGGCTTCTCGGCCATTTCCTCGTCCGCGTACCCTAGGCACCAATGTATGTCATAGCGCGAATTGTGGAGGAAGAACAACTTGTTGTTCCTCAGAATTGCATCTTTTTGGATGGATGAGAGCGGAAGGCGGAAAAATTGTCTCCAAGTCAAGAGCTGTTTTCCTACGAATGGATGGGCCCCGCGGCGGTCGACCGAGGATGGGCGGCCGGCGTATACCAATCTGGGGGGAGAGCAGGAATTCCGCCGAGGAAATGAGGAGAGGAGGAGGGTGCAAGCAGATCAAATGCGTTTCCTTGGAAGGCGGCGACGGCACATAAATCTCCCGCTCCCGTCAAGAAAGGAGTTAATTGACCCCAAAAACTCGAGCGTATGACAACCCAGCGTGTTTGCAATTATTTGGTTGAAGGGGAGAAAGAGGAAAATACTGCCAGGGGGGAAAGCCCACGCGAAGATATAGCCCCGCGCTGTCGGCCGCCGGTCGGACTCAATCGTCGCATTCATTGCGCGAATTAGCCATTCTCTTTCTAAAACTAACTTTCTATTTTCAGACCTATGGGTTTAAAAATAAGAAAGGCCCTGACTTGCAAAAACCGCTGATGTTCTAATAGCAGGATAAGTTTAGAATCTAGGGAAGCCATAAGGAGGAACAGAAGTCAGCCTTAATTATGACAGTTCAAAGGGACGTTCTCGTTGAATAGTTTTAGTGTCTAACGGCGAGAAAAGTGACAAATACGCTGTACGCTATTGAAATTCCTATTTATATTTACTTTCTGATCACGGAAACAAAGATTATTCATCACAATAATAATAGTAATAATGATAGGAGCAAAAACGACTCGTTGTAGGTACAGGTACTACAACACTAAGTGGCAAATTGCAGCACATTTCTCAACTTCTTGTCCTTGTCGCTTGTTTTCTTTTCTCGTTCACAAAAAAATAATGGAGCATGTTTGTATGTAGTACTACAATAGATATAGTCTTAAGTACGTCACAGGTTCACAGCCACTCACAGAGGATCATGTCGGGAGGGGGGGGGCGAAAGAGGAGGGAGGAAGATATTAATTGCTGTTCGCGACGCAAATCGGCTTTTTTTCTTTGTGCGAAAACGGGGAAACACCGCGTGCCTGGATATCCGGAGGAGGGTGTTTGTGCTTCTTCTCTCTTAGGTACTTTCTGGATACAACACTGCACCACCAGGACACCTTCGGCGACGGAGGAAGAAGAAAAGGGGGGAATCGAGGGAGGGAGGTAGGGAGCGATTCGTGGGCGGGGGAGGTAATAAAACTGAGAAAATACTGGTCGGGATTTTACAAGTGTAGTGACTCACGGACGGTGGCTTGGCTGTCCGCCTCGATTGGATCGGCTGGTGGTGGGCGGGGGGTTCCCCCTCTTTTTCGCGTCGAAATATTTCCTTCGTTTTTTGATCGAAATGAGTCGGCGGCATCCTTCAGTACGACACGTACACGACAGTGGTTCATCGACAACGTGTTCGGCACGGAGTCTCAAAATGGCCGCTTTCCGATTGACCCAACCCCTTTCCTTTCTTCCCCCACTAGCATGTAATTCTGACTTTGGCCTGCGTAGCTTTGATTCCTTTTTTGATTCCGCGTCGTCCATTTTTCTCTTTCTCCGGGGTTTCTTTTTGTTCGAAGCCCAGTCGAACTCATGCGCAGTTGCAGCTCTCCGCCACGACGCCCTGCCAGATGGACACCTCCGCGTCGGTGCCGTCGGCAGACAGGTGCATGACGGGCCTAGCGATCGGAAAGAAAACACAATCATTAATCCACAGAAGATACCAATTTAGAAAACTATGGGAACTTACTTGTCGCTCACTTTTCCCGGGACGCAGCAGGGCGCCTTCACCTTGTCCTCCCTCTTCCCCTTCCGCCACTGCACGTGGAGGAGAGACTGCAGGTACGCGTGTCTGTAAGACAAAGAAAAGAAGGAAACATTATAACATAGGTAAGTGTAAAAAGCACACAAAAATATGTACTGACGTGTGCGCTGTGGCAAATTGCGCCGGGCACCTCCCGTCGCAAGAGCCGATGTCGATGGACGTTGGCTTGAGCACGAATTCGTAGGAGGGGCCGAGGGAGGGGAAGTCCATCTCCATCGACGAGAGACAGCAGCGCGGCCGGCGGCGGCGGCCCCCGTGGTGGCGGCCCTTGCGATGGTCCCTGCGCGCGGCTCTTTGGCGGTGGCGCCTTCGCTTGTGCTCCCTTACGACGACGCCCTTTCCCTCGGGCGGGCAGAACACGTTTCTCCTGCTCTTTGAGTAGAACCCCTTGCTCCTCCTCGCGTCCTCCTCGTCCTCCTTGCTGAGCAGCCTCCTCGACCCAGAGCTCCTGTAGTGGCTCCTCTTCCTCCTCCTCCGAGCATCTCCCTCCCCCTCCTCTCTCCTCCTCTCCGCCTCCACCTCCATCCTTCCCCCTCCCGCCAGCTCCATCCTGACCCCCTCCTCTGCGCACCCGTCGCACTCCGCCTCCAGCACCAACTCCTCCTCTCCTCCGTCCAGCAGCAGCCAGGCCTCCGCCGCCGGAGTCGCCAGCAGCTCTAGCTCAAGGTCGTCCTCCCCTTCCTCCAGCCGGACGATCCGCCTGTTGACAATGACCCCCTCCTCATCCTCGTCCAAGACCTGGCGGAGGGCCAACGTGACGGAGCCCCTCCTCCCCCCTGTCGCCTCCCCCTCCTCCGCCCTGACCAGCCTCACGGAGACGGTGGCGTTCTTGACGAAGAGGACGTGGTGGCCGTCCTCGTTCTCATCCTTCTTCAGAGGCGGGACGCGGAGCAGCGTCCTCTGTCGGCTGAGGACGCCGCTTCCTCCGCCGCCGGCCTCCCTCTTTCTTCTTCCGTGTGCGACCAAATCTGTAGAGCGAAAGAAAGAGGGAGATAATAGTGTTACTCTTCGAATTTTATCATTATCCTTCGGGAGATTTTTCGATTCGTGTGTAATTTGTTTTCCCTTGGGAGCTGATCGAGCTCCAAACGATCTATTTTTGAAATTCGGATAGGGACCGAGGAAGGAAATAGACGATTGAGGAATGTGCTTTCGAGCAGCAGAGAGGGAAGAGGAATTTCTGAATGAAAACTCGGCCTCCGCGCCCGCGGCCGCCTAGCAGTTTCGGAATTGCTGCTGTACGGCAAGGCGAAAGTGAATGAGTGACGGACAAGTAGTGGACAATGTTTGGAATACCTCTCGGAAGCTTTCCCGGAAAAAGAATCTCCCCCTGCTAATTATTCCCGTCTGCTTGGGCTCTGGGCGGCCGGTGTCTGTAGGCCCGAGTGTTGTTGCACCCGATCCCTATACGTGCCTACGTACATAAGTAGAGCCGAGCAGTCTGGGGAAGACGGCGATCGTCGAGGAGGAAAATGTCGAGAGGCAAAAAAAGGACGAGGGGTGGAAATATTTGAAGCATTCCTCATCCGCCGTTTGCGTTTTGGCTGCATGGAACCTTTCTCGGATGGGGAATCCCCTTTCGACTTTGCGTGCTTTGGGGCAGTGCGAAAATAAGAGACAAACTTTTTGGCGTACTTTCCGAGTGTTGGCAGAAGATCCACCACCGTCTCTTCTTCTTTCTGGCAATTCCCGCCCTAGGCAGCAGAGTGAGTGGGAAAATAAAAGAGGTAAGGGAAAAGGGCGAGTGGAGGAGGAGGAGGAGGCACTGAGTGGCCGTGGGACTTCAAGGGAGAAGAAGTGGGGATCGAAGAATCTTCTTACGTGGTGTGGGGCGGGGGTCAGTCCCTCAGTCTGGCGGGTTGTGTGTTAGATATTGCCCTTCGAATAGGGCGGACGTTGAGGCAATAAAACGGGAGGAGGAGAAAGAGGCGGAGGATTCTTCAATTATCTCCTCCCTCTTCCGCGGCCGTGTCTGTCGTTACCACTCATGCGCTTTACGGACGAGGGAGGGAGGAAAGGACAGTTTGAATGGGGGAAAGGGCAAGGCACCGGGCGGAGGGGAAAGAGATGAAGCTAAAGCGGCATGACTCTGATTTTCTCTGCTCTTTTGCTTGTTTGGCCGCCCTGTGGCATTCACTACTTACTACGTTTGTAAACCCGCAGTAGTATTTGGCACCGGCCTCCCTTCCCTGTACTGTCCTAGCTGCAGGGATGAGGTCAGACTTACGGAAATCGGCGGCAACGGAGGCATTTGAGACTGGCGTGGACAGATAGGGAAAGGAGGGAGGAAAGAGAGACATTCCGTCAGAGGCGAGTCACGTCTAAGAATTGACCCAATGCTCTCATCTGTCATCATGTCCCTCCTCCCATTACTACCACACCTCGACCGCGGCCCATCTTATGCAAGCAATTTCGTCACCGATGACAAAGGGGAAGGGAAAGACTTAAGGACGGAATTTGCAAAGTTGTTGTGGTCGAATTCTCACCTGTCGTCTCCTTGAGCTCGTATGTCCTGTGCACGTAGCTCCTGGCGCTCTTCTTTGCGCTGCCTTCCCTCCTCTGCTCCTCCTCCTCCTCTTCGGTCATCTTGATCCTCCTCACCAAATCCGTTTGCTCCCTCGCCAGGTCGTAAAGGTGGTGCGCCCTACGGTAAGACCTCACGCTGACGTGGGCCTGGAAGTAATGCACAAAAAACACCAATTAGCACGATTAAACACAGGTGGGAAAAAAACTGAGACGCCTAAATCCGTTTCTTTTTGACAAGAAGTTTTGTTGTCAAGCGAACGCACGTACCACGGAATAGGGGAGTTTCACAAGCCGAAAAGAATAATTAATTAAGAATTTGAATTCGTACAGCCGGTACAAAGGAGACAAGAGAGACATTGGAAAGATTTTTTCTGGTCGGCAAAAATTAAAAGTTAGCTGGCCGTGACTTCCAAATTTCGAAGATTTGTTTTCTTTCTAGTTCTCCGACCCAGCAAGAGCTTACATTTTATTGTTTCTATCCCCGTGTAGCCAAAAAAACGGGTTTAGTACAGAACAGAACTTTCGCGGTCTGCGACTGAAAAACCAGGTTATTGCCCCGCATGTACGAACACCGGAGTATTGGGGGACTTTGTACCGGAGGCGGGTAGGGAGAGGCTTAAATTGTAGGTACTGTAGAATCGCCGTGGCCATGACTCATTGCCGGGAAAGGAGGACAGACAGGTGGCGGCGGCCCCTTCCCTCTCAGCGATCACTGTCCCTTGGGTGCCACCAACACCGCCATAATTCGCATGCTGGCCTAGATGCTTGACTCTTTTTAGTGGGGGGAGGGATCCGCGGTTTGGCAGAAGGCTGAGGGCTGAGGGCCGAGGCGGTGACACCCTTTTTGTGCTGATCCGTCAGGGCGGGAGGTCCCTTTTCCGAGAAAACAAGGATCGAGGCGGCGGAAAAAAAGGAGGACGCCGCTTCGGCTGATGGGATATTAATGGAGGGGTGTGTGAACTTAAAATGCTAGAACGTACGGCGGAAGATGTCTTCTTGTGTGTTGTAGTACGCGACGCGACGGCGCCGGTAGGATCGAGAAGGAGATGTGGGCGATGATGAAGCATCAATCGATTCTTAATCGGCGTAAGTTACCAGGAAAACAGGAGACAATATTTCCGTTTTTGCTTCCCTGTAAGTATGAGCAGCCCTTGAGCCGATTTCCCGAGAAGCTGGAGAGGGAAAAACCATCTTTCACTGATATCCATGGTAGGGATCCAGGAAGTAAATATCGAAAAAAAGCCATTCTTACATAAAGCCCCATGCTCAGTTGGTATTCGTGCTTTTCCTTCTCGAATTCAAAAATGTCTAATATTCTTTCATTCACATGTAACAACCCTTTTGTTTCTTGAACTCAATTTAATTTTACCCCATCTTCTTTTCTCACGTTTTCGAGTCCCTCTTTTTTCACCCCTGTTAGCCCAAGGATTTTTATGAATGAATGCCCTCACGCCCGCCCCTCCTCCCTCTCCCTCTAAGAATCACAGCATCCGCATCCTTTTTCGGTCAGGTTCTTACTACGTATCTATTGGGCCGCCGCCCCTCGACAAAAAAACTATGAATGATGCAACCAGTTCAGAGGGAAGGGGGCAACAGCAATGGGCCGTCTCAGTCTGTGGGGCCCCATCAGAACCGCTACGCGCCGCTCGCCCCACAATGTTCGGGTTTGGCGGAAAATACCAGATCATGACGGTGCGATTATTCGTAGTAGGAGGGGAGGAGGAGGAGGAGAGAGTGGGCTAACTTGACATATAAGTAAGTAGGCGGATCTTCATTGGAAAGAGCGAGAGTGAGGGAAGAGGAGAGGGAAGGAATTCACCTCGTCGTTGACAGCCAGAGAAAGAATCCATTTGTCAAATCCTTTTCGTCTGGCTAGTTTTTATGGTCAAGGACAAGAATGTGCCCCAGTCGTTCCCGTTTTTCAAAGATAAAGAGAAGGGCCCTTGAAAAGGATCCGGCGAATTTTCTGTCCCTTTCTACGCAGAATTGGCAGTATTGGTGCATGGTGGATCCGTCTTCCTCTTTCCCTTTCCAACCGGGGATTTTTTTGCATCATTGTCTGACGTCAGCGCTTCCAGGGTTGGCAGAGAGGAAGTCTTTCCTTCTTCCCTACACCGGCTACGAAAATGCCCACAGGCGGCTCCTCCTCAAGCGCGACAATGAAGCAGATTTAGATAAAAGTGGGGGGGAGGGAAGGGGAGGAGATAAATTCCTCGGCCACCTTTGCGGGCATCGAGGTGTTTTCCCCTTTCGCCGTGCGATCCCCTCCTCTCCGATTTCATGATGTCATTCCCCGCATTGCGGAATGGGGCAATCGAAACGACTGTGGCGGCAATAACGGGAGGAGGAGGAGGAAAGAGAGGGTTTCTGATCACCCGGACGGTGTTTCCCCGCTCGCCGCAGAGCAAAAGAGTATAGACTTACGGCCCGTTTGTTTTCTCTGATCAAACCAAAGTGCAGGAGGCGGGAATCCATGGTATTTTACTCCGACAACACCAGTGACGTGTTTGACGAATACGTGACAGATAACTTTTGCGGTGGTTTTCCCGGCGACAATTGGTT
>JAAUYJ010000681.1_pt1 | contig 12579 bp, 22 predicted proteins | sample 7278031 | NCBI WGS metagenome assembly JAAUYJ01 (sample SAMN14350222, study PRJNA611818) | marine sediment metagenome | isolation source: surface marine sediment (1.8m) | place: French Polynesia: Moorea | collected 2018-08 | reverse complement strand
GGGACGCATTTGACATAATGCTTTGCAAGGGGAGAGGGGAGAGGGAAGAAGACGGTGGTTGAAAAGGGCGGAGGAGAATGAAATGTGAGGAAGAAAGGGGTCTCCCGTCCCCTTTTCCCTTCTTGCAGAACTTCCAGCTTCATCCGACCGAAAGTCAGCCCGCCCTCCCCCTTTCCCCCCTCTCATTCACCCCACCCCGCCCCAAGCTTCCTTGCTTCATATGCCGGATACTGTACTGCCAGTACTGCGGCGGCGAAATTATTCCCCCTTGCCACTGAAAGACGAACTGAGGATGTAGCTGGATGTGAATCTCGGTCCTTATTTTCTAACCTCGCTCCCCAACCCCTGCCAAAGGAATATTGTACCACAGCCCGTACCGTTCTTGGAGGAACTCTCATCTTAGCCTCTCGGTTCCTGTTACGCCCCCGCCCCTTATTTCCACGCACAGTACGTCCGTATGCGCCTCTATCTCTCCGTATTTCTCTCTCCTCTCTTCTTTTTCTTGGGGCGGAGGCGAAAGTTGATCATCCTCGTCTCATCGGACGGGAAAACAAACAGGGAAGGCGAGGAAAGAAAGAAAGCAAAAGAGGATATACCACTATATACAGCACTTTTTTCAGCTAAAGACGTGAACAAAAGATAAAGACGCGAATCCTCCGTCACTGAATTGTGTCGCGTTGGTGGCCCCGTTTTCTGCGTCAGAAAAGAGACGGAGAGGAAAGAGTAAGGGAGTAAAAAAAGTCAGAGACAAAAAACTTTTCCCCCTTTTCCCGGAGAAGAACGGGAGGGAAAAGAGGGACCAAAGTGGTTTTTGCCCCAGATCGAAGGAAGCCTCTGGGCAATGCTGGCGAGTTTGGGCGAATCGAGGAAAGCAGCGTTTGCGAGTGGGGAAAAGGGCGACCGACCGACCGACTGTGTTTCGACTGCGGCATGATGGCTTTTGCAGCCATGGCGGAGGAGGGGAAAAGTTGGCCCCCCTCCCTCACCTTCACCGGCCGCCCGCTGGCTGCGGCCGCGGAGTAGGCAACTTTTCCTATCCTGGCGTTTTTCCCGCCCCGTGCGGTCGTCCGCTGCCGGCAGGCCAGTAATGAGTATCGTTGAATATTCAAAACTTTTTTTTGCTGGCCCGGGTCCTCCGTTGCGACAGTTTTTTGCGCCCCTGTTCTGTTTCTGCATTGAAAAGTGTTTGTGGTCGGTCCCCTAAAAGCCTACCCATGCGCTCAATCCCCCTCCTCCTTCGTTCCAAGTTTCCGAGGAAGACTTCTCTCTCGTCACTTTCCCCTGACCCGCGTGTGTCAAGACCTACTCCTCTTTTTTCGGCGACGAAGCCATCTCAGCTCGTCTGGGTGTCAGGTTTCATCCGCGGCTCGGAAGGAGAAAAGGGTTGGGCCGCGAGGGGAGTGAATGGGACCCGGTGTACAGTATACACACACATAGAAGGGAGGAGGAGAGGAAGGCCCTAGCTATACATATAGCCCGGAGGGGGGCGTCTGAGAAATGGGCGACTACCGCTAGAGCTAGCACACACGCGAGGAAGGGGGAAAACCCAAAAAGTTCCTCTCTTCCTCCCTCTACGTTTGTCCAATTCTTCTTCTCGAGTCAGTCAGGTGGGCCTGAGGAGAAGGGAGATCCGCCAGGAAAAAGGGGGAGGGGGGAGATATCGCGAGCCGGGCTGAGTGGAGGAGGAGGAGGCACCACTGCGGAGGAGGAGGAGGAAGGTGCTCCGACGCCGGGAGGGGAAAGAGGGAAATGAAGCAGAAAATCGATTTTCGATATGCTCTCTTAGCCGGAAAGGAAGACGAGAGGGGGGGGGGACGAAAAAGAGAAGACAGCGGTGAAAAAGAGGAGGGGGAAGGGAAGAGGCCCACCACTGCCTGCAGATGGTGGGAGGAGGAAGACGAACAAGAATAAGAGGAGGAGGAGGGGATCACAGTCAAGCCAAAAAGCCCTTTTCTCCTCCTCGTCCTTCCCCTTCTCGTCTCTCCTGCCTCCCTCCCATAGGAAAACAAAATTGGATTTCTCTCTCCTCGTCCCCTCCCCCTCCCCCCCTCCGATCACTAGACCCCTTTCCAGCCGGGAGACGAGGACCGTCTATCTCTCTTTCCTCCTCTTTTTTTTACCGGCTTGGCGGAGGTGGGAGGTTACCCTCGCCTCCCTGCCCCACCATCACCCAGACCAATCGAACGAATTCCCCGATGCCTCCCCCCGCGCCCCTCCTCTTTCTCCTAGATTAATCCTGCCTTGGCCTCCCTCTTTCTTTTGTTGTTGTTGTTGTTGGGAGATCCGGTGGGAAAGGCGAGAAAGCGCGGTTTGATCCCCCCTAAATGGACCAAAGCCATCTCCCACGCTTCCCCTCACCCTTCTCTACATTGGCCTATCTATCTTCTCTTTCCCCCTCGGTCGAAAAGAAGAAAAGCGCCTGTGTGAGTGCTCCTTCTCCCTAATTGGTTTTTAAAAACAGGCTTTCAAGGCGCCCATCAGGCCGGGTCCGGGCGGAGAAGGTGGCGCATTGGTGCGGCATGACTGAAGGAGAGAGGGGAGAGAGAAAGAGACCTTCGCTGCGGCTTCGACGGGCATATTCTCTCCTCGGCTTGTTCCCTCGGATACGCATTCAGTGGTGAACCGCCCGCATAGCCGCGGCTCAAGAGAGCGAGGGATAAACTTTTCGTGCACTGCGGAAAAGAGAGGGAGAAGACTCAGAAGAGGCAACAACAGTATGTAAATTTCCCCCCTTCTCTCTCTTTCTCGTCTTTCTGGGTGAGTGAGTGGAGGCATCGCTTCGGACTCGGGACATGTATGCAAGACAAGTCGGACGCCAGAGCTGCACAAAGTTGGCTGATTAGTTTACGACGAGCCTCAAGAACACACTAAGAGGAAGAAGGCCTTCTTTGCAAACTGCGTCTTGGGTGGCATCTTCGACTAGGCGACATTGCCACCGTTGGGCACAAAAAAAGTTTCCTAGAAAGGCTCATAATTGAGCAGGAAGAGGAGTCTACACCGTAACCATCCTTGTTCCTATTAGTTCTTGTACTTTTCTCACCTGCTAGAATGATATGGAAGATGCACGGCTCCCTCTGCTGTCCCACCTCGTTGGCGGCGGAGCACATTAGGGTGCCGTAGTCCTTGTTGTTACGAGGGGTGTACGTCAGCTTGCTCCTGAAAGGAGAGAAGGGCTTGCACTTAGAGGGAAAACATTTCGCCGAGGCAAATAGATTACGGGAAACTAGGGGGAAATTGGCTGCTTTGTGACAACGCGTGGTACGCAACTGATTGAGTTTCTAAATATAACCCTTTGACATTTTGTCCGTTCTCAATATGCCAGCAGCCATATTCACCTACCAAGCTTCTATATACTGATGAACCGTATTAACAGGAATTGCAATCGTACCTCGTCCCGTTGACGACGGTTACCCTCGAGTTTGGAACCCTGATGAAGTCGGCCGAGTTGTTGAAGGACCAGGCGAAGTTGAACGTGGCCGGGTTGGCCACCACGTCGCAGAAGATGTCCACCATCTCGCCCTTGCCCACGCCGTAGACCACAGGCTCGGCCTGGGCGCAAACGGGCGCGTCTGCGGAAACGGAAAGGTAAAAACCGTCAGTCATGAGGGGAATTTAATAGGAATCGTCAAGATTTGGCGTACATTTGACGTTGAGGTATATCTCCTGACTGCTGCCCTTCCCCACGTCGTTGGAGGCCTGGCAGGTGTATCCGCCGGATCTCGCCCGCCCGATCTTCTGCATCACCAGGCTCTGGTTCGTGAGGATGACGCCCTGTGAGGGGCTCTGCAGCAATGGGGAGTTCTGGAGGGGGAAAAAAGAAAAGTGAAACAGCATGACCACAGCTTACTGAGCAGAGCACTCATTAATAAAAAAAGCCATTCCTTGCGGCCCTTCGTCCCCCCTACTTACCCCCCTTCCCCAGTTTCCCCCTGAAAAAGTTAAAAGGGGGGCTCATTTTCCAGTTCCAACAACGCTGCTTTTTTTACCAGCACACTTTCGACTCGCCCCAGGGGGCCTTTAGGAGGGGATGAGGAGAGGAGGAGAGAAGAAAGGAGTCCTTCCTTTCCCCCCGATCCCTTCCTTTCTCCACTGGGCGGATGCCTCCTCCTCCTCCTCCTCCTCCTCTTTCCCTCGTCGGTTGATCCGCCGCTATCTCCCGTCCTCCCCCCATTCTCCCCTATATACTCAACCCACCTTCCACCGTCGCCACTGCCTGGTTCCACGGAATGGCCCCCATTTTTCCATTTCTCGCTTCCTGCTCTGCCCGCCCGCCCGTTCGCCATCCCTCCCTCCCCTCCCCCTCGCCCGAATCACTTTAGAAAATGAAAGACTCCGTGACGGACCACCGGAGGAGGAAAAACGTAGGGGAGGGGGAAAATACGGGCTCCCCCCCCCGAAGGATATAGGGACTGAAGAAAAAACGTTCCCCCGCTGCAGGCAGACGGCCACCCTTCAATCATGCATCTACACTGTACTCTACTCTCTTTCTCTTCTTCCCGCCCGCAGTCTTTTCTTCTCCCCCTTTCATCCCTCCTCTTTTTCGCCTTGCGTCGAGACGAGGACGGGGCGCTTTGTCAGGTCTATCCTCCTTCGGGGAAAGGCAAATAGCACCACGTGGTTCGTATAACCCTCTCTCCTCCCGTTTCCCCCCTTTCCCGAAGCCGGTGGTGGTGGCTGCACATTTCCCATCAGCAGGGCGAAGAAAGGGGGAAAGGAAGGGGGTCTTTCATTGTTTCCTCTCACAATATGTTTGACGGCTGATTGATTTACAGGAGTGCCAGTACTCGACCTTCCCGTTCGTTCGTTCCCTTCCATTTCTGAGTCGTACGTGGGAGGCTATTCTTCGTACGATCGAGAGGCGAAAAGAACCACACGGAATGTCTAAAAACGTGATGGAGGAGCTCGTAGTAAAGAGGAAGGGGAAGGGGAGAAGTGGTCCCAAGGGCACCAGGAACAATTTCGTAGTAAAATACATGGGAGCCAAAACAAGCGGGAATTTCCCAGAAGTTGCCTTTTATTTTTTTTAAAAAAAATAGAAATTGAGCTCTTACGTTGAACTTCCACGCGATCCTCCTTGGCGGCGGCTGAGCGTCGATCCTGCAGTCGAAGTAGACGTCCCCGCCCTCGTAGATGCTCTCCGGCGAGATGGAGGCGCCTAACGCCAGCTCCACTCTGGGCGCGTCTGTGAAAAGGAAGGAAGAAGAGGAATGGGGAATCATTAATTGATGCCTCATTAACGTCGGTCGAACAGCGGCGGGTCAAAAGGAAAGGGCGTGATTCATCTTCGGGGGGATCTCGTTGGGCTTGGCTTGGCAGCCCCCATCGGTCAATTTGCCCGAGGAGGAAGAGGGGGAGATATTGCGCGCAAAAAAGTGGGGAGAGGAGAGGGAGAGAGAATGATGAATGGCGAGTCGGGAGGAGGCCGAGCTAGGGGGAGAATTGGCCGGCAGAAAAGAAGGGCTGATTTGTATCTTTCACGAGCCTGTCTCTCTTGGGGATACGTCACGAAAAAAGCAGGAACTAAGTTTTTCTGCCCCTCTTTCTACAAAAGTACAAAGCTCGATACGTCACTGGCGGAAGTTTTTGATGTGCGTGTGTGTTGGGTGAGGTCCTGAGGCTTCTTCACCCAAAAACCGACCAACCGCAAGAAACTGTCCACTTTCCCTTCTCTCCCTCCCTCCCTATATCGCCCTCTTCATCTGTCAAGTCCACGCCTCCCCTCCACCTTCCCCCACACGCTACCAAACATTGCCTTACTAATTCATGGGCATGGTCCGTCCGCCCACGGGGGAGAGCGTGTATAAGTATACAAGGAAAAAGCCGTACAGCTATAGGAGAGGTAGAAATTAGAGTGTGGGAAAAGGGGAGGAAAAAACTGCGCCGTGTGTACAGTAGCAAGGGAACAAACGCCAACTTTTTGTTGTTGTGAGAGCGGCGGGCGGAGGAGGCAACCAACCAACTTTGATTTCGTCAATTATTCACCGGCGGCCGCGACGTTCGCGTCTTTTCTCCTTCCCCAGCCTCTTCTCTGCTTTCTCAGCTAGGATCAACTTTTGAGGCCATTTTTCCTCCCTCCCTCCTCTCCTCTCCTCTTTCTTCTTTCGCCGTCGGGAAACAGCAAGGGGGAACGAAGAAGGGCGGAGTCAGGACAATAAACATCGCGGCTCGCGGTGTGGCATGGAAGGAAGGAAAAGAGTAGTAGGATGGCTTGATGTTGGTCGCTCGTCTTTTACAGGCCCATGGCAGCCATTAAGAACGGGATTTGACGAAGCTTGCCAAAAAATTGCTTCGCTGTGCTTGAACACTTCTGCTTCCTATAAGATAATGCAGAGGGCGTTTTTTTTAATTGTGGCCATGCCGTGGTGAATGTCGCCCGCAGAGCTCTGCCGCCACAATTCCCCCTCTCTCCCTCCTCTCTTTTTCTTCCGTTTCCTCCCCTCTCTATGGCATTATTGCAGAAAGCCCTTTTCTTCTTCTCCTACCCCTTTTTCTCCTTCCCAGACCCCGGCGGCGTTTGCGGAGGCATGCACGGAAAAAACTCTGGACTCAAAAGGCTGCACTCGGAGGAAGAGAAAGCTACAAAAAGTACAAAAGAAGAAATAATATCGCGAAGTCGTTGGCTGTTACATTTGACGTTATCGTCCCCCGTCCGACCGGCCGCCGCTCTCTCCGCCTGGCTAATAACTGTGCCACCGACGAGAAAAGCTAATGAGAAAATTGCTCGCAGTCTCCCACACGAAAGGGGATTCGCCGAGGGCAGCAGGAATGGACAATTATTTGCATGGAATTTTTCTGCTGAAAGGAGGAGGTGGAGAAAAGCTCTAAACCTAAAGAAGAGTGTAAAGATCTCTGTTGCTAAATAAGCATTTTTCCACTTCGGGTCTCTTTTCCCTGCAACAGAACATGTCGGTTTCTCACTCTGTTTTGCACGGAAAATCGCGTGTCGCTACTCCCCCCCATCCCACTCCCACTTTCCCATGGGAGCGCCACCGCAGAGGTGGTGAAAAGCCGCGACCTAGCTCCCCCCCCCCTTCGCGGTCCATCCTCTCGGCGGGAAGACCGGCTGACGGCGGCGGCGGAAGTCCGCACAATGATTTTTTTTCTTTTTCGGGCGAAAAAAATGTGACGTCGGCCGTCGGCGATAAGTCATCGTGTGTTGACACTGAAGGGCCGGAGGGAGGGGGAGAAAGTGGGAAGACGGGGGCCTTCCTTGCAAGGAGGTAAAGGGGGAAGGGTTTCCAGTTCATGTGCACCTTCCCTCGCACGAGATTTCCCTACGACACAAAAGTGAAAAGGGGAGAGCAGAGCACAACCCCACTTCTCCCTTGACCCCATTCCGGTAATTAACCTCCGCACACGAGGAACAAAAACACGGCATCTACTGTACCTAGGTAGTGAAATGGGACTGCGTGTTGATTGCACTTCAGTTCTAAGTACTCACAGTCGATCTTGAGCGTGATCTCGTCCTGAACGGCGGCGCCCTGGATGAGCGGGTTGGTGGCCCTGCAGGCGAGGCGACGGCCAACGTCCTCCAGGCGGGGGCGAAGGGTCAGCACGCTCACGGTCGAGTTGCCGTCGGAGGAGTCCTGGGTGCGAAAAGAAATTAATAAGTCAGTTTCAACGGTGAAATGCGACGAAAAATTCTGGTTTCATGGGTGCGGGAGACGTTATAATCCTGCGACAAGTAAAAAGGACCCTTTTCCCCCCTCCCAGTGCCCTTTATATATACGAGCATAAGCCTGTCGGAAAGGCCGCCCTTCCCTTCATGCAGCAAGGGGGCGGAAAAGAAGAAAAGATTATGCCATTTGCGATATTGTTGTTGTTGCTGGCGCTGGCGGCGGCGACGACGACGACGCCCCTCCCCCTCCTCCTGCATGGGAGGGAGGAAAAGCCCCCTTTTCTTTCCCTCCTTTCCCTTCTTCTTCTTCAAGTGTCAGGATGACAAATGGAGCAGGGGAAGGCGGAGGAAGAAGGGGGCGACGGAGCATTTCGACTGAAGAAGGGAGGAAAGCAAGGAGGAATTCAACGTGCACATTGACACATTTTCATAGCATAGTTTCTTGCTTCCTGTCACTTAATTATTTTTGTCAGACAGCTATGACACTTAGCTTCTTGCACCAAGGGATTGTCAATTTTCCCGGCGGAGCCAGCAAAGGGAAAAGGGAGCACCATCACTTTTAAATTCGACCAGCCAGCAGCGTCGGCGGGGAAGAGAGAGCGAAGGGAAACAGAAAAGTGCTTTTTCCGGTCCCCCTCCCCTCCCCCTTCCTCTCTTCATTTCTCTCTCGTACACTCCGCGGCTTGTTCCGACCGACGCCACCACTGTCGCCAATCTCATCGCGGCGGCGCCAGGGCAGAGCGCGCGTGACCCAATTCGCAAAGAAGTCACTCTTCTCCTTTCTTTCTTCCTTCCTCGCCCCTTTTTTACACTCGCCACTATTTCTCCGAAAGAGAAAAGGGAAAGGGAGGGAGGAGAAAAATCCAACCCTCCCCTCTTTCGCTCTTTGGTTCTCTCTGTCTTGTGCGGCATGAAAACGAATTCCGACAACATCAAAGGGACCAGTGAAGAAAAAAGAAAGACACGGAGGAGAGACACGGAATGAAGAAGGGAGCAGAAGAAATGGACTTTTCCCCTCCTTCCGCCGTCCGCAGGTCCGTCAGCCCTTCTTTGCAGTCACGTCACTCAAGAATTACACTCCCTGCTTTATACCGTATTTGAGAGCGTTCCCCCTCCAAGACTAACTCACCGTCTCGCCTCCCTCTATCCTGGCCCCGTCCAGGTGCCAGGTGATGTGCGCGGGCGGCCGCGAGCCCTCGGTGCGGCAGGTGATCTTCTGCGGCCTGCCGGCTACCAGCCGCCAGCCGCGGTCTGCGCCGCCGCCGCCAGTTGCACCAGACTTGCCCCCGTCGGCGGGTGCAGGAGAGGGACGGGCGATTCTGCGAAACACGATAGCAAATGGTATAAAACAGAAAGAACTCCTTCACCAAATCTCCGCTCACCTGACTCTCGCCGGCGGGAAGTTCATGTCCACGATGACGGTGGTGACGACTGGCCGAGTCAGGTTGGTGTTCCTGGCCTCGCAGGAGAGGGAGTCGTGGAGGTAGGAGCGGTCAACGGACGGCAGCGACAGCTCGTTGCGCACGGTGCCGTTCGCCAGGAGGGTCCTGGAGGATAAAGAACACGTTCTCATTTTCAGGTTCATAGACCTGCAGGGTAGGTACATCAATAATTCCGTACCAAGTTGAGTCGATGACCCTCCCTTCCCTCGACCAGACCAGCGTGGGAGGAGGAACGCCTGTGGGTGGAAAAAAGTACAAGAATGAGACATGCGCATGGATGTTGAATGGGCGGAGATGGAGGCGGGGAAATATATGGGGAGGGAGAAGCGAAAGGGCTGTGGGGGCGGAGGGAAGCGAAACATGCATTCTTTTTTCTCTCTCTCTAGCTGTTTGGGGACGGGGCGGGTGGGAAGACGGACATGAAAAAGTGTGATGCGAGGACAGAAGGGGCCTTGGAACACGACGGTGCTCCGTCAGCGGGTCTTGGAGGGAGGGAAGGGGGGGAAAGAGACCAGCTGCGGGGGATTAAGATGGAATGGGGGCAAAGGGGGAAAAGAGGAAGGACGAGAGAAGAGAGAGAGAGCCATCTTCTTCCGTCCCTCCTCCCCCTTCGCCCCGCCCCGTCATCGCCTCCCTCCTCCCCCCGTCCTCCTCCTCCTCCTCCTCCGCCCTCGCCGCGAGTCATCGTTAGTTCGTCCTCCTCCTCCCGTGCAAGGAAAGAAGGGATCGGGCCTGGATTCGCCATCCTTCATTCTGCGATGGCATTGTTGGAGCGCATGCCCTACAGGTTCGGGTAATGAACCCTTACAAGGCCACTACGGCTGTTTGGCGAATTCCTCCGCTGTGTAAATCTCCGGCCGCCCGCGGCGGGAAAGGGGGGAAGGGGCGGGGGAAGGCGATGCTTCCGCCGTCAATAAATCATTTTCCCCATTTGATGAAGCCGACGGAAGGCCACGGCAAGGAGGCCACGGCACGGAGGGGGATGAGGATGGCGAGCGGCCAAGTCTGGATCGTGGCGGTTTGGGCATCATGCAAGCCATCACCACAACGTGTACAAGCGTCGTCCAGCAGCCTCGGGCGGACAGACGAGGAGCGGGAAGGAAGGCCTTCTCTCTCCGAGGGACACACAACACTCCTCTTCCTCCTCTCCTCGTTCCATGACCGACAGGGCATGGACGTCGAGGGAAGAGGAAGAGGAAAGGATTGTTGTAGCCACCCTCCGAGACCACCTCTAGCCCGCGGACAGAGAATCCCTCCTTCCACAGCCCCCCTTTTCACCCCGGCGTCAGTTTCCCTCGTGGCCTTCCTTCGCTCCCTCCCTTCAGTCCCTCGGGGGTAGAAAGAGAAGGTCGAGGCAGTAGCATCAACAACCTCCTCCTCTCCCTTCCTCGTCAAGTGGACGTAATCCTGCCCAAAAAAGGAGGGAGGAAAAGGGGGAAAAGGCCCAGAGACGAGGCCTGTCCTCTTCCTCCTTCCACGAAAAGGAGAAGATGTGCATTAGCGACCCTTCTTTTCTCCACGACAACCCTCCCTTGGCTTCCACTCCCCGCGGTTGGCAAGGCTGGATATGAGAGATCCGCTCCTTTGTGTCGCTGCGCGCCATCGTATAGACTGCGTACGTACAGTTGTAGTGAACGTGTACTAGTAGGGCACCTAGTATGCATTTTCCGTTCCACGGTCGGGATCGGGAAAAGGGACGGCGGGGGCGAGAATGAACGAGAGACGGAACGGGGAATAAATAGACCGTAGGAGTAAGGGGAGAGAAAGAGACGGAGAATCGAGAAAAGGATTGCATGTGAGGATGTGGAGGATGGGAAGGGGGCTGCATGGGAGGGAAATACCCACGTAATGTGGCGGTGCGAAGTCGTGCAGTAAATCAACCCGAGCTGAAATGGATTTTCACTTCCCTTGGCTCCTATATGCGGGACTTCTCTGACAGTGCAATTAAAAAAGTGCACCTCCCACTGTCTGAATTCTAGGTTTCGCCCTCTTGCAGAATTTGCAGCGTGGGCACCGGTGTATATGTGCTCAGCGTGTGCAGTACGCACAGTACCTAATGTGCTTAATAATAGGACTCTTTGTGTCCCATGGGTGTCTCTGTCTCGTTGGTTGGTTTCGTTCGTGCATTGCATTCGCTGGTTGGTTGGTTCGCATGGCGCGGAGTAGTAGTTCACCATGCACCGTGGGGAAAAGGGACCCACCTCTCTATCCCACCCACACAAGATTGAATGCGTGCCTCCCTACATCCTCACATACCCGCCACTCCCCCTCCCCTCGGGGGAAGGAGGAAAGAGAGAGAGAGCCCCCGTATCTTTACGGCGGGAAATTTCTTTCCCCCCCATCCCGTTCCCCGGCAGATGCTACCCTTCCACCCTTCATCCACCACCACTCACCTCTGAAGGCATCGCATATTAGCGTGACTGATGCGCCCTCCTGGTATGGCCCCACGTAAGTCTTGCGCTGGGAGCCGCTCTCGTCGAACACCACCACAGGGTTGGGAGGGACTGGAAGAGGAGAAGGGTTCCCGTGAGAATGAGAACAACAGTTTGTCGCACGAGACGATGACAAGAAAAGGCATTCGTGTTCTTGTAGTACCCACCAATGACTGTGAGGTTGACGAGCGAGTTCCTGGATGGCGCCTCGGAGAAGTCCACCCTGCACCTGTAGAGCCCTGCGTCCCTGGCGCCGACGTCGCGCAGGCGCAGCAGGGCCGGGAAGGCCTCGGGGCGGAACTGGGCGCGGGTGCCCAGGCGCTCAGGGTCGGACCAGACGTCGGCAGAGGCGATGCTCCCGTCGTCGCCAACGTCCATGCTGCAAAAGGAAAAAAAGATACATTTAAGAGATGCCCCGTTAAAAAATGGAAGAAGGGGAAATGGGGCGGAAGGACGGAAGGTGGGTCCAATATTTCACGCCCCCTCCCCCAACCCTTTTTTCTCCCGGTCCTCGCTTTCAACAATAGCTAGGGGGTGGGGCATACGCGGGCCTCTTCTCCTCCCTCTCTGTCTCCTACCGCCTCCTCTGCAGATGCTTCGCGCCAACGGTTTTTCGCGGCCTCGGGCGTTTGGGGAGAAAAAAATGGAGGAGGTTGCGGATGGCCCCGGTGCAGCTACGGGCGGCAACAGAGTCGTGGGAGGGTGAGGCAAGAAAAGAGCCCAATTTGCTTCATACACTTTCCAGTGCGGTGGTGCCGCACTGGGGGGAACGCCATTTTGGTCTTGTCAGCGCTACCGTCTCCCTGGGCGAATAGGCACTCAGAGTTCAGTTGTTTTTCGCCATGCAGGAGGGAGGATGACATGCATATAGAAGCTTCCCCAGATTCAAAACCCGCCATTTTCATCAAGGAGAACAAACTTTTATTCGCAGCCGGCCTGCTTTAGTTCCGGCGCTCACATCGGTGCTTGCAGAAAAAGCTCCGTTGGGTTTGTTTGTCGAAACCAGCGCCACGGAAAAAGGACACAGCAGAAGAGAAAGTCGCGCGGTGTCACCCAAATCAAGATAGAGTGGCGGTTGGGCGGCCTC
>JAAUYJ010072635.1_pt1 | contig 12582 bp, 4 predicted proteins | sample 7278031 | NCBI WGS metagenome assembly JAAUYJ01 (sample SAMN14350222, study PRJNA611818) | marine sediment metagenome | isolation source: surface marine sediment (1.8m) | place: French Polynesia: Moorea | collected 2018-08 | reverse complement strand
GAGGAACAGACCAGGTGAGTCAGCACCTTTTCAAAAGTGGAAAAGAGAGACAGCCAAAAAGTTTCGTCTCTCTCTCTCTCTCTCTCTCTCTCTCTCACGCCGTCTGAGAGTGTGCACAACTAGCCACCAGGCCATTATATTATGCGCGCGTGTCTCCCATCCGTCATCATGGTTCTCAAGCTCTCGCAACACTTCTTCTCCCTCTGCGATGCAGTTTCCAGCGGAAGGCCCTTGTCAGGAAAGGGACTAAAGCAAAGAAACAGCAGTGGGAGAAGCAAGAAAAAGCCTGAAATTCGGCTTCGGCTTTTTTTAACTTTTAAGTCGACCTTCATACTTTCGTATATTTCGAGTCTTGTGTTTATACAGTAGTTCGCTGCAGGCGCATCAAAAAAGGAGAAGTTTGCTATTTTGTTGAATGTCAGACAGGGGTCGATGGCCGAGACAGAAGCAGACAACAAAGCGAAAAAAAGGGGTGGAAAAAGAGGGAGAGCGACTGAGGAGGTGGAAAAGGGGAGCCTCAGAGTTGTCGGATTTGCATGTCTGGAGGGAATGAGGAGGAAGAGGAGAGGACGATGAGGGAGAGAAGAGGCCGGAAGAATGCAATAAGCTCCCCTCACTCCTTTCTCTTCCTTCTTTCTGTCTCGAGGCGAAGGGGCGACTGACGGAGGCGGCGAATTCGCGAAATTGGATGATGCCCTTCGGCGGAGGGAGGGGGAGCGGATCTTCAGAGGTCATCGGCCCCCAGACAGAGGAGGGATGGGAGGGCCTCTTTCCTCTTTTGCCTAGAGGGCCTCCCTCCCTCCCTTTCTCCCTCCGCCGTCTCTCCTCTTAATACTTAATGCAATTGGATCTGTCTCTGCCCTCCCTTTCGAGGACGGGAGAGGATTTTCGCCAACGTGTGCAAACCCGATCCTCCTCCTCCTTCCTCACACGGTGGCGAATCCATTATGCATGAGAGGCGGAGGCGGAAGAGGGAGGAGCGGAGGGGAGGCCTTTGAGAACTGTCGAGACTATCTCGCGAACGGAGAGAGAGGAGGATTTTTTGTGCAGAGTTGGAAGGGAAATGGAGGGAGAGGAAGATGTGTGAGAAAAGATAGGAGGGAGAAAGAGCAAGAAGTATAGTTTTTCCACCTACAGCCCCAACCCAGCTCCGCGGAAATGGAAAAGCGAAGCCTCGTGTGCACAAATGTCGGGCTGTGTAAAGCATAAATACCCAGCGACTTTCCTAGACGTCTGGTTTGTTTCTCCTTTTTCGTTTGCCTGTGGTCGTCGAAGACCAACCGAACTGTGCAGAAACGGAGAGAGGGTTCTCCTCAGTCTTGTATCGTGTGCACTTTTCCCTTGACGGCCAAGATACCTCTCCCTTCCCCCCCGTCTCCCACAGCCAAGTTTTCAAACAAAGAAAATCAAGGATCAGTCCGGGCGAAGAGGAGGAGGAGGAGAAGCTTTCCCAGAAATTGGAATGGCAAGCTTCCCCCTCCCTCTTCTTTCTTCTTCCTCCAACTTATTCCACTGGCAGATAGAGTTTCTCACGTTACTCTTCCTCCTCGTCTTTCCCTTTTCCTGTTTGCAGATTTCGCCCCAAGGGAATACCCCCCTCCCCATTCGCTGACTCTCCCGACTCCTCTCTCTTCCTCTCTTTGTTCAAGACCCCAAAAGTGAAGAGAAGGAGAGGAGAGGATAAAGTAAGAAAATGAGAGTGCCGGCAATAAAAATTTCACTCCCTCTAAAAGTTTTAACGCCAAAAGTCAGGGGAAAATCTAGCAATTGGTATCCTCAGGCAGGATGAGAGAGGCGCCAACGGTAAAATGGAAGTGAACTTTCTACTTTTTTGGGAGCACTTTGGCTTCTGGTTTTTTGATGATGAACTTCCTACGTATACCTACCTCCCCTAAATTAGAAAACTCTATCCTTTCGTTTCCTCCTAGCTTCTTCCTCCGTTCTGCTTGTGGCAGATACATTTCTGTCCCGTCATGTACGGCGGGGAAAAAGGGGAGGGAGGAATGAGATTTTTTCTGTCGGAGAGATCTTTGAACGAGATAAAAGCTGGAAAGACAGGATGGTGAGGGCGCAGAGTTTGGGTTTGGGGCGCAAAATTAGCTACACGACGACGCCAATTTTCCCATCTTTGTTGCCTCTCCGACGACACCGCAAGCAGATCCCGATCGCAACTTGTTTCCCGCTAAAAACAGATCACAGTATGTCGCAAAAAATGCCAGCATATTTTGAGTGTGGGAAAAAGCGACGAGACTTCTGTATCCTTGCCCATAAGCTCCACGACATAATCCTGGCATTTAAACGAGGGAGACCCAAATAAACGCTCAGGTTCTAGAGCGACAAAGTCACAGAAGCGGAAGAACATTTGTCCAAATGAAAAGCGGGGAGGAGGAAGCCTCGTTAAAAACCTCTCGCCCTCTCACCATTTTATGCCGCTCAGTGTATTGTGCGTATTGTCCCGACCGACAGAGCTGTGCATCATTTACCATTTCCACCTAATTCGAACGAATGTTGTTCGCACCAGGGAAAATCGTCGGCGAATCCTGCTCCTTGATGGGAACAAGTCCTTATTTCCACTTGAATCAATCGCGCGAGTTGCATAGTCAGACGGACGCTATTGCAGCAAGAGGAGAAGGATTTGAATGTTTCTTTGTACTGTATGAACTTATTTACTAGACGCATGCAACAGGATGAAAAGAACATTTTGCGAAACGTAGAACTGCATGTCTCGAAATATACGTACATACCGCAGAAGAGTCTTTCCTAACATGAACAAAACGATCGAACTGTAACAAAAGTAGCAAAGGGCTGAAAATACTATATGCGCGAGTGAAATATTTTTTTTTTTGCTTTTTGTATTTCTATCTTTTTTTGTCTTTTATGTTTTTATACTTTTTATGTGTTTTCTGTTTTGTGACTTTTTTTGGGTTTTGTACGGTTTTTTTTAGCGACGACATACAAAAACGTCATTGAGATTACGTATACACAAGAGTACCAGGCGTTCCAAATGCTGGAACGTCCTTCAATATGTACAATTTTCCTCTTCTTCTCGATCTTCTTTCTTCAACTATCCCTGCTGCCTCCCGTCTTCTCCCTCCTCCTCCTGGTCAAGCAGGTCCTGCTCATTGGGAAGCACTGCCACTGGCGCCGCCCCCTGGTCCGCCCCGCTCCACTCCTCGTACTGCCTCTGCAGGCGCCGCTCCTCCTCCGCCCTCTTCAGCCTCTCCGAGGACATGGTCGAGGCCTCCCACATCAACTCCATGGTGACGGTCAGCTCGGTGTCGTCGCCGATGAGGTAGCCCAGCTCCACCATGGCATTGCTGTAGCAGAGCATGAAGTTGAAGAGGGGCACGATGAGCTGCTCCCCGGCCTCGGGCATGCCCAGCACGAATAGGAGCGCGTCTGCCGCCGACATCTCCCTGCGCTCGGCCCGGGCTTCCTCTGAGGCGTCGACCACAGGGTTGAAGTGGTACTTGCCGTCGGAGGCGAGGCCCACCAGGTCAAGCACCCTGTGGACGGCGGCGTCGGCGAGCGCGCTGCCGCCCATGCCCACCTCGTGGCAGGCACGGAGGACGTTCAGGACATCCCCCATGTCCGTGGTGCTGTTAAGGATGGACTCGGCGGAATCCAGGCCGTGCAGGTATGAGAGGAGCTTCATGGTGGTGGAGACGGGGAAGCCGACGAGGGAGACGCGCGGAATGCGGATCCCGAGCTGAGCGGCCTCGTAGAAGGCGAGGTCGACGAGGTCTGAGAGGCGGCGGGAAGCGGAGGCGAGGGCGGAGGCGCTGGCGGTGACAGCGGTGCGGCCGTTGGCGCTGCAGTGGACGGCCACCAGGTCATCCTCGTGACCGGCGAGCGGCAGGAAGACGGAACGGAGGAAGCGGGCGCGCGGAGGGGTACGGTTGCTGTTGGCGAAGTTCATCAGGTCAAAGAGGCCAACGTCGTCGGCCAGGTAGTAGAGACGGTCATAGTCGCCTAAGCGGCAGAGGTCCTTGAGGGCCGCGGCGGCGAGTTCGGCCAGATCATCCAGCCAGAACCTTTTGGTGGGAAAAAGACGGAAAATGGAGTTACTGCAAATGCTGCAGACAGAGGAGACATTAATTCAATAAAAGCAACAACATTCGAAGCATCATCAAATTTCAAAGGTCATCCCGTTGGTAGATAAGAGGAAAACAGCAGCAAGAAACAACATGGCTGATGCGTCTGACCACAACAACAGGAAACACGTTCGATTCAACTACCGGAAATGGAGCAGCTGAAGCAGCATCAGTAAATAAAAAAGCTCAAGAGCAGCTGAAACGTGGCTACCACGAGTTGACCGTTGGGACGCCATTTTGAATGAAAACTGATTGGGACAAAGAAAGATACCGTTTTACTTACTCTCTGGCTGCCTGGAGGATTCCCCCTACGTACGACATGAAGCCGATGTGTCCGACGGCCCTGGCGTGGACGATGGGCACCGTCCCGTCCAGGATGTACTCCATGATGGCCCTGGCCACCGACGCCGGGTAGTGGTAGAGCTTGATCTCGGCCCAGCGGCCGCCGTTCCTCTGCGCCACGCACCTGTGGATGTGCTGCAGCTGGTCGGGGAGGGCGGCGACGGCGATGTCGTAGCGGGTGGTGTCGCGGAGGCGGAAGGAGGCGATGTTGGCGTTGGGGGCCGAGGCCACGGTGGGCGGGCGGGGTGCGGGGGTGCGGCGAGGGGCATGGTCGGTGAAGGTGGAGCGCCGGGAGCGGAGCGGGGGGGCGCCGTCAGAGAACAGGGAGTAGAGCTCGTTCTGGGTGAGGGCGAGGGCGGCGTTGACGGCGTCGTTGTTGCGCTGCTGGAGGTCTTGCTCCTGTTGCTGGTTGTTGTTAGCGGCTCCCTCCGTCTCCTCCTCGTTCTTGACCACGACGGCGGCCGCTCCTCCGATTTCCTCCTCCTCCTTGTCCAGTTTCTCCCTCCTCCTCTTCTGCAGCTCCTTCTCCACCTCCGCTGCGGTCTTGTTGACGATCTCGTCAACGGAGAAGAACTTCTTGTTGTTGTTCTTGATATTGTCCTTGTTGGGAGCCATCTTGGTACTTGTCCTGGAGGTTGGAAGGTGAGTTTTTCAAGTGAAATTGTGGGTTGCTGCAAAGGACGAGATAGAAAGAACGGTTCATTGGGACGGAGTGTCAAATTAGGTGTGCGGGCGGCACACTGTTAGTTGGGAGAAAATAAAACCTATTTTCAATGGCCCACTTCTACATTTAAAAAGTTCACTCTTAAACTGCTATCCAAGGAAATGGCAAATTTTCTGGCTGTTCCTCGAATCATCCCTAAGCAACTCACCCGGTAGTTGCTCATGTGACCCACAAAATGTATCTTTGTGCTTTTTAGACTGACAAAAGGGATCTATTAGTATTTCCGCAAAAAAAAACCATTTTTCCCGAGATAAAAAGCGACTCGATACACATACTGTAGTACAATACTGCAGTAAGACGACAACAGTAGACGACGGGCTCTGTATATAGAACCTCAACTTACCTTTCGGTGCTGTCCCAAAGCTGAAGACGAAGTTGTGGTGGATGTTGTTGTCTGGTGCTCGACCGTGGATCGAATGGCGATAGAGGATGAACTCCGCCAAAGATTTCACCTGTCTTTAAGATCTGATTTTTGCGCTTTTTGTCTCTTTTTTACATTTTTGCTCTTGTACTCCTTCGCATCTCGCTGCGATTGGTTCTCCCGCGCGAAGACCGTTGGACGACGAGGAGGAGGAAGATGACCGACGGGCTGTCGACTAGCGTCGGCTGGCCGACAAAGAAATAGTGTGGGAAAACACGGGTGGGTGTGGCCGAACCTCGATCTCGACCGCTGAAATAGTGGTGGTGGGTGGTGGTCGAATACTACATTTGGGTTTTTGTCGGACAATGATTGACGCTAAATGACAAGTGTCTAAAACAAACTAAGTAGCTTGGTGATTGTTTTTGTTCTTTACCATGTTTCCCGAACTTTGTCTTTGCAAACATCGTATTTTACTTGTCTTAAATATAGCGTACGAATTGAGTATACAGGAAAAACTTTTTAACCATGATCTGCAAATTCAATAAACTTAATGACTTGAAAAAAGTACTTCTTAATCTGAAGTATGGATATTAGCCAAGTGAAACCCTACATCCTCCAAATTATGATTCGCATTCCATGGCGCCCCTCCAACAAAACAAATTACGAATCCTAATTTTCCTTTTGTCTTTGAGGTCAGGCTATATCGTAATTGCCGTAGAGACTAAAGCGGGGTGAAAAGCGCCAAAGCTTGAGATATTTTTTTACTCTTTCTAATAAAGTGACTCTTGAGTTATGAACGTGCCAACAACTCTACGGTATTCTTGCCACAAACGGTAAGGAAGTGTTTCAGCCACCCAAAAGGAAAATAAGACGCCCGATTCCTTATTTCCCACACAGGGATTTGGCGTCCCTCCTCCCCTTTCTTCCGTGACGCCCAGAAATAACCCAAGCCCGAAGAAAGAAAGACTCGAAGAAGTGCACCCATTGCCCCCTCTCCCTCCCTCCAACCAGCCCTTTCACGTTATGACATCCGGCACCGTCTAATAAAAGGCGTCGACAGGACCAAGAGGAAAGGGGGAGGACTCGAAATTTCCCCACGTCCCAACGCCGCCTTTCGTATAAAAAAGACGAGTAATGATGATGGCGGCTGATAACACCTCGTCCCCTTCCCCTTTCCCCCCTCCGGTCACAGTTGTCGTCAACAGTCTTCCTCATCATCATGCAAGCAACAGCTAGGAGACGACACTGAGGAAAGGTGCAATTAATGCTCTCATCGCCCGCTTCCCGTTCCCCCTTCTTTTCCAAAGGACTGAGAGACGTGTCAGAGACTTCCTCTTCCTCTTACTTAATCGGGGTGTGAGATCGCTACAAACTGTTTCCATCTTTATATCCTGGCTCAGTGTATCGAGGCCTCATATACGGTAGATATGGCAAAAACAAGGGAAAACTTGAAGGTGGGATTAATGCTTTTCTATCTTCACGCAACAAACAAGGCACCCTCAGACAGACACCGAAACGGATTTTCTTGTGAAAAAAACTGAAAAAGAACAAAGGGTTGATTTTTGTCTGATGTGGAGACTGTCTGAACTGTCTGGCCCCTCATGCACAATGTGTTGGTGAACGCTCCTGTCACTTTAGAACACGCGTAGTCGATGCAGCGACCATGGATTGGATTTCCGGGGAGACAGTTAAAGAAAGCGACAGAGAGAAGGACTTATTCCCTCTTTCTTTCTTATTTTACGGCGGGTTGCATGCCCGTCGTCGCCTTACTCTCCTTCTTCTTCCTCTTTGTGGTCTGCTCTCTCCTCCTTTCCTCGTCCGCAGCAGATGTTGCGGTTTGCCCTCTCTTCCTCCTCCCTCCCCTGCATGGCTTGGTCACATGTGCTTTACTTTTATTAGTAGTCCGGCAAGTACATGTGTCAGGAAAAAAGTTGTAACTCGTGCTTTGGCAAAAACAGTTCTCTGGAAAAAAAACAGATAAAAAACGTGAGAAACGCCAACCTCGAATTTGCTACTCCCTCAAGGGGGTGGAGGACAGATCACTTGTCAGTCGCACGGAAAAGTGGCGCAGAAGAAGACTCTTCTTTGCCCCTCATTTCCCCTCGCACACAAAAAGTTTGTTTCCTAATTATCGAGAAAAGGAGAGTCTTCTTCTCGTGCCTTTTGTGGCTAGCTCAGCTGGACAGACACCCAAGCTCTTCTTCTTTCCTTTCTCCGGAAAAAGCGCATTCCTTGCTCCTATGTGGTTTTTTCTCGTCTTCCATCTCGTCTTTTTTTGTTGGGGTCGCATTATTTGGCTCGGGCAAATGAGAAGGAGGAATCCGCGAAAAAGCGCCCACAAACAACAAACTCATTTTCTTCCCTCAAGGTGACTTATACAAAAAGCAAATGCAGAGCTCAATTAACCGTTCAGCGCATCCCCCGCGAGGAATGGAATTCAAAGTAGAATACAGACATTTTCTTCTCCCCCTAGCATTTGTAAAGAAAGGAACGGCCTCCTCTTTTCCCACCTCGTCTTCTTAATTTACCCCCGACCGACTCGCACTCCTCCACCGCAGTAGACAAGGAAGACGCCCGAAGAAGCCGCATCTTCCTCCTTTTCTTCTTTTCCTGGACTGCACTGCAGTGCATAGTTTGTCCGTTGCACCCCAAAAAAGATCCAGAAGTCTTTCTCCCCTTGCTTCGGATCCCCCGTTGCGTTCTCGTCACCTCCTTTGTTGTCGCTTCTCTTCCCTCCCCCTCCCCTCATGCAGTCATTAGGGTGTGAAGCTCGTTTGGGGCTTGTGTGAGGGGGAGATGACGTCCAGGGGAAATTCCTGAGAGAATTGGCAGATTAGAAACGAAGAAGAAAATGTGCGAAAACCGAAAGATGAAAAGGAAGTTGAGGGGGATTCGATCATGACAAAGACGAAAAGAGGAAAAAATTCCTTCTTTCCATTTCCCCCTTTTCACTCTAATTCCCAGGGAATTCTTAGACAGTTTTCTCTTTCCACCCGTTCCTCTTAAACATTCTCAAGGGTTTTTCCTCGCTCGGTCGATGGATGTGAAGGAAAATTTATTATCCTCTTTGACGCCAGACTGCAGCGGTTTTGAGGGCAGAACAAGTATTGGCTTTTGTTCTTTTAGCTGCACTTTACCTTTAAAACATTTACAATTCTTGTTTTAAACACAAAGCGACATGTGTCCTACTCCACGATTTCGTACAAAAATTCCAAAGAAAACTAAGAACTTCTCTTCCTCCAGGACTTCGAGCACCGAGAGGAGAAAGGGAAAGAAATGTGTTGTTTCAAATGCAGGCGGTATCGGGAGTTAGGCGAGACGGCTTCGGGTGAAACGAGGGAACGGTCGGGACTCGAGAGAGAGTCGAGTCGGAGGCGGCCCATCCCAGACGCTTCCTTCCTTCCTCCTTTCACCCCATTTAAGAGAGCTGCATCCCTCGCCTTGCCCTCACCTTTCTTCTTTGTGGCATGACTCTCACCCCCTCTTCCTGCCTGTGTCTCAAAGGAGCAGCGTTGCATGAGAAAGGATGGAAGAAGGTGAAAGGAAGAAGCCGTGTATGTGTAGTAGAAAGGTTTTTTTTGAATGCACTTACACACTGTACTTTTGTACACAGTGTAGTTCTCTTGTCTAGGCGGCTTCGTTGGCTAAGCCTTTTTCCCTCGAAAGGTGTAGATGAAGGAGAGTGACGGAGACTTTTTTCCAACTTTTTCTGTGAAAAAGAGCATGTACTGAATGTGGACAGATTTGTGTTAGACATTTTTTTCTTTTTCCATGGGAACCAGTAGGTGCAGTATGTCTGAACTTGGGCCTGTGGGCTGCTGCGACTGCCACGCCACGTGTATGTATCACAGGAAAAAGTTTCTAAAATTCTAACAGTTACATGTAAACTGCTGTAGTCACGTCAGATAATTCCATTGTGTCCATTGTTCAAGTTCTTTTCCAGATCAAGAAAGGAGAGCGCGGGGGGATGCGTGTATCATTGCATGCACCTTGCACTCGAAAAAGAGAAAGGGGAGGAAAGAGAGAAACAATAGCCGAAGATGAAGCAAAGTCACCCCTTTCCAAAAGAGACTCTGTCTCTGTCTAGACTTTTTGTCTGCACGGGTGGATGCACCACAAACGCTCCTGCTGCTACTAGAAAAATGCATTCAGTCCGTAATGGATCGAAGGACCTTGAAAGCGACTTTTTACCCCCTCTCAATCGAGAAAAGGTGGTGGTGCAGCTGCCGTGACTAAAATTGTGACTTGCGGGAGGGGGAAAAGTCGTCTGTTTCTTTCTTGTCGATCCATTTGTCATTTCGTCTCCTATTCGTCGTCACCGCCGAAGCCTGAAAAAAGACTCAACGGTGGAAAAAATCCCCCGGTTGACCGCAAAAGAGAAGCCAAACTCGCGGGCCGCCGATGACGTGTCAATTCGCCGTTGGCGATCATTTGGTGGGGGAGAAAGAAATCCGGTCAAAGCGAGTGATCGGCTTCGACTTTTCACAAAGGGTGCAAACTCCCGAAAAACCCGCCGTGTAAATGTTTCAGTATACAAAGCCAAAAGATCAGACTTTTTCGGGAATGGTGAGGTAGCGGAGAGGGGAGCTTAGTTCGTGCGTGCGTTGAAGGGGGGCGAGACAGAAATCAAGGGATCAAGACTCCCCTTCCATCCATTTTCCAGAAAATCCCCCATCCCTTATAGTCGCCCGTTTTTGTGTGTCTGCAGTCGCATCTGCACTCTCACACACGCCCCTCACATGAGCCGCCCTCTCTTTCACAACACGTACTGCACATGCATTTCTCCCCCCTCCCCCTTCCCTCTGTCTGGATGTCTGGAAAGTATAAAGGGGGGGGGGGGGACGCCTATATTACCCGCCGATATCGACCACGCCGCACTGCCCCCCAAAAGGGGAGTTTCACCCCTGTCCTATACACTACACTTTCTCGGTTGTTAGTCGGGTCCCCTTTCTCGCCTCAAACTGCAGCCAGACCCAGACAGGACGCCTCTTCGCTGGGGAAAGAAAGGGACAGATATGAAACTGCGCTGCAGGCGGAGGGAAGTGGAGTTGAACTCAATTTCTCTTAGAGGCGGAGCAAAGTTTAGTAACCTCGGGCCGACGGATCGTCCTCGACATAGACGTCCTCCTCCTTTTGAGAGGGCGGCAGAGCAAAGTTTGTCCCGACGTCTGAAGTAAAGAAAATGTTTCGTAGGCTACCGGGGTTGGGAGTTGGGAGTAGAAGAACCGATAGGGCTCAAGAGCATTTGAAGCAGCCACTGCCGAGGCCTATTAAAAAGTATGGAAAGCTTGCGGAATGCTGACATGAAAGGATGAAAGCAAAAGCCTCCAACTCTGCAATGATCTGCTCCCCTTTTTATCCCTTTGAAGACCGCAGTGAGGAGGAGAGTGGGCTGTAAAATAATTTGAAACTTGAGGAGGTCGGGAGTCCAAGGGTAAAGACACTGCTGTTCTAGGTCATACTACAACAGATGCAACAATAAAAGGGGATCGGGACAGGAGGAATAAGAGTCAGCAACAAAGATTGAAGTTTCATGTGTCTCAATTTGTAGACAACACTAGACATAATCAGTGGGTGAATCTCTCTTTTCCCCCAAGACTGCATGCGAAGCTACTCTATTTCTTGCTGCACCAACCCCCTTCCCTTATCCCATGCACACGTACTCGTACATACACATGCGGCGGCGGGTAAAAACGGGCGGGCGGGTTCAACAACCCTATTACGACGGTCGGCCGATGGCGGCGGAGAGGGCGGACGGCGACGACGCTCTCCCTTTCTCTCGGTGCAGTTGCACGTAAATCCAGACGGGAAGCCAGACAGAACAGAACGGGCGGGGGAGAGAGGGGATGGCGGCCGTCTGGGAAGAGGGAAGAGGGGAGCAAAAAAAGGTGCTGCTGCTGTCTTGGGGGTTTTAGGGGCTTCCTAAACTAACTCCAAGGGAGGGAGTTGTATACTCGTGATGTTTTTATAGGACTAGGGAATTTCCTCGTTGGAACAAACTTGAATTTCCCCTCTGACTAAAAACAATGCACAGCAAAGGTATTTAGAAACCCCTGTGCCCTCAAGAGTCCCTTGTCCCAACCCCAGGGGAATATTGTAAGGAGGGCGCCAACCATGTTCGGTATGTCCGTTGCTTTGCAGCAGCCAGAAAGAAAAACGAACGACGTCCCCTGCAGCCCCACCCCACATCCCACCACATCCAATCCATCCCCATTGCTACACACACATGCACACCCACTCACATCCCCCACACACGCGCATGAAGAGCGCCTGGGATAGCGCCAGACAGAATATAGCAAGGGATAATAGCAATTCGTGTGTCACTGGTGGCGGGAGAAGAGGGTGCAGTGGAGACAAAGTTGATTGCAACCCCGCCACCCACTGCCATTGGACGAATAGGGTGCAGCTAGGGTGCAGCAGTAGCCGGTTCCAGACGTCTCGCATCGATTCTGTCTCGTTTTCACCCCTCTCTCCGATGTACTCGAGTAGAACAAATTCACCCCCTCCTCTTTTCCCTCCCCTTCCTCATTCCATTCCAGACAAACCGCTGCTCTCTTCCTCCTTCATTCCTCCTCGAAGGGTGCAGTTGCACACTTTCGTCTGGCCGCGGGCTGGTCCAAATTCTGCTACAGTACATGTACACGAAAGGGGGGCGAAGTAAAAAAAATCTTTCACAGCGTGGAGCAAAATGCGATCGTTACGGCTGACATTAAGAGGAAGGAGGAAGAATAAGTGGGACGTACCCGCAGTCTTCTTTTCCAAACTAATGATCGGTGCACCTGGCCATTCCAGCTTCGGTTCTTTATGACATGTCTCAATCCAAGCTTCTCTTCAGGGAGAAAAGTAGGGTTGGGGTACTTGCTCATTGCAGTACAAAAGGAGCCACCTCCTCCTCCTCTTCTATTCTTCGACCCCTCGGGGCGGCTTTTAAAATCCCCTCTGTTATTTTCCTTTGGCAGCCAAGACGGGTGAATGCACTAACTCTCGGTCCGGACAGTGCGGTCTGTCTTTGGTCGGTCCGTTGGCAGGGTTATATGGTCGACGGTGTCGATGTAATTCTC
>JAAUYJ010084000.1_pt1 | contig 12583 bp, 14 predicted proteins | sample 7278031 | NCBI WGS metagenome assembly JAAUYJ01 (sample SAMN14350222, study PRJNA611818) | marine sediment metagenome | isolation source: surface marine sediment (1.8m) | place: French Polynesia: Moorea | collected 2018-08 | reverse complement strand
ATTGCCTCACTCGAAAATTGGGGGTACCAAATAGAGTTGGGTCTTCACCCTCACAAAAGAGCAAATTTATGAGCTCTTACGCGTTCTGTGTTAAGCGAAAACATATCTACTGAGTGACAAAGAAAGCATTCCGTTACTGTGCAACTCAACTGTTCTTCTTGTAGAACTTGACCTCCATCTGCAGCTCCGCCTTCTCCTGCAGCGCTGCCTCGATCCTCTCCCTGGCCTCGTCCTCCGTCTCCTCCCCGTACAGGAAGCTGCAGGCGCACCCCTTCTGCATGATCTGCGCCCGGAAGAACCCGGTGAGCTCGCAGAAGCCGTCGGAGCAGTACACGATTGGGAAGGCCGCGGGGACCTGGGCGTTGCCCAGGACGAAGTTGCTGTCTGTAATTATGTAAAAGTATTCATACAAATTAAAAAAAGGGCTTTTGTTGTTTTGTCGGCAAGTATCCTCACGTGTTCCATCGAATCTGGTGGCGATGGTGTCCAGAAACGTGTTCTGTGGGGCCAGGAGCCCCTTCCGACCTGGCATGGTGGCGGTGGGAGTGCTCTCTTGGCTAATCAGTGATCAGTGGAGAAAGTGTATTGGAAGATTGGCCTCAGCCTTTTCCGGATCCTCCTCGTCCTGGTCGCTCATAGCTCAGCTTTATCCCAGAATCCACCCTTTGGTTTCTTTCCTGAAAAGAAAGGATAAGGGAAAAATTAGGAGCCTCATTTTCCGCCAAAAAAAAGAGAAGAGGGAGAGGGGGAACACAAGTGGGGTAAATTTGTCCTCTTTTTGCTGCGAACTACGCGAGCTTTCTCTGGAAGGGAAAATTCGGCATTGATGCAGCATTGCGCAGACCTGCAGCATCCGAAATACCGACGGCAATAACTTTTCTTTCACTCCTAATGGTATATGGTCCAGGCAGACATGCCTCACACAACATGCTGCCAAGATCCTGAGGTGGTCGGAGTTTCTTTAGCAAGAGTTTCAGGAGAGGATGACGGACTCATAAAAAGAAGACTTCGGCGGCCTTAAAAGTTCCTTAATACCTTCCCACGTTTTCACAGGATATCTGTCCGTCGCCGCGACGCCCCTAAACTACTCTCACGACGTACACTTTCCTCCCATCCCCATTCATACCCGGGCCTCTCTCTGGTCGGTCGGTCTTCTCCCAGATGATGTCTTCAAAAGGCGAGGAGAGATAAGAGGATGGAGGAGGAGGAGGAGGTGTCGATGGATGAGAGGGGAGAAAGGGCACTGTTCTCTTTTGGGGCAACGGACTGATCACAGGATCCCTCTCCTCCCTCCTCTTCCTCTCTTTCTCTCCACGTGCAGGTGACTGACTTGTGTGTGTGGCGTAGTCGTTATTATTACTGTCTTCGATGGGGGATTGTAGAGAAGGGAGAGAGGGAGGGGTGCAATAAGGGCGATGGGAAAGTGTGCTGAGTCCCTCCGCTCCTTTCATGTAGTGAGGATATCTGGGGCAAGTTTGCTCTATCCACGTACATGTGCAGCAGTAGCCAGACATGTTCTCTGTGCACAAGCCGACGAAGGCACTTGATAAATACTCACTGTGGGGTATTTTATAAGAATTTACCGCAAGTATGTATGTCTTGTGCTACAACTTGAATTGCTCTTCCCGCTTGCCGTCCAGATGCGCGCCTTTGATTTTTTCGCCTTGATAAGATATTTACAGCCCCCCCCCCACTTCCCCTCAGTCAAGAAGATCCGGAGGAAAGTGAGACCGTGAAGGAAAGTTTTGCGCCCGCGAGACGTCGCTCGACGTCCGTTTTGCATTGCAGCGTCCCTTTCCTCCCCCTTTCCGCCCTTTGCACAGATGTTAAAACGGGACGAAAAGAGGAAAGGCGAGAGAGAGAGAGTTATTGCACAAAACGGGAAGGGAGGGAGTGGCTGTAAATCCTGGGCTAGCTTGCGGAGGGTGCAGTTTTTTGTGTGTTGCGATGCTTTTGCAGTAAAGTGGGCCGGTGAGTAAGTATCTGACATTTTAAAAACTCTGCTGTAGAGGCTTCAAAAAGGGTGTTTTCTTGTCTGATGTTGTGCATCGGGCAAAGAAGAGCACACACATTTATTCCCAATTTGCCTTCTCCCTTCCTGGAAAGACCCTCTTCACCAGCTCACCCTCCTTTCCGATCTGTGAATACGTGATGATCTGGGGGGTGCATATGATTAACACATCTGCTTCGCCTGTCTTTTTTTCCGCGGTATCTGTTCTCCTCCTTGCGGCTTGTTTCCCCTCTGGCTTCCTCGTTCGTTTTCCTAACGGGGTCATGCAGACACAATTCTGCCGTCACCGAAGGACGAAGTTCCCCCCTTAGATCCTTAACACCTGAAGATGTCATGCATCCGACACAGGTTTTTTTTTACCTAGTACGTCTATTCTGGGCGCATTTTTCTAAAAAAGCTTTTGTCTTCAAAACTTTTGCTTTTTGGAAAGGCGAGCTGGATCTCTGGGCCCCTTTTTCCCTCCGCCTCCTACGACCGGAAAGGGAGCTCCATTACCGTCAAGACAGAGGAGGAGAAGGAGGAGGAGGAGGGACGGGCAAAAATGAGAAAGATGACGAAGGGGGAGGGAGGATCACTGCCTTGGCCTCAGGAAGTGGAAACGAGGTGTCCAGCGGCCTTCAAAAAATTCTTTTTGCCGACGTTCGTGATGCGACTTTCTTATGACGGACGAAAAGGGGGGAAATATATGGCCTTTCTCTCTTGTCAGCAATCTCTTTCAGTTTGTGGAAGGGCCAATAGTAGCTCTAGTATACAGTTGTAATAGTAGTACACAGGAAAGGAAGGAGATCGGCCAGAAGAAATATGTTGCCAGGCTGCGTGCCTGGGTTTTTAACAGGCTCACTTAAGAGAAGAGGCGCCCGCCACCTTTTTTCTTTCTCACCGACGTTGCCGGAATTCGGAGCATACCTTTTTTCCCCAAGTCATCGAAGAAGCGTCACGGCAGCCTAATTAAAGTTCCCGGGCGAAGACATAAAAGTGGCGTCGGTACTTCAATGCATTGTTCTTATGGTAGTAGACGCGCCTGTGACGTCACCCTGCTTGAAATTCAATACACAGTTGCGCCGCAGAGCCTTCATTGAAGCCACAAACTTTCCCACAGCTACCCTTTGTGTGGTTTTGAATTAAATTTTGTGCGTTTGTTTAAGAACAGCACTTCTATGCCTCTTATTTTCATAAAAGCACTTTGGAATTACTATTGTATTTACTGTATAGGTATGTATACTTCACTTGTATCATGGAAGCACGCATCTTACGATCCTAACTATGTGATACCCGGTCGAAACTCGAGGGTCCTCGGGTGGTCTCAGAGGGAAAGGAAAGATCTTCTGACCTTGAGTGACTTTATCATGCCCTAGAGACCGGACGATTACGTACTATACTAGAAGTGGGCAAGGAATAAAAAAACTCCATCTCTGGGCGACCTGTCACCTACAAAAATAGAATATGCCGTCAACATGATAAATGTAGTAAGCAAGAAAGTGGAAATGTCTTTTTCTCTCCCGAACAAAGAAATTCGGATGATTGGCCTCGAAAACGGCGTCGGCAGTCATTTTCCCATCGCACAAAAGGGCCGCCACTTCCGGATGAAATCATCTAAACACGTGTGCTGCTCTCTAAATTCACTGTTTGGGCCTTCCCCTGAAAAGCCAGTTAAGGCGAGAGAGCGGGGGGGGCACAAGTGTGGAAAATCGCATTCAAGGGCCCTTCCCCATCGCCCCTGCGTCGCAGACCTGGTCGAAGGTGGCAAACCGGGTAAGGCACCCCCGTGAGAGACCAATACAAGCTATTTTTGTAAATTACTTTAGTAATAAAGTTGCTGCGCAGGAAAAAGGTCATTGCTGCCTCGTCACCTTGGTTTTTTTCCGTAAAAAACGTTTTTTTCCTCGGCCAAAAGATGCTGCGTCTATCATAACCCCAACGCTCAAGTATGTTTCTCCCTGAGGTGTCACACCGCCTCCGAATCCTGCATGGGTTTCATGGCGCGGGGATCCCGGATGAGGGAAGCCCCGCCGTACCTTCCATGCTTTTGTCGTTCTTCCCCCTCGTCGCGGCATTCAGAGGCAGCAATTTGCGACGCGCGGGGAAAGGAGGAGTAATTCTAATCTCGAGGGAGAGACTTCAAAAAAGAAGCGGTCCTCTCGAGAGCAAGACACATTCGAAAGCAAGAGACACATTCAAAAAGAAGTGTAGCGCGCACACTGCACTGCACCCCACGCAACAAGCATTGCAGCCATGAAAGTCGACACAAAAACGCTTCTGTTCGCCACGGTCTTGGTCTCTGTTATCGCAATGGCGGAGCCCAGGAGGTCCTGGTGGGAAAAATGCTTTGGCTGGGGCAGGAGGGAGATGTGAGTATCTAAGAAGGCATGAAGTCGTGCCAGTCTTTCTGACTTGGCCAAACTTTTCGGCAAATCTCTGTCTCACGCAAGATTTACTTTCCACTTCCAAGATTTAGATGAACTTTCAACGCTTTTTTCGGGAAAGGCGAGAGGTGGTGGTGACATAGATACCGGAGGGAAAATTCCTCCTGAGTCATCCGTATGCACTCCACCTCATGAATCCTTAAGTTCTCTTCTTCAGAGTGAAGGATCAAGGGACCTTGAGATTGAAAATTCCCTTGTACTGCACGAAACTTTATCCTTAGCCAGGAGACAACAGTGACCACTCAAAACAAAAAAGAAGTGCTACCTGCCCTCATATCTATTACCGGTACATGTTTTGCTTGAAAATTGGTATTAACTCACCAAATTTAACAGCGTCGTATTTCTCTCTGAGGATGTCCTCAGCCCGGAGAAACCGGCTGTTGCTTTGCCGAGTCGCGGCACCGCCTTCAGATCAAGCCATGAAAATAACCATAAAACCCGTTTACGACCGAGCCTCTCAGTCTTGCAAACTTTCATTTAGTCAAGTCTCCTTTTCTCCCTCCATTTCCGCAGCCGTCGCTTCTCCTTCTTCGTCCCCACGAACAACGACACTGACACCACTGCAGAGTGCCAGGCGGAGTTCGGCACCAACGGTACTGATGTGGTCGAAATACAGGTTAATGCTTCATTCTACAAAAAGCAATTTAAGTTTAAAAGATCAAATGTGCCGAAACCCTAGGGCGACTTCCGGTGCAACAACACCTTCCTCATGGACGTCCACGACAACTTTGACATGATGCTCCGCGTGTGCGAGGTCACGACTGTGCTGGAGAGCGATTTGGACGGGGACGACCCGGAGGTGAAGGGGAGGACGTTCCAGTTCTTCTCCAGCGGAGTGGTGCCTCAGTTCCAGGTGGTAGACCTGGTGGCCGGGGGCGACGGTGGCGGAGACGGTGGTGACGAAGGTGGTGACGGTGGCGACGGCGGTGCCGGGGATGAAGGTACTGGTGACGGCGACGGAGGTGCTGAGGATGGAGATGGTGGTGACGGCGGCGACGGAGCTGACGGTGCTTAAGACGGCTCTGTTGGCGGTGGTGACGGACAATGAAAAGTTACCTTTTCGTACAATAAATACTTGCCCCTTTTATTTACGGATATTAAAATGCAATTCGGCCCAAACACCTTTGCTGTCAGGCGTCAATCATTTTTCCTGCCACCTTTTTTTCCGCAAGGTTACTTGCGATGAATGGCGTTGCTTTGTTCTGCGTTCAACATTCGTACTGTGTCTAATTCTCGGAGCTGAGAGGGGGGCTATACTGGAGAAGTACCTAGAGCAAGGAGATCCTTCTCCTCCTTCTCCTTTTTGGTACGACAGAAAATGAGAGAAAGGGAGACTGTTTTTTCGGCGGCCTTGTCTCCTTCCCACTCCTTGGGTTCTTCTCCTCGAAGAGGGCCTGAAAAACAAGGGCGAGAAGGAGGCCTGGCTGGCAGGGGACAAGGAAATGGAGCTCCGACCGGATTTGGATGGATAGCTTCTTTCTTTCGATCAGAACACACGAAGATTCCTACACACATGTCGGACCATCACTATAACGGATTCGGTCAAAACGCTGTCTTGCAAAGAGCGTGTGTTAAAAATTCAACGCGACCTTGTCCACTTGCACTTGAGCCGCCTGTCTAGGCCGCTCGCCTCGAATCCGATATATCTGCATCCGATACGTTGCAGGGAATTCTCTCCTATTTCCCGGCGAACCCTCAGATTTTATCATCTACGCCCCCTTTCTTTCCACGGTGGACCGAAAGGAGGGGGAGGACGTTTTTTCGTGAATGAATGGAGACTCCTCCCCACTTTCCGTGTTCTCTGTCCTCTTCTCCTAAAAGTGCCGCGGAAGAGATGAAGGGTTAAGACCGCGATGTCAACAAGCATTGCCGGCAGGCGGAAATTTTTGCCACTCCCTGCGAAATATTATTTCTGCGAGCTTCGACAGTGTCGAGAGCTTTGGCGAATCCCGCTTTGATGGCCACGGCTCCGTCATAGAAGCTGACTGCTCAGGCGCCAAGGTCCGTTTATTGTTATGCGCGGAGAGCTCGCAACAGAGGATCTGAAGAGGAAGTGAGGGAGGGGGCTTTCTTCTTCGGTAGATTTTGTACGTCGAACTGACTGTTTCTACACAGTTCACATCGAAGCAAAAACTCTTCTCCCTTGAGCGCGTCCTGCTAAATCCGCTATCGGAAGTACGGTACCCTTCTACTTCCAGGCAATTAAAGAAAGCGAGCGGGAGATTGATGGTAATTGGGGTTGACCCGATTAAGCAAAAGGGAAGGACGGGAAACACAACGCAATAGAGAACGATCGAGCAGGAAAAAAACGTTGTTTCCTCTTTCGTCTTTGGATCCATGTTTGCACAGGGTGAGTAGCTTTCACTTTTCTGCGCTGTACTACGAAAGCACTTTTGCAGGCAATCTCCTTAATTCACGGCGCCAAGAGGACAAAAACTGCTGCGTCACCCTGTTCGCGCCGAGCAGCTCCAGCAGAATAAGGGAATATAAGATGGATTCGCCGCCGCCTCTGGTTTTCCCTTGGGTGAGGTCTCTCTTCTTGGAAAGCGGGCGCGACCCATTTCCTCCCCATTGGGTTGTACTGCATATGTGTATATCCGCTTCTTGCTCCCATTTTTGCGTGAGCAAAAGAAAGCGGCTTGCCCTCTTTCTCATTGATTTTTTCCGCGGGCCTTTGATCGGCCTCTGACGTCACGCAGCTTCATCCTCCAGGGCGCCTTAGCGTGCGTAATACTAGTGTCGTCCGCACGTGTGTGCGAGTACAAAGAGGAGGAGGAGGAGTGTCGTAATTATCTGTTTGTACAGCCAGGCCGGCAACGAGGCTGCAGCAGCTTTATCCCCCTCCAGTCGTAAGCCCTCTCCCCCTCCTTCCCAACCGGCGTTCGTTCCAATTAACTTGATGGGCAAAGCCGACTCCACTCGACTTGCTGCTTTCGCCTTTGCCTTCTGAAACTCAAAATGCAGTGCTCGAGAGATGAAATGCGGCGGCGGAGGCGCTTTCCGGATAAACCCACCACACATGGCGACGTACAGCGAGGCCGGAAAATGTAAAACGCAGGTATGGCTAAAAACCGCGGCGGCGGAGACGGAGGCGCCGCCGTCTGATGTGAAATATTCCTGAGGCAGCGAGCGAGACACAAAGTGTCTTCGCCGCCGCCGCCGCCACTTTCAGGGCTAGGAATGACAACTTTCGCCGCCGCCGCCGTCCTACTTTACTTTTTCGCCCTCTCTCGCTGTCTCCTCCTCCTCCCTCTCTCTCTTATTATTCTTGAGCTCCTTCGCCTTGGGCCACGGATTCTCCTCTTCCTCTCGTCTCTGGTGGCTTAGCTTCAAGTCTCTTTGTCGTAAAAAGAGCAAAGGCCGGCAAAAAGGAGAAAGAGCAAAGCCGACGAACACGAATTCTTATCGTGCCTTTCGTTGCCTTTTCCCTCCTCCGCCCACAGGCACACACCTGCTCAAAATGGTGCCGTGAGCGGTCTCCAGGGCGATCCTTCCTCTCTCTCCTCCCTAAAAGTATTGAGCATTGGGTGTGTTATGCTAACTCGTACGTCGAACGAAACGAGGCCCTGTGTGCTAAGTAAGTGGGCAGCGCTCGCTTTCCTCCCTCCCTCCCCCTTTCCCCCTAGCTCTCAAGTGCCTCCTCCACTCGCTTCCTTTTCCCCGACAAATTGGAGTCGGCCGCAACAACAACCCACAAATGTCAGACGAGGAGCGACGGATAAGCGCGGAGGACGGCGGCGGCGGCGGCGGCCATTGTTCTTTCCGGAAACCCACTTCTCGTGCGCGCGCTCTCTCTCCACATACAAATTAACTTTTCCGCGTTTCATCGCAAAAAAGACAGGCCCGACGGAAAGCTGCATGCTCGCAAAATAGCAAACTGTCGGGTTTTTTTTGCAAAGTCGCTGTTTTTAACCGCCTTTCTTTGCCGACAACCCGAGTTCAAAAAAGCCTTCATGTGCGCCGACGACTTGCCTTGGATTGATCGCCAGTCGGCGTCTCCGCTACGTACCTACACGACGTAGCATACCTTTGCAAGCGGGCGGATGAGGAGTAGCTATCAGCCGCTCAAACTTCTTGATTGACAGGCAGCTAGCAGGCGGGAGGCGGGAAGCGTCGGTCGTAGTGCGGACTTGAAGTAGAAGTGCGGTGTGGAGATCGAAAAAGGAAGTGAAGGGCTTTGTCGGTATGGATTCCGCCAATATGTCTGATACGATAAATGGCAGACCCTCTCTCGGAAGACGATACATATTATAGAACCTTCGATGGTGCTTGCATCATGGGCGAATCCCTGTCCATCGCCTCGCTATACTTTGCAAGTTGAAGGAGCTGCGGTGAAGGCTGTTTACATTTGAGCGGGGAGAGAAGGAAGAGGTGGTGATATCAGAAAAGGAGGGGGCGGAGGAACATTTAGCGGGAAAGAGAGGCGGGGGAGGGAGGGAGGAGGCCTCAAGCCTTGCCTTGTCCCTCCAGGAGTTATTAGACAAGTGGAATGTAGACAATGTAGGAAGGGGGGCCTCGCTGCTTATGCAAATCGCATGAGATTGTCGCCACTCTCCCTCGTGAGTGACGCTGGGGAGGTGACGGGGGTAAGAGGCGGCGACAAAAGCCAATTATGAATGGAGAGAAGGAGAGAGGCCGGAGTGGCAAACAAGAGCTTCCCTTTACCCCACCGCGGCAGAGAGCTGATACTGCGTATTTACCATGACTTGCGGTGGCGATGCAATGTGCACAATACTGGTTGCATTTTGTTTCAAAGCAATGCTGGTGCTGTCCTTCGGCAACAACAAAAGAACGAGAAAATGATTTTATTCTCTTTCATGGCTCTTTCATGCAGACCAAAGGTCACAACTGCGGCAACCCCCCAAAGTTGTGCCCAGCAGTTTGTTGTTTCTTCGCGTCACCACGTCACAAAACTGTTCTCCTTCGTCACATCTTTCTGCCGCAGCCATGATGGAGCAATGAAGAAGCAAAGGCAGTCTGTCGTCCACTCTATTCCTTAGAGTACAAAAGGCAAAAAAAGTTTGGTCAATTTCTTCCCACTCTCCTTCTGCGGGAAAGAGGGAGGAGGAAGAGAAGAGACCCGATACCTTTTTTGCCGGAGGGGAAGGTCCATCGATGTCTTTGAATTGCACAAGGTTGTTCAGCTTCGCAGAATTCCAAGGCCTCCGATCAAGCATTGCGCGTATCAGACGACCACACGAGATCAAGAACGAATAAGCAAATCATTTGTTTTTGTTGATTGCCATATACCGGCATAAATAGCAATTTAATACCAGTCAGACTGGCACACGTACACAGTACACGCGGACACAGGGGAGACGGTCTTGCGTCATTCACGTCTTGAGAACCAAATTGACTGATCCAGCAGAGGCCACGAGGGTTACCAATCGGCCTGTACTTGTTTTCCCCCAGGAACGGAGGGGAAAGGGGGAAGGGAATTGCGGAAGAAGGAAAGAGGAGAGGGCCAGCTGGATCTAGGAGTCATATTTTCCGAGCTGTTGGCGGGAAAAAGGGAAGACGGAATAGGAGCGGCAGCGGGACGAGACGGATGATTGCGTGACCAAAAGGGAAGAGAAAAAAAGGTCCAGTGTATACACCTGGTACAGGGAGAGGGGGAGAGAGGCCGCAGTTATTTGGCCCTCTCCTCCTGTCACAGACGCTGTCTTTTTTGGTAGCGGCAAAATGCCTCCTTCAAATATTCAGATTTACTGTATTTACTTGCCATGCAGTTTGGGCTTTTGCCGCACCATCCGTTTTTCAAGCGTAAAAAAATAAGCCTCAAAAGCAAGCAGCCCCGTGAGCGGGCGTACCCAAAATAACAAAAGTGGGGAAAGGGGAGGAGGGGCAGGCGAGCAAACTGCTAAAGTTTCCCAAAAAACCTGCAAACTTCTTTCCTCTGCACCAAAAAACCTCCAGGAAGACCAGCTCTATGTGAAGAAAAGGAATGAGCAAGGCCTTCCCTTTTCCTTGCACCCGTTTTTGTCCTCCGAAACCTCCCCGTAATAAACCGGCGCCAAACGAACGGAAGAGTCACCTCCAACTAATAATGCTTCGGTTGCCACGGCAGCGCAATCTGACGCCTGGTAGGGTCCCAGTATATTATGTAGCCTAGAATGTCTCACCCTAATTGCCGACGGCCGCCACAAGGCAAATAAAAGCCTTCCCGCCCCCATCTTTTTCTAAAACGGGCAACCAGCCAACAAACATCCTCTCCCACTTTTTCCTTCTCTCGGGGCTTCGAACCCAATTTAACTTTGAAGCTTTTCCGCTCTGGGGAGGGTTGGTGCCAAGGGGAAACTTTGGAAGGGAAGAGACTTAGTGCATCACTTTCTCGCTTTCTTGGCCTCCTCCTTCCTCTTGCAGTCCAGTTATCAACCGACATGCATGGGCAAATATAAATGTTTAATCTATGTATAAATAAAAAAGTTGCCACATTTTTCAAGAACTTCACAAAAATTATCCAGATTGTTTTTATTATTATTTGCTGTTTCGCTTTTTCGGAAAGTTTTGAACGCTTTGTCGTTCCTGTGCAGACAGCCAAAAAAAAGTTTCGAAAATTTCACGTCTCTCTCCATTTTGGCACGGGGAGAAAAATCTTAACTCAATTAAGATTCTGGAGATTTTGCTGTCTCAATTTTCGCCAAGTATTCCGTGAAAACTGTTGCCACGCTTTCTTTTTCATTTGTGCGAAAAAAGGGGCCACTTTCTACGCATATTTTCCCCCGACAGAGAAAGAAGCAGTCTCTCCGCCTCCCAAGTCCCAACCCTTGTTTATTGCGACTGTCCAGTCGCATCCCACCCCATCCACGTCTGCCATCCTATTTCCGCCACCGCTGACATCAAAGAACGCTGGAAAGGGGCTTCCCCCAAAACACCCAACACGATGGTGTACGTTTTATAAACTGCCCGCACCCGTCGCATATATCCGCCTTCCGACCCGCCGGCGACTGAGACGCCATACTACTCTCGGGTTCATAAATTTCGAGAGACTCGACCTCTTCTTCTTTCTATTTCCTGGAGTCTCCACTCTCTTTCCCCTTTGGCCACATTTCTGCGCTGGCCTCATGTCCGTTTTTGAGCAGGCAAAAGCGGGGTGTGGGGATCGAAGAAACTGGGATGGGGCGGAGTGAGTGATGTGTGGCGCAATCACTAGATTGCGAAATTCCCCAGAGCTCCTACGTCCTTCCCCTCTCTTCTCCACTCTCGCTGTTTTTCGATCAAGAAAAGAATGTTGATAAGAAGTGGAGAAGAAAAAGGACCCGGATGTGAATCCCATTTTTCTTGGTCTTGGTACATTTCAGACAGAGCAGAGGGAAACAAAGAAACAGCTATTTGAGTTTTACATTGGCAACTTCGCTTCAAAAAATTTTCCCGCAATGTTTACCCTCTAGCAATGCAGAAAACCATATTTGGCTTTCCTTCAAGGAAGGATGTCGGCAGCGCCGTTGAAAATTTAATGGAGCCAACGGATAACGGGGAATTACTTTTCGCACCTCTTCCATCAGGGGGAGAAAACTGGCGAGATTTATGAGTTCGCCTCCATCCGGGTGATTTATTGTGACCTCCCGTACAATGTGCAGCACGGACGCGGAAACTGCACAATGTGACCCGAGGGGGGAGACAGGACAAATACTTTCCCGTGGGTATGTACAGTTTGCATCTACTTGACTTGCATAAGACAGAAGAGGTCGAGGCCTCCGCTCCTCTTTCATCTCTTTCATCCTTCCCTCTGTGTGTAAGTAGGATTTGTTGAGCCTGGACTCCTCTCTCCTCTTTTGGGAATATGCGTTCGGACGGACGGACAGGGGAGGGAAACAGCCAAGGCCTTTCAAAGGAAACAGCAAGAGCGCCAGGAGGAGAAAGCCAACAATTGAAATTTCGTACTTACGATATGCATCGATGGTTTTGGCCTTTGTTAAACGACAGTTATGTACTGTAGAAGAGTTTTTGTTTCGATTTGGGAAGGTTTTGGTTGTCCTGTTCAAATTGCGACCCTTCAACACATTGAAATGAAAATTAAGGGGGAACGAACTTACTGGAGAGCGAACGGTCAAGGAATCCGTTATAGTAACTTTTTTTTGCCCTTGCGGCTTGTCAATTTTCCTTCCTTCTACTGTACTGTCTATCGATCACATTTCACGGCTGCGGT
>JAAUYJ010003665.1_pt1 | contig 12600 bp, 17 predicted proteins | sample 7278031 | NCBI WGS metagenome assembly JAAUYJ01 (sample SAMN14350222, study PRJNA611818) | marine sediment metagenome | isolation source: surface marine sediment (1.8m) | place: French Polynesia: Moorea | collected 2018-08 | reverse complement strand
CGAGAGAGACCTTTGGCTCGGGGCCAGATAGCAGCGCATCTCGATCCTCAGGTGAGAAGATAACAACTGCAACAAAAAGCGGCATTGGCCGGGTTTTACTGCGGAGTAGGTTCGTTGTGATCCAAAAAGAAAAAAATATGATCGATACATGCGCAAGAAAAGAAAAGCAACTAATGTCTTGCAAACTAGGCTCCATATTCACTAACATTTTCTTCATCCGCTTTGTCCCCCCCCCCCACTTATGCACATAACTAACATTTCCCTGCCATAAAGCAGCAGCGACACAAAAAAATCACGATGGAAACTGGAGGCCCATCGGCGGCCGCTCCTCAGGCAGCCTCAGCCGTAAGTTGTTGCGTGTGTCAACTACGTATAGTTGTAAAATCGGTTTTTTATTTGGGAACAAAAATCATATGACAAAACGGTGGTGGTAAAGGGAAGTTGTTCAAGAGATGAACACCGATTTTTTTACTCTTGCGGATAAGGAGGGTTTCTGCCACGTTCATACGTACATTACTAACACTCTATTTGTCTGTCTGTCCCTTTCTCCCGATCTAACCCTATCTACAACACACAGGAGGACGGTGGTGGCTATTTCGAAAACATTGACATCCAGGTAAAATCGAGGGTTTTTTCCTCTTTGCTGAACAAACAACATTTTATCCCTTCCATATCCTTGGTCCCCCTCCCTAATCTAACTACAAACAGCAGCCAGAGCTAAGGATTCCGAGCCCCCAGCAGTCGCTATGGGCCAGATTTTGGCAGGTGCGTATGTGGCCAAAGTTGCCGCCTCCCCTCTCTTTCACCCTTCCTCTCTCTCTTTGCTCAGCAGCCCGACTTATGTCACCATTTTTTCGCCTCGTTGGTACACATGTTTTATTGCCTGTTCTCCTTCTCCCCCTTCCCAGCGAACGTAGCTTATCGTCATTATAGCAGAAAGGAACCCGTAGTTGACGTGACTCACAATCGCCTTCTGCAGTTTCTTAAAGGAACAACACAAAAGCTCGCACAAAGAAAACTCCAACATAACATAATTAAATATTTTTTTTAGCCCATCGGCACGACCGTGATGGAGACCGGCGTGCTGAAGGAGCCGCGCGGCGCGATGCGCCTGCTGCAGTGGTTCTTCGCCATCTGCGCGTTCGCCACCTGCGCGGACTTCACCGCCAGGATGGAGTACGTCATAACCTGCAAGAGCGCCAAGGACGGGGCGCCGGAGAAGCAGGACGAGGTCGTCATCAGGCACAACACGTCCTATCCATTCGTGTGAGTACCAGGAAACAAGTTCAAGCTGTTGGGTTAAGCATTATTATTTTTGGGTTAGCGTTTGCAGCAGCAGCTGCAGATGTTTTTGCTTCCACTGTTGGTGTTGTTATTGCTGCTGCCGCCTCAGCTTTTTTTCTTCAGATGCGTCTACGTCGAGCCTTTACTATCGTATCTTCCTCTAATTAGCCCTAGCGACCAGGTGATCGAGTTCACCTGCGGCGGCGAGAAGAACGCGTCCTCCCCTCCGGGCGACTTCGCCTCCGACGCGCAGTTCTTCGTCTTCACCGGCGTCGTCTCCTTCCTCGCCACCATGGCTATACTCGTTGTATACGTGTTCTTCGCACCCATCTACGAGAGCGAGAACAAGAGGCCGCCGCTATACGTGAGCTAATTTCCCACACAAATTGGAGTCCACCAAATTAGCTGTACCGGTAAAATACAAGAACAGACTTTGTTCAAAGACCTGCGGCAGTGAAACCAGGACTAGAAACTTTTTTGAAGTTGAAAAATACCCTGTTGAGAAATTTGGTCAGAGAAATTTGGTCAGAGACTGACAGATCCCACCCCGAAGAGAAATCAGATCAAGGACTAACGGATTCCACCCCAAAGAGAATTATGAGAGGGAAAAAGGGATGACATAAATCAATCATTAACTAAAAGTCAACTGGCAAACACATCCCCCCCCACAAGAACAACAACTCCCACCGTTCTAGGACCTGACGGCTTCGCCGCAGTTAATAATGAAAAAAAAGTAAATATTCGAACGGTTTTTTTTCATGCAGGACTTCTGCTTCACCGTGGTGATCGCCGTCTTCTGGCTGACGGCCAGCTCTGCCTGGGCCAACGGGCTCGTGGGGCTCAAGGTATTCGGACGAACACAAAAATCTACTTTTCAATTTGTGCTCAAGTGGAGAAATGATCGTTTCTCGAAAATTACTTTTCCCAGTCCGTGTACGGCGGCGACTGGATCTTCGGCGAAGGCGAGTTCTGCGCCAAGGCCTCCAACGGCGATTTCGTGACGGCGGTGGTGAGGGAATGCAAGGTGATGGACGAGGGCCACTACGGGGGGGCCAACGTATCAGTGGTGAGTAGTTGGAGATGGAAAATGTGACTTGGCGTCCCTAATTTTGTTTTTCGCGAGACAGAATAATCAGTCGTGCACTTGTATGTACTGTAGCTTCTGGATTGCTGTTTGTTGAACGGAGCAATAAAACGACAAGTCGGAACGTAAAAGGACTTATTTAGAACTTTGAAGGTAGAGGAGTAGTACAAGCACTTGTATCTTTTTTGACCACCGTTGCTACATGCATTCAATTATATTATCTTAATCTCATTTATTTAACCTTCCCTCCAGCTCCTGGGATTCCTGAACTGCTTCCTGTGGACGTCCAACCTGTGGTTCCTGTACAAGGAGACCGCCTGGTTCGCAGGGGGAGGGGGACCCATGCAGCAGCAGCAGCAGATGCAGGGCTGAAAACGGTCGAGGGAAGTCGGGAGGGAAAAAATGCAAACAAGAAAGGCCCCGTTCCAGTGCTATTACCCAACACCACCCAAATCGCGAATCTCACCTTGCTTCTACGGTACAGTCGTCTGTGTCATATTTAGCTACAACAACTACTACGGTCTACGGTACGCAGTGTGCTGAAATCAACAAAAAAAATCAACTCTTTGAGGTCATTTGTTTAACGCGTAAGACACCATAAAGAGAGTGCACACACCCAAGTCTCGATTTATCACGTCCCGATGCTGTGAAAAAAATGAAGTTGATTGTACTGTACTGTATGTATGTACTGTAAACGCAAGCACCAAGCACCCCTCCACCACCAGCCAGCCGGCGCCTGCTACTAGACCTTGAAATAACCGCAACTGGGCTAATGAAGAAGAAAAGAAGAGTATAAAGTCGCATTTTTTTCGTACCGTATTCGTTGTTGCACACACACACACACACTCCCGCGCGCAAGCAAGGCAAATCATTGTTAACTTAACTTTTTTGTCGCAGTGGAAACAAAAGGAAATAAAAATTATTAACCTCTTAATCAACTTTTAGAACACTTTTTATTACATATCTTTTTGGTGTTCTCGCCTGCCATCAGCATGAATATCACCCCAAACTTTTGGGGTACAAAAGCACAATTCACTCATCCTCCGTCTTCTTCTTCCTCTTCTTCTTGCTGACGAACATGAGCGTCATTAGCAGGGGGAGGTGGATGAGGGAGTAGCGGAAGAGCTTCCTGGATGAGGAGCTGTCGGCCCTGCGGTGGAAGTCCCAGGCCAGGTAGACGAGGACGCCGTTGACAGGGAGGGCCTCCAGGGCGAAGTAGGTCTCGGTAAGGTCCAGGGCGGGGGCGGCAACGCAAAGGACCTGGAGGGAGATTAACAATACATCAATTAATTGTCAAAACAACAGCGTGACGCTTCAGTAGAAAACTAGGGAAAACATTGCTCGATGTCTACTTCAAAAGGAGGTCGGCCACGATTTTCCACTTGAAAGAAATACAATGGGGTAAAAATGAGGTTCTTCCTGACGCACAAAAAAGTGCGTTTTTCGTTTCCTTTCTCTCCCGTACCTGGCAGAGGACAGCGTGCCTGAGCGCGACCCTCCTGCACAGCGCCGGGTGCGTCACCGACATCATCCTGTATCCGGCGCGGGAGTAGTCCGGGCGGAGGTTCCAGGACAGGGAGTTGAAGTGGGGGAACTGCCAGGAGTAGAGGACGCCGGCAAGGACGAAGGCAGCCGGGTCCAGGGTGCCGCCGGAGGCGCCAGCCCAGCCTGAGACGAAACGAGACATGGTTCTTTACAAAAAAGAAGAACTCTTTTTATTCTGTACAGCATTTAGTTACCTATGAGCGGCGGTAATGCCCCGACGACCGACCCCACCCACGTGTTTAGGATGCTGGCCCGCTTCATTGGGGTGTACACGCAAGTGTACAGGATGAGGTTCAAAGCTCCGATCGCCGCGGCAGTGGTATTGACCTGGAAAGCATTGAACGTTGAATAAAAATGCCAAATAAATACATTCCAACAATCCGCCGCCACCTGCGTCGCCAAGAGGTATATCCCTGCCGCCCCCGACACCGCCGCGAAGGAGACGGCGTGCAGCGGCGACACCAGCCCGCGCACCAGCACCCGGTTCTTGGTCCTGTTCATCTGGGAGTCGAAGGGCACCTCCAGGTACTGGTTGATGGAGTTGGCGGCCGAGCTGAGGAGCCCGGTGCCGGCCACGGTGAGCGCGAAGTTGACTGGGTCGAAGGGCGGCGACGAGGCCAGGCCGTAGCCGGCGGCGGCAGTGGCGCAAACGAGCAGGGTAAGGCGGGACTTGGACAGCATCAAGTAGTAGCCGGGGAGTTTCCTGCAAAAAGAATTTGGGGATCGTCGAATCACTTTGTGAAATATGCGACGGAATGCTAGCTTATCAAGCAAGCAAGAATATGTCTACGGACATTCTTGACGAAGCCATAATGTATGTGTAAACTTTAATGGGCTTTACCTGACGTCTAACTTTGTGTCTGTCCAGGTTGCCAAATCCTCTGACGTCAAGCTGAGATCTTCGGCGGAACCCATCCTGGATCGTCGAACTATGTCAGCATCCACAAAGGAGTCAGAGCCTATCGACGTCGACGAGGAAGCGGGAATGGTTGAGGATGGAGAAGAGTCCCTGATTCCCCTGAGCCTCTCCGCCAGCTCCTCCAGCGTTTGAGTGGCCGCCACCGCCTCCTGCACCTCCCTCACGCGGCCGCGGATCTCGGACGAAGCAGAGGACGACGACTGGGGTGCCGCCACAGCCGCCATGTCCACGATGCAGCCGTGTCTGCGGACGAAGATGAGGGGAGGCGGGTCGTCCAATGGACTTGGAGACTCTGAGGTGGACGAGTCCGGGCTCTCCACGGCTGCCTTTTGGGCGGATGGGTGCCGAGCTGTGGAGAAGGGCGCGGCGGCGGTCACGGCCGACACTCCCTTGACGCCCCTGCGACGGCAGCCGCAGCTCTTGCCTCCGCGTAACGCCGCCGCCCGTGACGCCGAGGACATCATCCTGGCGGCCGCGAACATGGTCACTCTGTCCAGTCTTTTCAGGCGGGCGCCAATGAACTGGACGACTCGGAACACATTCTGGGCACTTTTCTCTAAGGTGTGTACAGGGGCATCGGGTGCAGAGGTCCTGCTATTCCTGGATGTAGGTCAAGATCACCAGGTGTAGCGTCGACACTCGACAGCCTCGTCTAGCGAAATGTCCTCTCCTGCAGCGCCACTCTTCTTCTCCACAGCTGATCCCAGGAGAGCCTCACATGGGCGCAACAACAAGCAAAAACACATCGCCAAACTTCTAAATGAAGATCAGTCGAAAGTCAAGTGGTTCCAGTGCAGCTTTTATTGCAGGAGTAATTCAGCTTTCCCATGTTCAAAATGCGACATTTTTCGATATAAGGTACAAAGAGTCCATCTCCACTGCTGTCCAGTACATTCGATAGCAGGAACAACATTCAGATCTTATGGGCACTAATAAAAAAGTCAGAGCACTCTTCGACTTTTCCTTTGGAAGACAGTTTAAAGCACCTTCACCGTATCGTAACGCAAGGGTAGGGGGAGAGGTATGGAGATTGCAAATACATGATGCATGAGTAACAGCCTTGTATGTGCGCGCGAGCCAGTGTCAGTTAGATTGTGCTAAGGGTTTGTCATTTTCTGTACGAGCAGGCAAAGGGGAAAATCGGGTTTTCAATTTTAATTACGTTTGGGCAATTCAAAGGTTGTTTCTCTCGACCCCTATCATTGTTTTTTTCTCCTCTTGAACAATTGGAAAAGAGAAATGAAAATACCAGCAGCGCTGGTGATGGTGGATTACAAGTTGAGCAGAAATTCGCGAATAAAAGGGAAATGGGATCCGGGAGCGATCAATTAAATTCAGCCTGTTGGGGTTTTTTTTTTCCTCCGTCATCTTCTTGTTTCTTGTTCACACCGTGAACTCCGGCTCCTTCTTGGGCTGTATCTCCCTGGGCCCCTCCTTGAGGTGGACGAAGGTCCTTAGCATGGACCTCTCCGCCGTCCGCTCCAGGAAGTGCTGGTCGCCAGTGTTGAAGATCAGCTTGTCGAAGGCACTCCAGGACTTGGTGACGTGGTGGCGGATGAGGCGGAGGGTCTCGCGGACTCCGACGCCCGAGTGATTGCCGGCCAGGGAGTGCAGGCGACCGTAGTTCTTGGGGACAAAAAAAAGAACGTAAATTTGCAGACACAAGTGCATACATTTGCCACATTTCCTCACCAGGTTCCTGAGGTCGTTGTCCTTGCAGTGTGCGATGTCCGTTAGCATCTTCTTGTCCTCCCTCAGGTGGAAGATGACGGGAGCGGCGCCAAGGTCGATCAGCGGCCACTGGGACGGAGGACGAAGGATGGTCTGGAAACAGAAATTCACCAAATTGACACATAATAAAAAATATGAAACAGTAGCGATATATTACCTGTAGCTCCTGGTATGCCTTCAGGGCCAGAGCAAAGTGAACGCCAGCCTCGCGAAAGAGCTTCTGGTTCTGGAAATGACATTTGATACTCGCATCATCCTTTTCGCTGGAAGAGCTCAATTATTTGACTCACCTCTGCCTCCATGTCAGCCAGCATGGCCATGGACTCACAGGCGGCGGACATCAGGTTGGCGAAGGACAGCTTGCTCTGCTCAGTCCAGGTCTCCTCGTTCAGCTCGCTCATGGCAGGAAGGTATCTTAAGGTGGTTTTATTTAAAAAAATATTGTCTAGGAAAAAAAGATTTTGTCAAAATATTTCATTCGTTCATACCTTCCCTGCACGTCCCTCCTGCCAAAGAACTTGGCGGCCATGTGGTCCGTTATGGCCATGCTGATTTTCTCCACCACGAACGTGTTCCTAAGAAATTCAAAATACCAAACTCGAATTATTTCGACAACTTTGCGCGAAAGTATGTCTACCTGAGCTTGGCCAGCCCGACGGAGGCCTGGGCTAGAAGCAAGTCTCCGCAGAGGAGAGCGGATTTATTGCCCTCTTCCAGCAACTGGACTCGGTGCTTCTCCTCCATCTCGTCAATCTGGCAATTCAAACAAAGAAAACAAAAGTAAATGATAACCTGTGTATGCGATGGAAACGGATTGTTGCAAAGATAGCATGCTGGGAAGTTGGCGAAGAACCTTCAGCCCTGAATCCCACAGAGAGCTCGACCTTACCCTCATGCCCAGGGCCTCCCAACCATTCAGGGGCTCCCATCTGTGAACTAAATCGCGACCTCCAATCTAAAGAAATAGGGGGGAAATGTTCTACAGTATCAAGCGCATGCAGAGGACGAAAGAACAGGTTAAATTACACCAGAGGTTCCGTCTCATTGACGAAAATAGTACATGCGAGTTAGGAACACTGAAACACCACAAATTCATCATGCAATTTAGTGCATTACAAGCCGTGCGGTTTTGATATATTTGAACAGCAAGCATTAACCTTTTCCCGCGAAGCACGATGAACGGCGAAACTGAAGCAAGACTTACCGACATGCACAAAAGGAAATTAACAGGCAGGTTCGCCTACCTTATCCTTTGGCAGGTTGACGATGGTCTCGTGCATGTCCTGCGCCACCGCCACGAGCTCCACCAGCTCCGCCAAGTCCCGCTGCTTCCTCAGCACCCAGTTGGGCGACTCTGGCGGGTACTCCTCCGGGATGCGCTGCTCGATCAGAGCGCCGAACTGCTTCTGGACGGCGTCGCAGCCAAGGCTGGCGTTGAAGGTGCGCGCCAACTGGAGGGCGTACACGCTGCGGACCTGAGGCGGGGAGAAAAAATCAAGAGGGTAAAATATCGGCGGAAAAAAATGAAGTGTACAAATGTCTTGCAACTTTTTAAAAACGGAATTAAAATGGAGACTCACGTGTACTGCCTCCCTGTGCCCCTTGAAGATCCTCCTGACCTGGGCGGCCAGCGGGTGCCTGGCAGCGTCCACTCCCGCCATCCTCTCCCTCCACTGCACCAGGTCTGACTCGGAGGCGTCCTCCGTCAGCAGCTTGCGCAGGCTCTCCGGCACTCGCGGGAAGGCGTTCTGCCGGGCCGCCACCTCGAAGTCGTCGATGCAGGGGTACTCGGTGCCGTCGCTCAGGCCCGTGCCGAAGCCGGAAGTGGAGAACGGCGCAGCAGACGCCACATCCCCGAGGCGAGGCAGGAGCCTGAGGAGGGACTGGCGCAGTAACATGTCGAATCTGCAAAGTAAATGTTTCGTCATTAGGAAAATCGAGGTGAACTCAAAGTGCGAAAAAGTGCATGCGAATAATTTCAAAAGTCTTTTAATCACTCCGGTTTACACAAAAGCCTTTCGCAGTGGGATTTCACTTCCGCACGACTGTGGCACCTGTCCGTCCAGCCCCGCCACGAACTCCCCCACCGCTTCCTCAACCTCAGAGGGAGAGAGGAACCTCGTGTCGAAAAAGTCCGCTCTTTCGATACCATTCTTCGAATTAAGATACTCCCTCAGCATCTTCTCCACCTGCTCCACACCGGCCAGCGACGAGGACAGGTACAGGGCCTTGTCCATAAGCACCACCGCCCTCTTCCTTCCCTCCCCGTCTTGAAAGATCAGTTCCACGCAGTCAAAGAAGGGGAAGTTGGTCTCCTGCTCCACGGGACAGCCGTACTTCTCCTCGATCTCGTCCTTCACCTTGAGCAGAACGGTGGCGAAGTGTCTCCTCAGCGGGTGCAGTTTCTCAGCCAGTTCAGCGTCGTAGTCGTCCTCGTTTGCCAGCCACGTGCCCTTCCACTCGTCCAGGAAGAGCTTGGGCAGCTTGGAAAAGTCCTCTTGGCCGAACCTAATCAGAGCTATTTGCCACAGGTGCACCAATGCAGACCTGGACACAGAGTGTGTCCCCAGGGTGGAGAAGAGAATGTTGCGTCGTATCCTGACCGATCCTGGCGGGTCCTGCGGAATACGGCAGGTGAGCATGGGGTGCTCCAATACTGCGCTGACAAGTTCTGGACGCAGATGCTCCCCGTGCAGGATGCCCAAGGTCAGGACGGCCTTGAGAACGGGAAGCAACAAGGAGCCGGTCTCTTGGCGCTCCAGGATGCTTTGACTAGACTCTGCGATGGCTCTCGCCAACAGGGGCCTCTGCTCATCCGCGAGCCAGGACGATGTCAAAATGGAGGATGCCAGCCCGCAATCTAGAGCCTTGGGGAGGACCTCTATCCTGTTTGCAATCTCGTCGGCGATCTCTTTAGATTGCTCCTTGGACGCTCCCGCCCGCGTGGCGTAGTGGCCCATCCAGAGGAGGAATCTCTCGGGCACCTCTCCTCCTTGCAGCCTCTTCTGAGTCTCCCACATCTTCTGCACCATCTCTGGCGTCGGCACCGCCATGTCAAAGTAGCGGTACACGTTCTCGATCGTCTTCAGGTCGTCTCCCAAGTCCCCTTCTGCGATCTTGTCGAACATCTTGCGAGAGAACTTTTCGTACAGAGGATGGTTTCGCTCCACCACGATGCGGTGGCGCCTCAAAGCCAGGAAGATCAGCGCCAGGTCTTCTCTGTCGAAGGAGTCCACGTGCTCCCAGACCTTGTACAGCGCGTAGTACTTGTGGAACCTGCCAAACTTGTTGATGGATTGGACGCAGGCGATCAAGTACATAATTTCCGTCAACCTCTCTGTGGTGATCCTGGCGAAGGTCTTCCTGCTCAGGTAGGGCTGGTCGCCCAGTCGGCCAAGCATCCTGCAGGTGGCGTCTTTCGCGATGTCACTGTGCCCGCCCAGCGACCAGGAGAGGGCCAGGTCCACCGTGAGCGACTTCCTCTCCTCATCCACCGTCTCCTTCCTCAGCTGCAAGGTCCTGCGGGACCAGGACTCCCTCTTGTCCTCCAAAGTGTTATCATCCTTGGAAAGGTGGATTAGTGCCGAGTGGCGGATGGCCTCCGACATCTCTTTGGCGTTGAGATCGTCCCCATTTGGAGCCTCTCGCGCCGCATCCTCTGCGGCGTTAGAGGACCCGGTCTGGGCGGATAACAGCGCCAGGGTCTTCCAGTGTGCGAGGTGATCCTGGCGGCGCGGGAGAGAACCGCTCAGGATCCTGCGGCGCAGGGCCGCCAGGGAAGAAGGACGTGGCAGCGCAGACATGGCCGTAAAGCCAAGCTACTGAACCTGCAATTATAAACGAAATTATTGGCTTTTTTACCTGTGAGGTGGAGACGCGTAATGGACGAGGTGGGGAAGAAGACTGAGATCGATCTGGTGGCGGGAAACAAGACTATAATGGCGGCGGCGCGAAAAAAGGACGCCTCCGATTTCCTTCGCTTCCTCCCTGTGATCTGATCGCTAATTGGTGCCAAATGTCAGCCACAAGGATGAAGTTTGGAAGTTCCGGTGCGGCAGAGCGCCCTGTCCCAGTGTACCTGTCACGGGCAAGTGCGTTTCTCCTCCTCTCCTCCTGGTCCCTTTTACCTGTGGAGCTGCGGTGGGCGGGCCACCCAATTGAAGCAGCGCGGGAAATACTGGCGACGCACGCCTTCACGTTGAAGTCGGGGGGTGGAACTGGACTTGGAAGACAGGATTGTCGAGGTCGGGCGAGGACTCGAGGCCCCTCCAAGGACTTACTGTCAAGTGTCAAGTGTCAAGTGTATTTTTGCCAGTGTAAACAATAAGAGGTTTGTAAACTTTTTGTACTCAACACTTCCGACATTTGATTTTTTCCACCTAGTAGTATACTGGTTACCGGCTTGAACTTGAAAAAAGCGCCTTGGCTTTTGATGAAGTTTTCTCCCTCCACGTTGAGACTAAGGCGAGGGCGTTCGAAAGAAAAAAATAGTTTAGTAAAGAAACTAGGAATCATTGGCCTTAAACTCAAGTTGTCTCTTTTATTTATATTTTAAAAAAAGTGCACTCAACGGTAAAAACATCATGTCTTTTCTCGAGACCGAAGATCCGTCAAACCAGCTTCGATGTTGTGTGATTTGTTTCCCAGTTTGTTTCTAGTCCACGTCCACTACTAGCAGGCTAAAAAATCAGCTGACGTCGCGGAAGAGAGATAAGGAAAAAGACACTCCGCTTCGCTTCCTATTTCCTCGCTCCGCTTGGCTAAAGAAAGAAGGCTTCGCTTCGCAACTTTGGGGGATTTTACGCCCTTACTTCATTAAATCTGATACTGCGAGGTCAGGGCCAGGTTTCCGGGCTCAATGACGTGAGGCCGCTGCCGCCATTTCCAACTGGCGGCCTCTATTGAGCGTCTTCAGGGCCAGCTTGTGTCTCTCCGCTGCGGGACTAACTGGCCATCGATTTATTAAGGCCTCTCTGTTCCTCCTCTCCTGGTGGCAGCCTCGTTTAAGGCTCGTTAACAGGTTTACCTCTACTATCGTTGGTTAGCAGCAGCCGCCCTGTTGGCCCTGGCGCAAAGGTAATTGCCATTCATGACCTTGCATTAATATATTATTGTCTGTTCGTATCGTTGCAACTTCATTAAAGCCTGAAAGTCTGAGCCAGTTCTTCTCTTAAGCAGTCTTATGTCACTCTCACAGTCTCACTGCACCCTTATTCCTTACGTAACAAACGTGCAAAATTATGTTCTAGGTTAGCTCAGTTGTTCTGTCCCCTATGTCCCCCTTTTACGGCAAGAATTTACCCTGCACGTATTTTTTAGCAGATAGGACAGACCCCTAAGTAAAAGATTACCATGTTCATTTATGAGGTACTGTAATTCATAGGAGGGGCTCACCCCAAATATTATTTTGCATTGTGTCATTTTATTTGGGAAATTCGAGTGCCCTTCCTGACTAATCTCAACTCAAATGTCAATCTCAAATTGAGCCTTTTGTGATGTCCGCATTCTTGCTCCTGACGTCGTTTTCCCCTTCTTTCGTTTCCCGCAGCCTTTCCGCTATGATGGAGGCCATCCTCAACGGCCTCCTGGGGGGAGGCAACAGAGACTCCTCTCCGTGCGGGGAGGACGACGAGGCCATGCAATCCGAGGACGCCTCCAGGCCCTGCTACGCCTTCCGCCTCTACCACTGGGAGGAGGTGGAGCCCCGCGCGCCCGGCGGATCCCCCGCCGCGCTCAGCACCTCCTTCGGTAGGCACCTGCCCAAGCCCAGGAGCGGGCACAAGGTGGTCTACTACCGCGGAGGGCTTTACTCCTTCGGCGGCTACAACCCAAAGGTGGAGCTGTCCGATCCTCATCTGCTGGTGAGAACAATTAACTAATGCATTTATGGTTAGAAGAACTTAATTTTTCTATTTTTGCCTCTTTTTCAGGACGACCCCTACTGGAAGTCCACCCGCCCACTGTTCAAGGAGCTTTGGCGCTTCGGTGTCCACTCCCGGCGCTGGTGCAAGCTCTCCCTTGACCGCAGCTCCCCCGT
>JAAUYJ010057731.1_pt1 | contig 12605 bp, 9 predicted proteins | sample 7278031 | NCBI WGS metagenome assembly JAAUYJ01 (sample SAMN14350222, study PRJNA611818) | marine sediment metagenome | isolation source: surface marine sediment (1.8m) | place: French Polynesia: Moorea | collected 2018-08 | reverse complement strand
CTTTGGCGTGTACGGAGGGAGGGGGAGCGGACCGGCGCGGGGGTGGGCGCTGGTGTGGGAGGACGAAGACGGAGACGGAGATAACGCCAGAGGGGCCGGGTTGAAGTTGTAGTAGGACTTCACTCTACAAGAGAAATAGACTACGCATTAGAACATGGTTTCCGACAATATTGGTTTCCCCAGAATCCGTTTTCAGGACGGGGAAATGATTTTTTTGTGTTCTATAAATTTAAAGGTTTTGTGCAATAAGAACGCCGAACGGGGAGGAATACATAGTATTTATTGCATAGGAAAGGGAAAGGAGAGTCCCGACCTTCAGCGGTGGAAAAAAAAGACCACGAAGGAAAGGGGAAAGGAGAGGGCAATGCAAGGACAGGACAGACAGACGGACAGAGAAATTCTTTGTTGGACTGAATGAAGGACATGGGGGGAAAAAACGCGGAAAGGGAAATTCGAGAAAGGAATTCCGCTCTTTCCCGCTTTCTGTCACGCAATCGGAAGACGGACATACAAAGAGAAGACAGACGGGCGAGTTCAGTGGCGCCTTTGAAGTGTCTCCTCTCTTTCCACGATAGGTCCCGAGAAAAGTCGAGACTGACCCCTACAACGAATTCTATCCGACCTGCTGAGGGTTGAGACGACGGGGGCGCTGCTATTGGCTTGGAGGAAGTCAGAGGTAGGACTTTCGCGGGTATTCTGGCCTGTGTTGAGAAAAAGAAGATAGACGAAAGAAATAAAGACACCTAAAGGAGAAGGGAAAGGGGGAGAGGAAGAGGAATTGATAGGAAGGAGGAGGATGCAGGAAGAGGGAAATAAAAGAGTGAGAATGCAGTTTACAATGTCTAAGCCGTGCATTGCACACATAAAAGGAACTAGTAACCTAGGATGCCCACCAACCTGTTGTACTTCCTCGGAAGACTCTTGAAGTCCTGTCCCCGCTCCGGCACGGAGACCCTCCTCCAGCTGTCCCTGGTGTCCAGGCTGCCTCCTCCTCCTCCTCCTCCCCCCATTGCCATGGCCGCGTCGTATCGCCTGCCTCCTCCTCCTCCTCCAGGCCCCCCTCCGTACATCCCTCCACCGTAGTCGCCCTCCTCCCTGAACCTCCTGGCCGCCGCCCTCTCCAGCCGGGAGGACGGAAGCTGGAAGTCGTTCTGGGTGAGTGACCGGCCGTGGGAGGCCAAGTGGGCGGTCGGGCGCTTCATGGAGCCGCCGTAGCTAGGATCTCTCATATCCATCATCATCATGGCTCCCCCTCCTCCTCGTCCCCAGGCCTGCCGCGAAGCCGGTCCCACAAAAGGATCCTCCATGTCCTGCCCGTCGACGCCCCCTCCTCCCAAGACTCCTCCGTCATCGGGCTCAGCAGCAAAGTTGGTGGAGAATCCCTTGTCCATGCAGTATGCGTCGAACTCCCTGCTCATGCTCCTTTCCCTCTCCCTCATCTGCCTGCGGATCGAGTCCAGGTCAGGAACATCTTTGCGCGGACGGACGCCGCCGCCGCCGGGAACAAAGTTGACGTCAAAGAGCTCTCTGGAGACGCTCCTTCTCGCCACCGGCTTTGCCCTGGTCACCGGCCTCTCCTCGAAGAGCTCTCGGGAGATGCTGCGCCTGGTCACAGGGCGGGCCTTGGTACTGCGGCCTCCTCCAGGGCCGCCGCTGAGCTGATGGTGCCGGTCGAGTGAGGTTGGCTGCTGCTGCTGTTGCTGCTGCCTATGAAGCAGTTCGCTGTGTTCGTCCAGCCTCGACAGGGGCATGCTCCTCTTGCGCTGCCGGTGGTGCTGCAGCGCGGCAGAGTGGTCGTCTCCCAAGGCCGCCAGGGCGTCCGGGGCGCCGAAGATGTCCGAGCTGATGGACTCTGTGTCGTCGGCTGGGGAGAGGTAGCCGTCGGAGAGGTCGCTGAGGTCGCCCGACCTCTCGGCGGCCTCCCGGCGCAGCTTGTTGATGGAGGCCTGGAGGATGTCCTGCTCGATGCTCTGCAGCTCCTCCGAGAACTGGCGGTGGAGGTGCTTTAGACGCCGCCGCTCCAGGTTCTTCCTCTGCTGGTAGGTCAGTGGCTGGTCCGGGGGGAGAGACTCGAGGGGCCCGGGTCCGACATCTGATTCGCGGTGGGAATAACGCGTGCATTAGAACTACACAAATTAACCGTGCGAAAAAGCAGCAGCAGGCATCTCTCTCTCTCTCATGCTTCAAGGTTAAGACAGTGTGTGTGGGAGTGACATAAAGCGGGCTTTAAAGAAAGAGAAAAGAGAGAATATTCTGTCCTCGGCGGTGGAGGATGACCGGAAAGAGGAGGAAAGAAGCAGACAGGAAGGGGGAGGAAAAATGGATTTATCTCTTGGCTTTTTTTTCTGGTGGTGAATGGCGGTGGAGGTGGTCGCTGAGGCGGTCTTGATGGGTGGTTGCTTTTTTTGGTGGTGGTGGCGGGGGCAGAGTGTAACAAAACGAAGAGGGGAAGGCGCTCAAATCACCTTGTCTATGGGAGGAAGTTCCGAGGTGGAGGATCTACTGTAAGAATCCATCTTCCTCCTCTCTGCGGCCGAAATGATGGCCCCGGTGACAAATGCATGCTTGTTAAGCAGTCCGTCGCTCTTGGCTCCGCCGTAAGGAAGGATCTGTCTTCTGTGCGGAGGCTGCTGCTGCTGGTGCTTGTTCAACGGCGTGCCGCCGCCGCCGCCGCCCGTAACATTGACATGCTCGATGCTGTTAGAGGACGACGGCACCGGCGGCGGCGGCTTGAGGATAAGGTCCTTGAGCGGCTGCACCACGTCCCTCGCCTCCTCGTCCATCATCATGAGCGAGGAGGAGGAGGAGGGCGCCGGGGAGGCAGCAGACAGCCGCAGGTCCTCTCTTGACATTGACCTGTTGCTGCTGGCCGCTGAGGCCGCCGCGGCCGCCGCCGTCTCCCTCGAGAACTTGGAGCTCATCCTCCGAAAGGGCTTGACTGCATAGGACATGACGGGCCTGGCGTTGACGATGTTGGAGAGGCGGGGGGACACCGGGGTGGGAGGCGACGCAGGGGAAGTGGCGGGAGCGGAGGCGGAGGCGGAGGAATCAGACTTTAAGACTGCGTAGGGAGAAGAGAACGGGACTGGAGAGGAGATCCTTGACGCGGGAGGTATCCTTGCTTGAGAAGAGGAAGGGGTGGCGGGAGAGGAGGAGACTGGAAAGTTGACAGGAGAGACAGCAGGGGAAGGGGGAGGGAAATGGCCTGGAGAGTGTATCACAGATTTTTGAGGCTGTTGGTTGAGTACATGCGAAGAGGAAGAAGAGGAAGTAGGAAGTGGAGGAAGTGGAGGAAGTGGAGGAGCGCTGTTGATGGCAGGCTGCCTCTCCACCTTGCCTGAGGAGGCCTCCGCTTGTTTCTTAAATATTAATGCCCTAGAGAGGAACTGACCTTCGCTTGGGCTGGCATAGCCTCTTGGGGGTGCAATCTCTTGCACAGGCTCACTCCGCTGCTGTTGATGCTCTTGTCCAGTTGCATGATTTTCAGGTTCCCTCGACGGCGGCAAAATAATGTTCATTCCGTCTCCTCTCTTGGGAGGAGTCCTCTGCAAAGCCTGCTGCTGAGTCACACTGGCAGTCATAAATCGCGTAGCCGGTTCTTCTCTTGCTATATCATTTCCCTCGGGCTGACCAGCATCAGGTTTTGCGTTGGCGGCCTTCTTCATTTCGCTGACTTCTCTCACCTTCTCGTTCGCCTTCTCTTCCAGTGAGGTCTCATAAAAGTCCGGCCTCAAGAATCTGGACACTCTTCGCTTCTGCCGCTCTCCTTCATCGCCCCCGCTCTGCTTCGTTGCTGTTGTCGTCGCCGCCGCCGCCGCCGCTGAGGCGTACGGGTTCGCCGTCAAGTTTATTACGGGGCGAACAGGATCTGCTGCCGTCGTTTTGGTTTCTGGCGGCATCGGAGATCCAAGAGTGCTGCTTCCGCCTCCGCTTTTGACTATGGTGATCGGGATGGTCCTCTCCAAAGTGCGCGGCTGTGGGTCTCTGCGCAGCATGGTGCTCGGGGCTGACTGGGAGGGGGCCGGCGGCGGCAGCGGCGACGGCGGTTGCTCTGACGTGGAGGACAGGTGTGAGTGAGGAGGGGGGAGGTAACCAGGACGAAGTCTCTGCTTACTGGTGACAGATACGCTACCGCTTAGGTCACTCGCAACATCACTCCTGTCATACCTTTTCTCAGGGAGGGTACCTGCTGCGTCACTGTACAAGGTTTCTGACTGATCGCGTGAAATACCTCTGTTGAACAAGATCCTCTCTGGGGGCCCTCCTCTTGAAGCTGCCGCAACATCCTCGAATCCTCCACCTCCACCTCCGCGAATGGCTCCAGGACCAGGGATGCTGGGCGCTGCCGCGGATGCTCCTTGGACTGTTGGCGGCGACAAGGCGCTGCCCACCTCATCCCTGACGGAAGACTGGCGGGAGAAGGAGACGGGCGTGCTGGCTCCGCTGTCCCTTTTGTTCTTGACCGAGCTTCTCCTGGCGTTCCTCTCCAGCCTCGCGTGAGTTCCTCCAGGGTTGAGCGGGTGGTTGACTATCCTCTGGGTCTGCTGCCAGGCCAGGTGCTGGTCGTGCTCGTCGTGGATGCGCTTGGTGAGGCTGCGGACGCGGGTCATCAGGGTGGAGAACAGGTTTTCCGCGGTCATCTCGCGGAAGCCGTCGTCGTCCCCAAAGTCGTCGTCCCCCTCCTCGGAGGAGAAGCTCTCGGCTCGCTGCATGGAGAAAGGCGCGCGGCCCCTTCTCAGCTGTCCAAAGACTCCCCCTGGGTGTCCGCCGCCGCCGACACCGCCGCCAGCACCTCCCACCCCGGCAGATTCCCTGGCCCCTTCGAGTCCGTGCTTGCCCAAGGAGGAGTAGCGCTGCAGTCCCCCGAAAGGAGAGGCGAAGAACGAGTTCTCGTCGTCCGAGACGCTCGAGTCGCTGTATGCCGAGCTGATTCTCTTCTTCCTGCTTCCCCATCGCTGCCGCGAGAGGCTGTTCGGATGGAAGGTGTCCCTCCTCTCCGAGGCCTCGTCCTCCTCCGTCGGGGTGGGAGTGGGCACGAGGGTCCCCCTCCCCTCCACGTTGATGGGGATGTAGTGCTCCTTTTTGCTGTTCCTCCGCCCAAGGGAGCCGCCCGCAACTGAGGGAGGGGGCTTGGCGGCGGCGTGGGCAGCTTCGACCGAGGGAGAAGTGGGGCCTGGGGAGGGGGAGTTTCTCGCGCCTGCGGTAGCAGTAACTGAGGCGCCAAGGACCTTTGGAGGCTCAACTGTAATTGGGATGAACCTCTCCTTTGTGCCTTCTTCAGGTTGTTGCAAAGTCTCGGGACGATTGCTGGAAACCGCAGACTTGGCAGCTCCAAGAAGATTTTCGTCAAGAGCTTGATAAGCCGCGCGATCTTTGGAAACCTTGGACGAATCCTCCTGATTCTTTCTCGGTTTGGCAGCAGGAGAGGGCAAGTCATTGGGCACATCCACACTCTCACTAGGAGCGATCTTACCTTGCGAATCGCGAACTTCTCGGGCACTCTCCCGTGTCGTTTCCTTGTCCACCTTTCTGCCCTCGCTAAACACCTTGTCAATGGAATCGGCAACGTCCTCCACCTTCTTCTTCCCCATGGCTGGGGCGTGGGGCACCTTCTTCAGCGAGTTCTTCACGGCCTCCAACCTGCTCTGTTGGGTGTCTGACTGCGCTGGAGAGATGGTTTTGATCTTTGGGACCGAGGCAGCGGACTTCCCGTCAGCGCTGGCAGGAGGAGTCGGAGGAGCCTCTGGAACCGGAGGTGCTGGGGGCGCCAGGGAAGCACTGTTTTTGCTCGCCGTATTATCGGGCATGGTGGAAATAAGGCTGGATATTTCGGGGGAGGTTGGCGCGGTTTTGGAACCAGTGTTGGTGTTCTTCGGGAAGTCTTTCACCGGTGTGACGGGGACGCTCTTCGAACCTTGTTGCGGTTGCGAGGCCGACGCCCCGTCCTTCAGCTTGGATACGGCGTTCCTCTTGAATACCTCCCTGGAAATGACCCCGACGGCAGCCAACTTTGCTTCTTGGTCGCTCTGTGCAGGACTCTTCACTTGCGGTGAAGCACCAACCGCTGGTTCCTTGGACGGAGCAGTTATAGGGGCGGTTGCAACTCCAGGAGGCGAGGAAGAAGCTTCTTTGGAGTCCGGCTTCTTCACTGTCAAAAGCAAGCCCTTCCCCGCGTCGTCCGAAGAGACGGTGAGAACAGCCTCGGCACCTTTGTCAACTTTCTCCCTCTCGGCCTCTTTCTTCTTGCCAATCTTAAGTTTCGGTTTGGGACTTGGTGCAGGTTTCGTTTGTTGCTGATTAGCAGAGTCATTCTTGGAAATGGAAGTCTTGTCCGACTTAGCACTCGCCTTTTTTGTCGCAATGGGACTTTTTTCCTTGACCTTCTTTTCTCTGGGACTTTCTGAAGATAAGCTAACTTCCTGTTTCTCCTTGCCCGTCTTGACTGTATCTTTTTTGGCCGAGGTATCTCCGCTATTAAGAATATTTTGCACATCTTTAGTAGCAGCAGGAGCAACTTCCTTCTTGTTAGATATCTCCAGCAGTTTTCCCGCTTCGAGAACAGTATTTTCGGCACTCTTGCTGTTCGAATGAGGCGTGCTTTCTCGCCTTGGAGAAGGAGAGGAAGAGTCGCCGTTCACACTTCCAAACGGCATGGGAGAAGCGTCTTTCGAATCGTCAGATTTCTTTGCCCATTTCGGTTGCTGCGAAGAGTTGGTGCTGTTTCTTCTCAAGAGGCTGGGGGTTTGCGGCTGCTTCTTGGACTCGAACACGCTCTTGGCATCTGTGACTTTAAGCCCCGGCGTGCAGCCTTCGAGATTCATCTTCTTGGAGTTTCTTCGCATGATGGCGAGCTTCTCGTCCTGCGTCTTTTTCGGCTTCCCGTTTTCGAAGGTGCTCTTCAGGTCTGTCATGCCCCTGGAGCCAACTCCGGCGCTAGATATCTTCTTTGGCTTCTCGAGACTCTTCACGTTGTCCGGGGGCTTGTTCTTGGCTATAACGTCGCCGATGAAGTTGTTCCAGTACGCGGCCGCCCTCACCACCTTGGAGTCCTTCTCCTTCATCATCTGCGCCTGTCTCAGGGCAACCGCCTTCTCCACCTCCGACTTGTACTCTACCCCAGGAGACTCCTGTCTGCTGGATGACGCCTGCTGCTGCTGTTGCTTCTCCTGCTGTGGCACCGAGGTGTTGGAAGCCGAGGAGGACAGAGTCATGGCAGAGGCCACGGAGTCTGACGTCTTCTCCTTCTTCAGCGGCGACTGCACCACAATGGACGGGGGAGCCGCGGCGGCAGTGTGCGCGTCGGGGGAGAACGGCTTCGGGGTGGTGTTGAACGCCTCCTTTGGAGTGGACGGAGCAGAGGAGTAGATGCCTTCGGCCCCCTTTAGTCGCTCGGTCGTCGGAGAAGATACCTTCGAAAGCGCCTCTCCAGCGCTGTCCTGCAGGACGGAGTCGGCGCTGACATTTTCCGAGTTTTGCACGGCTGCGGCCGAATCCGGAGGGAATGGAAATGCCGTCGGAGGAGCGGCGGCCGCCTTTTTCGCAGCAGTCGACGGCACTAGCGCCTCCTCCGGGGCAGACACTTCGTTCTTCTTGTGCACGCCGGGCAACTCCTGCGCCGGACGCACTTGACCTGATTGCCTTCTTGCGGAGCTAATATCACCGGGCGTCACGCGAGATGGAGAGGAACCAGAAGACCTTTCGCTCTCTTTGGTTTTCCTCACTTGAGGCGGCTTCCCTTTATCACTTTGGGCTGCCGCGCTCTTCGGAGGCTGGGCTTTTTTCGTCTTTTCTTCCTGCTTGGGCGCGGTCACAGGGGCGGCGGCCGCGGCGCCCACTGCACCTTCTTTCGGCTGGGGAGAAGCCGAGGCCTGATCACCTTTAGTTGAAATGCTACCTGTTGGAATGTTTGTCCTGGCTGGGGCAGGATCGCCGTTCACTGGAGGTTTGCCCGCCGCCGAAGCTTCCCCTTTCCCACGACGTTGCTGCGGAGAAGGACCGGCGGCACCTGACAGCTTGGGTGCTGAAGCTGCCGCTTGCTTCTGGCGGACCTGTCTCGTCTTGGCGACGGGGCCCTCCTGGCCCCTTGACTTTTCGCTGATCACAATGCCGCTGTCCGCCGAGGAGTCCACCGCTGTCCTTGCCGATTCATCTCTCGTGGTCGTGCTGTCGGAGCCCTGAGAAGAGGACGGAGGAGAAGATGCTTTCGATGCTTTAACAGGCTTTTCGTTTGTTGCCGAGGGAAGCGTGGGCTGCGGCAGCGCTGGCCCCCGAGGCTCTGGACTTGGAGCCCGGCACCTGGGAGTGTTGGACCTTTCTCTTCTTCCTTGGTCCCTCGACGCAAGGAGCTCCTCCCCTTTGCCCGCCTTTTCCTCCTTCGTATTCGTACCCTTCTTGGATTTGGACGGTTGCTTTCCATCGTCGGCACTTCTAAGCCTTTCCTCGGCGTCCACCTCCATCGGCGCCGCCACCCCCTCTGCTGCTTTCACCTCTGACACGGTGACCCCGCCGCCGCCTTCGCCCCTCCGTTTGGCAGTGGGGTTGGCCTCCGCCATGCTGGGCGTCTCCGCCAGCTTCCTCTTCGTCTTCTCCTTCTTGCGCTTGGACGGGCTCTTGCGGTCCTCGGGAGGCTCGGACACCGACACCTGGCCGCTCTCCTTGGCGGCCTCCCTTGGCGCGGCATTCCCGCTGGTCGCGGCGGCGGCGGCAGCGGGCTCTGGGGGAAGCTCCTCAATGGAAACCGAGGGCGGGCGGTCTGGCTTGGCGGGAGCAGGCTGAAAAAGGAGAATTTACTAGAATTTCACATCACATACGTGTACTGCAGTCGTCCTACCTCTGGCTCTTCTTCTTCCTGCTGAACTACGACGGTGCCAGGCTGGTCCGGTGGCGCCAGAGACAGGAGCAAGTCCAGCCTGACTGGCGTGAGACTGGCCAGGTACTCTGCCTCCTCCAGGCAGGACTTGTCGTACCCCTCGTTGACCCACCGGTGCGAGCAGATGTCGGTGATGGTGGCGCGCTTCTCGGACTCCACAGTCAGCATGGCACGAATCAGAGAAGACGCACCTACGTATATATATAGAGGGCAACGGAAGTGAGCAGGAAGTGTTAGAATTATTTGTAGGCGTTGAACTCACTGGCTGGCTGCTTTGGCTCGTAGTAGTCGCCAGTGGTGATCTGCTTGACCAGACGCTTGAAGTTTGATCCGTCGAATGGCATTGCGCCGTACACCAGCGTGTAGAGGAGCACACCCAGCGACCAGCAGTCCACCTCTGGCCCCACGTAGGGGCAGCCCTTGACGATCTCTGGCGAGGCGTAGAGCGGGGAGCCGCAGAAGGTGCTCAGCAGGTTCTTCCCGTCGTACACGTTGGAGAGGCCGAAGTCGGCGATCTTGGCGGCGCCCGTCTCGTCCAGCAGGATGTTCTCCAGCTTGAGGTCTCGGTGGCAGATGTTGTGCTTGTGGCAGTAGAAGGTGGCCGTGGCGATCTGGCGGAAGATCCTCCTCGCCTCCCCGTCCTCCAGGCACTTCCTCTCGCTCAGGTAGTCGTACAACTCCCCGCCCGCGGCGATCTCCATCACCAAGACCATCTTCTCCTTGTTCTCAAACACTGAAAAATGACAATCAAAAATCAAAAATTCATTTCGCTTTGTTGACATTGAATTTGACGTAAATTTCAGGCGGGAAATTTTAAAAGTCAAAATCGCGGCCCAGCATTGCCAAAAGAAGTTGCAAAAAAGATAATTGATTTTCGGGCCTCTCCCATTTCCGGTTTTTGTGTGTGGAGGACTCACCTTCGTAAATGTGGATGATGTTTGGGTGGTGGACGGAGGACATGATCTGGATCTCCCTCCGTATCCGGATGAGGTCCGCCTCCGTCTCAATCTTGGACTTCTTGATCGTCTTGATAGCCACCTGCCGTTAAAAAAGGTCTTGCTTATATCTGCTATCTGCTGGCCTTTTTCATAAAAAAAACTCTCACCTCCTGGCCGGTCTCTTTATTGATGCCCATCTGCACCTTTCCGTAGGTGCCCTGGCCAAGCTTCCGGAAAATCTCGAACCTTTGAGAGGACAAAAAAGATTTATTTTTTCACAAAACATTTTGCTGGAAAATTAAGCAGTGGTAGTAGACGCTGACTCACCTGTTCTTCAGTTTCCCCTTCTGGTCGTTTAACTTTATGCCCGACGTCTGTCCCATCCCCCCCATGATGTTGCCCACCTGCTCCTCGTTCACCACCATCTTAGCTGCCGTTACCACCTTAGCTCACGCTCTTTAGTAGAAAAGAGGCCCTCTACCGCGGGACCATACTCACAGGCACAGGCAGTCTAATTCTCAGAATGTTTCCTCAACTCCGAAACGGCAGAAGTGCTGTAAGGAGCTGGGTCGCCATGTTGAGCACCTCCTCTGGCGCCTCTCTCGAATGAGCCAGGGTCCGACTTTCTCCTTGACTGAGGACGGGAGAAGGGGGGGGGCAGCAGCGGAAGGACGGGGAAGATCCGCCTCACCTATGCACTAGGCTTGAGAGTTGAGATTCAAAGAGAGCCTGGGAGAATGGAGAATGGGCGAGAAAGCGAGCGCCCCCCCCCCTCCTTTCTTTCGCCCATGTGCTCGGCCCAAAAAGCATCCCCCCTCCTCCTCCTTCCCTTACGACCTATTCTGCTCCTTACTGCTCTTACTCCGCTCGCTTTAGCAAGTTCCGCGGAGGAGAGTCGCAAAAGCCGGGCGAAAAGACGGCGAGGGCAGGAGGATAGAAAGCATCCAAACCCCCCTTCCCTCCCTCGATGGCACCCCCCGCACCGACCCCGCACCGACGAAGTGGGTGGAATGGAGGGGGAAATTCTCGAGGCGCAACTCGGCACACTCGAAAGACGACTCATTCCTTGCTGCTGCCTCCCTTCCCCTTTCACCTTGTCTTTTCCAGGGCGAGCGGCCGGCCCGTGGGTAGGCACTATAGGCGGTGAGATAAACCGACTAAAAATAGGGCTGCCAGCCCAAAAGACTATCCACGGCCTATAGCTCCCCTATGTGTCGCTCCGCCCGCCGAAGTGCTTTCAATCGCCGATCGGCACCTAGGTACGTACGTAGAAGTTCGGAGGCGGCGGCGGCAGCAGCTAGGATGACGTTGCTTGCAGGAAGTCTCGCATCCTTGAGCCTGAGGCAGACTCAGGAAAGGACTCTTTTTGCATCTCATTCTCATTTTTTCCCTCTTTCAGTCCAGCCCCCCCCCCCCCTTTCACATGCATCCATTAGCCAGCGGCCGCGGCCCCCCAGCCGCCGAAGGAGGACAGTTTAAGTGCTACACATTAATGGACATTTTGCTTTTTGCACTCCCTCCCCCCTCCCCGAACGAGCGAATTCGGGGGAGTGGGTCAGGTCAGGGCTTCTTCACGGGGAAACCCCCAATGTCGCCGCGCCTCTGTCCCCCCCCCCGCACCCTTTTGCATATAGGGGGCGGAAAGTGGGCGATGGAGAAATCAAGATAGAGGAAGTAAGTGCGAAATAGTTTCATCATCTTCCTTCCCTCCCTCCTTCTCCTCGATATTCAGGCCTACACGCGGATGCCTCTCGCAATTGAGGAGCGAGGAGAAAACTCGGGAAAGGATGGAGACAGATTGCAAAGGAAGGAAATAAGAACAAAAGAAAGAAGCAAGGAGGCAGATTCCTCCTCAGTCCTTTCCCAGTATTGAGAATTTAAAAGGCGAGGCTGTACACTCATACAGCACGTTCATGGAGGAGCAGAGCAGACGGTGGATACAGGGGAAGGAGTGCAAGGAGGCTGGAGAGTTTTCCCGCTCTTGTTTATACACAAGAAGATTCACACAGGTTCTATCCCCGTTCCCTTATCGATCAGGACTAGCAGGAGGCAGACTCCATCCTGCTGCAGTCCTGAGCTTTCAGAGTACGTGGACGTAATAAGCGTTAAAAATTCTTGTCCAATCTTCCAAGTTTTGAAGAAAAAAAAAGGAGGACCCTGGGCGAAATTTCCACTCTACCTCTTTTTCCCGCACGGAGGAGGACGTGTTTTTGTTGGGTGTGTGTGGAGGGGGGGATGAGAGAGCGAGGCTTCCTTCTTGTGATGTGCTTTAGCGGAGGCTGCGGCGGAGGCTGTTGAGTCATCGCGGCAAAAAGTGGCGAGGCTAAGAGGCTGACCCACAACACTGTAGTAGTCGTATGCAGACGCCATTAGAGACGGTCGAGCGTGCGGGAACTAGAACCCATTCTTTTCCCACCCCATTTTAACGAAGGGTTTTGTCGAAAAGGAAAAGAAAATCGGGGAAAGGGAATTGAGGAAGTGGTAGCGGAATAGAATCATTGCCGCGATCAATCGGGCGGATCGGATTCGATTTCCACCTCCACCCTCTCTTTAGCAGCCGCAAGGATATCGGCCAGGGCCGAATCGGCAGTTCAAGCAAGCATCGGGAGAAATTACCCGCGAGTAAACGTTTGTTAGACAGTTTCCAGTCGTCCGTTCCGTGGCCTAGAAAAAAACCCGTAAACAAGCCTCCTACCATAGGCGAAGAAGGGAAGACGTCCAGCGCTAGGCAAGCCCAGCCAGATTTTGCTCTGCAGCAGCAGGGACAAGAGAAGGAGCTTATTACTTAGTGGCGCCCT
>JAAUYJ010152949.1_pt1 | contig 12606 bp, 20 predicted proteins | sample 7278031 | NCBI WGS metagenome assembly JAAUYJ01 (sample SAMN14350222, study PRJNA611818) | marine sediment metagenome | isolation source: surface marine sediment (1.8m) | place: French Polynesia: Moorea | collected 2018-08 | reverse complement strand
GCTTCCTCGTCCTCTGTGCAAACTTGCCTTTGTTTTCTGCAAAGAGATCCCGCCCGCACCACCTGTGATTTTTGCTGAATGAATGAACCTCCCCCCATATATCTATCCGGGATATTCTTTTTCGCCCGCTCGACAAAAAGCGGAATAGCACTCAAAGAGTGAGAAACCGATATGAGGAAGTTTTTTCATTCTGCAAGTTCGCCCGAATTAGAGATCCTCCTCGTCCTCCGTGTTCTTGCCTGAGCATTCATTTACTTGGCAAGGCTTTCGAAACATTTCTCCCCCCAAGCTTTTCCCCACTGACTCATACGTACAAGAAAGTGACACATTTTCTTCGTGTGTCCATTGCACTTCTACTGCTTCTTATTCTGAGCTTGTTGCATAAGTTGCATTGTACACACAATGTCCTTTATGCCTCATATTTACGTAGGCGTTTTCTTTTGCTTACTTTTTGAGGACCCAGCCTGTTTCTGGGCATGGGTGTTGAGCATGGGGTGGGCGGGCTTGTTTTTGCTAGTGACACATAATGGATGCCTCAATTACTGTGCAAAAAGAAGACTTTTTTCTGGGCGGGGCGAGAGCCGGGCCCGGGCGCTCAAAAACTTAAACTTCCATCTCCCCTGCTCTTATTTTTCTGCTGTGAGATGCCCCCTCTTTCCTCCATCCCACACTATCGCCGCCGCCGCCGCCGCCGCCGCCGCCTCAGCCCCTCAGCCCCTACGGAGCCCCCAAATGTCAAGGGCCACCGGAAAAAAGTGTTCGAGAGATTAACTAAAGTTTTTTTACTTGGGTACCTCATAGGAAGCGCCCAACACTTTTGATTTAGCATAAAGGAAATTTTTTATCGGAATGATTTTGTTCTGCTTTGCAGATTTCTCTTTCGGCCGGCAGACAGATCCTTTGACGCATTTTATTTTATCTTGATTTCCGTACAGCGTACACTGATTCGAAATTTTGATTTCTTCCTCCGTCTCTTTTTTCGCAACCTTGAAGCCCCCCTCCTCTTTTTAGAAAAGCCCTTCGTCCTCCTCTTTCCTTTAATCACCTCTTTGCCCCTCTTTTCCATCTTCTTCCTCTCCTTTTCTTCTTGCGGCCCCGAAAAAAAAATCCCCACCCCCACGGGCGGAGGAGAAGGGGATGGAAACAAGAACATGCAATGTTCTGAGTCCCGAAGGGAAAGCGTCAACAAGTTTGTATGTGTGACGGGAGAATTCTCTGGAAAGCTCTATGAATAAGTTTCGCATCAGTGTCGACGAGAAATCGAACCTTTCCTTGACCTGACGACTTTGTGGAAATTGAGGAATCTCCTCCTCTTCTGTCGCGGTTTTACGATGTCGGCGGCTCAAGAAAATGCCCTCATCCCCCTCTCCTCCACTTTAGCCCCCCCTAAGGGTGAAGAAGGATCATTCGATGTCTTGGGAAATGAGGGGTCGCCGCCGTCTTCTTTCTTTTCGGCCACCGTTTTCGCCACTTTCTTCCCGGCTGGAATAAGGGGGAGGAAAAATTGCTGGGCTTTTGTCGGCGGCGGCGGAGAAAGAACACTATTAGAGAAGGGGGGAAGGGAGTCCAGCATTGCATTTTGTACTTTAGGCTATACTTTATAGAGCTGTTCTTAGAATCATGGTAGTTTCGTAACAAAATTGATGGATAATTTTTCGAATGGGAAAAAAATACTTGTCAATATAACAGTTGTTTCTTTCTTTTCAAATTCCAGCTGCCCTTACTTCCGCAACGAGATCGGTGGGGAGTCCGAGCGTAGGGTGGCCCTGACCAGGCAGAAGCAGCAGAGCAACAAGACATCTCCTCCCTCTTCGTCCCCCAGCGGAGGAGGAGCCGGGATGCACACGCCGGCTGCAGCCAGGGGGTTCTCGCTGTTGGACTCGACGGTGAGTGAATTCCACGAGTTATCGTTGCTGCTGTCCTTTTGGACCTGACGGCGAAAGGGAACAGGGATGACGAATAGAACATTCTCGAATGCACCTTCTAAAAGTTTTTTCTAGGCTTTGAACTTATTGTCGTTTTGAAGAAATTTATACTGTCCAGTTTTGTCTCTCTTTGACGAGGCCCTTCTTAACCATTTTTCCAGGACTCCCACTGGTCCGGCGGCCACTGCCCCTACTCGTCCTCCCCGTCCTCCGCCTCCGACGGCCTCGCGACCTCGCCTCAGCATCCTCGCCACGGCCGCGTCATAGAAGGGGTGGACAGGGGAGCAACGTTCTACAAGGAACATTTCTACGGGAAAGGTATGAAGGAAGCGTTTTGGTCAATTTTCCCCTTTAGACGCACAAATTTCTAACTATTCTCTCCCCCGGGGTTGTGCTCAAGTATGAAAAAAGGCTATGGATGCCAGTTCACAAAAATATGCAAAGGCTTCACTTAGTGATTTTCCCTGTCGTGATCCCCTCGCCCTTGGCTCTATGCAAATGCTTTTGACTCTTTTCCATCCTCGCCTCCCCAACCAACAACCCATCTTTCTTGTGACAAGCGCCTCTACCTCCCCATGCACTCCCTTCATCGTGCTTGTAATACACAACAAGGGTTTTCCCGCGAAGAAAGAGGGAAGGAAGGGGGGAAAGGTGTCCCACGAATCACCGCTGCCGCTTGTACATATGTACACGCATGGGGACATGTGTTACGAGTTTCCACCGTCGTGAAAAGGGAAAAAAATCATGAGTGTCCTGGCCGAAGGAAGTAACATTTCCTTTCTCACTTGAGGATCAAACATACTTCCTGTTTTGTACTTAAGAACAATACGCTCATGGTACTTTTTTGCTCTCCGGAACCATGGCTTTTGTTTTTTCTTTGTTTTTTTCCTTCGTCAAGCGGGGAAACCATCTTCCCCTTTCCCTTCTTCCCCTTTTCCGTCACTGGCTTTTGGTCCGCCAACAACCCAAGGCCGCTTGGAGGAAGAACGACTAAGACTCAGTCTGCTCGGCTCGGATGCCATTTTATTGGCCCCCTTTTAAGCCCGGCGGCAAGCTGAAGGCGCAGACTCTTTCTCTCCTTTTTAAACCCGGCAAAAGGTCCACTGCTTTTATTCTCCCACACACACACACACAGGGGCGAAAATCTGCGCCTGGCCACTTTTTCTTTTTCGGGAAAAGGGGAACCTTCCCTTTCCCCCTTTTTAGGCCAAGGTGGCTCGGAAGTCGCCAAGGTTGTCAAACAGTCCATTGTCAGTTGCTGCTGCCGACGTCCCTGATTCGGCCTAAGATCTGTTTGGGTTTTGGGGGGGAATTGGGGCCCAAAAAACGGGCGGGAAATATGGGTTTGTGCCGGAGGCTTAAAAGAAACTCCATTTTGGTACGCATTTTCCGTTCCCTCCCTCCTCCTCCTCCTCCTCCGCCTTCTATTGATATTTTCACTTTCCACTGAATGCTCCGAGAGAGGAAAAAAGAAGAGAGGGAAGAGGGAAGAAAATGAAAAATAGTCACGATTTCCACCTTCCTCCCCTCCCCTTTTTCCATTGCATTATTTGCGAAACGGAAGAGGAAGAAATTGCCGCCGCCGCCCTCCTCCCCCTCCTCCTTCTTCTGCTAAGAGGGCAATTGAAAGTGAAAAGGGAGGAGGCAAAAAGGAACGGAAAGGAAGAAGGTGGAAGTCAAGGAGGAGCGAATCGAAAAAAGAAATTTAGGTGCGCAAAAAGGTGGGAAAGGGAAGCACGCATATTTTTGGGCGTCGCCTTTTTTTCGGAGGACATGGGGTGCGCTATCATTGTTATTTTCTCTTTCTCTCCATTAAAGCATCCAAAAAAGCAAGAAATAGAATCTCATGTGCACAAAAACATCCAGTAAATTTGGCAAATTGACTAGCGTGCCTGCTTTAAAACACTTTTTTTCGAATAAATTAATTTTTGCCTCCGTTTCAGACCACCAAAACTGGTTCGGCGTCGACGACATCCTTGGCCCGGTGGCCATCTCCATCCGGAGGGAGAAGGTCCCGCCGACCACGACCAACCCAACCGCAAATCCCACCCCGGCGGCGACAACCCCAACCACGCCTGAGGACCAGCTCTCTTCGTCCGAGGCCCCTCCCCCGCCTTTGGACGTCCTCCCCACGGCGCCTGAGCGGGACCAGTTCATGTACAGGCTGATGGTCCGCACCAACGAGCTCCTCCCGCTCCGCGGCTGCGTCCTGGAGGAGGCCATACCCAGCTTGGCAGGGGGAAAGAAGGCAGAGTCAAAGGCCGCAGCGGGGAACAATGCCGCTGGGTCCTCGTCCAATGGAAACGGCTCTGGCAATGCAGGAGGAGGAGGAGGAGGGAACCCCGCCAAGGCACTCCCGGCGAAGGAGGTCCTGGAGTTTGTATGCCCGGAGATACAGCTGTCATGGTGAGCATTCAAAGTATACATCGCACTAGAATAGAAGCCAACTGTTTCATAGACTTGGTTTCTATTTTCTGCTTCACTTCAAATCATGGTGCTTTGGTTGGCAGTTAATGCACTTTTTATGTAGCATCTCCTAGCGCAATTTCAATTCAAAGCTTGTGTGAAACGAGTTGTCTTATTTTCCGTCAGCCTCCACCTTGGAGTTCAGTCCGCCCAGTGCGAGGAGGAGCTCGTCCGCCTTGACGAGGCCTACCTGCAGGACAAGTACAAGGTAGGCCTGATGTACTGCCGTGATGGGCAGCAGACGGAGGAGGACATGTACAACAATGAGGAGGGAGGGCCCGCGTTCGAGGAGTTCCTAGATCTGATCGGGCAGAGGGTCAGGCTGAAGGGCTTCAACAAGTACAAGGCCGGGCTGTGCAACAAGAGTAAGTAGCACTGCAATTCCAAAACTTGCGAGTTTAGATGTTGCTCTGTTGCTGGATACCGAAATAAAAATGGCTCTTGGTACTACATGTACGCGGAACACTCGCGAAGGCAACTGCAAATACCCTGCCCAATCGTAGACTTTGAACTTTCAGTACTACACATATTTAATATTTTCTTTCTTATTACAGACGACTCCACCGGCCTCTACTCCGTTTACACCTCCCACTTCGGCAACGAGCTCATGTTCCACGTCTCCACCCTCCTCCCCTACACGCCCAACAACCGCCAGCAGCTCCCGCGCAAGAGATACATCGGAAACGACATCGTCACCGTCGTCTTCCAGGAGCCCGGGGCGCTCCCGTTCATTCCCAACTTGAAGTCGCAGTTCCAGCACGTGTTCATCGTGGTCAGGGCGCACAACCCGTGCTCGGAGAACACGCAGTACAGGTGAGCGAGGGATAGGGATAGGCGGGGTTCTGGAAAAAAAATTCGATCCGTGTTAGTTCTAAGCGACTCTGCTACGAAAACAGATAGAGCCCAACCAATTTTTTTTCAAGACAGACAGAAAAAGTTTAGAATTTTCTATTAAATGTCTTGTACTGCTTTCGTTAGACGGTTCGATTCGCTCTTTTGTCCCGCAATGGCGTCACCGTAATTCAAGATTGCGGTTTGTTTGGCTTTTGGTGGTGGTCTTATGATTGCGTTTTCGAACGCACAACTTGAGTGAAAGTTTTTCTTACCGCAAAGAAAAAAACGGAAGACATGAACATGATGATTTCACAATTATCTTGAAATAAACACGCATTTTTCGTGATTTTTCATTTTGTTTACTCTTTCCGTTTTCAGCGTGGCTGTGACCCGCTCCAAGTCCGTGCCCATGTTCGGCCCGCCGCTGCCCCCGTCCGGGCTCTTCTCCAAGTCCAGGGAATTTGCCGACTTCCTCCTCTCCAAGATCGTCAACGCGGAGAACGCCGCTCACAGGTCGGACAAGTTCGTGTCGATGGCGGTGAGGACGAGGCAGGAGCTGCTCAAGGACCTGGCCGCGAACTACGTCACCGGGAACACCCTGGAGAGCGGGTCCAAATTCAGTGAGTTCAATTAAACTGTCAACCTGTGCGACTTTACCTACCCCCTCTGTGTAGAAAATCACCAGTCTTGCTTTTCGAAAACATGACTAAATCATCCTAATCCGCTATCTCTTTTCAGACCTCTTTGGCAAGAAGAAGGACAAGATTCGCCCACGCTTCTCCCCCGACACCGCCGGCCTGAGGGGGGCGCTATCATGGAGGGTGGTGGTCCAAGATTGCGGGTCCTCCAACTTTGTCGCCGACAGCCAGACTCCGGTCGTCAGCAAGGAGTTGGAGTGCTTCCTGGCAGTCAGCCCAGACTCGGTCGTAGTCGTACAGGACAGCTGCCACCACGACATACTCTTCCTGGCATCAACAAAGTAAGTGCAAATTGTTGCGTTTTCATTTCTCCATTTGATGTATTTCGTTCTCTTTCCAGGACGATCATTGGCTGGACGTGCGGGCAGAACTCTGTCCGCATCTACTTCCACCAGGGCGAGGCTCTGATCTTGCACTCCAAGGACTGGGAGTCAGAGGACATGAGCGAGATATGCCAGAGGTTGAAGGCCGTTTCGCAGGGGGCGGCCACGCAGGAGTTCACGCTCAGGAGAAATCAAGTATAAATTCGCAGCGAAAAAAAAAGGACACATCTTTTGACACATATTGTTTTCAAAAATTATTTAATTCAATTTCAAATTTGAATGAGTACACCGGTTTCCACGTTGTTTTTGCAAAACATTGAAATTTATATTTGAATTAGAGTAGAAGCATGGCCTGAAGCTATTTTCCTCATGTTCGTTTAAAAAAACATTATTTGCATTCAAATTTGAACTGTCTTTTTTCTCTAGCTTGGCCAGTTGGGCTTCCACGTCCAGCACGACGGCCTGATTACGGAGGTGGAGAACTTTGGCTACGCCTGGCAGACGGGGCTGAGACAGGGGAGCCGACTTGTGGAGGTGAACCGCCACCCTGTTGCCGCCGTAGAGCACGAGAAGGTGGTGGAGCTGCTAAAGACGTCCATGACGGTGACGGTGACAGTCATCCCTCCCCATCCGGACGGGGCGCCGAGAAGGGGGTGCCATCTCAGGCAGTGTCAGTTCGCGTTCGGAGCAAGGTGATAATGAGATGCTTGATCTGATTTGTATCTTTTTGCAAAACATACCTTTTTACAGAACTTCTAACAGCGATGTCGACGGCGACTACGAGAACCTCCATTCAGCCACCGCGGGAGGAGTAGGAGGGGCCGCCGCTTCCGCCTCCGTTGCCGGCGGGGCAAGGGGCCAGCAGCCCTCCAGGGGAGAGAGGACAATCCTAGACTCCACTGGGCGACCGGTCAGCCCGCAACAGCCACAACAGGCTACAGCAGCCCACAACAGAGTGAGCACAAACTCCTCCGGCTACGGCACCGGCGGGTCCAGCAGCAGGAGGTCCAACTTGGAGCAGCAGCAGCACAAGACCTGGTACAGCGACACCGCCGCCTCCACCGCCTCCTCCTGCAACAGCGACACCAATGCCACCCCGCCACCGCTGCCAAACAGGGTCCTGGGCAGCGGAAAGGGCTCCTCCTCCTCCTCACCCATCAACCACATCCAACACCACCATAGCAACAACAACAACCCCTCCCCGTACCAGCACCCTCCGCCTCCTAGGGCCATGGCTCCTTCTGACGCCGCCTCTTCCTCCTCCACCACGGTGAGGATAGTTGGCGGAGGCGACGGAGGAGGATCCCAAGAGCCTTTGGAAGAGAGGCGCTCCGGAGAGGCAAAGGTCACCTACCTCACTGAATATGAGCTCAACCAGGTGATATTCGAAAAAAAAAAGATTTGAAACATCAAATTTTAATTCGAAAATATTTCTTTCAGGGAGGAGGGGACAACGGAAACTACGAGTATCTGAGGCAGCACGGGAGCAGGATGAGCACTCAGCAGCAGCAACAGCAACAGCGGCAGCAGCAGCAGCAGCCTTTGGGCCGCCGCCGCAGCGAGGACGAGGCCTCTGGCGGGAGCGGCTCCTCCCCTCATCGAGTGAGAAGACGTATCCCTCCGGTGGGGGCGCCCGCCAGGTCGAGCCCGCAGCAGAACATGCAGCAGCCAGTCCGAAAGAGGTCGGTGCCCTCGTCCTCATCCGCCTCGGCGGGGACGCCGCTCTCCGAACACAGATCGGCGGCCAACAGGAACTCCACTCACCTGGGTGGAAGCGGAAGCACATTCCAGGTATAATCCATTAATCTTCGCTCATTTTGACAGGATGTTCACAATAGTTCGCTGTTTCAGGAGGACCTGATGAAGTTGATAAGTCCCGAGTACAACGACGAGGGCGAGAAAGTCGAGGAGAAGACTGAGAGGAGCCAGCAGCAGCAGCTCAAGTCAAAGGTTTGTGGGGGGTTTGTACCTTTTTAGCTTTTATAAATTTGCGTAATTTCTTTCAGTCAAGGAAAATTCTGATTGACGCCTTTTTGAGCAGTGTAAGCGCAGAAAAAAATAGCACTATATTCCAATTACAGTGTGCTGTGTGCATCATTACTTTTTTGCACCTTGTGTACCATATGATACCGTGTAATAATGTAGCGCAACAGCCGATCTCCCAAACTGACTACTGTAAGAGCACCAACAAGATCAAGCCGTCGTCCTCAATTTGTGACCTCGTGTTTCCTCGTCCCGTTTTCATTTTTTTTCTTTCGAGCACCTCGTACAGTACCAGAGTGTCTCCTGACTGATACTGTCCAAGGTTTGTTTCTCAATTTCGAATTTTACTTTCCCAAAACAGACTCCCCTCCACTCCACCTCGGTGGTCTCCATCCGGGGAAGCGGTGGAACGCCGTCTTCTTCCTCCAACAACAGCAAGTCCTTCCACACTGCCCGCCCGGCCACAGTAGTCAACACCTCCTCCTCCTCGTCCTCCTCCGCCGACAGCCCCGCTACCAAGTCCAACGCTCCCCCTCCTCCGCAGGGGAGGAAGCTCCTCCCTTCGACCCCCGGCGCCGCGTCAGAGGAGGGAAACCCGCTGATGCCTGACGAGCGGAGGATGGACTGGGGCTCGCTGGTGGACACGGCCACAAGGGCCATCGGAACGACGGGGGGAGGGAGGGGGAGGTAAAAATGACCCACAAAATGGAAATAATTGTTGTCATGCCATTCTGAGTCTAATCGAACTTTTCATTAATGCTGTACGTGGGAAAATAACAGCTTTTTTTCTTTTTCTTTCTTTTATCCAGACCGGGCCAGTCCTCTTCCTCCTCCTCGGAGGCCGAGACTGTCTCTTCCAAGGCCTCTGCCACCGCTTCCACCCCCGCCAAGAAAAAGTCGACCGTCCTCCTCAACAACACCGACGACAGAGAGGTGGCCGCCAGGGCAGTCAGGCAAATCAACAAGCAGCAACAGCAGCAGTACGTCAATGGGTAAGCGGTCACCATGCGTTGTATCCCGTGGAGTCTTTGCAAAGAAAATGGCGTCACTAGCTGTTGGCACTTACCCCTAGAAAATGCACCGTAGTAGCATGAAGTTTGCTTATAAATAATGTTCAACTGTGTGGTATAAGTCAGTTTCCGATATTTCAGCGGCCACCCCAGACAGAGGAGCCGCGATGGCGCCGCTGCCGCCGCCGGGAGCGAGAAGGACTCTCCCGACATGAACCGCCTGTTGGAACGGGTGGAGCAGCTTGAGACCCGCTTGGGAGAGGAGGAGGCGCACAAGTCTCACCTGGAGGAGGAGGTGGAGGCGCTCAGGGAGGAGAACCTCAGGCTGCAGGAGGAGTCCGCAACGGCATCGCAGCAGCTAAAGAGGTTCACAGAGTGGTTCTTCCAGACCATTGACAAGAATGGCACGTGAAAAAGGACAAGAATTCTCAGCGGAAGTGAGTCTCAAAAGAAACTGCAAGAACTTTTGCTTCGTGCTAAAGACAGTTGCGCTCGCGACAAAAAAGACACTCTACTCATTGTGCAATTCTGGGTCGCTTGAGTCACAACAAAAAAACTTCTTTTCCGCAGGCTTTCATAAAAATTATTTAGTAGTTTTTCCCGCCGTTCTCAAGAGAAGGAACCGTGCTCTCAAGATCATGGGAGAAAAGGCTCCCCCCGTCCACCCGCAAAAAAGTTTGAAAATCAACTGTGAAACCTTTTTTTCTCCGGCGAAGACAACAACTGAAGACTTTCAAGTCCAGCGAGGCCTTATGAGATCATACGACAATGTAAGAAAAGAGAGAGGGAAAAAAGAAGCTTGACGAGAGAGAGACTTTTCGACGACGCACTATATCGAAAATGCCAAAGATATTATTTCAGGCACGCCTTAAAAACACTGTTTCGTATATTTACAAAAAAGAGAGGAGTTTTTGTATCGTCCTTTTTATATATCCCTTAGAATACACCGTGTTATAGTATAAAACTTGTCGGGAGAGTTCGGTTTTTTTATATTTCAGGCCTTTTTCAAGTTCTTGACGCAGTTGACGACTGCCTGCTGCAGCTCAGCTCCCCTCTTGTTGGCAAAGTCGTACCACGCCAGCTGTGTGGGCACAAAGCCAAATCCAATATTGTGCTCAGGGTGCCACTGGAAGACGGAGCCGCCAAAGCCGTGCCACCCAACAAAGTTCTCCCTGGGGATGTTGAGGCTCTGGACCACCGCGTTGTCTTCGGGGTTGACCCTACATAAGAAATTGTTGACTTGTGTAACTCAATTTTCCATGAAGAACTTTGGTGTTTTTGGAACTCACTTGAAGACATTGACCCCTCCCTGGGTGAAGCAAGTGTGGGCCCCCATGATCATGGCATCTTTCCTGCTGAGTGGGTCAGCCTGCATCTTGTCGCATCCCTCCTTGGACATGATCCTCACCCCATCAATCTCCCCGCCGGCGACGATGCAGGCAGCCAGCTTTGCCAGTCCCCTTGCGCTGCAGGACCCGTAGGCGCTGGGGGTCTCTCCTCGCCGCAAGTGGTAGTTGTTGGAGTCGCCAATGATGCCCTGCCGATGTGCAATTCATAAAAAAATCATGGTCGTGTGTTGCTGACTTCTCCAAAGCAAGTAGCAGAAGCTGAAGCCATTAGTTCACTGAAGGGCTTTGGGAAAAACGAAGCATGAACAAATTAAGCGTACGGCAATATAGTACTGTACTTAGCAGTACTGTGCAATGCTTAGCGAAACCAAGAAATGGCAGTAGCACCCGTCAAACTGACGAAGACAATTTTTATTTCCCTCACCCCCGCAGCTTCCGTGTCATAAGGAATCATCTTGTGCTCGTCGTCGGGACTCCCGCCAAACTCCTTCATGAGGCGGAAGACCTTGATCATGTCCGCCATCGACACCTCCACGCTCTTGTCCAAGAATCCCGGGAGCATGGAGCGGAACATGACGTCCCCGTTGCCGCGCGCCGACAGGTCGTGGACCCTCTTGCCGTCATCTGGAGCTCCAATATGGACATCAATGTCAAGGGGTTTGGCAATCTCGTCCCTCAGGTACTCTCCGATGGTCCTTCCGCTTGGCTCAACCCTCCTGAAGATCTCATTCAGGATGTATCCTCTGGTCATCCCGTGGTACTCCCTTGTAGTTCCAAATTTCTTGTCAGGGAACTTGAGTGGCTCCTCCTCTAGGACCTTGCCTATGGCATTCTTCTTGATGTTCTCCGTGTATGTGTCCTCCCTAGATATCTTGCCCTTCCACTTTGCCAGTCCCGCCTCATGCCGCAGGACCTGTGCCACCGTGACCTCCTCTTTCCCGTTCTGCGCAAACTCAGGCCAATACTTGGAGACCCTCTCATCATAGTCAATAAGCCCCTTGTCCACCAGGCAGGCAAAGGTGATGGCAGCCACAGACTTGGTGGAGCTGAAGACGGTGTGGAGGGAGTCTCCATCGTACTTGCTGTCTCCCACGTTGGTGCCGTACAGGTCGACCACCTTCTTCCCGTCCACGTAAACGCATACCTGTGGAGGAAGGAAATGGCATTAAATAAAAAAACGTGTGAAAAGGTGATCAACAGTATGAACAAACCAGGTACGCATTTTTTTCCATTTGTTTGATGAGGGGTAACTGACACTTGGTAAATCTTGTTCGGAAGTTTTTCTGCTCATATGACACTGTCGATTTATAGATGCAAAAAAACATATCTGCTTTCCAATGAAGACGGAATTCTATTGAAAAATCGTCCTCACCTGCGCGTTCTCCCCGCGCCCCTCTTTGAGCTGTTTCTCGAAGAGTGCCTTTACGGGCTCGAACCCATCCTCCGCCGTTCCCTCCACTTTCAACTTGGCAGAAGAAGGCATCGTCTTAAAGTTAAAAAACTTAGCTAGCACGGATGGGTTTTCTTCCGCTGGAAGCGCTCTAATCTCACTTCCTCGATAAGTGCGTTTTTTGTGGTGTTAAAAAAATCTGGATAGTGCAACACTTGGAAACGTCGGCGGAGGGGGGAATTGTGAAGCTTGCGACAAAATAGCCCTCAATTGGCCCCAAAAGAATGAGCTGATGGGTGTGGGGATATTATGACAGAGTGGGGAGGAGGACGCGACCCCACCCCAATCCAGCACAACAACGCCACCAAAAAAAAAGCAGATTTTCCAGCTTCTTCTGTTCTCCACTTGTGAGTTTTAGCGTACCCGCCGACAATGTGTACTGCAAAGCACAGCAAGCGTTTTCTCTCCAAGGCAAAGCAAGCCAGCAGGCCGCACCAACGCCCTTTTTTTCCCAAGGAAGCAGAAGGAAAATATCCCCCCCCCCCGCCCCCACCCCGGCCCACCGCCGCCCCGGCCAAACCGCAGGCTGTTGCAGGGCCCCCGGGTACCCCCTGGCCCGGTACAGGAG
>JAAUYJ010113667.1_pt1 | contig 12606 bp, 10 predicted proteins | sample 7278031 | NCBI WGS metagenome assembly JAAUYJ01 (sample SAMN14350222, study PRJNA611818) | marine sediment metagenome | isolation source: surface marine sediment (1.8m) | place: French Polynesia: Moorea | collected 2018-08 | reverse complement strand
GTGCCGAGGAAGTTCACGGGCACTGAATCCAGCGCCTCGTCGCCGTAGCTGCCATACGCCTTTTCCTTGATCAGCTCCAACTGCTTGTCCGGAGAATCAAAGGGATCTTCGCCAGTGTACTTGGCGTCGATGCCCCGCAGCGTGGTAAATGCCGTATAGCTGTCCTTGCCGTCGTTGCCGTCAGCCGGCGCCTCGATGGTGCCGGCCGGCGGCGTGTAGCCTTTCACCGTGCCGTAGGTCACCCGCAGTGACGAGTTGGCGTCCGGGTAGACCGGCCTGCCCAACTCGTCGTAATACGCAATCAGCAACTCCATGTACTGTGGACGCAGTACCTGGAAGCGGCCAGTCCGCGTCTTGTCTTTTTCCTCGATGGCCATCATGTCGTCGAAGATGCCCACCGCGAGCCGTATAAAAGGATCATCGCTGTCTTCAAATACCGACCTGTCCTTGCCGATCAACGCGAGCCGGGCATCGGTATCGCTCAATGAGGTGGCAGCGTACATTGCAGTCAGCTTCTGCTCGAGCTCCTCGTCGCTGCTCGCATCGCCAAGGAACGCATCGAAAGAGGCGATACGCTGGTCCTCGGGCAGCGCCAGGTAGCGCTTCAAAAAGTACGTCCAGATGGCCTGGTCGACACTGGCTTCAAAGTTCCGCTCAATGCTCTGCATACTCTGCGTAAAGCGGGTCAGGTCACGCTCCTGGTAGCCGGGCTCGCGTTCGGCGTCGGGCTTTTCATTCTCGACACTGAGGCGGTACAAACGGCGCGCGGCGGACAGCATGGCGGAACGATCCATGTAGCGCAGCACCAGGTCGCGTTCCTGGGTCGCCTGCCGTTCTGCAATCAGCGCCTGCAAGTCAGCCAGGGTAGAGGCGTAGCGGGCCTCGCGGCTCTCATCGCCGGCAATCCAGGCTTGCAGGCTGCTCTCGAGCTCGCGCTTGCGCTCCAGCAGGTCGCTGCGGGCGTAGCCGGCCAGCATGCCACCAAAGTTCTTCGAGTAATTGTTGAGGCCGGCCACCAGGCTGGCGTACTTCAGCTCGGCGTCCTTGTTGTCGGCGGTGGCGTCGGCGATGGTCTGTGACCACTCCGCCAGCAGGGTCTGCATGGTCGGGTAGTACCAGGCAAACCTGTTTTCAACCTCTGTCGCCAGGCGGTAGCGATTTGTGGTGCCGGGGTAGCCGGCGAGCATGATGAACTCGTCTTCCTTAGGCCCCTGCTTCGCGACCCGCAAATAGTGCTTCGGCTCGAACGGTACATTATCTTCCGAGTAGTCGGCCGGCTGGCCGTCCTTATCGACATAAGCGCGATAGAAGGCGAAGTCGCCGGTGTGGCGCGGCCACATCCAGTTATCGATATCGCCACCGAATTTGCCGATGCTCTCGGCCGGCGTATAGACGATGCGTACGTCGCGGATGGCCAGTTGCTTGATCAGGTAATAATTCAGGCCACCGTAAAAGCTGTAGACCTCGCAGCGATGTCCCTCGTCTTTCTCACACTCGGCGACCAGAGCTTTTTCCGCGTCTTCAATCGCCTTGTACCGCTCCCTGCCGTCCATCTGGTCGGTGAGGCCGGCCTTGACCCTGTCGGTCACTTCATCCATCGCCACGGTGACATAGACACGTGAGCCCGGTCGCGCCGGTAGCTCATCGGCAAGGTTCTCCGCGAGAAAGCCGTTGGCGAGAATGTTGTTCTCTTCCGTCGAGTTGTAGGAGATAGAGCCATAGGCGCAGTGATGATTGGTAATCACCAGGCCTTCCGGCGACACAAAAGACGCTGAACACCCGCCAAGGCTGACAATCGCGTTGAGGGGGAACTCGGTGAGATCCGTCATGCTTGCCGGATCAAGTTCCAGCCCCAGGCTTTTCAGCTCGTCTGCGATCTGCGGCAACTGGTGCGGCTGCCACATGCCCTCGGTAATCGTCTGTCCACTGTCGGCGCTCATGGACTCCGGCGATTCGGGCGCTTCCGCCGGGGCAGGTGAGTCGCTGCACCCTGCCAACACGAGGGCTAGAGCCAGCAAGGAGGAAATGAGCTGGATTACGTTTTTCATTGTGACCTCTTCTAGAAGACGCGATGCTGCGTTGAACTACCTCGAACACCACATTCAGCGGCGCGGTGGGTATTGGGATGTACCTGACGGGCGTGTGCGACGCCGGAACGCGAGTATAGAACACCCGGCGGGCGTATGTACCACTACGTCAGGAAGATGCCTCGCTGCGGAACCGCCTGACAATCGCGTAGCCAAGCCCGGCCACCCAGGCCACGTAGACCACCCCCACCGTGCGCTCATAAGCCCCCAGCGAGATCACGCCGATCAACAGGATGGCGGGGATCAACAACAGCCAGATCGCCAGGCAAGTAGCATTGAAATGCCCCAGTCGGGGCGACAGGCGCCGCAATCCCGGCTGCAACAGCCCCATGGCAAAGCCGACCAGGGTGGCGACAACCCAGAGCGGGTCATTGGCGCCAGGGCCGTGCAGCGCATCTTGTGTCCCGGTAGCGAAGTACCAGGCGACGTAGAACACGGAAACGCCAGAAGCCACCAGAAAAACCCGCCCATAGGGCCAGAAGCGGCCACTGTCCAACCCCGCGAGGGCGACCGCCAGCATAATCTGGGCGGCACCGAACAGCACGATGCTCGCAGTGTGCAGGGCGCCCCAGGAACCCTGGCTGAGGGCGCTAATCGGATCGCCTGCCGTCACCTGGCTGTTCGCACTCAGTGCCATGCCATGCAGGATGGGTGTGGCCAGGGAAAGAAGTACCGAGAGTCTCAGCAACATGCGGGCTGCACTGCGCAGGTGTACCAGTCCTTTGGGATTTTCAGCAACGACTCGACCTCCGCCGCAGCATAGCACGGCAGCGCGGTATGCATGCAGAACGGGCCTGAAGGCGCGAATCGAGTCATACTGTCGCTGGGACTGACAGCACGGGCGAGACAACATGGGTCAAGAAAAGATGGATATACACGGCGCGGCCGCCCCGGGCTTTGAGCCGGTCAGGCAACTCTTCGAGCAGCAGATTCGCACCATGGCGGAGCGGCAGGCCCAGCTCTGTGTCTACCATCGTGGCGAAAAAGTCGTGGACTTGTGGGCGCATACCGCCGCCGATGACGGCTACTCGGCCGACTCACTCGCCAATGTCTTCAGCAGCGGCAAGAGTCTGGAAGCCATTGCCGTGGCCGCCCTGGTGGGCAAGGGCCTGCTGGACTACGACGCAAAAATCACCGACTACTGGCCGGAGTTTGGCGCCAACGGCAAACAGGGGCTGACCGTCGCCGACCTGATGCGACACGAAGCCGGCCTCGCCAACTTTGATACCTCGCTCGATATGCAGGACCTGTTCGTCGAGAACATCAAGCAGAACGCCGTGGGCCGGATCATCGAACAGCATGGGCTGAGCTATGAGTCGCCCGGCGGTGGGCGGCGCGAATACCACGCGCTGACGCGCGGATGGATCGTCAACGAGCTGTTTCGGCGGGTGGACCCCGCGGGTCGCACCATTGGCGAATTCCTCCGCGAGGAGATCAGCGGTCCGCTCAAGGCTGACGTGGTGATTGGCGTACGCGATGAGGAAATGCCGCGTGTGTTCCCGGTGAGGCAACTGGGCTTCGGCTACCAGCTGTTACAGAGCCTGGTACCCCGCTTCCTCGGCAGGCGCATCGTCCACAACGCTATCCAGATCGGTCGCCGTCTCCTCGGCATACTGCCGCTGCTGTTCAAGGGTCGCAAGAATCGCCCCCCACCCCCGTTTGTAGGCAGATCCCTGTTGGACTTTTTCAATGATCGCGATTTCGCCAGGGGGGAAACGCCTTCCGCCAACGCCAACTGCTCCGCCCGCGGGCTGGCACGTCTGGCCGCCATGCTGGCAGCAGGCGGCAGCTTCGAAGGCAGGCAGTACCTGAGCGCAGAGGCCTGGCAGGCCATGCACGCGCACCCGCTGGAGGCAAAGCTTGGCGTAATGCTCACCACCCGCTTTACCCAGGGCGGCGTCGACTGCTTTACGCCCTGTACGCCGCACAGCCCTCGACTGGAGCGCGATTTCAACGACGGGCGCGAGGGCTTCTACGGCTGGATGGGCTATGGCGGCTCCGTCTTCCAGTGGCACCCGGAACTGGACATCGGCTTCGCGTTTGTCCCCACATCGCTGCACACGCTGGACCTGCTCAACGAGCGCGGCAAGCGCTACCAGGCGGAGGTGCTGAGCTGTGTTAACAGGCTGGCCGGCCAGACATCCATGTAGCAGAACCGGGCAACGCCCGGTGGTCACCCAAGCGCTGAACCGAAGCGGTCGCCGAAACACATTTTCTCGACCGGGCGACGCGAGATGGGGCCATGCCCCTTCCCCACCGGGTAGCCCAGCGGAATGTAGGCACAGGTGTACCAGTCCTCGGGAATCTCCAGCAGCGCCTTGACCTCCGTCTCCGCGTAGCACAGCAGCGTGGTGAGGGTGCAACCCACCCCCTCGTTGACGCAGGCCAGCATCAGGTTCTGGATTGCCGGGTAAACCGAGCCGCCCCCCACCACCGAGGGGCGGTCCATGTCCGCATCAGTAATCGCCATCAGCTTCGGGTTGAAGCAGGCGACCAGAATGACAGGCGCAGCCCCCAGGTGGTCACCCAGGTGATCCGCTGCAGCGAGCATCCGCTGCTGCTTCTCCAGGGCCTCACCCTCAAGACCCTTTAGCCCCTTCCTATGGCCCGCGGCATAGCGCTCCCACAGCGGCTTGTACATCACACCCAGCTCCCGCCTCAGCGCCGCGTCCCGCACCACAACCAGGCGCCAGGGCTGCAGGTTACCGCCGCTGGGCGCCCAGGTAGCCGCCTGCAGAATGCGCTCGAGCACCTCATCGGGAATCGGGTCTTCGCGTAGCCGACGCACTGCACGCAGGGTGCTCATAACGTCATACAGGGGACGGGAGGTGTCGGTCATTGCTGTGTTCCTGAACTCTGAACCGGGAAGAAGATAGCAGAGCGGGCTTGCAAAATATAGCCAAGCTATAAATAATCTTAGCTAATTAGAGTTTAACTATAGTTTTATGAAGACTGCCGCCCGGTCATCCAATACCGCTGAAACGCCCCCCGCTACCGGCCGAGCAGCGGCCAGCAAGCTTGAGCGAACCCGCCAGAAGCTGGTTGCAGGTATCCGTGCCGAGGTCGCCGACGCCGGCAACTTCAACGCCGACCGGGTCGCTGCCCGCGCCGGCACCTCCCCCGCCACTTTCTACAATCACTTTGCCACCAAGGACGACGCCCTGGTGGCGGCCTACGGGGCGCTGATGGCGGAGCTCGCCGACAGCGTCGCCGCTGATTGCCGCATCGAGCGCCTGCTCGACGAGGGGCTGGATGACTTTGCGCTGAACTGGTTGCAGAGCTCGGCGGCCTTCTTTGCCGACAACGCCGCCCTGTTTCGGCTGGCGCAGGCTGCCATCGAGCGCTCCCGGAAGCTGCGCGACCTGTTCCGCCACTACGAAGACAGCATCATCGGCACCTATCGCCGCTTTATCGAGCTCGGGCAGGCGGCGAACCTGATTCGCCAGGGTGACGCCCTGGCCATGGCCCAGACCCTCGCCGTGGTCAGCGAGGGCTGGTTCCACCCCCTTGTCCAGAAACTGGAACCGGGCAGCCCCCTGCATAGGGAAATGGCCGGCTCGCTAGCCAGGGCACTCAGCCCTGACGGAGGAACCTGATCGTGGAACAGATGGATATTCTCACCCAGGCCGCGCGGCTGAGCCGCGAACACTATGAACTGGCAGACGACATCGAGCAGGCGCGCCGCATCCCTGCCGAGGTGTCGCAGCAGATGGCAGAAGCAGGCATCTATCGCCTAGGCGTGCCTGCAGCGATCGGCGGACTGGAAGCGCCGCCGGCAGTCAGCAGCCAGGTGTTCGAAACCCTGGCGCGGGGCGATGCCTCCTGCGCCTGGGTGGCCTTCATTGGCGCGACCTCGGGAACCGCACTGGCCAGCATCCCGGGGGCGGCCGCCGCCGAGATCTTCTCGCGCCCGGAAACCCTGGTGACCGGTGTATTCGCGCCCACCGGCCGCGCCGAAAAGGTCGATGGGGGCTTTCGGGTATCCGGCCGCTGGCAGTGGGGCTCCGGCAGCCAGAATGCCGACTGGGTGCTGGCAGGCTGCATGCTCATGGAGAACGGCGAAGCCATGCTCGACGATGCGGGCAGGCCGCGCAGCCACATGATGATTCTGCCGGCCGGCGAGGTAGAGTTTCTCGATACCTGGCACGTGTCCGGCCTGTGCGGCACCGGCAGCCTCGACTACCAGGTCGACGATGTGTTCGTACCCGAGACAAGGGCAGTGGGCTACCTGCCTTCGGACGCTGCTAACCCGACACCGCTGTATGCCTTCCCGAACTTCACCTTCCTGGCCCTGGGCATTGGCGCTGTATGCATGGGCATCGCCCGCGCCGCGATCGATGAACTGGTCAAGCTGGGGGTCGAGAAAAAGCGGCGCGGCGCCCGCAAGACTATCGCACACAAATCCAGCGCCCAGGCCAGCCTGGCTGAAGCCGAAGCCGCGCTGCGCAGCGCCAGGCTGTTCTACTACGACGCCGTGGAGAAAGCCTGGGCCAGCGCCACCTCAAGCGGCGCTGTCAGCGTGGAACTCAGGCGCGACCTGCGCATGGCCACCACCCATGCGGTACAGGTGGCAGCAAGCGTGGTCGACGAGATGTACAAGCTGGGTGGCGGCAGCTCGGTCTACAAGACATCGCGCCTGCAGCGCTACTTCCGCGACATCCACGTGGCCACCCAGCACATCATGGTCGCGCCGCAGACATTCGAAACCGTGGGCAGCCTGCTATTCGGGCTGGAAACCGATGTATCCATGCTCTAGGAGGCAAGCGTGAGCCAGGCATTCAACATCGAGGCAGCGGGCTATACCCGCTTCAGCTTTCAACGGGACGGCCGGGTACTGACGGCGGCCATCACCTCGGAGCACCCGGTAAACGGCGTCGACGGCCCCATGCACGAGGAACTGTCCCGGGTGTTCACCGACCTGCAGCGCGATACCGGTAGCGACATCATCGTACTGACCGCCAGCGGCCGGGCGTTCTGCGCCGGCGGCGACTTCGACTGGTTCCAGGAGCAGGTCGACGACCCCGCGACGTTCCGGGCCATCGCCTGGGATGCCAAGCGTATCGTTTCCAGCCTGTTGGAGATGGAAAAACCCATCATCTGCCGCCTCAACGGCGCCGCCGCCGGGCTGGGCGCCACCATCGCCCTGCTGTGCGATGTCATTATCGCCGATGAAAACGCGGTGATCGGCGACCCCCACGTCAAGGTGGGCCTGGTGGCGGGAGACGGCGGCGCCCTGATCTGGCCGCAACTGGTGGGCTACGCCCGCGCCAAGGAGTTGCTGCTGACCGGCGATATGCTGACCGCAAGCGAGGCACAGGAGCTGGGCCTGATCAATCACGCGGTGCCCACTGAGGCGCTCGACGCCAGGGTGCGGGAAGTCGTCGACAAGATACAGGCCAATCCGCGCTGGGCCGTGCGCTGGACCAAGTCAGTGGTCAATATTCCCCTGCGCGCCCTGGCGGCCCAGACCATGGACGCCGCCGTCGGCTGGGAGAGCGTCTCCAATTTCCACGACGACCGCCGCGAGACCGTCGCCGCCATGCGCGAGAAGCGCGCGCCGAAGCTGACTGGCGAGTAAGCAAGCAAGGCAAATAAGGAGAGAAAGGACTGTCACCATGAGCCACACCAGCTTCACCCCGGAAGCCGAACACATCACCGAAATCCGCCGTCAGCTGCAGCGCTTCGTCGAGGAGAAGGCGCCGCGAGACCTGCGACGCCAGTGGGACCGGGAGCACACCTGGCCGCGGGAGCTGTTCAGGGAAATCGCCGACATGGGCCTGATTGGCCTGACCATCCCGGAAGCCTATGGCGGTGCCGGCCAGGACCTGGTGGCGGCGGTGGCCGTGATCGAGGAACTGTCACAGGCCGGCGCATTCCTGTCGGGCCCTTACATTCACGCGGCCTTCTATGGCGGCATGAACCTGTCGGAGAACGGCTCCGAAGAGCAAAAGCGTGCCCTGTTGCCAGCGATCGCGGCGGGCGAGGTGCTGCTGTGCTACGGCCTGTCAGAACCCAATATCGGCGGCGACCTCGCCAGCGTCGAGACCCGCGCCGAGAAGCGCGATGGTGAGATTGTCATCAACGGCGCCAAGCGCTGGTGCACCGGCGCCGACTGGTCAGACTATATCTACTGCCTGGTGCGCAGCGGCGAGCCGGATGAGCGCTACCGCAACCTGTCGCTGCTGCTGATCCCCACCGACACGCCGGGAATCAGCATGCAATCCATAGAACACGTGAACCTGCGCTATACCGCCTCACAGGACGTTTACTTCGAGGATGTCAGGGTTAGCGAAGACGCCATCGTCGGCGGACCGGCCATGTGGAACCAGGGCTGGAAGCTACTCTCCGGTCGGGCCCTGGATGTGGAGAAGATCGAGATTACCGCTTGTGCCTACGGCTTTGCCCGGGCCGCCGTGGAGGAGTGCTGGCAGTATGCGAAGGAGCGGGTTCAGTTCGGCAAGCCCATTGCCGAACACCAGGCGATCCGCCACAAACTGGTAACGGCGAAAACCCGGCTGCAGGCGGCCCGGCACATGCTCTACCACGGCGCCTGGCTGGCCAACGAGGGCCTGCCCTGCTCGGTGGAAACCTCCATGGCCAAACTGTTCGTGGCAGACGTGGGGGTAGAGATCGGGCTCGCCTGCCAGCAGGTGATGGGTGCCTATGCCCTGTCGGATGCCTACGATATCGAGCGCAACCTGCGCGACCTGCTTGGCATGCCCATCGTCGGCGGCTCCTCTGATATGCAGAAGAACAACCTGGCCAGCATGCTGAAACTCTAGGCTTGATTTTATATAAGCACTTATATATAAGTGCTGTTATGAATGACAAGCCTGCAGATGGCCTGGGCACACAGCTCCGGCGACTACTGGAATTGCTGGACGGTGATCTCGAGTCGCTCTACCGCGAAGCCCATCCGTTCTACGTGCCGCGCTACACCCCGGTGATGAAAGCGCTGGCAACGGGTGCGCGGCTCACCATCAAGGACATCGCGGCGCTCTCCAGTATCTCGCACTCCGCTGCCAGCCAGACCATTGCGAAAATGAGCAGCCTGGGACTACTGGAAACTTCGGTGGAAGGCGACCGGCGCTCTCGCACGGTGTGCCTGTCTGCCAGCGGGCGTGACCTGCTGCCCTGGCTCCAGCAGCGCTGGCTGGCCACCCGGCGAGCCGCAGATGAACTGGATGCAGAGCTCTCCTCACCCCTGAGCCAGCTGCTGGCAGAGGCAATTGCCCTACTGGAGGCGAACCCCTTCAGGGACAGAATTGCCTCGCACACTGCCACCCAGGGAGACGACACGCCATGAAATTGCTGGCCACGCTGGTCCTCGGCCTTGCAGCCAGCTTTGCGGAGCAGGCCACGGGCCAGACGCTGGATAGCAGCACCCACGGGCAGGTCCTGGAGGCGGTACTCGATCACCTCGAACGGGACTATGTAGACCCCGAATCAGGACACAGGGCCGCCATGGCCTTGCGCCGGGAGGTAGCCGACGGCCGATTTACACGCTCGAGCACCCCAGAGCAGTTTGCCGCCGTGCTCAGCGCCAGGCTGCAGGTGCTCACCGGCGACAAGCACCTCAACGTCGAGTATTCCGCCCAGCCCATTGGCGAGGCGGCCGGCGGCAAGGAAGAGTACAGCGATGAGCAGATGCAGCGGTGGTATGGCGCCCATATCAACTACGGCGTAAACCGGATCGAGCGGCTCGAGGGCAATATGGGCTACCTCGATCTTCGCGTGTTTCCGCCTCTCGCCATGGGAGGCGACACCATCACTGCTGCCATGACCGTGCTGGCAGATCTGGACGGCCTGATCATCGATCTGCGGGAGAATGGCGGCGGCATCGCCGACACCGCGGACCTGGTGGCCAGCTACCTGTTTGACGAGGGTCGGCAACCGTTGACCGGGGTCTACGACCGCCCCAGTGACTCCCTCACCCAGCGCTTTACCCTCCAGTATGTGCCCGGCAAGCGATTTGGCGGTCAGAAGCCCGTCTATGTTCTGATCTCGGCGAAGACCTTCTCGGCGGCGGAAGCTTTGGCCTACAACCTGCAGGCCCTGGACCGCGCCACCATTGTTGGGGAAACCTCGGGGGGCGGCGCCCACCCCTTTGACTACCTGCCCGTGCATGCGCACTTCGTGTTGTGGTCGGTGACCGCCCGCAGCGTCAACCCGATTACCGGAAGCAACTGGCAATCGGTGGGTGTGCAACCGGATATCGAGGTACCCGCTGGAGACGCCTTGCGCGTGGCGCAGGAGATATTCCGAAAGCGGGACAAAACCTGAACGAAATTCTCTCGCCCTGAACCATCTCTCACGCCGCCACGTCTAATCGGTAAATTCCTACCCGCATGGGGAAATACCGATGTTCAAGTCCAGAGTTCTTGCCCTCCTCGCCTGTCTCGGGCTGGCCGCTTGTGAACAGGCACAGCTGCAGGGTCCGATCGGCGGTGGCGAGGTATTCGTCAGCGAATTCCGTTCCGGGGAGACGGTGCTCACCGGTCTCAGCACTACCGACGAGACCAGCCTCATTGCCCTGGTGGGGCAGGAAACTTTCGACAGCTACAACGCCCTGCAGATCATGGCGCTGGTGGGGCTCAACACCTTTGATAACCCGGACTTTGATCCGGACACCTGGTACGTCATGGGGGTACAGGGCGGCTTTGACTATGACGCCGACGGTAACGGCCTGCCCGACCAGGCGCCGATCCAGGTGTTCGGTACCGTGCACGCACTGGTCACCGGTGAACACCTCAACGAGGGTGGATTCTCCATTACGCCGGTAACGGAAGCGGCCTATCGCTATGCCGTGGAAATGGCCGACGGCATTTCTGATGAGGCGCTGCACGACCTGCTCGACGATGTAGCAGGGGCGCTGGTTGAAGACACCGACGATGACGAGGATGTCGACTACGACGATGTCATCGGCTGGAATCGCCTGCTCTACAGCCAGCAGTTGCTAGCCGATATCGACGCCCTGACCAGTGCGGTCGCCGCTGGCGCCAGCGAGAGCACGATCATTGCCGCCGCCCTGGCCCTGTTCCCGGAAGCGCCGCCCGAGCCGGCACCGGAACCGGAGGCCGATCCGGAGGAGTATTTCGCGCAGTTTGCGTCTGACGTCGTGCAACTGCGCTGCGGCGGCTGCCACCGTGTGGGCGGCAGCGCCTCGCGCACGCGCCACGTACTGCAGCCCACCTCCAACCGCAATCACATCGCGCTCAATACCGACATGTACCGCGCGCTGGTGCAGCAGGAAGGCGCCGACTACATCCTCAACAAGTCACTGGGCAACCGCCACGGCGGAGGCAACCGCCTGGGGCGCTTCCCCGATGACTTCGAAATCCTCGAAACCTTCCTATCGCTGCTGGAAGACGGCTAGCATGATTTCGCTCTGCCCGGGGCGGCACAACCGGGCAGAGCCGCAGGGCCACTGATTATCTTGATCTAACGCAGCGAATCCCCTGCGAAGCAGCCTGTGCGTTGCCCGCCGGCAAGCCCAGTGGCTAGACTGGCCGCTCACAGACTGTTTCACAGTGGATATGAGTACAACCCCGGCGGCCATCGCCTCTGAATCCCCCTATACCGTCGCCGCCGGCAAGCGCATCGCCGAAGCGGGCGGCAACGCGATCGATATCGCGGTGGCCTGCGCGGTTACCGCCACCGTTGCGGAAACCATCATGTGTTCCCTGGGCGGTTCGGCGTTCATTGCCATCAAAATCCCCGGCGCGCCGCCGGAGTTGATCGACGGGGCCGACGCCATGCCGCAGGTGCCGGGCGGCGGCGCCGGCACCGCCTGGAAGCAGGCGCATATCCCCTACGGCGACGGCATCACGGTCAATGTCGGTCATGCCTCTATCGCGGTGCCGGGCATGCTGCGCGCCGTGGAACTCGCCTGGAAGCGGCATGGTTCGCTCCCCTGGGCGGATGTCGTCCTGCCTGCAGTGGAGCTGGCACGCTCCGGCCTGGTCGCCAGCCACACCCTCGTGAAGTGGCTGGACATGGCCGGCGAGGCGGTGTTCTTCGACCAGCAGGAAAGCCGCGACAGTTTCTTTCCCGATGGCAACCATGCGCTGCAAAGCGGTGATTTCTACACACCGCCACACCTCGCGGACTCCCTGGACCTGATCGCACGTGAGGGCGCCGATGCGCTCTACCGGGGCGATATCGGCCGTGCCCTGGAGCAGGAAACACAGGCCAACGAGGGCTTTGTCACCATGGCCGACCTGGGGGCCTATGAAGCCAGGGTGCGCAAGCCAATTGTGCTGAATTCCCACGGCTTCAAGCTGGCACTCAACCCGCCACCTGCGATCGGCGGCGCGATGGTGGGCTCCATGGTGCAGATGTATGACAGCCTGTGGCGCCAGGACATGAGCGAGGCCGAACGCGCACTGGCTATTGCGCAGGTGCAGCAGGCGATGTTTTCCCTGCGCCATGAGGAAGCCAATGCCAGCTGGGGGGCGGCGCGCGCTGACGAGATCCTGGAGAGGGAGTGGCTCACGCGCTACCTGCACAAGAGTTTCTC
>JAAUYJ010112534.1_pt1 | contig 12610 bp, 10 predicted proteins | sample 7278031 | NCBI WGS metagenome assembly JAAUYJ01 (sample SAMN14350222, study PRJNA611818) | marine sediment metagenome | isolation source: surface marine sediment (1.8m) | place: French Polynesia: Moorea | collected 2018-08 | reverse complement strand
TTCTGGTTTAATAGGGAAAGGTAGATAAACATAATCAATTAAATTTTCTTGATTTTCTTGATTTTTTTGATTATTTATTGCTTGAATTGCAGCATTGTGCATCAGCGGAGACAGAGAATGTTCAACTGGATAACCAATGACTCCTAATAATTTTGTTTTACCTGTAATCATTTGTGAAATTAAATCCCAATTGGCATTAGTAGGACGTGTATTAAATGATTTGGCCAAGGATAATTTAAAGGAAGCTCATAAAAGCTTAGATAGGTCAAAAAATGCAAAAGATTATGTTTCCTGGCAGTTAGAAGTTACTTCAGCTAGAGATTTTTTCATACATGCGAAGATTTTATTTTCTAATGCGGCAAAAAAGAATAAACTAATTGGGATAGTAGCTAAAGCATCAGAAGCTGTTTGCCTACTTTATATTGCTCAATGTAATGAAATGCTTGGATATAAAAAAGACCGAAAGGAGAACTTAGTAGAAGCAAAAAAAATATATTTGTGGTTAATGAAGCCTCCAATTCAAGATCAGCTAGTACCCACAATCAAGAATTCACTTCTGTTTGTGTCGCTAATTGGTTTTGGTGCTAATATTGGTGGTTTGGGTGGACTGTTGCTCGCAATGCTTTTGTCGGTTCCATCCATTGAAATTGGTCTAGGTATCTTCGGTTTAGGAGTACTCATGGGAGGAGGGATGGGTACTTACATCACACTACATTTTTCATCATCAAGTTTTGTATCTGATGAAGAATACACTCAGCTAGAGAACTTAATAAGTAAAGATGACTCTAAAGAGGAAATTATCAAGATCATTAATTCTCAGCAATACCGAATTAATGAAGCAAGGAAAATAACATCACTAATTCATTCTGAAGGCTGGGTCAATTAGCCATAGACCTATAGATTATACCAGATTTTACATTTAAGAAGGGCTTTTTTGCATGAAAGTAGCGATAGAACATCTGTTCCGCTGTCGCCAACAGGTCAAGCGGAGGAAGTGTGGAGCTATATTGCTCTATTTCTATAGATTGATATTTTATTCATCTATTGGACAATAGTTAAGGTTTGCTGATTAACTCTCAAACCATTTACAGGTAAAAGTTTCAGACTTTTTATTTCCAAGATTGATATTTTATTCATCTATTGGACAATAGTTACAGCAGTTTCTGCACATTATAAAGTATATATGTGGAGCCTAGCGACAGCCATATACTTTGATGCAACAAAGGCTTTAAGAAGACTAGCATGATTGTAAACATTCCGACTAAAAAAATACGTCTGGACTACCCCAAACGTATTTAAGTTAGTAATAATTTTCTCAGAGTTTATTACTACAGAGCATTAGCACCACCAACAACCTCAAGCAATTCTTGAGTAATAGCAGCTTGCCGAGCTTTATTATAGGAAAGAGTTAATGTACCAACTAATTCACTAGCATTATCACTAGCATTACTCATTGCAGTCATCCTAGATGCTAACTCACTAGCAGATGATTCTTGCCACGCTCTCAATAATTGGTTGGTCAAAAATAATGGTAAAAGAGCCTCTAAAATTTGAGTTGGGTCTTGCTCAAAAATCATATCGCGAGGGAAACTTTTAGTAGGTGAACTTACTTTTTCCCGTGATACTTCAAAGTGACCACCTTTAGTAGTTAAACGGAAGATTTCATCATCCTTAACTTCTAAACCTTGAGGATCGAGAGGTAAAAGAGTTTGAATTACAGGTGTAGAGCTAATTAATGAAATAAACTTAGTATAAATCAACTCTACTCTATCTAATGCTCCTGAAGCAAAATAGGAAAGCATTTCATCAGAGACTGTAGAAGCATCATCAGCTGTAGGAATTTTTTCGGGGTTATTATAGGTATTTAAAATAGGTACTTCTCGACGTTGGAAATATTGAATTGCTTTGCGTCCGATCAAGATATATTTGTAGTCAATACCTTGTTCTGTAAGTTCGCGAGCCCTCGTTTCTGCACGTTTGATAATGTTACTATTGTAACTTCCACACAAACCACGATTTCCAGAAATAACTAATAACCCCACTGTTTTAACTTCTCGTTGTTTGAGTAGGGGTAGGTCTACGCTTTCAAATTGTAAACGTTCTGCAAGTCCATATAATACTTGAGCCAAGCGATCGGCAAAGGGGCGAGTACCTATTACTTGTTCTTGGGCACGACGCACTTTAGCGGCTGCCACTAAGCGCATTGCTTCTGTAATTTTTTTAGTGTTTTTAACGGACTTGATGCGATCGCGAATAGCTTTTAAGTTAGGCATTGTTTTGTATAGTTAAGAAGAAGGAAGAAGGGAAACTTTACCAATCAGTTTCACTGTAGCAGGGACTATAAATTTCTCCCCATGAAGTCAACTAGATAAAACTTTTTTCTACTGATAAATCTAGTTGCTATAACCTTTTTTTTGATAAATCTATCTAACTGATAATTAGTGGATAATTGTTTTTTATCAGTTATTAACAACTAACCACTAACTATTAAAACTTGTGAGCAACCAATCTGATTAAGCTGATACCAAGAATGTTTGCTTATACTCAGTAATACCCTCTTGTAAAAGTTTTACTGCTTCATCAGTTAGTACCTTTTCACTCCGGATAATTTCACCGAACTTGGACTTACTATTATTCATGTAATCCAGTAAACCAGAAATAAAGGCAGTTACTTTATCAACAGGAATATCATCTAAGTAACCATTAATACCAGAATAAATCACAGCTACCTGTTCAGGAAGTGACCGAGGCGAGTTTTGGGGTTGCTTCAAAATCTCCCGCAAACGCTGACCTCTTGCCAATTGGTTTTGAGTAGCTTTATCCAAATCTGATGCGAACTGAGAGAATGCTTCCAATTCAGCAAACTGAGCTAGTTCTAACTTAATCTTACCAGCAACTTTTTTCATTGCTTTGGTTTGAGCTGCAGAACCAACCCTGGATACAGAAACACCCGCGTTCACTGCTGGACGGAAACCAGCATTAAATAGGTCACTAGATAGGAATATCTGACCATCAGTAATAGAAATTACGTTAGTAGGAATGTATGCAGAAACGTCACCTGCTTGAGTTTCAATAATTGGCAGGGCGGTCATACTACCTGCACCAAGGTTATCACTGAGTTTAGCCGCTCTCTCTAGGAGACGAGAGTGGAGATAGAATACGTCTCCTGGATATGCTTCACGACCTGGTGGACGACGTAGCAGCAAAGAAACTTGGCGATAAGCTTGAGCTTGCTTTGAAAGGTCATCATATATTACCAGGGTAGCTTTACCCTTATACATGAAGTATTCAGCAATAGTCGCACCTGTATAAGGAGCTAAGTATTGCAGAGTTGCAGGGTCACTGGCGTTAGCTGCAACAACAACGGTATAATCCATTGCCCCTTTATCTTCCAGAGTACCTACTACCTGAGCTACTGTAGAAGCTTTTTGACCAATAGCCACATATACACAAACAACATCTTCACCTTTTTGGTTGATAATAGTATCAACAGCGATGGATGTTTTACCTGTTTGTCTGTCACCAATAATTAATTCCCGTTGACCTCTACCGATAGGAATCATCGAGTCAATAGCAGTAATTCCGGTTTGCATCGGTTCATGAACGGAACGGCGCTCAATAATTCCAGGAGCAGGAGATTCAATCAGACGACTATCAGTGGTTTGAATATCTCCCTTACCATCAATGGGCCGACCAAGACCATCAACTACCCGGCCAATCATTGGATCTCCCACTGGTATCTGGGCAATTCTACCTGTAGCAGTTACACTAGAACCTTCTTGAATTTCCCGGCCCTCACCCATTAATACAACACCCACGTTGTCTTCTTCTAGGTTTTGGGCAATACCTACAGTGCCATCTGAGAACTCTACAAGTTCTCCTGCCATTACTTTATCTAGGCCATAAATCCTAGCAATACCGTCACCTACTTGGAGAACAGTACCAACGTTAGATACTTTAACATCTTGGTCATACTGTTCTATCTGGTCGCGAATAATTTGGCTAATTTCGTCAGGTCTGATAGATACCATTTTTATTTTCTATTGTCAAGAATTTTACACTAAATTTATCGGTCATTATCCAGCATTAAGGCTGATACCAATCCGGCGTAGTTGTCCTCGCAAACTAGAGTCAACTATCTGAGATCCTATTTTGATAATCACACCACCGAGCAAACTAGGATCGATGCTAGTTTCGATTTCTACTTCCCTTGCACCAGTCATTGATTTGACTCGTTCGCGGACTGTATTTTTCTGGTCTTCGTTTAACTCTACTGTGGAGGTCACTTCTGCTAAAACGGTTTGATTCAGTTCTCGCAACAGTGCTAAGTATTGTTTACCTATACCTTCGATAAATATAATCCGACCTCTATCAACTAGCAGCATTAAAAAATTCCGCATATAGGGGTCAACTTCGTCACCCACCATGCGTGCTAGCACTGCTTTTTTGTCTTCTTGTTTAATAACAGGATTTCCCAAGAATTTGTTTAATTCTGGGGATTCACTGATTAAACTCAGTAGGGAACGTATATCATCTCCAAATCGCTCGGCCAAGTCTTTTGACTTAGCTAAGGACATCAGAGCTGCTGCATAAGGCTCTATAATTTCACCAGCAATTACACTCATTATTGACCTCCTAATAGCCCCAGGCTACGATCTATTAGTTGTTGCTGGGCATTCTCATCTAAAGTTTCTTTGATTTGGGATTCTACTCTTGCCAATGCTTTAGATGCAGTTATCGAGCGCAGTTGAGCAATAGCTTTGTCTCTTTCTGAGTCCATCTCTTGACTAGCAGTCGCTTTCATGCGTTCGACATCTTGTTCTGCTTCAGCTAGCATTCTTTGTTTTACCTCTTGAGCCCTTGATTCAGCATTAGCAATAATTTGCTGTGCTTCAGCTTGGGATTGAGTTAATTTTTGCTGTTGTTCTGAGAGTTTCGTCGCTGCTTGTTCTTGACGTTCTTCTGCTTCTTTGATTGCTTGTTCAATTGTGGCGCGTCTTTCACTGAGAATCTTCCCTAAAAAACCTCGCCCAAAGTACAGCAGAACTCCAATAAGAATTGCTAAATTAATCAGGTTCGTGTCTAAAATGTCTAGGTTTAGACCAAAACCTTCTTCAGCGCCAGCTTCTGTAGCTAGCCATAACACATTTCCCATGATATTCTGCGATAGTTAGCTTTTTTTTACGTTGTTTGATGCTAGGTGTTAGTTATCAACGCCTCAACATTTCAACTTACAATTTTCTTTAGCTATCTGACCAATTCTGGTCCTAATAGTTTTTCTAGAATCTGGCGACTGAGAGAGTCTACCTGTTGTTCTAGCTGTTGCAAAGCTTCTTGCTTTTGCTGTTCTATTTCTTGAGCTGCTTGTTCTCTTTTAGCTTGAGCTTCTTTTTGAGCTTCTGCCATTTTTTCAGCTCCTATTTTCTGAGCTTCTGCTTGAGCTCCAGTAATAATAGCTTGAGATTTTTTACGGGTTTCTGCCAACTCTTGCTCGTATTGTTCGGCTAACTTTTTCGCTTTTGCCAAACGTTCTTCTGCTTTGAGTTGATTGTCGCGAACATAGTCAGCCCGAGAATCAATAGCTTTACCTAGTGGTTTGTAAAAAATTTGGTTTAATACGACAGCCAGAAGTAGAAACTGGATTGCCATTAATGGCAAAGTCGCGTTAATGTCAAACAAACCACCTTTTTCACCCGCTTCTTCAACTGCTAGTAAAATTGTCCAGTTTATCATTTTCTTTAATCTTTGGTGGTTCCCATGATTTTTGATTTAAAGATTTTAGATTTTCGATATTTAGACGCTCTCTACACATCCAAAATCAAAAATCTAAAATCCCTATTTTTTTATATTCAGGGTTTTTTATGCAAAGGGGTTGGCAAATAGCAACACCAGTGATACCACCAAACCGTAAATTGTCAAGGCTTCCATAAATGCCAAGCTTAATAGTAATGTGCCTCGAATTTTTCCTTCTGCTTCTGGCTGACGGGCAATACCTTCTACAGCTTGACCTGCTGCATTACCTTGACCAATTCCAGGACCAATAGCACCTAAACCTACAGCTAGAGCAGCAGCAACAACGGAAGCAGCAGCAATCAATGGATCCATAATAATTTCCTTTTTTTAGTTAAAACTACAAAGTTGAAGACTTGAATTTTTTTTGATTACACAATTTGATGACACAAACTATGCAATCAATTGCACAATGGGCCTTTTTGTTGATGAGTTGATGTCAGAATCGTGATAATATTTGAAACTTCAAAATGTTCAAATTTTACCCTTCGTTTCACATTTATACTCTAAAATACTTCTACATCAAATATTCGCTATGTTGTAGAGTTTTTCCCAGGCTTAATTAAATCCTAAGCCCTTTGTTTGGGATGCCCAATTTAAAGTTTACTGGTTCAATGAGTAGGCTAGTCAAAAAAATTTACACCGTAAATAATTTAAAACCGTTCTCTCCTCAGTCTTTCAGTAGTTATAGCGATTAACTACCAAGTTTCGGTGTGCTTTACCGTACTTGACAATTTAACTTGTCACAAATTTTGCTATTTATCCCAATGACTAAATCTATAGAAAAGATTGTAGTATAGGAGTTTTAGAAGCCAAAGGTAAATCCTGTTAGAAATACCTTTACTCACAGGTTTAGAATACCAGATTTTGAGTTGAGTTTAAGCAAGTTTTTTTTACTTTTTTCAATCAACTCTTAATCATGATGTTCTGCACCGTGTTCTTCTAAAGCTTCTCCAATATAGTTAGCAGCTAGGGTGGCAAAAATTAGTGCCTGAATAGCACTTAAAAATAGACCCAATACCATAAGTGGCAGAGGAATAAACAGAGGTACTAGCAAAACTAGCACTCCTACTACCAATTCATCCGCCAGGATATTACCAAATAAACGGAAACTCAGTGATAGAGGCTTGGTGAAATCTTCTATGATCTTGAAAGGGACCATAAAAGGTACTGGTTGGGCGTAACCCGCAAAATACCCTAAGCCTTTTTTACTTATACCTGCATAAAAATATGCGATAGAAGTCAGCAGTGCTAATGCCACTGTTGTATTAATGTCACTTGTAGGGGCGGCTAGCTCTCCTGAAGGTAGTTCAATTAATTTCCAGGGTACTAGTGCGCCTGACCAATTTGACACGAAAATAAACAAGAATAACGTACCAACAAATGGCACCCAGGGGCGATACTCTTTTTCACCTATCTGGTCTCTAGTAAGACTGCGCACAAATTCTAGGACATATTCCATAAAATTTTGCATCCCACTAGGAATTCGCTGAACATTACTTGTTGAGATCAACGCAGCCAAAACTATCAGGCCGATGACTACCCAGGATGTGAGTAAAATTTGACCGTGTATTTTGAGGTTACCTAGTTCCCAGTAGAAATGCTGGCCAACTTCCAATTCAGCCAGAGGTAAAAAGTTAATAGTGTTCAAAACATCTAGCATTTTGATTCTCAGGCTTCCCGATATATATCAAGGTGTGGAGTTTTCCATAAATTAGCTAAAATAGCTAGGAGTCAGGCATAATATATGTCCGCAGTACATAAATGATAAGTGCTGCTTTGTAAGTTAGAAATCCTAAGAAAATCGGCAAAATTTTTAGCTGATTTAACTGAGTTGCTACTACGATCAACCCAACAAATATGGCTAGCCGTGTTTTACTTAGGCTTCCTTTTTCTCTGCCTATACTCTCAACTTCTTTAGCTAACATTCTTAAGTAAACCACACTTGTAGTTGCTCCAATCAAGTAATTGAGAGCAATGTTTAGGGAGTAAAAAACCCAGACAAAGATAAAGATTATCCCTGTAATTGTCAAGGTGATTACATATAAATCCTGTTGCAGTTTGTAATACTCTTGCATTGAAGCATTTGGTTCTGGTGATATAGTAACCGCTTCTGGAGTATTGCTGTCAACAAAATTTGGTTCTGTTGATGTATCAGGTGAGTTCACAGAACTTAGATTAATCCCAATAGTGGGCTTATTTATAAACCAAAAGTAATCATACCATGTTGAAGTAACAATACTTAAGATGAATTGAGTTTTTTGGGCAAAGGAATTTTGTAGTCATAAGTCACAATTAAGAAGTCAAAAGTTATTTTGGGGAAAATTTAAGTGGAGCCAGGGGTTAATAAAATCAACAGTCGAGACTGAAGCGATCGCACAATTTCCAAGCCTACTGTTAAATTAGCTAATATATCTCCTACTGTTTGTGGAGATTGGCTTTCTATACTAGCCTCACAAGCTTGTAAAAACTCATATTCTTCCCTTGACAAATTTACCAGTTTGTAGTCACCGTCAAATATATTTTCACTCGGCCATCCTTGAATACAAGGACTTAACTCAGGTATCGCTGTTAACAATATTTCATCGTTAGACCAATCAATCTGTGGTAACGGAGGTCTCCCCAAGAAAAACTCATAATGACTAATCTGAGGATCTAATAACTCAATTAAACGATAGCGATCGCGTTCATCTAGGCCAGTTAATTTTTCCATTAATTCAGGAGACTTGCCTAAAAGTCGATTGCCATCCCAATATTCACGGTTAGAAAATCCTAAAAACTCTAGCCCTGATGCTTCTATTAACTCAAACAGAGTCTCAATATTATAGTCAATCTCTTGGGGATGGACATACATATCTGCAAAACATTCATCTCGTTGATTTTCAAATGCCCATCTTTCCTTCTCATACTTGACAAGGCGATTATCCTCTGGTAGAGAAGCAAAAATATCTCGTCCGATTTTGACTCCAGCTTTGTAATTTCCTCGTTGCTTACCTTGAAGAATAGCGATCGCCTGCTGCATCAACCTAATTTCCCAGCGACCCAACTCTGCATAGACAAAGATGTGCATAATCCCACCAGGGGCCAACTTCAAAGCCAGATTTTGAATACCTCGAATTGGATCGGGTAAATGGTGCAGTACCCCTACACAATTAATAAAATCAAACTCACCCTCTAGTTGGCCCACATCATAGATACTGAGGTGATGAAATTCTACCCGCGAGGCTCCTGAACGGCTGCAGCGCTCCTTTGCCACCCGCAAAGCACCACTGCTCAAATCAATTCCTACTACAGAAGCTTGAGGATTGAGGTGAACTAGATAATCTGTACTCGAACCGGTACCACAACCTGCATCTAAAATCCTGACATTTTGCTGCAGGGGTTTTTTGCCAGTGCAGAAACTGTAGGCAACAGGCCAACTCCACCGCCAGTTGTATCCTGGTGGTGCTTCATCCACCAGAGGGTCTGGAGGGAAAGGGAAAGTATCATAAAGTCCTTGAACTGCAGAACTAATATCCAATTTATCTTCCATATATGAGAGCGGAAACTATTTTACGAAATCAGTGTATTGGCCAGACATTCCTGAGCTATCTGGAAATCAAGGCAAATTTTTATGGCCCGATATCTCAAAAGATCGAGAGTTAGTTAACAAAACTTATTATTTTTTCTAAGATAACTGCTCATAAATCTATAAAATAAAGTTCTGTAAGGTTTTTTAACAAACGCTGATAATTAGCCCAAAACATTCTACCTTGAAAAAGAGAAAGAAAAGTTAGAAAGTAAAAACAGTAAAAATATTTACTTTCTAGTGCCTCAATATTTCTATCAGGTTACTGTTACAAAACTTCAAGTTAAAACTTAAAGTTGAATAACTCAGCCAGGGTAGTAATTAATGAGGCGAATTGGGCTAGGCAATACCTAATATAAAATTCAGCCTAGTTTTTAAAGATGTTCTAGCAGAACGTTTGCAAAAAAGGTATAAATTTTTAATGCTGATATGATCAACATCTGAACTTAAAGTTTCGATGTAAATACAGTATTTTAACTGTAAAAAATCAGCAATTATGGTGTTAATAAAAAGGTACTGTGGAAAACACACAGAACCCCAGGTAAGCAGAAAAAGCAACCTACAAATAACCCATAAACTCTGGAGTGGGGCATCACTTAGAGTATAAAAAAGTTGCTTATGGAGGTCTTAATACCAAAGAGAATAGAAGATAATTTCTATTGTCTAGGAACAAGGTTTTCCAGTAATAAAAATTTTTGAGGCAACAAAAAAATCCACGCTTACCGACAAGAGGAAGCTTGTGGAAAATGTCATAAAAAGTCAAGCTAAACAGTCCAAATAGAAGCTGTAAAAACTTCAGATAGGGAGCGACAAAAATCGAATGACTGTCAAAGCAAGTGGTGGAAGTTCAGTTGCACGTCCGCAACTATATCAAACTGTACCAGTATCAACTATTTCTCAAGCGGAACAACAAGACCGCTTTTTAGGAAAATCAGAACTAGATGAACTTTCTACATTCTTTAGTTCTGGAGCAAAGCGTTTAGAAATTGCTCAGGTACTGACTAATAATTCAGAAAGAATTGTTTCAATTGCCGCCAATACAATCTTTACAGGTGGTTCACCTTTGGCCTTTTTAGAAAAGCCAGAGGAAGACGAAGAAATGGCCATGAGTGCAGTTACTGCTACAACAGCAGTATCTGAAGGCATGAAGCTAGGCAATATTACTTATGTAGAAAACGAAGGTGGCAGCAATAACTTTTTACAAGGTTTGCGCTCATTGTTCACTAACTTAGGTGCTGGCAGTGCTGGCCCAGTACCAGCAGGTTTCCGACCAATTAGCGTGTCAAGGTATGGTCCTGCTAATATGACCAAATCCTTACGGGACTTATCCTGGTTCTTACGCTATACTACCTACGCTATTGTGGCGGGAGACCCTAATATTCTCTCAGTCAACGTTCGTGGTTTAAGAGAAATTATTGAGAATGCTTGTTCATCTGCTGCAACTATTGTAGCTATTCAACAGATGCGACAAGCTTCAATTGGATATTTCAGAGATCAGGAAGCTAGAGACATTGTTGCTCAATACTTCGATGTACTTTTGACAGAGTTCCGTGGTCCTACACCTTCTAATAAGCAACGCCAAGGTCAAAGCTCAGATCAGCAAGGTTTAGAACTACCACAAATTTACTTTAATGCTGCCGAACGGCGACAAAAATTTGTGATGAAACCTGGGCTATCGACCTTTGAGAAACAGGATGTCGTCAAAGCTGCTTATCGACAGCTATTTGAACGGGACATTATCCGAGCTTATGGCCTGAATATTTCTTACCTGGAATCTCAGGTCAAAAACTGCGAAATCACGATGAAAGAGTTTATTCGTCGTTTGGGTAAATCTCCTCTGTATCGGAAACAGTTCTACGAACCTTTTGTCAATAGTCGTGTTGTAGAATTAGCAGCTCGTCACTTCTTAGGTCGGGGCTTGAGTTCACCAGAAGAATTCAGCAAATACTTTAATATTGTTACCAAAGGTGGTTTGTCCGCTTTGGTAGATGCAATAGTTGACTCCCAAGAATATTCTGACTATTTTGGAGAGGAAACAGTACCATATATACGTGGTTTAGGTCAAGAGGCTCAGGAATGTCGGAACTGGGGAGTACAAATTGACCTATTTAACTACAGCGCTCCTTTCCGAAAAGTACCTCAGTTTGTTACCTTATTTGCTGACTATAATCAACCCTTGCCAGACCAGCACGTTTATGGTAGTGGTAACGACCCATTAGAAATTCAGTTTGGGGCAATATTCCCGAAAGAAACTCGTAACCCCAAAAACCGTCCAGCACCTTTTGGTAAAGATACTCGTCGGATTTTAATTCGTCAGGGTGCTGGTATTGATAACCAAATTAGTAACCCTGGTGCAATAGCTCAAAATCCTGGTTCTCTTGGTCCGAAGGTTTTCAAGTTGGATCAACTACCTAGTGGTTATGTTAGTAGTGGTTTCAGTAACTCTGGTGGTAGTAACGGTGCTAGCATTAAGTATTCCGAAAGTTCTACTCAAAAAATTATCGCTGCTGCTTATCGTCAAGTATTCGGTCGGGATGTTTACGATGGTCAACGTCTGAAAAGTGCTGAGAACAGACTTGAAAACGGTGATATTACTCTTCGGGAGTTTATTCGCGCTTTGGCAAAGTCTGATACTTTCAGGAATATATACTGGAGTTCCTTGTATGTATGTAAGGCGGTTGAGTATATTCATCGGCGGTTATTAGGTCGCCCGACTTATGGTCGTAAGGAAATTAATTCTTACTTTGATATTTGTGCTAAGAAGGGTTTCTATGCTCTGGTTGATGCAATTATTGATGGTAAAGAGTATAACGAAGCTTTTGGCGAAGATACAATTCCTTACGAACGCTACCTAACTCCTGCTGGTTTGTCCTTGCGAAATACAAGGGTAGGTAGTATTGGCGACAAAAATCTGCAAGTTCAGAAAGAAGTTACACCAAGATTTGTTGAATTGGGAACTCCTGTGGAAGTTCGCAGCGAACCTGATGTTGAGTTCCGAGTTATTCAAGGTGTTAACAAGCAACGGGAGCAGTCTAAGGTATTTAAGTTAACAAGTGCCCAAAATGTGCAACAGTTGAAGTTGGTTGTTGCTGCTGCTTACCGTCAGATTTTTGAGCGGGATATCGATGCTTATATTGTTAGGAGTGAGTTCTCTTCTCTGGAAAGTAAGTTAGGGAATAATGAAATCAACCTCAAGGAGTTCATTGAGGGATTAGGTTGTTCTCAACTTTATGTTAAGGAGTTCTACACACC
>JAAUYJ010134967.1_pt1 | contig 12615 bp, 17 predicted proteins | sample 7278031 | NCBI WGS metagenome assembly JAAUYJ01 (sample SAMN14350222, study PRJNA611818) | marine sediment metagenome | isolation source: surface marine sediment (1.8m) | place: French Polynesia: Moorea | collected 2018-08 | reverse complement strand
CCTCAGAAAGGCCGAACTTGTTCCCCCCCCTGGGGGTCCAAAAACCACTCCCCCCCGGCCAAAAATTGGCTGATCCCCCTCCCAGTTGCCGACCCCACGCCCACCAAAGCGCAGCACCTTGAACAACACATTACTGCAGCAACAGCACTCTACCCAACAATTTAACTATGAATCTATGGTACCATGTCGAAAGTATCTTAATGATTATGGAGAAAATAAGGCTATTTAAGAAAGAAGTTACGCTTTGCATTTTGGAATCATGATTTGTTGCGTGAAACGTTGCCTTCCTCTCTGTACATGTATGTCCTCTATTTGTACTGTGTACTTCCCCTCTCGCTCTCGGCAAATTTCGCGGCGAGTGAGATAACGAAAATAGCGCTCCCTAAAGTGGAAGCGGACAGCGTTTGGATGATTCAGACCCTTGTGCTCAATACTTCCATGCCTTTCTTAATCCATTGACGACAATGACTTGGCTTGGTCAACATAACTGGTCTTATGCTCCACTTTTCTTTTTTCTCCTTTTAAGCGCTCTTGTTCTGCTCCTCGACAAACATAGAAATTGACGATATTTATGCTCTGTCTATGGCCCTATTTCTCTTTTCTGGCTAGTCTGGCCTCCTCGGGCAGGGCGACTCTCCTTGGCGTCAAAGCAGAGAAGCCTGATTTGGGAAAAGGACTCAAGGTCCTTCTTCTTTCGTGCCTCGTCCTGAGAAGGGCACCAGCTGATTCTTTTTCCTCCCTCTGGCAACTTTTGTCTCTTTCTCCGTCGTTCTTTTTGGTCGCTGTCGTTTTCCCCCCAGCAGCAAAATCGCAAAAAGAAAAGAAAGAAAGGAAAAGCGAAACTCGCCTCCGCCCGGAGACAGGTTCCCCGGGCGCCTCTGACTCATCCACCTCGCCCGGACGGCACCCGGAGTGCTCCCGCGCCCGGAGGAAGCGACCGGGAGCCTCAAGGGCGGACGACCGTCCGTTTCTGGCCCGCCCGCCCCGGAGGAACCCCGTTGCTGAGCGATGGCCCCGATGGCCGCCCGGGACGAGGAGTCCGCGCCCCTATTAGACCCGGAGGACCGATACCGGGGGGCGGGGCCGTCCGGAGATGGTGAGGACGATGTTTAATACATCCTGGTGGCCTTGCATCCGTCAAAGGGTTGGATTTCAATGCCTGGTTTTAGATGTCTTGGAAACGCCCCCTCCCATGTAGAAACCATGTCGCAAGTCCCACAGCAGCAGCTATCATCAACCCTTTCTCCGCAGCCATTGAAGTGCTTTGTCCTGTGGATACGATTTGCAGGCGTCTAGGTAGCTTTGGGACTTGCTGAGGGAAATTGTTGAAGCGAAAAGCTCGCCATTTTTGGTCTTGTTCACTAGCTGATATTTCCCTCCCAATACAGGCATCTACTTTTTTACATAATGGATGTTACGGCATTTCCTCAATCGTTCTTTCTCCGCTAGGTCCCCCCTCCAACGGCCACGGCCCGCAGGTGGTGGTGGTTGACTCCTTCGACCTCCCCCCTAACTACAGTGCCGTGACCGGGGACACCCCTAGCGTCACCTGCCGCGTCTGCCAGACAAACATCGACATCTCGGGCAAGCGAGACCAGCACGTGGTAAAGTGCAACTTCTGCGGGGAGGCCACGCCCATCAGGAACGCGCCCCAGGGCAGGAAGTACGTCAGGTGCCCGTGCAACTGCCTCCTCATATGCAAGAACACGAGCCAGGTGAGGGAGTGGAGTGTGAAGTTTTTATTTCTTGCAGTGTGTTTTTGCACTCTTGATAAGTTAGTAAGTTATTTTGAATAGAGAACGAGACAAATTGCGCACAAGACCTGCGGCTGATTCCTAAGACCTTTGGAAGACCCCTTTCCATTCACCGTTTTGAGTTGTACAAAAATCTTGTGAGCATGATTGAACCATTTGTTTTTGGACAAATTCTTCAGGTCGTGTGTAGTTCCACAAATCACGACATAGTTCCGAAAGCGAGAAGAACAAGAAGAGAAACAAGAACAAGAAGAAAATGAACAGATCCATGACCCGGAGGTAAAGAAATCAACAATCTTTCGCGCTTCTTTCAGTTTTCGCTCCCTTGCATTGATCATTTCGTCCCATCTTTTCCCCCTGCCCAGCGCATCGCTTGCCCCCGCCCCAACTGCAAGCGCGTCATCAGCCTGGCTCCCTCCAACCCTGCGCCCCACAACCCCTCCGTGCCCAACGTGCCTGGCATGTGCAGGGTCATCTGCGCGCACTGCCAGGACAACTTCCTCTTCAACACGCTGAACAACTCCCTGGCGCGGTGCCCGCACTGCAGGAAGATATCCTCGGTGGGGAGCGACTTTGCGCGCAAGCGGGGATTCTACTTCTGCCTGGCCGGGCTCATCTTCCTGGCCTTTGCAATCGGAGCCACCTACGGGACTTCGCACGCGGCGAGCGGGAAGGTCGGACTCTATCTGCTGTGCGGAGGTACGTTGGATATAATCGAAGAAGTTTATAGAATTTCGCGCCGGTTTTTCCATTTATTGCTAACTCGGGTTTCCCTCTCTTTTAGGCCTGTACATCGGCGCCCTCCTGACGTTCCTGCGAGGGTTCTACTACTGCACCATGAAGGTCAGTCTGATGGACGGCCCGGGGGCCTGAAACACTGAAGGAGAAGGCTAGAGAAGAAAGAAGAAACTTCTGTAGAGTGGAAAGGGAAACCTGCTGCGTTTCATCCGACGTGATTCGAAAAAAAGCAAAGAAAATACTTTTTCTTCAACAACATAACTGATAGATACCTTCCCCCCACTTTCGTTGGTATTGTACGGACACAAAACGCATTCCTCGTCCTCCTTTTCCCCCCGCCAACATTTTCTAGCCTCCCTCGGGAAGTTGGCACCTTCCTTATTTACGAGACCAAGAGTTCTAGGCCTGGGAGCAAGAGAGAAATTCTGTACATTACACTTGGAGCGAATCAAGTTATCCCCCCCCTTCTCCTCTCAAAAGTGATCTGTTTGCTTTGCTGCGGCCGAAGCGGGTGGAAGGCGTTTGCAGATTTTTCCAGACTAAGCCACACGTCAAGCTTGGGGTGTTACACAAAAGAAGAAAATACATGCATTGGGCTTTGCGGTTTTTTTGTTTCCAGAGAGTTTGATTTACAATTCTTTGCCCCCCCCTTTCCTTTTTTTCGCGTGTGGGAGACTCGCAGGATTATCCCTCCTCCTGCATGAAAAGCCACCAAAACCATTGTCAGCACAGACTCCTCCTCTTTTATTATTTTGTGTCGGTCGCGAGAGATGATTGGTTAAAACAGAATACAGAAAAGCGCCTCATGAATATAACACACCGGCGCGCCCCGAATTAGGAAAAATGAAAGAGAGAACAATCTTTCGGCGCGCGTGTCTGTTGTCTGCATATATTTTATCCATTCATGATGTGTCATCGCAGCATTAGTGAAAAAATAAAAAAAAGTTATAATTTCACTCTTCTTTGATCATATCACGAACGAATTATAACGCACGCACTTTGACAAGATCGGCGACTCTAGGTTTTTCACCCCTTGGCAATATCGAACAAACTCTCAAAACTTGGGGTAGAAAAGTGTGCCAGTTTCTTTCAAAGTCTTTTTTTGGTGTTGCTATTTCTTCACTACTCTGAACTTGAAGTCCACGTCACCTTCTTGAGGGTCGAACCTTGTCTTCACCTCGACCCCTTCGATGATCCTGGCGAGATCCCGCTTCCTGTTTGCCAGCAGGTGCACGCCCTGCTTGGAGTGCACGTCCCACTCGATCATCTGTCCAACTTTGACCTGCTCAACCGGACCAGTGCACAACGAAGTTTCCTGGTCTAATTGCCAGACCATCCACAGCGCGACGCCGTTGACTTTCTCGCCCCCCTCTAAGGATAAGACGGTGGTCTCCTCCTGAGCCTTGTCCGGCAGCGATGACGAGAAGTCGAATGCCATGAGTCTCCTTGGCTCTCCCCTGGCGGTGCAGGGGTACTCCCACAGCGGGTGGGGCTCAACCTCGGCGTCGCAGGCATCGCACGCGTCCTGAGAGGAAATATTTGAATTATGGATTTTGTACAATAAATTGCTGTTAGGAAATGAGGTGATGATTTTAACAATAAATTTGAACATACCATGATGATGTTGTCGAATGGCTCCATCTTGAACCCCTCAACCTCCCCGAGCGGCGCGCGGATCTTCCAAAGGTCTCTGTACTCCACCGGCGCCGCCCAGATCTCGGCGGACAAGGGGCTGATCTTCAAATCACCAGAGGAATCTCCTCCCGGTCCGATCTTCTTTTTCCTCAAGCGGTCAAGGCAGAACCAGAACCTGAGGTTGTGCCAGGGCAGCAGGCTGAGTGCGAAGTTGGGCTCCCCTACCATGGCGTCGGCGGCAAAAGGCAGGTCTTCCAGGGAGGCTATCTCCTCAGGGGCGCAGTCCAAGATCCTCACCCTGTCTGCCAGCCCGTTCTCCTCCGCCAAACGGAGAAGCGCCGACCTCATCTGAGTGTTCTTCTCCGCCGCCACCGCCGTCGCCCCGGGGACGGACGCTGCAGCCAACAAGGGAAGCAGGGAGAGCTCCCCTAGGCAGAAGAAGGACTTTGCTCCTTCGGACGCCAGCCTCCGGACGACTTTCACCAAGGCCGCGTTCCTCTCCCGGCAGTTGATCTGCCCGAGCCGCGGCCTTGACACGGCGAGGTGGAGGCCAGGGGAAGGGCTGGGCATGGGGATCTGGGGGATGTCCGCGGGGTTGTCTTTGGCTGTGACGTCGAACCACAGGCTGTACTCGTCGTGGTTGCTGACGACAGAGAGCGGGCGACCCTTCTCCGCCTCCACCGAAGATAGCGGGTAGTACACGGCTTGCATCCAGTGGTCTCGCCATGCCTAAAAAGAAACATTCATTTCGGCTAGATTTTGTGCGGAAATGTTTCTCTTTTTCTTTTCCTCACCATGTCCTTTGGCTTCGGGTGCGCCCACTTCGGCGCACAGGAGAGCAGCACCTTCCTCTCCGGGTCCATCCATAGGTCCCACCACACAAACACTGCGTTGCACCTCCCGCCGGACTCCGCCTCCGGCCAAGTCGCCACCGTCTGCTCTCTCTCCGGGATTGGCCCGGAGCGACCGCTGAAGTCAAAGTCAAACACCTTGAGCGGCCCTGTCACGGGATGAAACCACTCAGGCTGGAACTCTGTTAGCTGGAGGTCGTGCAGGGCCAGGGAGGAGGAGGACGACGACGAGGCGTTCTTGTCCTCCAGGAGAACCGATGATGAAAACCCTGGGTCGGGGATCGGCTTGAGGCTGCTCCACCGGGAGGCAAGGTCTGACTTCACCACTTGGGCATACATCCGACCGCTGGTGGGGACGACAAGGCAGTCGGGCTGGAATAAAAAACGTAAGTACTAAGTACCTACTATGGAAAATAAAATTAATTGTCGATTTGCCTACCGTGAGCAGATGCTTGTGAGCATGGTTGTACGTCCCTACTGCTCCTTCGCCAATAAGCTCCGTGTCAAACACTTCCGTCACCAGCAGGTTCGCCCTCCTCCTCATGTCCTTTCCCTCGCCCACTTCCACCTCCGTTGAACGCTTCCGGATCAGCCTGATCTTATCCGCAAACCCGTTTAGCGCCATCACCTCCTTTGCGCATGCCGCCATGGGCTTGAACTCTTCCACGGCCGTCACAGAGTCCGCCCCAAGCGCAGCAGCCATCATGGAGAGGAGCCCGGTGCCCGTCCCTATGTCCAACACGTGCACTGGCTCCCCCTTCGAGCGCAGGAGTCTGACGGCGCTGCGCAGGCCGTCGTAGTAAAGGCGGTTCCTCTCGGAGTCGTGCAGCATGTCCGCGAACCCTGCCCGCGCCACCTCCTGCTGGTAGTCGTAGTCCTCAGACATGACCTGCCACTCGCACTTGCCAGTCATCGGGTTCAGGTCCTGCACGAACACCCCACCTCCTCCGTTGGCGGCGGTGGGGGAACTCATCGTTCTCGCTTCACTTCTCCCTGTCCTGACCTGGGGGCTCCTTAGGCCCCTCCTCAGTATCTGACGTATCGCCGCCGTCTTCCCTGCCTTCCTTCTCCGCCTTTTTCGCCTCCCTCTTCCTCCTCCTGGTCTCCTTCTCCCTCTCCTTGTGCTCTCTCTCCAGCCTCTTGATCTGCTCCCTGACGCTCCCCTCCCCGTTCACCTCCGCGTCCACCTCCTCCGCCAACCTCTTCCAGGCGATTTCCCTGTTCCTCTCCAGCGACCGGCTCTCGTGCACCTTGACCGCCGCCCCCGTGGGGAGGTGCTTCAGCCGGACGGCGTTGCTCGTCTTGTTTACAGACTGTCCGCCGGGGCCCCAGCCCTTAGTCACCTTCTCCTCAACGTCCTCCTTCTTAAGCTTGGGGAAACAAGAGTAGTCGAGCTGCGAGCAAAAGGATAATGCATTGGTTTTCGTCCCCATACTTTCAATTGAGATCTTGAAACCTCACCCTCTCCCTGACGTACTTGTGCAAGCTCCTCTGGATGAAGACAGCCCTGAACATTCTTCGCTAGACGAGGCTCCTCCGCTCCAGCAGCGCCTGTCCCTTACGCATCTTCCTTGCGATCTCCTCCTGATTGGCGATCCTCCTGGACAGCTCAAACTCCTTCCTTATCCTCTGCTGGACGTAATCCCGGTCTGACAGCTCAAGGGACCTGGCGTAGCGGAGGAGGGAGCGGTAGAGGCCCAGGGCAGCCCGGGGGGAAGGACTCATGGCCTCTCTTGAAACACCTGCAACAAACAGCGGGTTTTCATTTGGCTAGCGGCGGAAAACTATAAATGGTTTTGGAAGAATGACGTACGGGGGGGGTCGATTTTAATCTGCTCTTTTGATCTACGAAAGGTATATGTACAAACGAGTAAATGGATAAGAGTCAACAACCTTGTGTTTCTTGTGTAGCAGTCACAGTCATAATGGTAGTAGCACAATCTAACATTGCATACGCGCTGTTCATTGTCCTCTTCTTCTCTCTGCGAAAAAACTTGAAAGGAAGCAGGAGGGGAAATGCACGTTTTTGATTCCGGCACGGGTAGTAGTAATAACGTATGGTGTCCTCAGATACTGTATGAACGCGATTTAGGAAATGGGGGGGATACCATATTTTTCTGCATTGAGCCTTGCTTTTGTTTCTCTCACTTAAAACGGTCTATAAATGGGAAGCTGCTGCGTATTTCCATTTCCATTTTTCTTCAGTAGTCCCTCTTGTAGATTCTGTCTAGGAAAGCCGTGAAGACCTTCGGAGGGAGTATCTTCCCCTCTCCCGGCGTCTGCTGGATCATCTCCATGATGCCGCTGTAGGTCGTCTCTTCGTACTGCTTGTAGACCTTCTTGATCTTGAGCTCGTCAAAGACCGCCTTGACCTTGGCCACCGACTCCTCTTGGACCCGGCCGTAGTGCTCACGAAGGATCTCTTTGTGTTCTTTGTTGGCCCTCTGCATGGCCACCACGATGACCCAGGAGCACTTCCCGTCCTGGATGTCGGTGCCAACCTTGCCCGTGGTCGTGGGATCGCCGAAGACGTCCAAATAGTCGTCCTGCACCTGGAAAAGCTTGCCCATCTGCAGCAGGATGTTCCTGGCGCGGTGGTAGCTCTCGGCGCCCTCTATCCCAGCCGCCCGCATGGCCAACACCACGGGGAGGTAGATGGAGTAGTAGGATGTCTTGTGGAGGACGATGGCGTTGTATCGCTTCATGTCGAAGGCGTCCACGTCCACCCGGCCATCCTCCGTCCTCAGCTGGGCGGATAGCAGGTCGAGCGCCTGCCCCACGGCCGTGTGACGGTTCACCGCTCTGAACTCGTCCACCAGGTGCAGGTAGTAGGGCTTCTCTGAGAAGTACTTCTTGAGGAAGACGTATACGCTCTGCTCGAGTATGATAGCGTCGTTGAAGGCGGCCAGCCCCACTCCATCCACCTTGTGCCAGCAGGCCTGGCCCCTCCGCGTCTCGGACCCGTCCATGAGGTCGTCCGCCACCAGCAGGTAGGCCTGCAGGAACTCGACGCACCATCCCAGGACGCAGGCCTCGCGCATGGCCTCCCTGTCCGAGGCCAGGTCAGGCCGCAGGATCCTGAGGGAGGCGGGCACCGTCAGGCCGCGGTTCTTCTTGCCCTTGGGCACCGTGTACTGGATGCATCGGGTGAGGTGTCGGTCTACGGTGCCCCGGGGGAAGTCCTTGTAGGCTTCGTCGAAGGCGATGTCCCGCACAAGGTCGGGGAAGACCGACATGAAGTCCTGCATCTGCTGCTTGGGGAGGATCGGGGGGGCGGCCGCGTCGGAGCCGCCGCCCGTCGTCAGGCCCAGGGAGGGGGCGGAGGTGGACAGGGGAGCCGCCGCAGGGGTCGCAGGGGCGGCCCTGACGGCCCTGAGGACCTGCGGGGACAGGATGGAGCGCAGGAACATCTTGTGTGGAGTCCTCTGAGCCCGCCAGGTGAGAGGAAGATCACGTGTGAGAAAGTCACGCGAAGAAGGCGGAAGCAAAGTTGGCCTCGTCGCTCTCTCTCTCTTAGATGGTTTGGAAGCTCTCTTTCTCCCGTTCCAAATGAACGCACTTTTTAAATGGCGTCTTCTTCTCTGTCCACCGCTGCCCTTCGGAAGACGCCCTTTTCCCTTTTCCTTTGGCACCAAATCTGTCTTTGGAATCTTCTTCTTTTCTTTCTTTTTCGTCTTTCTAGCGGCGACGGCGCAGAAAGCGAGCGAAGCGTTTCTTGTTTTCTTTTTTGCTCCACGTTGGAAATGGCGCCAAATTCGAATGCAGAAATGGGAAGAAGGAAGGGAAGAGAAGAGAACTGGCGATCAAGCGAATTCTTTGAATTCGTATTCTTTAGGTGTAGGCGATACGTGCATAGAATTTAATTTGCGAAGTTCAGGCGTACCATAGGAATGTACCTAAATGAAATGTTACAGACAATTTTAAGTAATGGGAATCTTCCAAGATAACGCTTGCAAAAAAAAACCCTGCAAACTGATGAACACTAGCTCTCGGCGAAAAAGAACCAAAATAAATTTTTCCCGTAAGCCGCTTTCGTTGAACCAACTCACCCCCATCCCATCCCTTTACAACCTCCTCTTTTCCCTTTTTGCCCCGGAGCGGACAAAGCTTGAAAGAAGGAATTCCCAACCCCGTTTTTGCGCTCAAGCCATGGAAAAACGGGTCCTCCACTCCCCCCTCTTTTTCTGCAACCTGGAGCGATGGAATGTCTACTGATGTGTGGAAAAGACGGGTAGGGTTGGTTGGGACGAGGAGGCATGTGCAAACTCTGCTTTCACCAGGAAAGGGAGGAAAAGAAAGAAACCTGTATGTAGTATGATCGGATACTTGCTTGGCCCATTGTCAGATACAGCTATGCGGGATGAGAAATGCCTGAGTTGAGGAGAAGGAAGACGAAGAGCAACCCTTTTCCCACGTTTCCCACAAAAGCGAACGACGGCCACTTGCTAATCAAATTAAGAGAAGCGAAGAAGATTTCTCTTTGAATATTCTCCCACCTTCATTTTGCCATAGCACAAAAAAAGAAGAAATATTTGAAGGAGCAACGGAAGAGGAAGGAGGAGGAGGGGGGGGGAATGTAGAAATTGTATTGTTAGGGCGTATCCCTCATTTTCCTCTCCCTCCCTCCTCTTTTTCTTCCGCCGTAAAGAAACGAGAGCGTGAGTAGTGCCTACCTACGTACGCGATGTTGCGTCAGTGACAGTGCGTCACACTCACATCCATGCATCCATCTCTCAGTCAGGAAAGATCCATCTACCTGAAAAGACGGGAAAAGGGGGGGAAAGAGTGCAGCACAGGAAATTCCAGCATCCAAAAAAAGGTTTTTTTTTTCCTGCTTGCACTTGGAGCGAAGCCGGCCGGCGGATTCTTGGTCCGTACGCAGATTTCGTCGTACGCATTGACGCTCCTCCGTACGCAAGCGCGCCCGACCAACGAGGAAAGGAGTCTTTCTCTTGACCCAGCCGGCGCTCTCCTCTCGATCTCCTCCCCCTGCTTCCATCGCCCTCGGCGCTCAAAAAGGAGGAGAGAAGAAGTGGGTGGGGAATAGGCACTGGTCATTTCATTCTAGGGCGGAGGGTCGGACCGAGCTGGACTTGGTGTTGTCTGTGAACAGTGCACATCTTTTTGGACAAAAGTTATACTGTGTCTGGTTGAAAGTTCGGCTGGAAGAAAACACATCATGAGGATTCAGGTAAGAAAGACCTATTGATGAGGAATTTGCGCGAAGGGACCATTCTGATATAAGATCGTTTCTGCAAGTGGGAGAATGCAGCCAACGGTAATAAAACTCACAACCCTAAAAACATACCGGTATGCAAGGAAAAGAAAAGTAAGGACTCGTTGCAAAAATCATTGCACTGCATTTGCCTTTGGTTGTGAGTTGTGACTGTGCGTCCACCGTAGATTTTTCCGTGTTCAAAAGGGTTTTTTTCTAACATTAGTCACCTTGTTTCTCGCCTCCCTTTTCATTTCCCGCTTCTGGAGGAGGCGAAAAATTAAATAATCGACTCTGACTTCTTCTTCTGCTGATTGACTGACGTGTTTGGATTCCTCCTCCATTCTGCCAAGATTTTTTCCCGTTCAAATCTCCTCGAAACCGACTGACGACCATCCGTCTCCCACACAAACACGAGAGAAAAATGGGGAAGAAGTGTTGAAAGACAACAAAAGGGAATCTCCATTTTCCCCCCACGCTTCTTCTTCTTTAGCATAACTTGGCACAGCGCTTCCGGAAAAAAGGAAAGAGTGGCCGAGCGACCGATAGCTCGCTAAACGCATCTTCCCCCTCTTCCATTTCCCCTATGCCCAGACGGACGAGGACGAAATTCGGCAACCTTCGGAGAAAAAAAAGAAATATTCCCCCCCTCCGTGTTGCCCCCACTTCACTTCCCCTAAACGGAAAAGGAGGAGGAACTGACCGCTGGAGGAAGGAAGGAAGGCCACGCTATAAGATTGGGGCAACACCATCTTCTTCCTCTTTTTCTCCCCCATTACCCTTTAAGGAAAAGATAAGACTTGACTCCTCCTCCTCCTCTTTTGCTTTGGGGGAGGGAGGGAAGGAGATGGGCAGCGTGGCATTGAACCAAAGGAAAAAGGGGGGGAAGAAAATAGTCGAGTTGAAAAAGATAATAAACGCGCGTACAAACACACATTACAAATTCCCACAACATTTTTGTTTCAAAGATGATGTTTATTTTTTCACACAAAAAAGATTTCGCTTAAAATTCGAGGGAGTTTTTACAGCAAGAGCAGTTGGATTGTGTTGAATCCCATACCGCTTTGAAGGCCTCCTGTGTCATTAAATGGCCCGTCTGTCTGTGTCTGTCTGGAAGGTTGAATATGAAAGGGTTCAGTCAAAGGGGAATCTTCTCTCTCCTATCTCCCGCTTCCCAGATAAACACCCCCAAAATTATCCTTTTAAAAAGAAAAGCGTTGTCCCCTCTTGGGCAAACGCTCTTTACGCAAATACCCGGAAGAAAAAAGCGAAAAAAATAAACCTATTATTTTCCCCATTCTGGGACAACACCAGTCTACGTAAAACTATTGTGTAATCTCCCCGAAAAAAGAAAGTCGGTTCGAAAATCCCCCGTAAATAAATGTCGTGATGCCCTGACGACCGCAATGAGTCCTTTCTTCTCATCCCTCTTTCCGTTTTTCCCGTAAAAAAGTTTTTGGGTAGCGACGTCAAAATACGGGGAATTATCGGGTGCGGGCTAAAAACTCGCCAACCTGAGTAGAAGGAGTGACCGCTGTACGCATCAGGTCCTTCATTCTTATACGTACCGTATCTTAATTAGCACCCTTTTAAAAGCGGCGTCTGGATGGACGGAAGGGCTTTTATTTTACGCACGCGATCAATTTTATTTTTTGTATAAAAAACCGGGGGGGATGCGAAAATTTGCGCGAAACCGTCTTTTACGCTTGAGGCAAAGGCAAAAACCCGTTTTAGACAGATACGTTAGTTTGGAGTAAGTAGCAGGAAAATATATGTACAGAGGGAAAAAGGTTTCCCTCAAAAAAGCTGGCTTTCTGCTTTGCACACTAAATCTTAAAAAATATACGGGGAAAAAAGGTGCAAATGATATTTTTCCCGCCCTTCCTTCGGTTTTGCGGTTCTATGTGTCCAAGAAATGCGGGTTTCACCGCAAGAACGCTGTTTTACTGCTCTTCTGGGCTGAAGTTACGCCATTCATGAGAGGAAAAAAGGGCGCACAATGCATCCAGAGGGAGAAAGGAAAAGACAACTTAGGAAAATAAAGCAGACCAGGTTTCTCTTGTGTGTTTTTTTGGGGACAGTTTTCCCGGAAACATTTTTTCCTTCCACTGTACGAAGAGGGGCATCATTCTTCAAAAAGGAAAAAAAATCTGTCAGATAGAGATCCCACCCCAACCACACGCCGCTGCCCAAAAAAGGCGAATATTGACTTATTTTTCTCGTCCTCCCTTCCGAAAAGAAAAACTCACTTCCAGCTTTTCGGGGAAAAAAAGTCGGCTTCCGACGTCATTTTATTTTTCTTCCCCGTATGCGAAATGAAAGTGAAATTTGTCCCGCTTGATATGCTGGAAAAGGGGGTGTGGACGGAATTGGACTGAGAAAAAAGAAAGAAGTTTATCAAGATTGATCTCCATTCTGCCTT
>JAAUYJ010111473.1_pt1 | contig 12616 bp, 19 predicted proteins | sample 7278031 | NCBI WGS metagenome assembly JAAUYJ01 (sample SAMN14350222, study PRJNA611818) | marine sediment metagenome | isolation source: surface marine sediment (1.8m) | place: French Polynesia: Moorea | collected 2018-08 | reverse complement strand
CTCTAAAGATGGGGGGAAGAGCGTGACTTGTAGCCTTACTTTCCTCTCGCTGACAACCTCTCTATTTTCTCGATAGGAGACGTCGTTTCGAGTGCCAATCTGGGGGAAATGAGAGGGAGGGGAAAAGGAGGGATGTAACAACGTCCGGTGTGCTGCAGGGGGGAGGGGGGGGGGGAATCGGAGACGACGACGACGACGGGACAAGTTCCTAATGACCCACTAACTATAAACCTGTCTCCCGCCCTCTTCTTTTGGTGGTGTCTTGGGGGGAGGGAGGGGGAAGAGGGACCAGATTGCCTTTATGTCTACCAGCTTGCCTCCCTCCCTCCCCTTCTCTATCTGTCTCATCCCCCGTCTTTCCCTCCTCCCCTGAGTGGAGTTGAGAAGGATAGATAGAGAGAAGATGGCGAAAGAAAGATGGGCGAAAGGAGGAAGAGGTGGATGGAGAAAAAAAAAGGAAGAAGAGAAACCGACTCTGCCTCTCCTTTTTTCCCCGTGAGTTCTCCCTCTCACTCTCTCTTTCTCGTCGCCGTCTTCGTCTGCGCCGCTTTCTCCACTCTCGAAGTGGAGGAGGAGGAAGAGCAGAACCAACCTCTTCTTCTCGTCGCTGTCCCCCCGCCCCCCCCAGGCGGAGAGAAGACTTTGGGCTGTGCCGCCGCCAGGGGGGGAGGGGGACTGAGTGAGGGGGGAAGTCCCCAGCGCACACGACTCAAGCCGCGTGTGACAAGGACGAAGAAGAAGATTACTTTGAAGATGGGGGGGAGGGGAGAAACTTTTCCTTTCCTTTTCTCGACGCGCGCTCCTCTCCCGTCGCGGCTCTTGCTGCCAAGGTTTCTCCCCCCCCCCTTTTTTTCCGTCGGAGATGGCGGCAAGATATTACCCCTCCTTTCTCAACTGGCGGGCGAAGAATTTCTTTCCTGGTTTTCATATCATTTCCCGGGAAGGAGAGAGGAACTGGCGTCAACTATCGGGCCGGCTCTCATCCGGCCGCACAGCTCGCCCATGCCTTGGCCGATATCGGCCTGCAGGCGGCGTTTGAACCGATGGGACATGACAACCCAATATAGCGAGGATGTAAAATGGCGCGAATGTGAATCGCTCGCCCGAGCTTGTCTTCTCGAGTTTCCCGCATTTTGGCCTCGAAAAATGCAGCGCTTTTCCTCTTTTCTTTGACTACAAAGTCCCCCTTTCCCGGAGGCAGTCAAAGAGCTGTGGGGATAAAGAGGGATGCTTTCTTATTTAGGCTCCATAAGGGATGGGAAAAGATCCCCCATAAGATCCGCCTCAAAGCCGCGGTTGTTGCATCGTTTCGGCCCAAGAGAGAGAGCCCACCATCCTTTGACTCTTCCCCAAGCTGTTTAAAGGTCTTTTCGTCTCCCTTGGCCAGAAAGGAAATTTTGCGGTATATGTAGGCAGGGAATAAAGGGAAGCTGCACTATGCTATGAGTCAGTCAAGATGTAAGCTGAGTTTGGAAAGAGGGGGAAAAAAGAAAGACGTGAAATTGCAGACCGCGAACGAGGTTGGTGGTCTGGCGCCCCCCCTCCCCTCTCCCCGCGTTCTCGGAAGCCCGCACACGTATCCCTTCGGCGCCTGAATTTTAATGGGGCCTAATGTTGGGGAAAGTCGTGGAAGGGGGGAGGAGGAAACCAGACCCGGTTGGCTCCCCCCGATACTCCCCTTGTCTCAGCGCGGCCGGTGCCTTTATGTACGTACTCAGTCCCCCAGCCCCTCTCTGTCGAGGACCCAGCTGAGTAGAAGGAAAAAAGTGCGGGACCGCCACCGGGAAAAAAGGCAGAGGAGAGAACTTTTTCTAGTTTTCTTCTAATACGCGTTTTGGGTGCCAAGTTTCTATTCTGCGGCACTGGGGAGTGCGGTGGAGCGTGCTCAAAAAATACTTTAGAGAGGAGAATGAATATTTGGCCAGCAGGAGCGAAAAAAACAGGTTGTTAGTTCTCCACCGCTTTGAAGTACAGTCTTTGCTTCGTAGGTTTTTTTTAAAAAAAGGGGAAACAGAGTAATTCAATCCAATTAGTCTTCCGAACGGACCCGATGAATTTCCCGGAATACTTCTAGAAAAAGACTTTTTTGCGGGACCGATAAAGCGTCAGCAACCCATTAATCATGGACCTCCCTCCTCCTTCCCGCTTCTTCTTCTGGACGCCCGCTGAGATGTAGATTTTTTTAAAAAAAAGATGGGAAAGCTTTTCCGTCCCTGCTTTCTGCCCTCCGTCGCTATGCGTGAAGCCGGAAAAGGTAAACACGTGTCGTGACGTTTGACTCCTCAGAGCTCGTTGGGTAACTTGTGCGGACCATTTAGGGCCATAAAGTACAGTAGCAATTTTTTGCACAAGGTACCAGGGAGGCGGCAGGGTCAGGGTATTTCGGCCCGCATTTCACTTTCGCTGAGGAAAGAGGGGGAGCTGTTGAATGTCTGGCTATACTCATCCTGCGATAACTCGCTATTGGGTATCTACCTTACTTCCGGATTCTTTGTTTGGGTAAGTGTGTCTAGCAAGAAGAGAGGAAGCATTGGGGCAGTGGGACACATTAAGAACCCCCTGCCGCGCGCTGCGTTCGTAGACAAGATGAGGGCATTCCGCTTAATATTCGTTCATTTTTCCGCCTCGTTCTCCCCTCGTTTACGCACACGCAGTCGCTCGCTACACGGCATCATCCGCAGAAACTTGCCTTTCCCCCTCCTCCCTCTTTCCCTTTGCGTGCCCACCGGAGCATATTCGGAATTGCCTACAGAGGGAAAACAGGGAGGAGGAGGAGATGGAGGGGGTTGCCGGTGAGTTCCCTTTACACAAATATCTACCTCCACTTCTCCTCCTCCGCAGAGGATGGGGGCCTGCGTTTCGTCTTTTCCCTACCTCCCCCCGCCCTCGCCTAGTTTCGAAATAAAAAAAGCCAAAGCGGGGAACGAGAGCGAAGCCTTTGAACTGCATTGGAGGAAGCAGAGGAAAAAGGGGGAGGGGGAGGTCCAACGAATACATTTGTATTAGTCGGATTTCGCTCGCTTCCGCTCAGATTAATTTGGCAGCGACGAGCGATGATACTACTCTCTGCCCTGCCCTTTCTAAATGAGCTAGAGGGAATCCTGAATAGTGCTTCCTTTGCTTCAATCCCCTCTTCCACTAGTTTCAAACCCCTTCTTTGGATACGCGGAAAAAGACATGATACAAGAGGGAAAGGAAGGGAGGCCCGAGGAAAAAGAATTCGAAAAAGAATAGCTAAAAAGAAGTCGAAGGGGGACGCAGGGAGACAAGATAAATGGCATCCACTTTGTTCGTCGGTTGCAGGGAAGAAAGGGGGAAAGAAAGGAGGGACTTTGCATGGGCGCTCAGGAGCGACGCCGTTTTACCTCGCAGCCTAGCTGGGCAAAGGAAAGAAAGGAAAAGGAGGTTCTTTCCAAAAAGGCGGTTCGAGGAGGGACTCCTTCTTGATGATCCGTCAAAAGTTCGTTGTGGGAAAGGAGAAGGCATGGCAAAAAAGAAACCCATCGTTGCCCTGCTGCGGCCGCCCCCGACTGGACGCGGGCCATTGGAAAGGAGGAGGAGGGAAGAAGAGACGTGATAGATGCCTTTTTCTCCCCTTTCCCCTCCTCCCCTAGAGCGTTCGCCTTTCTTGGTCTGGGCGTGGGAGAAAGGAGAAGAAAGAAATCCGCTGTATGATGGATCGCGCAGCGGGATTTCTCCGCGGGAGGCTTGGTTGGGCGGTCGGTGGGTCTTCTCCTTCCTCCTTCCCTTCTCCGTGGACGGCGGAAGGACAGCGGCGGGCGCTGCACAATGGGCAGTTCCGCATTCGGAATCCTAAAACGGCCGCGGAGGACGTCTAGGAGACGTTCCAGGATTTCACTTGGCTCCCGAGGAGGACAAGTGGAAAGATCCTATCGTAGAAAACCCCTTTCCTTTTTTTCTCCCCTTCCTTATTTTCCGTCTCTCGTTCCCTTCCTCTCGTCTTCCTGCCTCCTTTAAGCTCTCCGAGCCCTGATTGCGAGAGGTTAGCAAACAGGACGTCGATCGTCGCCTGCCACGCCATTGCTCGTCTGACGGAGCCATCAGAGGAGAATTCGCCAATGCTCCTCTCGGCTATGTACTGTACATGTACATCCACTCTTCTTCGGGAGAGAAAGCCTTCTGTGGTGTCCTATATTCGGTGATTCCCTCCATTGTTGGCGTCAGTCAGGTCGATCCGAAATGGGCTTTTTTCTTCTTCCTTCCCTGTACTCCCAACAAATGTAGGTCAACGAGAGGGAGAAGAGGGATGAAGAAGAAGGAAGGGGCGTAGTACTACTACGTACTCACGCCTTACGGCGCGTGCGGGGGCGGAGGAGGAGGGAGGAGGAGGGAAGGAAACCCCCGAGGGGAGGGAGGCGGGAAGAAACTTTGAGTGAGTCAAGGAGGGGATGGAAGTCGATTCATTGCCCCTCCCCCCAAAGCCGACAGTCATGCCAACCAGCAACTGGCCTCCTTTTCCCGGCGGCGGCACTTCAGCCGAGGGGGGAAAAAGAGTCCGTCTCCTCCTCCGGCGGCCCTAAAAGTCTGTCGTCAGATTGCGAGCCAAAGAGTCCCTTCGGCCTCCCCCTCCCCCACCCCTTTTCTCCCATCAAATCGACCGTGCGGGAGGGAGGGGGAAAAAGCCGTCTTTATGTGAGCGTTTATGACGCGAGCTGACTTGGCAGACAGACAGTAGCAGAGAGCAGGAGAAATGTTGTTACGATTCTCTAAGCTTTTCTCCAAGTCCCGGACGACGTTCCGCGACATTTCCGCTGCTGAGGGGAGAGGGGCCGACTCCCATTCGAGTATCGCTCCGAGGCCTCAATCCGCTTACCTGAAAGAAAGGAAACTTTTAGGTACGTTGAATTGGGCGGGGTTTTCCAAAGATGGCGGCAAAATTGTGTCCCTAGGCCGCAACGCACACTTTTGTACTGTGGAATATCTCTCCACTTCTTTTATCAGCCACTTTCTCCCCCTTCTTGGCACGCTGTCTCCCACTTCAGATGCTTCCTTTCCAGATGAGCGAGGGCGCTTCTCTTCTTCCCCCTCGTCGACGACAAATGATGCGACGACCTCTCGCGATACTCCTCCTAAAAGTGAGAGGGGCGTCGGGACCGGGAGGAGGATCGCGCAAGGAATGGAGATGGGATAAGGAAAAGTAGTAGAAGGGAATCGTGCCAAAGGCAAAGTAGAAATGCTCTCCACTTCTTAGGGCTCTGGAGCAGCAAACAAAAGTTGGACAATTTCTGCTCCTCCCCCCTCTTTGTCCGTAAAGCTGCATCCCCCAAGAGAGCGGAGCCTCATCTCTTCTCTCTATTTCCGCCCGTCCCGGGGTCTCCAATTCCCAAGTAGTCAAGTAGTTTTGCTTGGCCTCCCCACGTTCCGCAAATATTGACCCGCCGCGGCTCTCGTCCCTGGAGAGGGCTGGCGCAAAACCCCTTCACCCTCCCTTTCGGGCCTTTCGCCAAAAAAGTCTCATTTCGCCCCCTCCACGCCCCGGGGCGAGGGGAAAGGGGGAGGGGACGAGTGCGAATTAAGACGCTTCCTCCTTTGCCCCCCCAACCCCGCACCCGGTCTATTTTCATTTGGCCGGCGGCGGAGCCTCTTTTCGAGCCGGTTGCCAGAAGGGAACAGAGAAGGCAGGAAGAACATCATCATCCCTTCTCCCCACTTCGAGAGGGGGACGGGAAAGACTGTCGCCTGCTTTCAGCAACAGAGTATATATTCTCGGTCATTAACCAGTTTTGGTGTGGCACGGTGGGCAAGAAGGGAGAGAGAAAACGTGGAGGGGATTGGAGAGGAAAATGGGTACAACAGCGGTGGCACACAGCCACAGTCAAGCCACATGCGGGAACCCCTGTGCCAGTACACATAACGTGACGGCGGACCGACGATCCCAATCTCCTCCCTCCCTCCCTCCCTTACTTGCGAGCCGGCGGCGATGCGAGAAGGGAAAAAAGGAAGGCCCCCATCTTCTAGGATTTCCTCCTCTCCCCGCCCCTCCCTTCTCCCATTCCTCCTTCCTTCCTGCCCATCGCTCGCTCCCACAGGAAGGGGGAAGAGAACGAGGCATCCTCCTCCTCCTTTCTCTGTCTTACCCATCTGTGTAGCTCCGAGGGGGGGGGGAAGAAGACAAGGGGAAAAGAGGAGTACTGTAGTGGGGGGGGGGATCTCGTGCACGCACAAAACATGAGACCGTGGGGAGGGGGGTTCTGAAAGCAAACGTCCTTCCTCAGGAATGCGGATTCACCTTTGTATGGGAAGGTGTATAATTTTTTTCTTACTCGCAAATAAAATATAGCACCATATTGTTTGAAAGCTCTGAGACATTGGAAAGTGCAGACAGGTTGGCCGAACCATTCCTCGTGGGAGGGGAAGGAAACAGCAGCGGAGGGGGGAAGGGGATATTTCCTGTCCTGATTGCCATCATCTGTTATCTGAGCGTCACAAAAGGCAGATGGGGGGAAAGAGAAAAGAGTAGAATGGAAGTGGAGCGGAGGGAAGCCCCCCTTTCTTTCCTCTTCCGCAGTGCTTTCTCCTTCACTAACCTCCCCCCCTCCGCCCTTTTCTTCTCTCCCCCTCCCCCCCTTTTTTGCCTCCTTTGATTTCTTGTTTCCCGGGCTGCACAGCGCATGGAAGCGAGGGAGAGAGAGAGAGAGAGAGAGTGGGGAGGTACTACCGGCCAAGGTACGTCGTCGTCGTCGGTCTTCACTGGCTGGCTGGCTGGGGAGGAGGAAGAGCACTTTCTTCTCTTTTTCTCGCTCTGTAACTGTCAGCCCAAGTGAGGAGAAGGCCTCCCTCCCTCCCCTCTCCCCGGGCTAGGCCAGAGGCTCCTTCTCCGGGGAGGAGGAAGAGTAGCGCCAGCGAGCGGCAAAAAAAGGAGAAAAAGTGCCCTCTTTACCCCCTCTCCCTTTCCTCCCGCCGTACCTACACAGAGCAAATGGAGACAAAGGGAGTAGGAGTAGGGAGGGGACGGAAAGTTTGTTCCCTCCATTTTTGCTCGTCCTCTTCGCTCCGCTCCATCGAGCTATAAATTCTTGCCGCTTTAAAAGTTTCCCTCACCTCTCCCCCGCCCCCCCTCCTCCCACAAAGAAGGGGGAAATGTGATTCACTCTCCATCTCTACATCGATGGGCCCCGCCGAAAACGGAGTTCGCTCGACTGCAAGAGTGACTTTTCGAAAAGGGGGGGAGGGGGGACGATTGACGATCGGGAGGTGGGGAGCGGCGGAGGCGGCAGTGGTTGTGTTTCCCTCCCGCCCACTTCTTCCCTCCTGGCTGTTGTTCCATCTCCCCTCTCTTTCAGTCGAGGGCTTCATCCCTTTTCGCTAGGGGGAAACGGGTAGGAGGCTGCGTCGGTGTGGGGGGGAGGGAGGGAAAGGGATTTAGCTTTCTCTCCCCGCTTGTTTCTCTCCTTCTTCCAACCTTTCACTTGGGGCTCACAGGCAGGGGAAGAAGGAAAGGGGTGGGGGAACAGGAAAAAAGCAAAAAAAGGGGAAGGCATGGGAACGACTACTAGGGATTCCGCCTCCTGCTTCCCCCTCGTTTCTCTCTCCCCCCTCCCTCTCCGCCCTTGTAAATCGCGCTTACTTTTCTTGTCCCTCCCCTCCCCCCGCACGGTTCTATCTGGCGGAAAGTCGGGAGGTTTTGCTGAATGGCGGCCTTCGCTTCACTGCTTTCGAATTTTTGGTGCAAGTCTGGGCCTGGACATTTGGGCAGTGGGAGAAAGTTTCAGCTGTTTCGCGGACTCACGGACGAAAAATGCGCACCTCTTTGAAGGGGAGGAGCAGGATGACAAGGAAAACTTTGCAAAAAAAAGCCCCTCATTGAATGAATTATAGCTGAGACGACCTCGTCGACAATGACGGAGAGATCTGCAACCGTGGAGGCAGGATCGAACTGAGCAGCAACGACTCTCGGGGAGAATGGGTCCGTCTCCCGGGGTCTCTCGCGTAATTGATTTTCCAATTTCCTGGGAGCGAGCGAGAGAGCGCGGCGGCAAATTGCTCGAGAGATAAAAAAACCTCCTGCAGAGGCGCCTTTCCCCTTTTTCCCGCCCGCCAGGAAATTGCCACAGGAGCCATAAAAAGAGCGGAGACGGAGGAAGAGGAAGAGGAGGGAGGCTGCATCCATCCATCATAATCGGCTCCCCTCCCCCCGCTCAGAAAGGGGAGAGACAAAAGAGGGGAGGGGAGGAGAACCCCCTTTTTACGGTCTGCCATTTCGCACTTCCGCTCTCTGCACTTGCAACACGAACGAGCCATTGCTTCAGCGCTGTATTGTGAAAAAGAAAATCGCTTTTTTTACCTCCTTTCACCCTCCCCCCCCTCATTTCAACTGGTGCTATTCGCTTTGGAAGCTGGGATATGCGCTCAGCACGCTTTGTTAGTGTCAGTTCACAATTGCACCCGACTATACTTTGCCCCTGTGAAAGTACGATGCCTGGGTTCCCCCCAGCACTCGCTTCCTTTCCTTTCCGTGAAAAGGCAGAGAAAAAGCACTTCAAGATCGAAAGGAAGAAGGCGGAGTGGATTTCTTTTCCGCCAACTTCTCACTCTTAGAAAGGCTCTTGGAGGGAAAAAAGGATTTCTCCTTCCCTTTCCACCTTTTCTTTTCCTTCTCTATTCTGCGGTGGTGGTGACTTAAGAGGAAAGTGGAACGAAAAGGAGAGAGAGAGAGAGAAAGGGATTTGATATCAAGATCGGTAGAAGGAAGCGACAGTGAAGAAGGGGGAAATGGATGAAGGCACTTTTTTGGCCTGACTTGTCGCTCAAAATTTTCTTCCTTTCACTGCCTTCCCCCCTGTCCTTCCCCATGATGAGGGTGGAAATCCTTTTCAAAAGACCTTTTTCCATTTCATTCTCAGGCTCGAAGGAGGTGGTGGCCACTACGGGTTCCTTTCCAAAGCGAATATTTTTTTCCCTCAGCCGCCCGCCCACGCCGGAAAATGCGATAGGGAAAGTCCGAGAGAAGAAGGGGGCCTACGTCTAGCTGCTACAGTATCTAATATGAAGGAAAGAGAGAAGGAGAATGAGCTTATCTGAAACGCTCTTGAGAATACAATGGGGGTCTCTTCCTCTTCCCCGGGCAGTTCATAAATGGGCCAAGGGAAAAAAAGAGTAGGTTCCCCTTTCCGTCCTTGGTATGCGGCGGGCGAAAGTGCTCGAGAGAAAGAGAAGAGCAAAAAAAGGAAAAGAATGGGGAAGAGACAGAGAGAAAGGAAGTCCCGCAGGAAGGGAAGGAGAGATAAGAGAAGGGAATGGAATGGCCATAATCCTTTAGCGCCCCAGCCACGCTCTCGCACTCAGCGGCTGTCGCCAGTCCATATACGCAGGCAGGAGGCCCGCAGGGAAAGATGCATTTATCAGTTCTCCTATCCCCCTGCTCCTCCCGCGGCGGCAGGTTGGAACCGCCCCCCCTCCTTTATCTCTTCGATATCGATAGAGCCGCGAATATTGTTTCGCTCCCACTTTGGCCGTCCGGGTAGGCTCGACTCGGCGGGACAAGCCAAATCCTGGTTCTCGCCCCGGAACCCAAATTTATGGTCTCGGAACTATCTCGACAGCCCTCTCTCTCTCTCTGTCGTTGAGAAGAGAGCGGGGAAGGGGGGATGGAATCGGAAATCCCCCCTCGCCGATCAGCCCACTTCTTGCTGCCAATGTGGGATTTTCAAAGTGGGAGGCGTTAGTTGAAAGGCATGAGTGTCTTGCACCCAAAGGTAATGTGAGAATTTCCCTTATTCGTTCTCCATTTCCTCCTCTCAGCCGTCGAGGACGACACGAGGAGGGAGGGCGGACGTCGATCACCCATGGCTCTGGCGCGCGCCATCCATATGTCACTTTGCGGTGGAAGGAAAAATGAAAGGGGAGAAGCCCTCCTCCTCCTCCTCCTCCCCCTTTTACCCTCCCTCCTCCCGTCACAGGGACCCAGAAAAAAAACCAATTCCTCCTCTTCCGCCCGTCCGCCATCCATCCGACTGCTCTCAGCGTAGCCACTCGCCTCCACTTCCTCCCCCCTTTCAGGTTGCGTCCCCTCCCCTCCCCGATGAGGAGGGGAGAGGAGCAGGAAAAAGGGGGAAGAGGCCAAATATTTTTATGCCTCTCGCCTCGGCACTCGCCCTTGTCATTCTCCAATGTCCGGAGAGGGAAAAAAGTTGCTTGCATTTCCTTCTTTTGTTGGCAAATAGTGTTGCAGTTTCTTGCACATCTTCTCTTCTCCGTGGCAGAACTAGCCATCCTTTGGTGAAAGCCAAGCCACTCCCCTTCGTTCCCCTCCACCCTTTCCCTCTCAAAGTGACAAATGAGGGCGATGGCACGGCGAGAGGAAGAGGAGGAGGAGGAGGCTTGCTACAGATGGGGGAAGAGGCGAAATGCATTTCTGGCAGGAAGGAAGGAAGAGTGCAACTGTGGCAGCGGTCGGTCGGCGGCGCGCTTCTTCATCACGCCCCCCTTTCTCCCTTCCTCCATTTCCGGCGGGGAAAAGTGATCTTGGAGAGGGCTATGATAAGATTATATTTGCAGCATCCTTTCCGGGCGAATCAACCACGCCCGGGAAAATTCTATTCACGGTGGGGCAACCCCCAACCCATCTCCTCCTGCCCGCTCGCGAAGCAACAGGAGTCGGAATGTCGGGGTGGGGAAAAGAGGGTCAATATATTCAGCACGCCCTCTCTCTCTCTCTCGCCGCTCTGGTCGACCCACCACTTCTCCTTTCTCACTCCTTTTTTTGCGAGGTGGCCTGAGCCGTTAGGGGGAGGGGCCCTCCTCGTCTTCATCTTTATACCTTTGCTGACCCAACTCTTCACTCTCCTTTTCCCTCATCCTCGTCTTCCTCTCTCCACCTGCTTTCACGGGCAAAAAAAGAAGGAAGGAAAAGAAGAGGAACCAGTTGGAGCGGATAATCCTTGTTGGGCGGTGGGTGGGGCAGCTTGCCCAATTTTTGCTGGCTCTTTCCCCTCCTCCTCTTTCCTCTCCTTCCCACCACTTTCCCATTTTCGCAAGCCTTTTCCTCTTTTCTCCCTCGTCCTCCTCGATGGCCCAATCCTCTTTGCCCCTTCCTTCCTTCCTCCTTCTTCTCGGAATGGGTCAGAAGAAAAGGGAGAGGAGGAGGAGGTCGGAAATGGAGCTGGCCTCACTCACCTCCTCTCGCCGTCCGTCCAAGGCAGAACAGAACAGGCAGCCTCCGCCGCCCTGCCGCAGTGTCAGATGTCGATAATATAATGGGCAGGATGGGTGGACGATGCGGCCAAGGGTGGCATGAAAATGTGCCCTGCGTTACAGATTTGACCCCTATGGAATTTTGGATGGAAGTTGATTGCACTAGACATGTACAACGCTGTGTCAAAGCTTTCCCAAGCATCCCTGTGCAAAGCCAGCCTCCCCCTACCCAAAAAAAACTTGACCAATCTTTTCCTTCGTCCATATTTTGGACGCCCGTAGGCGCAGCGAACGAGGGAGAAGGGAGGGTAGGGGAAGTTTTCCCCCTCCATCTCTCCTCCCCCTCTTTCTCCGGCGCCCGCTCCCTCCCCCCCTCTCTCGGTCCGTCCGCCTTTTCCGACAGGCGAGGGAAGCAAGCCTATCTGCTTTCTGTCATCATCAGTTATGCAGGCCCCTCTCCTCCCTCCGCCAGCACTACTATACTTTCCTCTCCCCCATCCCATTCCGCCGTCCCTCGCCATCCTCCATTGACCCATAGACAAAGCAAGGCTCGGAGAACGGCAAAAGGATACTTGAGCAAGGCTTTCTATCTTGTTTTGACCTAGGCGTCCGTGCTGAAATAATTTTTTTCTTTTGTGTCTCGTCTCCAGTGCCTTGAAACCTTTTCTCTCTCCACTCGCACTGATTTGACACCTTGTCATCAAGGCAAAAGGGAGGCAAGAGCCGAGGCGGAGGCGGGGAAAGGGAGAAGGGACCGCCAACCATGGCAGAAAGAAGAGTCGTTCCCGGCACGGAGAGTCGAGAGAAAGCCACAGAATAGCCCCATATTCCCTTCCCCTGTATAAACATGCCTTGCGAACCGCTTTGTAGGCTCAGTTCCACATACCCGGTACTAGCTGTACCTTCAGTATTTTTCCATGTTTGTACACGCGAGCTGCTTCCTCCTTCTCCTTTTTTGGTAGGCAAAATTCCAAGCATGCTGAGAGTGAAGTCTGCCAAGGGAGGAAGGGAGACAAAAAAAACCCCTCGCTCGCCCCTTTTGATCCCTGAGGCGTCGTCAAAGGAGGGGAAAGTGCTCACGTCCTCCTCCCCAGGCGCCTCTCGATCCTCGGGGGATCTCCCTTCTCCTCTTTCCCCCTGAGGGCATGTTGATCGATATGCATAAATAAGAGGAGCAGGAAACGGTGAAAGGGGGGGGGGGGGAGTAGAAGGAAGGAGAGACTTAGGGGAACTGGGGAAAACTGTTTTAAGGCCTCCCTCTCCAGGCCTTTTTCACAAAGAATGACAGACCGTCCCACGGGGAATTAACGAGGATTTGCCCCTCTTGTAGCGTGTTTTCGCCATTTTGCCCCCTCCTTCGTACGCTCTAGACAAATCCTCGCCGATCCTCACGGTCCCCCACCCTTTTGCTCTACGTGATCTGGGCTCCTCTCCTCCGACCGAGCAATCTTGATGGAGGGGG
>JAAUYJ010013205.1_pt1 | contig 12617 bp, 9 predicted proteins | sample 7278031 | NCBI WGS metagenome assembly JAAUYJ01 (sample SAMN14350222, study PRJNA611818) | marine sediment metagenome | isolation source: surface marine sediment (1.8m) | place: French Polynesia: Moorea | collected 2018-08 | reverse complement strand
CTTGTGGCTCCAGCCAGAAGAAGAGCAGAGCACAGGGAAAAACAACACTTCGGAGGTCGGAGAGGAGAGGAGAGAGGAGAGAGGACAACCAGCCGCAAAAGATGGGTTTTCTTCGCCCATTCCCTAGAGAGGCTGTGGCCCAGTCGTCTTTCTTCTCACAGACTCACACTAGTCTTGAGTCTTGAGAGGTCATTCCCCCTCCCCGCCCTCCCCCCCCATGGCCCTCAACGCCGAGGAAGGCGGAGGCGCCGCTGCCGTCGTCCCCCCTCCTCCACCTCCCGCCCCCGCCCTCAAGCTGACCGTCTTCCCCGTGACCTTCAGCCCGGCCGAGATCCTCCTCCCGGCCGAGGACCACCCGCATCTTAAGCCTGGCGATGTGGTCCAGCTGCGGCAGGTGTCGGCGGCGTCCTCCTCCGACAAGGATGGCAAGGAGGACCCCTCCCCGTCTTCCTCCTCGCCCAAGCTCCTGCTGCAGGTTGGCCCGGACAGCCTGGTGGGCGGCGGCGGAGGGGGTGGAGGAGGGGAGCAGAGCAAGCTCAAGGTGCACAAGCACAACGTGTACGTGGCCAAGAGCATTGCAGACACCTTCGGATTCAAGAACTTCAAGAACATTCATATAAAGCAAGTCCCCCGCGAGTCCGTCTCGCTGGACTCTGTGGAGCTGACCTTCCGCGAGCAGTACCTCGGAAGAAGCGAGATGTGGAGGATCAAGGCGCAGCTGGTGGGGTCCATAGTCTACATCAACAAGAAGGTGGACCTGTGCGCGGGCGTCGTACGATGCCAGGTCCAGGAGATGTGGGGGAACGTGAGTGGGGGAAAACACTTTTTCCCAAATAGCAATGCTACATTTTGTTTTAATTGAATTTTCAAGGGCGAGAGACTGTCCTGTGGCGCCATCACCGAGGACACCAAGATCGTTTTCCGCTCTCCCACCGCTATGGTCTACCTATTCATACAGATGAGCTCGGAGATCTGGGACGAGGACGAGAACGGTGCGCTGAAGCGAAATTTTCTGTATTTGGCACCTAACTCATTTTCTCGCAACTATGGTGATGCCCAGAAAGATGTTTCTTTACAAACTTCTGGGTTGATTTTCATGTAAAATTATGTTGATACAACTGTCAAAATAGGACCTAGACACAGTTCAGACCTAAGGCAGCATTAGAAAATGCCAAATTGTCTGGTGTTATGCATGGGTAAGGAGGAGTAGTTGCCAGAAAATCACCTATTTTTGCCTTTTTCACTCAAAAAATGGTTGTTTCCAAAACTTTGGGCAACTACTCTTCCTATAACATACATGTCATTGACCAATGTTGCATGTTATGATACTGCCCTTTGCCTGAACTGTGTCTACGTCCAATTATGATACACTACTGATTTCAGTACACCATGTATCCTAAAAGCAACAAAAACTACTATCTTTAAGGGCACGCCCTTATTTGGCAAATTAAGGTTTTTCTCCTTTTGAATGTTGTAGGAGATCAATACTACGAAAAGGCCATCGACGGCTTCCTGGCCGAGATGTTCAAGAGGTGGAAGGAGTCTGGCTCATCTCATGAGGTGAGGCGTTGTTCTTAGCAAAATTAACCATACCGGTAGAAACTATTGTTTTAACAACTAACTTGATCCGATTCTGCACAGGTCACCATCGTCCTGTTCTCCCGGTGCTACTACGACGCCACCTCCCTCGACCAGTTCCCCGCCAGCATGAGGCACTGCCTGCAGACAGCCGCAGACGGCGCAATTTACGAAGACTTCTACAGGGTCGTTGTGCAGGCAAGTTGTTAAACTTTAAATAATTTTATCAAAAATGTTGCTTATGGAAATTTCCCTGATACCTCTTTACGGTTTGAAACAATATTTGATTTAAAAAATCCCTGTCCGTTTTCTTCAGAACGAGCGTTTCGAGGAGTGGGAGCCTACCCTACTTGAGCTCCGCCAGCTTGTGGGGGAGTATCGGGACCGGGTGGAGAAGTACCACGAGAGAAAATCCTTCTCTTCCTCCTCTGGCGAGGAAGTAGGTGGTGCCTCCTGCGGCCTACCCCGGGCCAGGCTGTCCACTGCGGAGAAGGGCAACTTCCTGGAGGTGCTCAACATGTCTCTGAACACCTTTGAGAACCACTTTCTGAACAGGAACCTGGAAAGGACGGGACAGCAGAGCATCGTCATCACTCCAGGCATGTTGAGCTTTCTTTTTTAATGAAAAACAAAGGATAATGTTTTTTTTGTAGGAGTTGGAGTGTTTGAAGTTGACCGCGAGCTTACCCACATCACCAAACAGCGCATTATTGACAGTGGCGTCGGCAGCGACCTCATCTGTTTAGGGCAGCAGCCCCTGCACATGGTGCCCCTGCTCAAGTTATCCTCCTCTTCTGGATCCGGATCGGGGCAATCTGCCTCGGCTGAGGAGTACAGCCTGCCCCACTGGATCAACCTCAGCTACTTCACCGACGCCTCCTCCGATTTCTCCTCGGACACGGCCGGACAGATTCGCCCTCCGCGTGCCAGGGCGGTGGAGCTGCCGCCGCTGACGCAGGAGGAGCAGGAGGAGCAGGAGAGGAAGGAGGCCGCAGGCACCAGGGGAGAACTGGTGCTGGAGTTGAACTGGCGCCAGGTGAGCATGATCTTCCGTACATCTGAGGGTGTACAACATTTCATACAAGTTTTATGTCTGCCAGATTCGAGACATGTGCGCGGACTTGGACCAAGGAACTTTCTCCTCCGGCGCCTCAGGAATAAGCCAAGGCAACACTCGGATCGGAGGCGCAAGTGGGAGACCGGGCAGGACCCAGTCTCAGGTGTTCAACGCCATTGCCGAGAGCGAGGTGGGACTGGACTCCCCCTCTGGCACTTGGCATGGCGGGGGACCCAAACCTGCAGGAAGTGGTGGTGGAGGAGGACCGTGGAGGCCCACGTCCGCAGACCCAAATGGTGGGGCTGGAAGGGTAGCAGGTAGAAGTGTTATAGCTTCGGAATAAAAAATCAGACACATTTTTTCAGCTTCTTGTAGGAAGCCTTGAGACCTCCATGGACTCCCACAACCGTATGAGGGAGGGTCTTCAGCAAGGCGCCTCAGCGGCCAACCTTTCCTTCGGTCGCCTCCTCTCCAACAACCCCTTCGATCCGGCGAGCGGCCCTGCCAGGATCAGCCCGAACCGCCGCCGCTGGACACACATATTCCCCAAGGCACCAAGCGGGGACTACTTCCAGCCCTTCCAGTTCGGCGGCTCCGGGGACGGCGGCGGCGGCGGCGGCGGCGGCAGGGGCCCTAATCATCAGCCAGCGCCGCCTCCGCGGCACCGGCCGCTGGCCGGGGTGACAGTGCACGAGTGGACCGCGGAGTCTGCGGTGGCGGGGGACGCCACCAGCGCGGGAGTGGACTGGAAGTCTCTGACGGCGCCGGCGCTGCTGCCAGTCACTACAGACTATTTCCCAGGCGTCAGGTATGTAAAGCAATTTATTAGAGAAACGTGTGCAGTACGGTATAAAGTTTTCTTTTCTGTTGCTCTTACTTCGGTCTTAAATGCACCTTTCGAACTCTGTTGAATGTGATCTACCTTTGTTTCCCTTTCAACCAGGGCCATCAACACGGAGTTCACTATGAACGAGTACGAGCTCCTCCCGGAGTTCATCACGTCGGAGCTCAGCGACTCTTCTCCTCTCGAAAAACCGACGTCGACACTGGCAGAAGTAAGGACTTTTCCGCTATTTTACTGATACATTAAATAGAGAGTATTTCTGCTGGGTCATGAGTGTGATGGCTGATTTGTTGAATTCTATTCCAGATTTTCAACGAGGTCGTCTCCCAGAGGCTCGCGCAGGGCTTCCAGCTGGTGCTGATGCAGATCCCTCCGGCCAGCCACTCCGCCGTGGTGCTCTACGACAGAGGTCTCGAAAAGGACTCGGTCGCTTGGCTGTCCATCGGGAGCATATTTCACAAGGTTGGACAGCTTAATTTAATATGATTATTCCTGTTTTTAAGTTTGAATTGCACATTTCAGATCACGATCACTCACTCAAGGCGCGCTGTCAAGGTGGTCATGTACAGGCCCAAGGCTCAGAGCACGCAGATGCACCTCCAGTACAGGTACCTGTTTCAGGTAAGTCGGTAGACTAAAAAGATCATTGGAAGCTGGAATCATATTCTGTTTTTTCTGACCTACAGGCTCCAGACAACGACACCTACGAGGTGTCCTGGACCGGCTTCCGCACGGAGCGCCTGGAGAACTACAACTGGAACGTCCTGGACCACTACGTCATCACCAAGGGACACAGGGACTACGAGCTCACCGAGCTGCTCAAGTACTGGAGGTTCAGGATGTTCCTCATCCCCCAGGTATTTGGTCAAATTCGGCTAGCTCATTTCCTCGATGTTGAAAAAAATTCTTTTTCGTACAGAACGCCGAGTACACCAGCCGAACCAAACAAATCGCGGACAACAGCTTAAGCCAGTGCGACAGCTACGATGACGAGATTTTCCGGGCGGGAAACGAAGAAGCCGTGATCGGCGGCTTTCACAGGCAAGTAGTAGAAGTGTCCCATCTTTTTGGTAATAAATTTTCTATACGTATGAATACTGTTTTATTACAGGTTCATAGACTCATGTCTAAACCGTCTGAGGCGCAAGCCGCGGACCGCCGCCTCTTCCTCCACCGCCTCCCTGGCTCCCGTTTCCATAGCGGACAGCGAGCCCTCGTCTTCTGCCGCCAAGGATGATGGCAGAGGAGAAGGGGACCTCTCCAGAGACTCCCCCGGGGCTGCGGTGTGCCAGGCAATGAGAGATCCGGCCTCCGGTCTTCCCTTTTTCACTCCTCGCGCCAAGGGGCTTCCAGAGTACGCTTTTCTCAGCTACGACGCCGTTGACTGGATCAAAAGGAATGTGCAAGGGGTCGGGTCCACCGAGGAGGCATTAAAGCTCCTCCAGTCGCTTGTCGACAGTGGCTTGGTGTGCCACGCGTCTGGATCCAACCGCAAAAACCGCCGCGCATCGTCGCCTCCACAAGTTCGCTACGGGTACTTCATCTATGGCTTAGTCTCCCCGGAGGCCCAGGGAGACAAGAAAGCCGCTCGTGCAGCCTTCGCTCAGGACTTCCCCTACTCGGGAGATGAGGAATCCTTCGACGACGACTGGATACAGGTTAGAAATATGTGGCAGTGTGGAAAATTTCAACAATCAATTGTCTTTATTGAAGGTGGAGCTGGACCTCGATTCTGAAGGCATCATTGACAAGCCTAGACGCAGCAGCGGCTCCTTCACTTTGGCGCGCATCGAGTCCAGCGCAGCCGACCGCGGCACGGATCGCCCCGAGTGGGCTCACCTGCACTACCAGAGACGACGACGCCGTTGCCATGCAGCCGCCGGCTCCTCCACCTTCGAGATGGGCCTTCACTGGTCAGTGGCGACGGGTGCGTGCCTTGCGGAAATGGCACAGGGGTGGGCCAGGAAAGCAGCGCAGTGTGGGTTCTCTCTCGTTCCAATTCCAGGTGAGCATGGCATGTTTTTTTCCTCTTACGGTTCGGAACTACACGAATGTAGATTCGTCCATATTTTCGAAACAAAAGTGAAACTAGCCTAAAAATAGGTCACATTTACTTTATTTTCCTCCACGTACTGTACTTTTCAGTAGTTATTTATTCTAGAAAAATTTTTGTTGCTGCGATTCCAGCTGCCGCAAGCAAGCAAACCTGAATTAGGCTATTTTTGTCCAATCGCCAAGTTTCCGCAGCCGCCGCATTTCGCTCCCTTTCTGCAATGGGGCTTACATCCACAAAGTATGACGTTGGCTGTCTTCCACCTGCTTGACTGGGATCAAATGGCTGCTGTCCTTGTTCAGTGTAAGCTTGTTCATTAAAGGCCAGAAGAGGTTGTGGAACCCGTTGGGAAGTTGGAGGAGAGGGCGCAAACTGTTGTTCTGCCATGCTTTGGCTTGGTTGTATCTGCTGAGGCTGATAGTATACGTCTGGTACGTTCGGCTCATACATTTGAGACATAGGGAGACAATTTTGAAGTGCTGTCTGGTTTACTCCGCAGGCAGTCACAGCAGACTCCGTGTGGTTCATTCCGCTCATTTCCATACCCGACCCATAATTTTGCGGTGTGTGCATTGCCATTGAAGGTGATCTTGAGACCTCTTGTTGATATGCAAGCATGGAGGGTCTCGCGGGATATTGGGCACCAGTGGATCCCATTTGAGCTGTCGGAGGACACATCTGAATAGGGGCTGGAGGAGGGCACATTTGAGCTGGCTGTGGTGGAGGACATGGAACCTGAACAGGCTGTGGTGGAGGAGGAGGAGGACAAATGTCCTGCTGAACTGGCTTTGCAGGTTGGGTCTCCTGGACTCTCATTTGCAACGGTGCTGGAGGAGCGCTAGGAGGGCAAATCGACGGCGCTGCTGATATTTGTGTTGGTGGTGCTTCCATTATGGGCAGTTGCTGCGGTGGAGGGCACATCTGCTGTGGAGGCGGAGGAGGGCATACTATGACCTCTGGAGGAGGGGGCGGTGGCTGCGGCGGCGGCGCTGGTGCTACCGGAGGTGGACAAATGACTCTTTGCTGGACCACTGGCTCACATTGCTGCGGCATCGGCTGCGGCATCGGCTGAGGTTGAGCGTACGCAGTCAACGGTGCCGCGGGCGCACACGCCACAGGGGCTTCCACCGGAGCTGGGGAAGGAGGAGAGGGCTCATTGACGACGCACTTCACCTTGGTGATATTCTGATTCTCGGCCGAAATCTGCTTCCACACAGACTTGAGATCGTTGTCGAACTGCGGCGCCGGGGCAGTCACCACCAAGATCTTGAGATCGTCAATGTCCTCCTTGTCGGCGTAGTTCAGGCACACGTTGACGTCGGCGTGCTCGGACGGGTGGATGTGCCCCACACAAGGCGAGACGCTCACCTTCGCTCTGCTGGCGTTAGTCTTGAACTTGTAGATAACGCTCTGATCCGTCGGGTTGTGAATCACCAAGTGCGCGCGGGCCTGGCCTTGAGCTCCCTCCTCCGGAGAGGCAAAGACTAACTTCTCGTTTGGCACCACCACCACGTTTCCAGACTGGACGCTGACTTGATTCGAGTATCCTCCTCCATCGTTCAACGTCTGTTCCAGCCCCTGTCCTGCACTTTCCGCTTGGGCCATTCTCCCGCGCAGATCGAACCAATCTTTCAGTTTTCTTCACAATCAACAACTGACCTTTCCCATTTAATTTGAGCGAACAATTATTTCTTAGTCAAATCAAAATTCAAACATCGTACGTACACAACACAACGGTTAAATTCAGACAAAATAATTATTGTTCCATCAACCCCATCTAGGCGATCCCTTCGCTCTTCCCATAACCGAGAACTCTGACCCTGTGCGAGGCCCCATCTTCGTGGAGATGACCCGCCTGGAGCGCCAACTCAGCGATGCCGAGGGCGACTCCCCCCAGAGGGAGGACGACGAGAAGCGCTTCGACTTCCTGCTCCGCGACGCCATCGCCCGCCGCTTCGGCTTCCTCCCCTGCACTCGCAACGAGCGCCTCCGTCGCCCGGACGCAGCCGCGCTATCCCGGTCGGCAGACAACCACTACGACCACTACACCTGCAACATGTTCCTCATGGTCCCCACCGAGATACAGCTGCAGACGGCCATACAGCAGGGGGTGAAGCAGGAGGCAAAGCCGGTAGCCTCGGTCAGCAAGGAAAAAGGTAAGTTTTGGTGATTTATCTTTGTGACTGACGAAAGTTCATATCGAGTCGGCTATCGTTGAAATCACCATAAGTAAAATCCACCTTGTTCTCAGGCCAGGCTGCCGAAGAGGACCTCCTGATCACCCGCAGCCTGAGCGATAAGAAGCCCGCGTACGACCACAGCAAGACCGGCTTCCTATGGTCCTGGAACTTCATGATTTCAAGAAAGTGGAAACAGCTCAACAACACAGGTAGGGGGCGAGAGGGAGTTGTTCTTGCGAGGTAACGGTTTTTATTCACGAGGAGAATAAAGTAAATACGATGTAACTACGTAGTGCTGAAGATGAGGAAAAATGTTCAGGAAAATATTCGTTGTCAACTCTTTCATTATTACTTTTTTACAGGAGCCACTGGCGATATTCCGTTCATGGACAAAATGCTTCTGGACTTCAGGCACTTTTGCGCCGACAAGGATGGACGCCTGAGGTTCTTCATGGATGAGTTCTCTAGAAACTATCACCGTCTATGATGTCATAAAACCAACTATTGTCAGATAGTGCAAATTTTTTACAAGACTTGACGACGATTTTGTACATTTCTTGCCATCATTTTTTATTACTCAATACACGTCGTTGAAACCTAGGACTAGAATTTCCCCCCTCGTAAGGGGACTGTACAAACTTATTTTTCTTGATAAGTTCTTTAATTGACTTCATGAATAATTTGTATTTGTTTATGTAATTCAAAACTGATATTGCTCCGAGTCCAACTTGTCGTTTATGTATAAGGCGTACCTCTTGGCGTATGGCGCGAAGGCCCTGGCCATGTCCTTGAGCTCCCTGGCCCTGTTGTCCCCTCGGTCCGCGCCGCCGCCGAGCTCGGCCGCCACCCCGGCGTTCCAAAGGCTGGCGACCATCCTGGCAACGAGGTCTTGTGGCAGCTGGTGCTCCTCCAGGGTGGCCAGGAAGGCCTTGGCGTCGCACACGTCGGCCGAGGCCTGACAGGCAAAGCAAAAGTACACGAAAGGTTTCTTTTATTAGTGTTATTAGGATTATCATTAATTCCCCAAATAAGGGGCGTGATAAATCAGTCGTAGACGAAATAAACTACTACTACTGTTCACAGTTTCGAACCTGGAACATTGGACAGTTGGTGGCTGAGTAGACCACAAGCTGGTAGAAAAGCTTGGAAACAAAGTGCAGCTCCTGTCGCTCTTCCGAAGAACGCTTGATTGCTTCCCTGCACAAATTAAACAATTTGAGCGTCGTTACTTTTTTGCAATTTTCAAAATCTTCCCTCACCTGTACACCCGGCACACCAACTTGCCGTAGGAGAGGCAGGACTTCCTGGAAACGGTGGCCTGGTCCATTAGTCTGGCCACCAGCATGAATGTCCTTGCGTCCAACTTTGGATCTTCGATGACCGACGTCACCGACCTGGCCAGAGCGTTGAACCTCTCCTCCAGCAAGAGCATGAGCCTGGTCCTGTACACGGCCACCAACCTCCTCTGGCGCCTCTGAACCTCCCCCTTCCCCGCGTCCCCGGCAGCGGCGCCGCCTGCGCCGCCGGAGAAAGTGTCTCCGCATATCGACGAGAGTTCTATCTGCGCGGTCGACATAAGTTCCTTCAGCTCCTCTTTCATTTCAAAGGTTGGCGGCGGTGCGTCCTCCCTTCCCTCCGCCAGGGCCACCGCCGAGGCCAGCAACAGCAACAGGTTGGACAGGAGCCTCTCATCGTCCGGAGGCAGGAGTCGCCGTAGAAGACTTAGTACCCTGAAGCGCGCCTGGGAACACTGCGTCTCCAGGGCCTTGTTCCACAGCACCCTGGAAAGCCACTCCGAGTTTCCGTGCTTCTGTAGCTCCGGCAGGGTGTCCCGGACCAGCGCCAGCACCTTCCACAGGTTAGCGCTTTCCTCTTCCGTGTTTTTATCTTCCCCGTCCGGGGAAGACTTGAGCAGCAGGCTGACGACGGTCTCTACCAGCAGAGCCTTCCTCCTGGGACCAACGTCGTGCTCAGTGCACAGGAGGAGGAGGGACTGGACGAGAGAGAAGATGATCCCGGGCTCGGCGCTGTGCAGGAAACTGACGACTGTACACATGAGGCTGGAGGTCAGCGCCGAGTTCTCCGCCTTGGACTCCTTCAGTTTTTGCAGGATCTCCTTCACTTCCGCGAAATCCCCCCTGGCGACGGCAACGTCGAGACGCAGCGGGAGGAACCAGTCCTGATCATTGGAAGCCATCTCTGCCTGGTACATCCTCATCGCCTTCTCCGTCTCCTGCAGCTTCCCCAGCCTGAGCAGCGAGTTGACGTAATGCCAGAGGAATGCCCTTGTGCTCCTCTCGTCCCTGTTCTCCCTGGCGAGGAATAGTAGGGCCCTGCAGCAGGCCACCACGCTCTCGTCCAGCCCGGCCGCGGACATTGCGCGCACGTGGCGATGGCTCAGCCTCATCACAGTTTCGTACAGCCCAACCTTCTTCTTCATGTGCCCCTTAGAGGAGGAGAAGGAGCAGGACCATGAGACGTAGCTCTGGAGTAGGTCTTCCGTCTCCTGGATGAGGGCCCCCGACGCGCAGTAGGCCAGGGCAATCTTGTACAGCTCCCCTTTCTCTTCCTCTCTTGAGCACAGGTCAAAGGCCTTTTCCAGAAAGGCCATCACTATTCCTGAACCACTTCCTTGGAGAAGACGGAATAGGATCTTCGTGGCTTTTACTCCTCTTGGAGCCAGCTCCAAGGCCTTCCACACCCACCGCAGGTCGGCCTTCCTAAGATCGCCCTTAGCTTGGAAGATTTGAACGCGCAGCAAGGAAGACTGGAAGGTGTCGGCGGAAAGAAGGTCCAGGCAGATCTTAGTCCCTTGGAGATCCCTCAAACACATCCTGTGCCTTGCCAGGGACAGGAGGCACCTGTCAGCCGTGTCCCGGTCTCCAGCTTCCCTCGCAAGGCCCAGTCCGCTCCTCAGGCACGCCAAGGCCTCCCCTGACCTCCCGAGGCTCCTGAGGTCCACGGAGGCGTTGAAGGCCACCCTGGCCAGGTGCCTCGTCTGCTCGGAGGTCCTGTCCAGGTCTGCGCACTGTCCCAGGCACCGGAGGGCCCTGGGGAAGTCGCGCAGGTCCAGGGAGTGGTGCAGGTCGGACAGGCGGTCCTGCAGGTTCCTGGTCACTCGCAGTTGTCGCTCCACGGAAGGGGGCAAGGTCAACCCCGCGGGAGAGGTCATGGCCTCGCTAGGATTGAGGATTATTGAGGAAGAGCCTAGAGGAAGAGCAAGGGGAAGGGGACGATGGCCTCGACTCAAAGCCCTCGAGAGTCGAGTCCGACTCCGACTCCGACTTCGGCTTCGGTATATTTTTTGTTTCGGTTTCAAACTTTCAATTTCAACTTTCAGGTTTCTTTAAATACCCAATTATCTCCAGTGCTGCCAATTTTGTGTGTGAAAAACAACCCGAAAACTCAAATGTCCCAGTGGAAAGTTACCAAAACGGATGAACTTGCGTAAAACCCAGCTCAACAATACTTCTTTAAAAAAATGAAGAATCTATTGAAGCCATTTATCTCGTTTACACGGTGTGGTTACCCAACCAGTCTCTTAAATGACAGTGTACGATCGCGGAAAAAACCAATTTTTTTGTGCTTATTCTACACGACTTTAGTTCCAAGGGAGTTCGTGAGTGAGACTGACATCTTTTTCACATTAATAATTATTATCTGGACAACACGACATTGAACAGCATTTCAGTTTAAGTAGACGCTTTGAACTTTGGTACTGCAGCCGCAAAAAGGCACTATTTTTTCATACCAGGAGCAAGGAACTCTTGGCGGAATACTGCGAAGGCACTGGCATGACAAGTCCTTTGTGATGTACCCTCCCTTGCGACTAACTGGCCTGTCCTCCGCCGCCGCAAACCATGGCCTTCAGTGTCCTTCCCCGCAACGTCCTGTACTGCTGTCGCTGTTGTTGCTGCGACAGTACGACATTGGCCGGGACGCTAGAGGTCTTCCTGACAGACCTGTGATTTGTGGTGCCGGAGGCTGCTACTGCTCCTGGGGTTGTTGCTTCAGCCCTTGCGCTCCCGTCCGGAGCGTCCTCGATCTGGGGAGAGCTCTTGCTGAGGCTAGTCTTGGAGAGCTTGAGGTCCTTGGCCTCCTCCACCTTGACCTCCAAGCTCACGCAATCCTCCTCCTCCTCTTCCCTCTCCTGGGATCTGGCGTTCATTTCCCTCAGGTCAATAAATGCCGGCCCCCCTTCCTCTTCTTGTCGAGGGGCCTCCTCCTCACTTTTCTTGTTCCCCTTTTTCCTCCCCATCCTCCTCAGCACCCCACTCAGCTTCAGCGTCCTCCTTCCCGTCGGGTGGAAGCAGCCGTAGTACAGCGCCATGAAGGACAGGCCCACGAAGAACATCACGTAGTGGGCCACGATCCCCGGGTAGTAATACCAGCTCTTGTCTCTGTCCGAGGATGCGAACCACAGCGCGACGAGCGCGGTGTTCTCAGCCAGGCTGAAGCCATAGTAGATGAGGTACTTGTAACGGGTCCGCTCCTCCTTGGCGTTGAAAAAGGAGAAAACGTAGATGGCGCCGAGGACGGCGTTGAAGAGGAGCTCCTCGCAGCGCGTGTTGCAGGCCCGGGTGCGCTGGGAGACGACCCAGGCGGTCATGGCGGCCCAGTGCCCGGCGATGACCACGAAGACCGCCTTCGGGTAAGCAGAAGCGAAGAGGCTGAGGGCCAGTACGCGCGCCGTGATGGAGGTGAAGTGCCACACGAACTGACAAAGGCTGCCCACCGCGCCGATGTTCTTCTTGTCGTGGTAAGTGTATCTGCATTGACGCAAAAATAATCAGGAATGGAAAAAGTGTTTGGAGAGCACGTAATTCAGTCTTACTCTTTGAACAGGGGGGGCTACACATCGCCTACAAACCTGGAGTATCCACATAGTCTACAGATTTTCCAAGT